>Ga0307512_10004046_pt1 | contig 16333 bp, 21 predicted proteins | sample 14_EM_MG_FD_200267 | JGI IMG/M metagenome (GOLD analysis project Ga0307512, IMG submission 200267) | Populus trichocarpa ectomycorrhiza microbial communities from riparian zone in the Pacific Northwest, United States - 14_EM | ecosystem: Host-associated > Plants > Roots > Unclassified | place...
CGAAATGGCCTCAATACTTCCATGACATACTTGACAATCGTCCATTCGTCTTGAGTTGTGAATCGCGGCCGGGATTCGCTGAATTTAGGGTTGTGAAGCCACTCACGGGTGAATTCCCGTAAGCGGTAGGCGCGCTTGAGCAACTGCAGAGTAGAGTTCCAAAGTGTCTTCACATCCATAATTGGAAGTACTGCAATGCAGACTTTGGCTTTTTGACAGTCAATGAACTCGTTTCGGCAACCAGGTGTTAGCACAATTAATACAGCAAGCTTTCTCTGCTAGATGCAGGTCAGCTTCAGGACTTTCAAAATATCATGAAGCACGTACTTTCTCAATTATCATTGTTAAACCTGGTTTCATGGCTGACACCTTGTTGATTCTAGCATTGACCTCTTTTCGAAGTGTTTGACTCTTCGCAATGTCTATGCTTTCATTGTCTCCAAATTGCTGATCGTGCTCATGGGCTTCCCAAGACTTGGTGCGGCCTTTTACACCGAGACAGCTCATGAATGCACCTAAAGCGAGCTGTATGACGTGCGCCATGCATGGTATGTGGTTCCTCAATGCCGGCCACTCGATTCCAGAGGCCTCCAGTGTTGATTGTAGCTCGCATGTCATCGAGTAATGTGAGGAAGCATTATCAGTTGTAATACCAAGCAAACGGCCGTCGGTAAGCTCTAAATGATCAAGCACGTCCTTCAAATGTACGGCTAGCCATGCTTCAGTATGTTGGCCCTTGACCTATCATCCTTAATTAGCTTTAGGAACAGGAACACAGTAGGCGATCAACCTCATTGAAAGCGAGTTGAACTTCACTCAATGCCCAATTTTGATCCAAATAGTAAGCAATGACTGACGTTATGGCAAATTTGTTTGAAGATGTCCATCCGTCCAAAGCTAAACAAACTTTATTTCATATCGGCAAATGCTTCTTATGGGCATCCACAGTCAGTGCATATTCTCTCCGGCAAATGTTATTAAGGGTTGTAGCGGACGGTCGCACTAGGTCATCGCGTAATACCTTATATGACAGTCGTAGCTCAACATTTGATGTGGCGTCCCCTGGAATATGTCCCGAAACAAACCCTAACATCAGGTAGCGATTCCACGTGTCTTCGTGAAATTCAGAAAATTCAAAGTCCTTCGCTCCCAGTTTGGCACGTTTAGTCTGTCATTCCGGTCAATATGGAACTACCTGGATGTCGAAATTGATTTGCCTCAGCGAACTTACTATTGTGATTCCTCGACTTCCTTGCCTCTTCAGAATGGCCAAAGCTGTTTCATAGACCGTCGAATTAGTCAATTCAGTAACCTCTGACTCTATCAATTCGTTAACTTTGCGATGTGAGCTTTTGCCAGTACGTGTTTCCCCATTGAGCTGGTCCCATGTTCTGATGGATGGCGAAGAATTTGATGACACATGATACTGATGATGCCCGGGCTGCCATTCTCCTCCATTCCACAGTGTAAATAGAATCTACACGAAGGCGCATGTCTAGAATTATTCCCGGCAATCGGCTGCATTGAGCCTACATTCATTGAAGCCCACCACGCATCGAAGATGACTTGCAAAGTAAGGTCGCTCAAACCACGAATAAAGATACGTCCATTTTTGGAAGAGATCATAACCTCGAGGAAAGAGGTGTTCAAAGATTGTGAATCCGCCATGGTGGTAACATTTAGAATGCTGGGTAATCCGACCTGAATGACTGCCGAAAATATCGTTATAGTATAGTAGACTGCGGGTTCTTAAATACTGAATACATCTACAAGCAATAACATCAGATCTGTCAGACATTGCATGCATATTTGTGAAGTTGTATAGAAGGACAGATTGCAAAGACTGACCGTATGACACTTGATTTAGGAGCAGCACAATGAAGTACATTGCTGTATAGCGTTCTGAGCCTCAACAAAAATTGTTGATTCTCTGTGGGTGCTCATTTGTAGGAGGCGGATGCGATATCATCACTAGCGTTATTGCCATTAAAGGCTGCCGATAAGCTTATTGTGGGTATTCTGTGTTCTATTGCCGTTAAATTATCCAAGATGCAAGATCAAAAATTCTTGATGCTCTGTCGACGCTCATTTTGGTACATGGTTACGATCTTGTAGCAAGCGGTTTTGACTAAGCAGGCAGCCGATAGTTCGATTATTGATCAATTATGACCCACCGCACTTCGATTTTCCAAGATGCAAGGCATAAAATCGTTGACACTTTGTTGACGCTCATTTGGAGAGCATTGTGAAGATGTAGAAACCATTTTTACCTAGAAAGGCGGTCGCTAGTTCGATTATGGCTCAAACTCCCTGCACAGGTTTTGAATTTTCCAAGATGCAAGGCCAAAAGTCTTTGACGCTCCGTTGACGCTCATTGTTAGGACATAGTAGCGATGTTGTCTCAACCATTTTCGCCTAGAAAGGCAGCCGATAGTTTGATTATGGTGTGATGTCGCAGCGCACCCCTGGCATTTGCTATGATGCAAAGCCAAAAATCGTTGACGCTCGGTTGACGCTCATTTTTAGGACATAGTAGCGGTGTTGTCGCAATAATTTTCACCAAGAAAGACGGCCGATAGTGTGGTTATCGCTTAATGTCACCGCTCAGCCAATTGATTTTCCAAGATGCATGGCGAAAAGTCGTTCATGCTCCGTTGACACTCATTTGTAGGACAAAGAAGCAATGTTCTCGCAACACGTTTAGCCTAGAAAGGCGGCCGATAGTGCGATTATGGATTCACGTTGCCGTACAGCCCTTGCAATTTCTATGATGCAAGGCCAAAAGTCGTTGATGCTCCGTTGATGCTCATTGTTAGGACATAGAAGCAATCATGTCGCCACGAGTTTTGCCTAGAAAGGCGGCCGACAGTGCGATTACGGCTTACTGTCATCGCGCAGCCCACTGGATTTTCCATGATGAAATGCCAAAAATCGTTGACACTGCATTGACGTTGCATTGACGTTCATTTTTAGGATGGGGCAACGAGCATATCATTTGCCTATTTTGCTTTTACGCCAACCAATACGTTTACTTTGGAAGGATGTGACAATGCCGCCAATCGATTGCTGAATGTGTAAGACTGTAAATTGCTGAAACTCTATTGACGCTCACTTCGATCACATCGAAACAGCCTTTGTGCACCCAATACTTGTACGCAACCATTCATATACACCATATTGACATCCAATATTGCGTTTGTATGTATTATCATTTGTATCCAGGAGTTTTATTACCTCCCAATTTCTGATCAGTGGCTATCCACGCAATCTGATTGAGAGATGACGTGGCCCTATCCCATTCCCGCGCTTTCGGCCGGCAATTGACGGCATGCAGAACAACTCAATAGTTTTTGGTAAATATAGCTCGACTTCCTCACCATTCCGTATCAAGCTCCTTCTCCTCGATTTCAATGATGTACCATATGCAATTTCAAATATCTCAACCATGCGCGCGAGGTCTGTGCGGAGAGTTATGTAGTTGGATTCATGGATGAATATGGCATGACGGTCGTCGTTCAGACTGATTCGTATTGAGCACTGACCACTCTTTCTATGACACGTATGACATCACTCACTGAAATTTTGTTAGTATATTTCGTCACTAATATAGCTGTTACTTTGTCGCTTAACAGTCAATTGCTAATGCAAATTGAACGTGTCAGCAGTTTTTTCGCCTGATTCTGATTTTAGAACTTTCACATGGTGCATTCGACCCTTGCACAAGCACAGACGAATTATCATGTCTCACAATTTGGTCACTGAAATCAAGAAATAGCGGACACTTCGCAAAATTGGTAAACAAATTGCTTTTCACAAACAGATGACGTCAAAAATCACACTTTGCCTTTCAATTCCCCCGCTGACGCAGGAGCCGTCAGCATGTCTTCGTCTTCGTCCGAAATCTATATGGTGATTAGCTGTAGGCAATATGCAGTGGCAAAAGATTACTGGCTCAACAGGCTTTGCTTTCCGTCAAGGTGACGTATCGGGCTCTACGGCGGGCTCAAGCCCAGATATGCTCGTGTTCGACAGCGGTTTCACCGAGCCCAGCCCAATATGACCACTTCCTGGTCGAGAAGTCCCTCCTGGCATTCACGATATTCCAGGGACAATGTCAAGCCTCTCCATAAGCTCTCCAAATGTTGTTGGTGGAGGTGCCAAAGCGTCATCATCTGTTTGAGGTTGAACAACGACCGGAACCCTCAATTCGGCTCGGTCGTACTTCATATCTCGTTCACGGAAGTAGTCAGCTGCATCCTCCTATCCCGGTTGTGTCAATTCATCAAGCTTCATCTGCTTCTCCCCAAAGCTCTCCATGCGCTGCTTGGACTGTTTTGGTGATTGTGCCCATCACCCAGCCGGGTTCATCATCTTCGCTAAGCTTGCCCTGCTCTGTTTCTTCATCCTCATTTTGCCCATCCTCCCCATCGTCGAAACTTGCAAGATCACTCAGACTGTCTGCGATAGCAGCCATCATCTCCTCAAGAGTCTTTTCGGGCTCTCTGGACGTCAACCCCACGATTTCAGTATGCATCATATCGTCCTGCTCTTGCTGAACCGCTGCCTCTGCGTGTTCAACTCGCTTTCTTGCCCCAGCGGTCTCTCTCTCAACATAATCCTCAATCCATTTCACTTTTTCTTCATTGCTTAAGAAGTGTGTTTCATGTCGTTTCTCTGCGGCAAGCTTTATTTTGGATCTCAAGCTGCGCAATGCCCCCAGGGCTCGGATTCTTTCTGCCTCCTGGCCGCTCTTTCCTTCATTCGCTTGATGACGTAGTTGGGTCGAACGTTTTGTCGATTTGCCGTGTCTGCCTGCCGGAAGTAGCGAAGAGTTCTTTTTCGGAGCATTGACCATTGTAGTTTGCGTTGACTTTGTTGGGCGAGATGTTGGATGTTGCAAGATATGCACAATATGGAGGCAAGCTGCGTCTTGTATGTCAAGGTTAGTACGTTCACTCATCTTGCATAAAGCAAAACCTCTCTTTTGACCGTCAATCAATCAGAAATGGTTAGGCTAATCGTAAGACATTACTTGATTGGTAGTGTCAGTTTCATGTATTATCCAGGGGATCATTTGAGACAAGCATCAGCAGGCGTCCTGTCCCTCGAACGATGTTCTATTTATAGGTAACAATCATGCAATTTCGGTGGCTGTACAGCGTAATTTATCGCTGTTAACAAACAAACAACATCCGACCGGCATATTGCACATCTCGGGGCTGTGGGAAACCCCTGCAACTTGCCGCTATACACAGCAGGATTCATCCCGAGTATAACTATCATGTTGGCAGCCTAATATTCCATTCTGTTACACAGCTCACTATATAATCCTCAGGGCATCCCACATCTTTTAGTTATCATCTTCCTCTCCGATTCCACACCAGCAAATCTTGGATACACAACCACCTCAGCCAGGTCCAAGAGGATCTAAATCCGGCCGATTGGCAGACGCCTCGCCGAATATGTCACGTATCGGCACACAGCAAGAATGCAGGCACCAGGTAGTCCACCGCGAGGCTACCGATGCAGCCACCAAACACATGACCGAGGATGCACATTTAAAAATCGTCTGTAAGACTGGAAGCAGCACAAATAAGAAGCAGCATGCAGTTGGATGTCAGTATCTCCATACCGTGGTCAATAGCCATCAATTAACCATCAAACGAATAGCTGGTATACGCCGAGACCTATGTGACCAATTTATCGCTGTCCGTAATGGGAAACATCCATGGTGGACCAAGGCATTTGTCCGCACGGTCCGCGAAATCGAACATCATGATGTTGGAAGCCCTGGTATTTTCGCGGCCGAATTTCCAGAGAAACATGCCCAAGAGTGGACGAAACAGGCTTTAATCACCTTAGAGATGGCTATGGCAGCGTATATGGTTGAGGTCATAGCCGCATCTCAGTGTTTGAAGCAGCAACTACTTTCTTGTAGGTATTCAACATGTCTGCAACTATGGCAAGGCAAGGAGGTCGTGTACAGCTGGAACAGTCCGACATGCGCCTGGCCTTGAACATGGCCAAAATGGCCAAAGGCGGGTTTTCGCGGGCCGCAGTAGAGGAAACGCAATGTCTGATCAAGAAACCACGTGCCGAGGTCTGAGAAGAGAAGAAGTGGGGTGTTGTGTTTCCTGGGCATAACAAGATGAATGCTGCGATGGCAAGACACCCGGCTATGCTTCGTCAAAACCAGATGCCTGGATGCCTTCCTTGCCACACTGGCACCGCAAAGAATCCACAGACGCGCTGGAGACGCAAAGTAACAGGTGCAGCTCCGCCCAACTGACGCAGCCAGCAGAATCCAGAGCCGACTCCAGAGCCGACTCCAGAGCCGACTCCAGAGCCGACTCCAGAGCCGACGCCACCTCTGCCCGGAACACCACTTGCCTCAACCGGTAACACTTCCGGTGATCAATGTCTCGAAATCATCAATTTGCTGGCCGGCTATATGTATTCGCATACTTCTCTTCCATGTGCTGAATCTTTTACTCTCGATGCATCTGCCCAGGAAAGCGAGCACGATACAGATTTTGATCCAGATATGCTGCCTGATCAAGGAACATCCACCGGTTAGTACACTATCTGCTGTTTGGTAATGCAGCTAACATTCATTTTGAAGACCAAAGCAGCCTATTGAGCGAATCTGGCAGTAATGTTTAGCATTAATCGAATGGCACGCCATTTTGGTGATTATTATTATCCTGAATTCGCGGATACTGTAAAGTATATTTTGAATGATATATTTATATGTATTATTAAACAACAATGCAGTGATTAAGATGAAAGTAACTGAAAACGCTTAAAAGCCTGCCAACTCAACGTGAATGATGGACTACGCAAAATCAAATGATTGCATATTGTGGATAAACCTGTGGCAAAATGAGCGTCAACGGAGCGTCAACGATTCTTGGTCATGTGTCTTGGGTAATCTTCTGGGCGATTGGTTGCAAATAGTCATAAACACAGTTTTCGCTGCCTTTATAGGCAAAAGAGACAGTGAAACGCTCCCTGCCCCATCATGAAAATGAGCGTCAACGGAGTGTCAATGATTCTTGGTCATGTATCTTAGGTTTTCTGCGATGTGATAGGTTGCAAATAGTCATAAATGAAGTATTGGCTTCCTTTATAGGCAAAACAGACAGTGAAACGCTCCCTGCCCCATCATGAAAATGAGCGTCAACGGAGCGTCAACGATTCTTGGTCATGTATCTCAGGTAATCTGCAGGGTGAGAGATTGCAAATAGTCATAAATGCAGTATTGGCTTCCTTTATAGGCAAAACAGACAGTGAAAAGCTCCCTGCCCCATGATGAAAATGAGCGTCAATGGAGCGTCAATGATTCTTGGTCATGTATCTTCAGTAATCTGTGGTGCAGGAGGTTGCGTATAGTCATAAACACAGTATTGGCTTCCTTTATAGGCAAAAGAGAATATGAAATGCTCCCTGCCCCATCTTGAAAATGAGCGTCAATGGAGTGTCAACGATTGTTGGCCTTCTAGTATGGTTAATTACCACACGCTGTGGCCATTGTTGTCTATATACGAGGTATTGACTGTTTTGGGACGCTAAAAGGCTCACAAATACTTAGTAGTAGCGGTGTAAATAATATGGGTTGTTACTGTCCCGGAAGATGTGGCGGCAATATTCCGCATAGATCTGCCCATAAAGGCTGCCATATCCTTGTTTATGGATACTTTTGATCAAGCGCCACTCATATTACCGATGATGCAAGACCCAAAATCGTTGACGCTTTGTGAATGCTCATTTTCAAGATGGAGTAGGGATCGTTCTGTCTGCTTTTTTGGCAATGAAGGAGGCCAATACTTTGTTTATGACTATATTTGACCATTCGGACCCCCAGATTACCCAAGATACACGACCAACAATCGTTGAAGCTTCGTTGAAGCTCATTTTCAGGATGTGGTAGGGCACCTATGTCTACATGTTTTGATTATTAAGGCGGCCAACACATTCTAAATGGACTGTAACGTACCTATGGCGCTATTTTACAATCAACAGTAGCATATCTGAATGCCACCATAAATGTGAAACACGAAACGCGGAACCGGAGATTGGAACCGACAGGTCTCGCCAAACCCATCGAAATCTGCGAGTTGACGGGTACCGGTCCGGGTTTGGCCTGCCAAGAGTCAGCAGGTCGGGTTTTTGGACGGGTCTGGAACCGAACCGACCCGTTTTTGCCGTCCAAACCCGGACGGCTGGCAGGTTACCTGGACAAGTTGCTAACACTACCGCAGTCATTATATCAACTGTAAGTACCACGACCTGCCCTTCTCCCTGACCTCGTAACTATCTCAACCTTCCTTCCTACCCTCCCAGCTACTTCTCCATCTTCTCCTGCCTGGCAATCTTCCAATAATCCACCAGCAGGTATAAGGGAGTCCTCCTCCCCATCACTTTCCTCCTTAGAGACCCACCTTTCATCAACCAAGTCTTCTTCTTCATCGCTCCCAGCCTTCTGTACATTTGTACTAGCACACTTGACTATGCTATGCTGCTTCTCCCGATTACTGGTAGCACTTAAGCCTCCCATCCTTTTACTAGCAGTTGCAGTTTGCTTCCTTTTCCTAGCTTCTGCTCTAGTAGACTTTTCTGCTTCATTTTGCTCTCTCTCTTCCCTGAGGTGGACCACATCCTCATGGGTGATTACCCTAGCTTTAGTGAGCTGGCGACGGTCCTCAGCTGATACAGCAGATAGATCTTTGGCCTGAGAGCGCAGGTTTCTCAGTATTTCTCCCTCCAGTTCTCTATCTGCAATTGCACCCTTGGCACATCTCCCAAGCTGTCCAATAATATGCTTTAGCTTGAGGGAAAAAGGTGTATTTTTCTTTACTAGATGCATAGCAGTACGCTGTAGGTAGTTGACAGCTCTCGGATATGGTGGGGTTGCACTGGGAGATATGATTGCTGTGCTACAGCCCGAGCAAGTGGTTGTTGGTGATACGCGACTCAAAACTCGTCGAGGATTGTAAGGCCAGATTCCAGTAGCTGCGAAGGCGATACAGATGTTCTTTGGTGTGTATACACTTCTCCTTGCATGTGTCACAAGTCTGGGATTGGGTCAATATATAGTGTTATGTTATCATATGGACTGGGTGCAGTACTCATACAACTGGCCGTTCTTTATGGCATTACCTCCGCGCCTCATCCAGAGGTCAAGTTCCGAACTTTATGCTCGCTGTCATGGACTGAATAAACCAACATCCAGTGGTTGAAGGATGTGTGTAGAATGGGCAGGTAGGCAAAGTGGGTGAACATTATTGTCCAAACAGTACTGGTAAAACTCAAAAGTACAATGGGCAGCATGTCCATCTAGAATTAGCAGGCGGTGCTCACCATCATGTCTGCAAATTACATGCAATTAGTAATATAGGTTTGATGTGAAAAGATGCTGACAGATTGCTACTACTGTAGCGGTTGAGGTTCTGTTCCGCCCACTCTAATCCAAGTTCCCGGTCAGTCCAACCTTTTTGTAACCATGCAAATGTTACTCTCTCCTCCTTCTGACCCGCAGCATGCCACTCCATTAAGTGTGTAGAATGATTATAAATCAACATTGGTGGAAGTACTCGACCATCTGCTGAAAGTGTTTAAATAACTGTGACCATTTCTTGATTCCCATCTTCACAGTAGTGGGAGTTTTGCTGTCGTCTGTGAACAATCAGATTGACCTTCAATGCTTGGCCTAGTAGAAATCCTTTCTCATCGATATTGTAGATATTCTCTGGTCTAATTTTTAGTTCTCTAATGACCTTTCCAAGCTATTTAAGTTAGTATCAAGTTCAATTGTAATGGAGTACAATTACCTCGCAAAAAAAGTCTTTAATAATTGCAGGATCATCTTCATTGGCTCTTTGACGGTCCAAGCACTGACTAAATCTTGCTGCTAACTCAGAGTGACTGTTGGGAAGGTGTGTAGCCCAGTGTTTTCCCACTTCCCTGCGTTTGGAGACTGGTAATAAGGATTTTGCAAATCCTTTTAAAATTTGCATAGTAACTGGATGGCCATAGTTATCTAAGGTATTGCAAAAGTGGACAATTGATTTCTCCTCCTGGTCAGTCAGGAGCTGTTGGTGGTGGTGAGACACCGAAGCAGATTGTATACCTAGCAGGCGATCATGCAATGTTGAATATGGTAAACCATACATAGAAGCAGCAGATCGAATTGAAGGTTCAATACCAGCAAGATAGTCATTTTTTGCAAGATGAATAGATGTTTCACGCTCAGTGTCTGACTTCCGGGGCTTTACTAGACCCATGGTGGAGTTGTGGTTTGAAAAGATCACATTCGCGAGTGAAATGGTTGGTTCACGGGTGAAAAGTTTGGTTCGCGTACTTAGGAACCCTGTTGTGGGCGGTTACCCGGTCACATATGTTAATAGCAAAATGTAGTTAGATGTGTAAAAGGGGTGTAAGTTTCTCTGAAACATGGCTGCTCATATTATGTTAAGACTTCCCATACTATATACAGTGCTGACCCAGTATGATTGCATTTTGATTTACAAAATCCAGCTTGAACCAAGCAGCTGAAGATTGAGTTGTGTTCCTTTACAGAAATATAGTGGACAAAATGTATTATTGAAGAGAATTGCTATCTTTTCTTTCGCTGTTGGTATTTTCTAGTTTTAGCAATGGTTTACAAGTCATAGGTCAGCTTCTGTTCTGGTTCCGCCCAGAACCTGACCATTACAATGGGTATTACAACACCAAAACCCCGAGCCATTGCAAATGGGCCAATTTTCCTGTAACGGCAGGTATGCTAGTGTCCGGCTAAGAAAGAGAATAGATTATACTTGTCGGGATATGGTTGCAAAGGGGTCAGAGGGAGCGTATGTGTATGGGGATGTGGTGAGATTCTTGTTAAGGATCATAATCCTCACGAGCAGTCTACCACATGTTGTCTCCTTCCCGGCCACATGATGTGCTGGCTTAGCTACCCTAACCTCTAGTCCCCGACCCTGCCGTTACATTATACCCTCTCTAGCTGCAGACCTCCTGCGCTGCATATCTTCATACAAAATGAAAGACTAACAAACACCAAGATACAAATTCCAGGATTGACCTGTGGATACGGTGCTTTGGGAAACTCCACCTCCACTTGACTGTGATCTGAAGCCGGAAAAACTCGTGCAAAGGCTAAATGTACCTGACCGCATCCAATCTCAAAAAAAGGAAAGAGTAGTAACCCCACTTTGATCACTTTCCTCCACTATGGCAGCTTGCTTGGGAGGCTGTGATGGATTCAGTCCACCAGGTGCTGAGCATTCCCAATGATTTCCGCTGGCTACCAACATGGACAGAAATATCTGTATCTGACCCATTGATCGAGATAATGAAGCCTCCAATAACACCACTTGGAGTCGAGGAAGTGATTATCTTCCAATTCTTGCGAGTGGTCGATGATCATTGGGTGAGGTTCACTCGATGCCTGGCCTGCATCAGGGGGCGTGTACTGATCAAGAGTTTACGCGTGGACTATGTTGTGGTTCTGTATCATCTTCGGCAGATCTAATATGTAAGGGCTCTGTGTGATGACTTCACTCACAGTGTACGGTCCCGTGCAGTTGTAGACGAGATTCTTACATGCCCCGGTCGCCCGAATGTGCTTGGTCGAGAGCGACACATTGTCTCCAATGTCGAATAAATCTTCTTTTCTGCAGGTATACTTTGTCTTCACTGCTGTGCTTCCAGTATGTTTTAACGGAGAGCCTGATGCGTCTCTGCCAGTCCCTCGAGTGTAGCATCCGCCTGGTCCTTGGACTTCAGTAGTGACACTTTTGATGCTTCGAACTGCATCTCCGGGTTCCAGTGGTCCATGGCCCAGAACAGTGTCATCCTCGTTGAAGCGTGCACAGAGTTGTTGTCCACAAATTCTTCCAGGGGAAGGAGTTCGGCCCAGTTATCTTACTCCTAGTTGCTGAAGGTTCGGAGGTACTGTTCCAGAGTGTGGTTCTGCCGCTTAGTCTGGCCATAGGCCTGTGGGTAGAATGCGGTCGAAGGTCGGTGGTTGATGTTCATGTGGGAGCAGAATCGAATCCAACATCGGCGAGTGAACGGCGTTCCGCAGTGTGTGATGATATTCGTAGGTAGGCCATGCTTACAGATCACGTGCTCAAAAGACATACGTGCCAATCTCCGTGAGTCGATATCGCTTTGGCAGGGCTGGTAGATACCCATTGTAGAAAATTCATTGACCAGAACCAGAATCCCGGTGTATCTCGACTTGGTTGTTTCCGGTAGGTCAGTCACCAAATCTGTTGTAACACCATCCCAGGGGTTGTACAGTGGTGGCAGCAGTATATTAGCTCCATATCGTGCATGACGCAGTGCTTTGATTCAGTGGCATACTTCAAAAATGGCGGCGTACTTCCATACCGTAGTGTCTAGTCCTAGTCCATAACAGTCTCTAGAACCGAGTTCAGCAGTTCTAAGAGCTTCAAAGTGACGAGATTCTGGGTGATTGTGGAAAATAGTTATCACTTGGTTGCGGAGTGCTTCTGGCACGTATATTCTCCCCATACAGGTGAGAGCTCCTGCGCTTACTTTGTAATGCACGCCTGTGTTCGTCTCCTTTGATCCGTCTTGCCCACAAGTGTTCGACTGGTCAGGGTATCTGATTTTCTTCGTCATGTCAGTCGCCAGTGGATCGATATACTGGGCTGCCTTAATCACTAGTAGGAGATCACTATATGGCTCCAATGGTGGTGACCGCCTGGGTTGCCAAGAGGCATAAAGTAGGTCATTCATAGCTTTCTTCATAATTACGTTCTCGTGATGGTCCGTCTACAGGGTTCTTTTGTGCTTCCATGTGTTGATTAACGAAGTCGTATGATGAAAGAATCTCAGCCCATGTCGCATGTCTCTGGGAGAGCAATGTTGACATTTGAAAATAATCGCGATTCTTGTGGCCTCACTGTGTCAGGATATTATGATTGGCTCCATCAAGATAGTGTCACCATTGACTCTAAGTCTCCATGATGGCCAATAACTCCTGATTGTACACATGGTAGTTCTGTTTGGCAGTGGGATATTTTCGATTGTAGAAGTTGACTGGGCTGAGAATGCCGAATCCATTGTACTAGTTAACAATACCAGCCATTGCAATGCCACATGCATCCAGCTCGAGAACAATACCCATTGCCAGGTCCAAATGCTAGTGGATTGGTGCTTCGCTAAATGCCTTCTTGAGCTTCCGCAATGTGAACTCTGCCTTTCGGGTCCATTCCCATTTACCTGTTGATTTGTTTAGTACGTCGGAAATTGGTGGGGTGACTTTGGCGTATTTGCGGATGAATAGCAGATAGAAGTTTGTGGATACTAGAAGCACTTGTACGTCTTGGATTGACTTGGGACTAAACCAGTCTTCGATGGTTGATATGTGGTCTGATTCCATGCTGGTCCCATCAGTGTGGATGATACATCCTGTTCAAAAGTGATGCTAGAGAAGCGTGATTATTCTATCTAAGAGGGCCACAAGGCCAGTATATATATGAACGTACCAGAATGGCTGAATGCCATCAGCTCGTACCAGAATCGACAGTCATCTACGGCCATATGAGACATCACCGCCTCCGGCGATACGAGACATTACTATGTCCGCCCATACATTACCGCTCCGTCTACGGCGATACACGACATCTCCGTCTCCCGCCATTTAAAACATCTCTGTCTCCGACTGTATAAGCCATCTCCGCCTCTGGCTGTACAAGACATCTCCCTCTCCAGCTGAGACCTGTATATGCAATACTCCCCCCTCTTGTTATACACTGTAGAGCAAGAAACAAAACAAAATGAAAAGAATGAAACATAGTGATTCTCATAACAGCCTCATTGAAACCCTGTGCCAGTGAGCAGGGAAAGTGTACTGCCATAGCCTGAGGATCGCCATCCATTAAGAAACAAAGAAATCCGCGTGCCTAACAGAAAAGTGAAACAACCTTAAATCGACATCTATTACAATAGCCCCATCGCCTTTTTGACTATGTTGTGCTTATCCTTCGACAAGGCCTTCGTTGGTATATCTGCCATAATCTTGTTTGTACACACGTAGAAGTAGTCAACTATCCTGCGGACATCGAGGTATCGATTATTGTGATAGGAAACATCGATATGCTTCGTGCGAGCTTTTATTATTCCAATTGGGATGAGGCTAAGTGCACCCTGATTGCCGCACTTGATCGGGAGCGGTGATGTGTCTTTGCCGTGTATATCTCGGTGGAGCTGGAGCAGCCATTTTGCTTCATGGGAGCCCTCTGAGCAGGCGATGGATTCAGCTCCGAGATTTGACATAGCGATGAGATCTTGTTTTCGCGACTGCCATGAGACAGCACTGTTGCTGAGAAGGAATGCATGACCTCCTTGAGATTTGCGGTCGGCACTATCATTGGTTCAATTGGAGTCCGTGTAGCCAGTGAGTTGATTGTTGCTGTTAGTGCTGCTGCTGCTGCTATAGTGCAGTCGGAAGTTGCCTGTGGATGTGAGATTAAGAAGCACTTTTTTGGCGGCGGTGAGATGGCTTGTGAAAGAGTGGGAATTGTAATGGCAAAGTGCATTGACTGTGAATGAGATATAGGGCCGAGTGGAAAGTGCTGCGTACATCAATATGCCAACCATTGCCTGGTAGCCTTTGATATCTTTTAGTTCTTTCTCCCCCCGAACCTGGGCCAGATCTAGATTCACATTAGGATGCATTGAGTTGATACATCGTGAGCATTCTGCATGTTGAACCGTTTGAGAATCGTGGTGATGAAAGCCTTCTGGCCAGGACTGTAACGGGCGGGGTCTGGCGCAGGTGATATGGATGTTGCAGGACTGAACTCGAAGTGGTTATCGAGGGACAAAGATCAAGATAGTTTTCAAAATCGTACTATTGCTTTGCTATACAAGAGAACGAGTATAGAGAGAAGAAAAGGAAATCCTCCAACGCTATCAACACTCTCTTTATATACAATTCGTCTGCCACCTATCGAACCATTCCTTATGCTCCGATGTACCATCCGAATCTTATCCCATGATCTCACACACCACTCCGTTATTCCTTATCGTAACAATCACGCCACATGGTTCCACGTCGCAACACCTCAGACCACTTCTGTATCTTACTAAATTATACCGCCACCATCTCGCCGCTTCCCCCGCGTCTTCCAACGTCTCCGCCTTTCCGTAACACAATTCCTTCCCCACCACCCGTATCTTTCTTCTATTATTCCCAGGTAACACCGTACCTACCTGCGCCGTGACAAGGACTGCTGCCGGTGCCGGTGCTGTTTTCCTGGCAGTGGATTTCGACGCCTAGAAATTGGCGAGCCGGGCCAAGATTGGTGATCATGAATTTATCCAAAAGCCTGGGCTTGACTTCGATCACAGCTTGGGTAGTGTATTGTGTGTACAACATCGAGATGTCGTAGACGTACAAGCACAGTTGAATACCATCGCGGCGGAGATCGTGGTTAGGGTCGGCTTGAGACCGAGTGAATTCGAGAGAGAGCAAGTAGGTTTTAATATTGTTGTGGCAAAGTCATGGTGCTTGTTTGAGGCCGTAAAGTGCTTCCTTTAGTCAATAAACTATCGTAGGTACGCTGGGACTTTCCAGCCACCCCTCCAGCAGTGTCAAATAGATATCATCGTCATCGATTTCAGGATTGAGGAAAGCAGTGACTACAGCCAAATGATCCATGTTCCAGCCATGTTTTCCAACCATAGAGATGAGATATCGAAAAGTGGTGACCCTTCCAACAGGGGCATAAGTTTCTCCGAAATTTGATTGTTTGTAGCCTTTGATGACTTGGCATGCTTTGTTCAGAATAGTGCCGTCAGGATTGAGTTTCGTCTTGTAGACCCAATTAGAGCCAATTGGCTTGACTAGCAATCGCCTTGCTTCCTGGGAGTTGACAGCTGTGAATGTGTTATTGAGCAGAATCGATGTACACTGTTCTTCCATTACTCATTTTTAGTGCTCATGTTGTAGACTATCCATTGCTCCGGCGAATGTGAAAGTATCGCTGGTCGTTGAAGTGAGAGCCTGTGCCATCATTAGTGTTAGCAACGGTTCCGGACCGTCACTTCGGGTCCGGGTCCGGGTCCAAACCGAACCGTTGCCAAATTGGCGGTCCGGGTCGTCAATTAACCCGAACTGCCCACTCGGGTACGGTTCCATGGTAAACTCCCAACCCGTCTGAATTAGGCGGGTTGTCAGCGGGTCGCACAGCGGGTCCATCTATAGATTCATATAAGGCTCTTGTATTTGCAGTGTGTTAATAGTATCTTATCAAAATGAAGTTTTCAGCAACCATTAATGAGCTTTTGCTTG
>Ga0307512_10004047_pt1 | contig 16326 bp, 24 predicted proteins | sample 14_EM_MG_FD_200267 | JGI IMG/M metagenome (GOLD analysis project Ga0307512, IMG submission 200267) | Populus trichocarpa ectomycorrhiza microbial communities from riparian zone in the Pacific Northwest, United States - 14_EM | ecosystem: Host-associated > Plants > Roots > Unclassified | place...
TTTTGGTTTCCTCGTCCAGGGGTAAATCTCATCTCGATCAGTGTCAAGACGCACGCGATACGGAACGTCATGTCAGCGCGGATATCAATTCCCGCGATCCTAGTTCCCTCTGTTTCAGGGAACCCGCCACCCTGGAGATGGCGAACTCCATTGGAAGATACTGCGCCTTACTGGACAAGTACGGATATGCGGTATTGACTCAGTATCGTTGACTGATTGCGGCGTGCACCGGATAGATTGGTTCACGTCACTGTCGGCATTGTTCCTCTCATGTAAAACGGCGCGCCTTCTCGTGCTTGCCGGGACGGAACGGCTAGATCGGGAACTGATGATAGGACAAATGCAAGGGAAGTTTCAACTGGAGGTCGTTTCTAGAGTGGGACACATGCTACACGAGGTTCGTTCTTTTCGACCCGCAGATGTTCAATCGTGAGAGGAATACTGATTCCTGCGAACCAACGCTTAGGATAATCCTGCAAGGCTTGCGGAAGTCTTGGTAGAATTCTGGAGAAGGAATGAACGAGTTCTTGTGGGAGTCAAGAAGGTCGGGGAGACATAGGTCCATGCAATTTCAAGACCACTGTGCACACTGTCAGGACGTAGCTTCCGTCTACATAGGAATAATACAACATAATTTTTCATTGCATGTACTGACGACCCTCATTCTGTGCCTGTCGATGCTTTGCCAACAGGAAGTCCAGAGAACTTGTTCTTCAACCGTAGGTATTTCCCCCGTTGTCCTGCACTGACACTGGGGCCAATCTTCTCCAGGGCTTGAGCAAAGTCGCTGGTGTCGATGTAAACGGCGACCTCGGTCTCTGTGGTGTCCTCGTTCAAAGTACCCAGAGTCCGCTTCAGTGCACAAACCCCGGCCTCCCGAGCAATTGCAGCCAGATCCGCTCCGCTATACCCATCACACTTCTCCCTCACCAACAGGTCCACCTCTTCGGCCACTTGTGAATCTGGGGTTAGTCGGACTTTCCGTATGATCGTTCTGATGATTTCCGCGCGTTCGTCCGCAGTAGGTAGGTCGACGTAAAGCAGCTTGTCGAGTCTTCCAGGTCGGCACATTGCGGGATCGATAATGTCTGGCCTATTTGTGGCAGCAACAACGTAGATGTTCTTGCGGCTGTCCAGTCCATCGAGCTCAGTCAAGAGCGTGTTAACGACCCGTGAGGCAGACTCCGACTGGTCCCGAAATGAAAAGCACAATCAGTGCGTTGTTACCGTGGTGGGGAGAATAAGGCTTGCGGACTCACGACCGAGTCATCCCTTTTGGGGACCAGTGCGTCTAATTCATCAAAAAAGATAACGCATGGTGCAGACGCGCGCGCACGAGAGAACACTTGTCGTACGGCGCGTTCGCTTTCGCCGACGTACTATCGCGTGTGAATACAGAGCGATTGTTAGTCGAGGGCGATCGCCGAGATAAACGTGGCTCGTGGGACGTACCTTATTCAAAAGCTCGGGACCTTTGACGCTAATGAAGTTGGCTTTACTCTCGTTGGCAACGGCCTTGGCCAGAAGAGTTTTCCCACAACCTGGTGGACCCCATAGCAGAACACCACATCCGGTATCTATACCGACTGACTTGAACAGCCCTGGCCTTCTGATGGGTTGGACGATCGCCATTTGGAGTTCCTCCCTGATATTGTACAACGCCCCGATATCTGCCCAACTCACGTCCGGGATGGTTGCGAAGCCCTCACGCATTGAAGATGGTTGTACATGTTTTAGTGCCTGTAAGAAATCGGAGTACTGAATGTTAAGCGGAGAAAGTTGGGCTTCAGTCAGCGGATTTGGATGAGCGCGAAGGAAGTGAACGATTGAGCTGGCTAATGGAGTGGAGAAACCCCGGTAGCTTGAAAACGGGGGTGGTTTTACTGTCTGGGGTACGGGATCAGGGGGGACATCGATGGACATGGGGATGGTAGCGTCCGAGCCAAACGTGTCCGCATCAATTTCCGGAAGCACGATGGATCCCGTAGACAGTTCGCGGAAGATCCGTTTTACGGCCACTATGCCCGCAGCGCCAGTGAGAGAAGTAAGATCAGCTCCAACGTAGCCCGAAGTGGCCTTGGCCAGCGCTGGGAAATCAAAGTTTCCTTCCAGACGGAGCTTCGAGGACTGTACCCGCAAGATCCTGGAGTGTTCTTCAATGAAATGATGGGGTCAATCAAGGTCCAATGCTAACGTACTGGGCGCGAGCCTCCTCGTCGGGCACCCCGATGGCGATTTCGTGATCGAATCGACCGGCTCTTCGCAGAGCTGCATCTAGAGAGTCCGGCCGATTAGTCGCGCCGATTACGACGACGGGCTTATTGTCGTTTTTCTCCCAGGACATGTCTGGGTTCCAGCGGTCAGAACAAACGTCAGGAAACCTAGCGGAAGAGTTTACCGTCCATGCAGGTCAGGAACTGGGCGACTATTCGTCGTTCCATTTCCCTCTGTGCGCTCTCTCTTTTGGGTGTGATTGCATCGATTTCGTCAATGAACAGGAGGCAAGGAGCGGCCTTCTGGGGGTAAAAGTTCAGATAAGGCATTTGTTTAGGGTGCCCTACGATGGCTCACCTTTGCTTCATCAAAGGTATCACGGAGAGTCTTCTCCGATTCCCCAGACATTCCCGAGACGATGGAGGGCGCGGAGATGCTGATGAAAGGGACACCGAGTTCCTGGCGGTCTCAACGTTTGTACTGCAGGGTTACATTGATAAAGGAAACGACCCACCCCTGCAATTGCATTAGCGAGCATGGTCTTCCCACAACCGGGGGGTCCATGGAGGAGAACACCACGCGGAGGTTGGACACCAGTGTGCAGATAGATCTCTGGATGACATAGCGGCATCGCAACTAGTTCCAGAATCTTCTCGATGCATGCGTCTATGCCACCCAAGTCAGATAACCTGGTCGATGGTGGGCTGTGGTCCTTTGCGGCCGAAAGTTTTGTTCGTTTTGATGGTCCATCTTCGCGGGTAGATCTCGGCTTTCGTTTAGTGGATATCGGTATCTGCTCAGTAGCATTTTCTAAGGGTATTCCAACTGGGACCTGGGGTGTTTCCACTGGGACCGACGACTGCTCCTCTTGTGCACCGTTGAGATTGAGCTTACTTCGCCTCCACAGCCCTTGTGTGGACTTATTCAAGGCATTTGAGCTCTGCCTGAGCATTTGCATAAACCTGCAAGCGCAGCACAAAAATTCAGCGGACGCACCGATATTTCCATCAGTGCAATGCGGAGAACTTTATGTGAGCTGATCGACATGAAAAAAGTGGCACCGGCACGTGCAAATGCTACGTCCTCGGATCAGGCCGAACCTCAAGTTCCCGGCAGTTTTTGCTTAAATACTTATGAGCACGGTGCACAGAGTTACAGTAAGCATTTACAATTGAGTACCGTGGGTGAGGGAAACCTTTTTTGTGTGAGGAAGATCATGTGATTGCCTAAGGATCGCGTCGACGCGTCCGAAGCCATGGGACGGTCCGAGACAGTGACATCAGAACCTCGTCCACCTCCGTCAAGCCGCGATGAATGCGAGGAGGAAGAACAAGTCACACAAGGCATGCAATCCCCTGCACGCGTTTTGGGACTTTACTTACCACTCATTCTAGGTCCCCAATGTTAAACTACGGCCAGCCCAACCCTCCTCTTCAGTCAACTCCAAGCAATCGAATGACCGACCCCATCAGTCGTCCAGCAGCTCAAAGAACCTAGTCCGGCACTCTTCGCCAGATAATGAGCCAGAGAACACGTTCGTGGACACGTGTCCGCGACCGCTCAAGGGGGTAGTCCTGTGTGCGACCGGAATCCATGATAAGGTACGACGATTTAGCCACAGTGGGCTCCGTGTTATCCTATGACTGACTTCTTCTAGACGACTTTATTCAAGATTGCACTTGAACTTGGTGCTGAACACCGTAAGGACTTGACCGTCGATACGACCCATCTCATTGCAGACGAGCACGGAGGCGCAAAATATGACGTATGCGGATCTATTGCCAGTAAACTACGTTGCTAACATGTCACTTCAGTGCGCCGTACAAATGAAGATACCGATTTTACGTTCTACGTGGATCACCGAGTGTCACGCCATCTGGAAACAGGGCGACGATGTTGATTTCCGCGAGGTACCGTCCATCCCAGCCATGTGAGGAACAAGACTGACATCTACTCTCGATCTAGAGTGTTTTATCCCATCGACTTCCCATATTCTCTGAGCTCGTAATTGCGGTCTCGGGTATCGATGACACAGACCGAGAGAAACAGATAAACCGATTTGTTACTTATAACAAGGGGATATTTGTTAAGAACATCGAGCGTCCTGTCAAGGTTACTCACCTGTTGTGTTCTGGGGACGAAAAGACGGAGAACATGAAATATGCTGAGAAGTTCAACCAAAAAGGTGAGGCCAACATCAAGTTAGTTTGGGAGGAATGGTTCTGGGATTCCATCCATTTCGGAGGTACGAGCGTCGCCTACAATCTTCAGCACGTCACCCCGTCTGATCTTCTCACCAAGGTCGTTGGCCAGAAGACAATTACTTGGTCACGAACCCACGGCCTGAACCAAGGCTAGCCACGCGTGAGTGAGAACGGATGTTATGCTCCCCGGGCGCAACTAACGTAGATTGATTGCTAGCCCCTCCCAAGTCTTCCTCCCCACCACCACAAGATCATTCTCCCCGTGCAACGCTCCCACCTTCGTCATCCCAGCCATTGACCGAACCCTTTACCATCGATCCTGCAGAAGAGGAAGTTGCATCCGTCAGGAAACGCGTGCCCCACGAGACTCTCAAGTTGTGGGAAAACCTTCTCGGTCCCAGAGGGTTTGAAGTCGTAGATGGAAAACTCAAACGTACCCCCTCCAAGCACCAGGCTTCCCCAGGCTATAAACAGAATCCGTTATCCCCGACAAAGCCGAAGGCCCAGTTGGTGAACATGATCGAGAACGGGAGCGTACTCTCAAACTTCAAGCGAACGAACTCTTTCGCCATAAAGCCCAAAGAGGAGACGCGAAGGCAGCCGTTTACAAGAGTCGCTACCACGGGGACGCCAGCTACACTGCTGGCACTTCAACGAGAGACAGAGCAACCAGTTGCCAGTGGCAGTAAGTTGTCTGTGGAGCCAACTCATAAAGAAGGGATCTTTTCGGGGAAGAAGTTCCGAGCACTCGGGGAAGCCAACGCTGATAGCGTAAAGTCTGTGGTGGAAGGGGAGGTTGGATTTTGGATTACTGATGATTTAGAGGACGTAGATTTTATTATCGTCAGGCTTGTCTGGTTGGTCTTTCCACCCCTTCACCTCCCATACCTTTTCTGACCAGGAAATAGTGGGAGTGCTATCTATAGGGCGGAACGAAAGGAGACGGAGAAACCGAAATACAGAACGGAATGTTGGCTGGAAAAGTGCATCTTTGAGGATCGGATCTGTGGTCCCGATGAGCACATCACATTCCGGCCAATACCTGTGCCGACACCAGTTCCAGGTGCCACCAGTATGGTGATAAGTTTTTCGGGGCTTGGGGAATCCGAGGCATGTTGGACTAGGCGATTTATACGGGGGATTGGTGAGCGGTCCCTGTTCCGCCTCTTCGGAAAATGCTAATTCTTGAAATAGGTGCTTCTCATGCACCCACCTTTTCGAAAAAGACAACGCACTTGTTATGTCCAACAAGACAAGGACCCAAGACCGAGAAGGCCCTGGAATGGGGAGTCCCGGTTTTCGATATGGTCTGGCTAGAAGGTCTACTCATGCCTAAGGTCAGCTCTCCGATGACGGAAGATGAGGCCAACCCGCTAGCGCCACCCAACGAAGATGGTGATGGGATAGCCGTGGAACTGGGGCCGGGGCCAGCACCTGAATCCGTACCACAATGTGCGTTGTTCCGTCCCTCAACCCCCTTCCTCTGACCAAAGCCGTCAAAACAGCGAATGCCGAAAATTATGGTAGGACAGAACCGAACCCACAAGGAACGTTCCCGCCTGCCGACAACAGCATTCTGCCCGAGTTCGAATTCCACACAGATAACTTCCTGGCGCGTTCTACGCCCAAGAAGGATCGGCTTCTTAAGCCAGAACCAACCCTAAGCGGGGACGCTGAGAGCAGCTCCCTGCACCTACCTTCAGCGGTGACACATAGCGAGGGATGGGAGCTAGTGCCGTCTTCGAGGTCACCATCGCCGATGGTGTTGAAGAAGTCTCCGAGCAAGGAAGAGGAGAGGGAGCAGAGGGCTAACCAGGTTATCGCAGAGAGCATCACGACACTGTTGGGAAAGCGGCAAGCATCGAAGGAGGAGGTCGCCGCTACTGCTCAGAACGGGAGGCTGGCAAAAAGATCTCGGCCACTGTTCCGGGCGAAGGTGGGTATATCATACTTCCTTTTTCGAGAGGAAATTCACAACATATTTACAGTCGTTGAATAAGGAGAAAGGACGGGTAGTTGAAGAGGAAGACGGCGACATGTTCGTATTTGGTACGCCGAAAGACGGAGTGGTCTTCCGTCCCATATTACTTGAGCCTGGCGTCGAAGGCGAGAACGGTGTGATTGAGGACCCACGCATAGACGACGATGCACGTGTCACATACGAGGATCCACGGCAGAGGGAGGAGAGGCTGAGGTTAGTATCGCTTCTGAGTGGGAAGGAGGATGTTACACCTAAACCTCGCGGGAAGAGGAGGAGCGCGAGGGTACCGGGGTTCTGAGCGTCGTAGGGGCATGTATTTTATCCACCCTGAATTAGCACTTGTACACATCCGCATTCTACATCCATTCATATAGTTATAATCATTTGCATACGTTTCGTTTTACCGCCTGTTCGTGAGCGGGTGTATTTGACGCAGCTAACGCCCTGACGATGGTTCACATCTAACTCCCCTGTACCCACAGAGCACGGTAAATTGTCCCCATTGTCTCGCGCCAGAATGAATTTATTGTACCCACCCCTGAAGATACGTCTGCGAGAACGGAATGCCTTGGTACTGCACGGATCCACGGCGGGGCAACTGAGGAAAGTCTCCGACTCATGCGATTCAAGGCGCTGGATTTCTCTCTTATGAGGAACATACACAATAGACAATGTTCGGCAGGGCCAGGGTCATGACAGAGGTTCCTCAATCCACGCAGCACGAACGTTCTCCTCGAGCTGGACGAACGCTTGACACTCCTCTACATCCACACCCAATGCAGTCGCATCCTTTCCGAACGCCTCCACATCGAGAGCCATCTGATGCCTAATCCTTTCTTCGTCCTTCCCATCGTCCGCCGGGGTCGAACCGGAACTAAACAACGAAAAACCGGTCTTCTTGCCTTTCTTAAGCCGCCGAAGGGACTCCTCTGTCTTTTTCATGACCGATAGATAGTTCAGATACCTGAATGGAGATGAAGGGTTCAGTGATAGGTCTGGGCTCGGACACGCGCGATGAGAACCGACCGTTGGGAAGCGACCTGGAAGACTTCCGACGCAAATTGTTTCATGTAGGCGTCCTTCAATGAAGCACCCATACCCCCATCAGCGGTCTTGATACCGAAGTACGAAGATACTGGGCGCATGATGAGGGGTACGAAGTAGCTTCTTTCCGTCGGCATCTTCTTGTTCTGCATCGCCCGAAACTGTGATGGGATGGAGCGTACGGGAAGCAGGGCGTCACTTGCCCTCCGACACAGTATCGTGACGACCTGTCCTGCTATTGGGGCGACCATTGCAGTGAGGGAAGCCAACGCCTGCCGCAATGCAGCTGAGAACATGCAGATCAGCGCACCAGTTAATCTTAATCCCCTGAATGGGACTCACCCTCCGCGTTTGCAGGGACGCCTAACCCATCTGATTCCTCAGCGGACTCCGGCAACATCATGCATAACTCCTCGTTCCAAAGGGTTAACGCTTGAGTTTCCAGCGTCGTGATATCAATGATTGCCGCAGAGAATTGTTTTAATAGTTGGTTGTCTGCTTCTGTATTCTCGGCGGAAGCTGCCTCTGTTTGCGGACCTGGTGTCGATGACCTTGAGAGGCCCTGAGGTGTTGTCTGAGTGAAAGGGATGAAGTGAGCGCTTGCTTGCTCAATTGCACGCAAAACCCACGGGTTTTTCAGCGGTCGCAGCCGCAGCCGACTTCTGCGAGGGTTCAAATGGAGGCAGACTTGCTTCTAGCCATGTTCTATATCGGCTGATGAGCTAATGTCGGAACATTAGATCGGCAAAGAATGGGAGAGCCTCACGACATACCTGTAATGTCAACTTCCAGAATCGATAGCTCAATACTGGCATATATACTTCGTTGCTCCAGCACGCAGAAATCGCGTTATAGACCGCGATTGTCTGGTTTGTAGCAAAGGGGGCATTGTCTGAAAGATATGAGGACAATCGAAATCGAAGATTGGCCTAAGGTAGCATACCTTTGATCATGTCTAGCTTTGTCGAAACCAAGGCCTCCTCGAATTTCACAACAATCTCTTTCCAGCGCAGCTGAAAGTAAGTGTGAATTTGCCACCGCTTTTGGAAAGCAGCATACACCGGGTGGGCTCTCATTGTCTCGATAGACTGAACTGAAGGCGCCAAGCATTCCAAAGCCCTGATAAATGCTTCAGTAGTTTCATGATTCTACAGATAATAGAGTTAGAGGGAACCAGATAATTCACTCGCAAATCCTGGTCACCTTTCTAAATTCGTCCGTCTTCCCAGCAGCAAAAACGATCGAACCAAGTTCGTCCATGATGGCCTGGCAAATTTCCTCCCAGACAACATTGGCCATGATGTCGAACCCTTTCCGAGGTTCCTGCTCCTGAGTATTCGAAGGACCATGTAAGGGCAGAATCCGTGGCTTCCTAGAACCAGACTTTACGCATATAGCCTCAGCGGATTCCGCAAGTTTCTTGAGATCCCTCTCGACGAATTTGATAACCTGATTATACAGTAACGCGAGGGGGCCCAAACTTTCGTCCAAGAGCTGCACCTGCAGCATCTTCAGCGCAAACGGATCTTGCTTCGATGCGAATGCAGTGAATGGCGTGTAAGGTGTTCTCGGCGCGATGGAGGCGGTGTGTGGAGGAGCCGGAGATCGAAGACTCATGGGAATTGGCGTTTGTGGGATGAGGGGGGAATGAGGGACATTGAGAGCAGCAGGAAAAATGTTCTTATTGGAGTGGTCGATGTGTTGGTTGAATGTTGAATCTAGAACGATGTCACGTACCTTTCTCACGAAGGAATCAACGACATTCCTACGGATGATTTCCTCGGCCTCTCTCCAGAGACCAAGGACATCGTACGTCCGGAGGCATTCAAGTACATCAGCCATGGACTTCGTCTTGTCCATGTCCGACGTTAGCACGGTGGCAAACACCTTATCAAGGTCTGAGAACAGTGTGGATTTTATGCGATCTATGCGCTAAAAGTTAGCACGTCAGTGACTAAACTCAGTCGACCGTCATGCGACTGTACCCATTGTATCTCGGTTACGAATGCGCATTTTCCTGGGTTCGCCTTCGAGACGTGGTAGAGTAATTGAGTGTATTCGGAAGCAACTCGTGAGAGGTGCTTTGCGCGATTTCCGCGAACGCGCTCGTCGTGTTGGTCTTCTTCTGGTGTCGGTGCAGTAACTGCAACATCCAGACGGTCACCAGGAGAAACGGTAGAATTAGGGGATTCGATCAGCAGTAAGGATTCCAAGCGAGATACGGATTCGGATATCTTGAGTAATAGGTGAAGGAATGCCTGGAGACCAACTAGCAGTCAGTCCTGAGAGCATTCTAGATGAAGAGAAACAACCGTACCTTCTCATCTCTCAATGCGGCGCGTTTCTTTAGCTTGTCTTGGATATCTACTTTGAGTTGTTCTAGCTCTTGCTTGGAAACCTAGATACATCCACAGTTGTCTAGCGGTACTTTTATGGTGCGTTTTGAGAAACCCGTACCAATGTTTGGGATTTGAGGTCCGCCAACGGCCACTTTAGACGTTCTAGACGCGTCCCTTCCCCGCGTAGGTCTGTACTGAGACTAATGAAAGCCTCATAGTCATCATTGATGAGTTGCACAAGTTCCTCCTTGAGGGTTGCCAGATAATCTCGTAGCTCCGTACGAAGGTCGGGCAGAGACGTGTAGGAGCGTGATTGCAGGAAGAGCTCTATGTCGAAGGTTTCTGCCGAGAGGTAAGGATCATCGCGGGAGAGTGGCTTGTAACTCGGAAGTGCATGTTGGCTGTCCAGTGGTTGGTCGTCGCCATTATCATCTGGAAGTTCGTCGGCGAGCCGTTGGAGCTGAAATGGATCTCTCGTGTCGAAGTTTGTCTGACTCTGCATCTCTTGATCGCTGCCTCTCGATCACCTCGGATAACTCCTGCGAATCTCTCATCCGACGCTAGCAAACGCACCTCAGATGCTACAGCGACCGAGCCCATAAATAGCGATCATGAATCCTAGATGCTACAATTACAGTGGAGAGGCATCGAGAAACGGGACTAATCAATGGGTGTGAAGACCAGCTATGAGGCTGTTCTCGACTGTGATAGAAGTAGAGGTCTTTGGTCGCACTCCCTCCTTCATGCCCAGCCCAACTTTCTCCAAGCCATCCAGCACACCCTTCCATAAGCTCTCCTCGATTGCAGGCCCACAAACACCCCTCGCGGACACACGTCCATCTAAAACCTTGAGAGCGGCAAAGGCAACAGGGAGTCCAACACATCTGGCCATTGCTGACGCCTCAGATCCCCCATACGTGATCAATGAGGAAGAATGAACTTCCTCTCGTCCTGACACGTCTTGGGCGATGATCTCATGGTTAAGGACCACCAAGTCCCTTTCGTGAGGCTCGTAGCGTAGTTTCTGCGCCAAGAGGTTCGTGAGATGATCGATAGGCGTAGCGCTAGACTTTAGGACGGGTGGTGCAGGCGAGGAGGAAGGGACCAAGGACAAGTATTCCAACGCCGTTTGGAGTTGATAGATATCGATTGTTGTTGGGATTACGTCTTTGGCAGCAGCTAACACAGAAGCCAAGTCACTAGATCCAATGTCAACGCCTAACTTTCTTTTCAAGGTAATCCGGAGGAGTGAAGGCCAGTTGTCGATCGTGAACGGGGCTTCTGTGTCGAGAAGACCGATAGACTTGAAAATATCCATGAGTTGTAAGAAACCAGGGTATCTATGTGAGCCGTGAGTTTAGGGTCCGTAAGTCAGACTCGTATTGTTCTTACCTTAGCGTTCCTCGTAGAACTGTCCTTAAGTCCTCGAGTTTTCCCAGTTCATAGGTATCTGCGTACGGAATGCTATCTCTGTTCGCAACCCCTTCCAATTTCAATACATCAGAAACGGGGACGTTGGGGAAACAAGATCGCAGATTCTTCTCTCCAGGTATTTCAAAATCCTGTCCAATTTACGATCAGTACAGGTTCGCTCGAAGTCAGTTCATTGTCAATACCTTTCCCCCTAGCTTAAACCTCGACCCATTCAGGGCGGCACTTAGGACCCCGCGAGGGCTCCAGCTGAATTTGTATCCCAACGGGATACCTTCCGCGCTCTCCGGGGCGGGGACTCCACCACAAAAAGAGGTGAACGATACGACACGTTTGTTCTCTGAGCGAAGGCGTTGGAGCAGTGAGATCGCCGAGCAATGATCGATCCCCGGGTCCAACCCAATTTCATTCAACAATAGCACATCGGAGTTCAACGCCCTGCAGCGTTTCGTGAACATCGCCGCCATATAGCAAATGGAGTGACAAACCTTTCGTGGAGGTCTTTCATGGCAGGAGATATGTATGAGGCTGTGACGAGGTGTTTACGCTGCTTGATGCAGAGTTCTGCGACGCTAGGATGGAAGGGAACGGGTAGCAAGCTGATCACAACGTCCGACTGACTAATCAGGTTTTCGACGATGGCCTGATCCGCCATGTCGACAAGCACCGCACTCGCATTATCGTGTTTATGAGTCAGACTTTCTGCCTCAGACAGAGAGTTGCTGGCTGTAAAGCGTTCATGAGTACCGTGTTTTCGATATTCCGGATGACGGCATACCAACAATGAGTTCAATATCACCCCGCTTACAGATCTCAGAGACGGCTGGACCAGCCACCATACCGCTACCAAACATCAAAATGCGTTGCTTCCTTGTCGTAGTTTGCGCCTTCCCGCTACTGTTCGTCCTCCAGGCTTCGACTCTCTCTCCGAGCCAAGCGTGCTTCCCGACCAATCGGCCTTCTTCAGTCACAGTTGCCCGATTCAGCGCGGCCTTCAGTTTCCCTTGATCGGAACCTTTATAACCAGCGATGAGGGATTCAAGGTAGGGAACAAGGACGTTTGAGAAGTGGGTCGATGCGTCGATCGGGAGGGCTGTGGGTAGAATGTCTACTGCCATCATTTGTACGCCAGGGAGATGTGAGGGGAGATTCGCCGGTCGACTGGTGTAAAATGGGTCACAGAGGGTGGTGGTGTGGGTCAGGAACTCGAGCCCGCCTTGGACATCGCAGCTGATATCGCCAACGCTGATGAACCTTCCCAAGGGGTTACCAAACATGGTGGCGACCTTCCGAGCAAGCTCGAGGGTTATCGGAAGTTGTTCATTGGTTACCAACCGAGGGTATTCGTGAGACCAGCCAACGGCGTTCATCAAGGTAGTGAGGTATGGAGCAACATCCATATGGAAAGAAGAACGGTATTCGTGAGGGTTGGCGTGATAGTCCTCCCGGCTATACGTCCCATCGCTACGAGCAAAATAATCAGAGCTCTTGGCATGAACAAGGTAGACCTTGTGGAGGTCCGTCTCTGGGGTACTCGTTTAGGAGGGGTTATCGGCATAAATTTAAGATACTGACCAGGGTTTGAAACGAGAGCAGGTAGGTCCTTCACGTTAACCTGTACAATGGGTAACTCGGCGAGGATGGACAAAACACCCTGGGCAACGTTTCCTGTCCTGTGAGATGTGAATTAAGAGGCCGGTTAGTCGCAGCATTTATTAAAAGGGTGACCACTGCACCCTGTGAGGCCGATCACGAATGGCCCAAGGCTCTTTGGGGTACCGTGCTCAATGATGTTATCCCCCACTGCTCGGAACGCTTTCCTAATGGTTGGAATACCTGGGAGTGTATGTGGTCGAGGGGTGTGCTGGACGGGGATGGTAAGATGATGTCACGGTATTCAGCTGTCGATCGTTTAGACGTACAAGGAATGGTGATGCCACGCCTTGGTGAAGTAAGGCCTGGGCAAGCGCGGCTAAGGTTTCCAGTGCGCCGGCCACTATGTGGATGTTTTAACCAGACATAAGGTTTGGACTGGGAAACAGTACTAACCTCCGGCGAACCAGCCGAAGCCTACCGTACGCTTTCCAGCATCATCCGTCAAGAGTTCGTAGTCGATCAACCTCGGAAGCAAGTGCGGATCGGGAAGAGAGGGCGCCGCGAAAAACTTGGAGAGTAGTCGCATGTTGTATGGCTGACCCTTGATGGTGTGGGAGAACATAAGGTGTGTTCTTGGGACGGGCTTGGACGTCCATGGAGAAATGACGGGTGTGGTTAACACTTGGTCAATCGGGGTCTCCTTGATTCCAAGCACTATGTGCGCGGGTTCAAGAGTCTTGTGGACTTGGGCACCAGCTTTAACGTAGTCGGGAGTGCGAAACGCTCTCCTTTCGCAGTCTTGAATGAGTACATCCACGCCGGTGGACTTGACGAGGTGATGGACAATATCCGGAGTCAACGGAGCACGACGTTCCCAGATTCTCGACGGGTCTTCTTTCCGGATACCAACGACGAGCTTGGTAGGGGTGTTCGCAGTGGTCGAGTGACACCGTCTGAGGATTACGGGGGAACGTTTGAGCAAAGGCATTCAAGAAATATCAGGGATGGTGATGGGTCACGCTCAAGATCCGAAGGACCCTCGGGTCGCCGGGGACAACTCCCCCACGGCGGTTGCATGTTCTGAACAGACGCGCCAATATCGCATCCCAAGGTCGCCAGTATCAGAAACAGTGAGTTGATATGATGGTGGTCGTGGTCGAACGTTGGGACCTCGTACACGGTCCGAACGTCCGACGAGCGAGCCTACGTTAGCGTATGTAACATCTACACGGTCTAAGAGAAACGGTCTTAATGTCCAACTCAGAAAGCAGGTGGTCGGAAACCTCTCGAAACTGGTGTAGATACAGCAAAGGATTCGAAAGTAAGAGCAGTGAAGCGTCGCTGTATCTTGAGGGAGAGAAAGCCCAACCTGCTTTGATGGGACACATCCGCAACAATCTTGAGACCGTCATGAGCAGTGGTGCAGTTATCACCACTTCAGTCCCTCCTTCCGTCTCAGCTTCAAAGATAACTCCTAATCTTCATCCATATGCTATAAAGACAACCTCCACCGGCTTGCTGACGAGATCAAACTCGAGTTCACAGAACATCCACGTCTCTCGACACTACTACGTCCCTCCAAGCCCAACAGCCAAGAAAAATGAAGAGGCCGTCCGTCCACCACGGATGCCTCCATCTTCGAGGAAAACGCATCGGTTGAGCAGGTCCCTTAGCGGTGTAGATTCCTTCGAGCCTTCCAACAAACGGCCGTTGCCCACTCCGCCCCCTCATCCCTCTACTCTCCCTTCCTGCGAACCGTCGGCCAACCTGGAGCAATGGGTTACCCCAAGGGGGCCCAAACGTACAGAGACTCTCCCACTCACTATTCCTGACCCAGACGTCACTCCGGTCAAACTCGAGGACCTCCCCACAAACCCAAAGCTCTGGACACCCTCTCAACTCTCTTCCTACTTGACTACTGCCCTTCGCGTCAGGTCTGGAGAGGCCATGTCACTTCCTCTCCCAGTCGCCCGGGATATCGCCACATTCGTTAAGGAAACAAAAATCAACGGTCGCTTGTTTTTGCGACTGTGCGAGCAAGATCTTGATCAGTCCGTCATTCAGATAGTCCGCGCCGTGTTGCCCTTATCTAACCTTTCTTTTGCAGAATGGGAGTGAACAAACTTTGGAAGGATGCCCTCCTTACTTCTTCTCGCAATCTGCGTCGCAACGTCCTCAAGGGCAAGATCTGGGGTTCGCCTGCCGTGGGTGACCCCGATGATGATTTCTTCCCCAACATGTCCAACTCTCCCACAAGTTCCCTCGAATCCCTTCGTAATGCCACGGATGGAGATCACCCAGGACCCCATTATATCAAGCCCTACAAGCGATACAGGAACGGTCGTGTCCGTGGCATGGTCGAATCCCTCGAACGGAGCGGAAGCTTCAGTTCCGACTCTTCTTTCAGCGAACTTGTCGAACGAAACGCCTTTATTGCCGAGTACGATGCCAACCAACACGTAACCTCCCAGAGCCCAGTCGAGGGGCCGTCTCATTTTCCGGAGCTCTCCGCACCTTCCCCCCTTCCGCTTCCTCCAGCTGTTGAATCGCCATCCAGCTCACCAAGTAAGCGGCCCTTACCCCAGGTCCCCGTCCACCCCAGCTTGAGAGAACTGCCGGTGGAGGAACCAACAGTCGAAGAACTCCTCGAAGCAGAGGGTGAGGAATTAGGTTTCAGCTGGGGTGCAAGAGCCTGGGAAGAGCTCGATCATAGGCCCGGTATCACGGTCAAGAAATTCATCCAGGACGCCCCCCGTTCTGATAATATCGACACTGACACAGCTACCAGTGGCCTCTCAACCATTATCGAGTCTCGGTCGAGGGAGGGGACCAACAACAAGAAGCCGAGGGATGAGAGGCGGATCGTCACCGCAATTTTCTCTCCTCCCCCCTCTACCTCCCACGTTTCTGGTCTTATCCAAGCTCCCGAGCTCACTCCGTCCAAGAGCGAGCGGGAGGAGGAGCTCGAAGACCAGGTCAAGACCACGACTCTCATGCTCGAAGAGTACCAGAAACGATTGGAAGAGGTTGAGAAGAAAGTCTCCCACATGGCCGACGTCGAAGTTAGGTTGACTCAGAAGATCGAGGAGGCAAATCAAGAGAACAAAGAGCTGCAGGAGAGGGTCAGGGAAGCGGAGAGGAAGACCGTCAAACCCCAATCAGACCACTCCTCAAGGTCTCATGCCGTTGTTCACCAAAGGGCTTCAACGGTAGCGAGGGGGAAGAAAGTAATCGAGAACATGGACCCCCAGTCAATCTCTGCGCTTTCGCAATACGTTCTCCTCGTCGGAATGGGAGTCTGCGCGGTCGTGTTTCGGGTGGTGCTCAAGAAAGTCATCGGGAAAGGGTTGAAACCCTGATTTAGAAGCGCTCCGCCTAGGCCTTCTACGATGCCACTGCTGCCTTCCCTCTATTCCCTGCTCGGGGTACCTTCAAATGTGCACCGATGTTTCATGAGTCCCCTCCTGCTTGCTTCCACTTCCCATTAACCCCCCCATTCATAAATTGCTGCCCACGG
>Ga0307512_10004048_pt1 | contig 16326 bp, 24 predicted proteins | sample 14_EM_MG_FD_200267 | JGI IMG/M metagenome (GOLD analysis project Ga0307512, IMG submission 200267) | Populus trichocarpa ectomycorrhiza microbial communities from riparian zone in the Pacific Northwest, United States - 14_EM | ecosystem: Host-associated > Plants > Roots > Unclassified | place...
ACTCTATATTGTTAGGGCGAAAGCCCTGGGGTTTATATACATGTGAGGCCGTGACTGTGACGTGCATACTACCATATGTGCATACATGACCTATGTATCATAATAACCACAAATTGGGAAGTGCACCTCCATATCTGGATGGTAGCACGTGTTGGACTAATGCGTCTTCAACACTTGGCTCCATTATTCACCCTCTATCCAGAACAGCTCAAAAAGGACTTCTGTGTTAAGCCGGGAATCTACTACCTTAACAATCAACGAAATTGATCGTCACAAGTCTCCTTCTGGTACTCTATCATCAATCATCATTCTCAATGAAGACCAGACCACATCCACCCCCGGTCCTTTCACACCATTTGGACAGCGGCCAGAGCGCCCTCGGGATAGACATTTTCCCACAAACAAGCCAGTCTCACATCGCTACTCCCCACCCTGGTCCCACCCGGCTCCGCTCGCCTCGCGAGCGTACTCAGCCCTAGAACTTGCAGAACTTGCGAGACTGTTTGTCATTGATGATCCTCTGAGTCGACCTTTCAAAACTTGGCTTCGAACCGCCGTGAAAGCCCAACGAGACGCCAAGATATTTCAGGAGAAAGGCAACATCGAGTTGGCATTTGTGGAGTATACGAAATTTGTCATAATCTTGCGCGAGAAAATCCCTTTCCACCCTGGATATAGGGTCCACCTTAGTAGAACGCAGCGACAGAACTTGGGCCTGGTGAGCTATATCTGTCTGATGGACCCCATAGCTTCTGTTCGGTTTGTCATCCACGTCCTATATGAATGGTTTAATGAATGGTTTTTCCGTGGTGGTATGGAATACCATTTTGGGGTTCTTGTGATGCTTTCTCGACTTTCATTTGGTCATTTCCATTTAAGCGCCGATTCCTGCTCCCTGGGGATTATCCCCTTGAAACTTCGACATGGAGACTGACTAATGTTCCACTTGATGGGCATTTACTTCATGTCCTCTTCTCTAGTCTCGTTTGGTTCTTGTCTCTCGTACTGACCAAATGAACAGTATGCACAAAATAGGTTGGCCGAGATGAAGATCACCATAATGAGACGCTATGAGCAGTGGCGGGTGAATCCTTCATCCGTGCAGGTTCAGCCCCAGCAGCCGCCAGCTCCCGATCCAGCTCCACAACCATTAGCCCTTCATAGTGATTTTCATTTTCACGGCAGAAATATGTCATCTTCCTCTTTGACCCACGGTGGCGCCCGCAACCTCAGCTTCGACGTCCTCCGATGAGATTACTGCGTGCGTCACTCGTCAGGTTGTTGCTATGTTTCTTGGATCTTAGAGGACCCACGCAGGCCTCTTCCAGATATATCTAATAGAATGTGAGACTTCTTTCTTGACTGGCCGCTGATACACACTTTCAAACGTCTTTCAGACCAGTACAACCCATGACCACCACCTCCCAGCGTCCGCCACATCTGGGTACCGTCCAATATCCCTCTTTGATGAGTCAACACCAAATGTCTCAGGGTTATCATCCGTCACTTGGTTCAACGTTCCACCGTCCATCAGATGCATCTCATCCAGATTTAGAAATTCCAGATCTCGTAGCGCGCGGACTCAAATCTGTCTCTGTCCCGCGTGACTGCCTGAACCGCCTCGCATCGATCGCGTCGATAAATACAGCTCAGAATCGCGGGATGTGTGGACTGCTCCTTGGACGAGATAAGGGCGGTCTCTATGTAGTTACGACGCTCTTGGTCCCAAACTTGAAGCAGCATTCTACAGGCGATCCATGTTCAACGTTGATAGATGAGGAGCTTGTGGTGCAATTCGCGGAGGGACGTTCGCTGATCACACTTGGATGGGTACGTTGTCAACTTGCTGGTGGATTGGGACACCTTGTAGGATACGGTTCTCATTAACTCGTAATCCATTAGATACACACACACCCGACGCAGTCCTGAGCGTTTAATCAGGACGCTTGGACATCTTTGACCCTGATTCTGGTACCCTGGGACTGTGCGACATAGGTTTCATGTCATCCGTCGACCTGCACACACTTAGCGGTCTTCAGCGGACGTTACCGGAATCATTTGCTGTGGTCTGCGCGCCGAACTCTACACCTAAGTGCGTTCCTGCAGCCAACGGATAATTCCTGACAGTCGCTGATTACCGCAAAGCTTTGGCGTATTTCGCCTTACAGACCCACCGGGATTACAGACGATATCAGAATGCGACGTGCGGAGTGTATTTCACCCGCATCCCGAGCGGCCCATATACACTGTGCGTGTCCCTGAATTACTAGAGATAACCAAAGTGTTCACAGCGACGGTTCTCTCTCTCACAGGATGCCGACAGGGAGCACGTCCAGATCAGGGATCTAGCTTTAGAGATTGTCGATTTGCGTTGATCGCTTGCAGGCATTTCTTGGGGAACATATTGAAAGCGGGGTTGTTCGACGCACGTAGCACAAGCTTTGACGATAATACCACGCTCGCATCAGATGATATTTGCCAAGTTGACGACACTTGCAGAGTAGGCCTGGTTAATAATTTTCAAGTCTATCGTAAAACTAGGATTAGGATATTTGGCCGCTCATTTATTGTTGGGAAAAGATGATTATTTATCGTTGTGCGACCGGATAAATGTTGGTTTGATGATTTCTTACTATCGTCTTGCAGTTGCGGGCCTCGGGATATTCGGAAGAGTTTGTCCCTAATCTACCCATTTGATCGTAGTGCAGTGGTAGAGTGCATCAGCCCTGGGAGGAATGGGGGTGCGTGAACTACACTGTTTGTTGATGTCTTGGACCAGACTGCCATTACGCATTACGGCCTCAGACCACTCAGGGCACTTGTTCATAACCAGACTGGTTTCTAATAACGAGTGCGCTCGAGCGAAGATGACATCATAAAGAAGACACATCATGTTATGGGGCGTGACGGGCGACGAACTAAGCAGCGTTTCCGGGAGCGGGTGCCACCAGTAGCCTATGAAGGAGTTGCTCGATGTTCCCAATGCGGGAAGTAAGGTTTGCGTTAAGATCTTCAACGCGATTAGTGAGGCCATCTAACTGGGCTTGCATGCCATTGAGGCGGCACTCGATCGCTGTCAGCCGTTCCTCGGTTGGAAGGGGTTTATCCTTCGCCTTCTCCGGCGCAAGACATCGAACCAGGTGATGGCGCTCCGTGTGCCTCCCAGAACATCGAACGAGGTCGGGAACACCCTCTGCGTCGCATGTGTTGCAAATGAAGAGATCATCTAGTTGTACAGAATGGGAAGTCAACTTCGAGGTGAGCGAGAGCGTCCCTGAGACCGACCTTCACAAAACATGCAGTACCAGAATGGGAAGGAAAGACCGCTGTCACATTTGCCGCACGTGGGCAAGTCTTGGTCTGGCATTTGGTCCTGTATTGCGTCTGGCACCGTCTTATCCTCTACCTCGACTCCACCTTTGGTACAGTCCGGAGTGGTGTGGACATCGTCAAGTTTGCCAACCTTAGCGGGTGCCTCTGTCGAGGTTGGCTCAGAACTCGACGTTTTCTGGTTGCGAAGTCTACTCTCCTCTTGGGAAGAAGAAATTTCTGCGATCTTCATACAGAACACCTGCATGCGCCGAAACGCATCAGATGCCCTCATATGAATAGTACCTTCACAGCGAGTCAGCACAGGTGTGCGAGCTTTGATGAGTCGATGGCTTGGCTCATGTGTACACTCGATTTCTTCGCGGTTCGTCACACGCGCATCAACACACTGCGGCGCACAGCATAGGTCCACCCTGGCGTAAAGTTCATGGCGCTTGCTAGCACAATCGATGCAGAATAGACGAGGGCCGCCGATGCGGCCATCACAGGAATCACACCACGCGTTCCTATGATCCACATAAGCCATCAGAAAGCGGGTCTACAACGGAAATGTACTCACTCGTGAACCCATGTGTATGCACGTATGTGGTTAGCCCTGGTGCTGTAGAAACAAGCATCCGCCGATGTCAGCCTCGGTGAAATTGCATATAATGTCTCGGTATCCTCGTCCCTGAGCGGCGGACCGAAGTAGCGATCACGAACTAGTAGCGGAATTGTGGTCTCGCGATCATCTCGACGCTGGGTAAAGTATGTCTACGACCAATGGTCGCGACGTACGTCGTTCCGTACAGCTTCGATCGCAAATCTCCACAGGGCGCGGGGCTTGTTATCCGAAAGCTCCTTGATATTGGGGTATACGGTGAGGTAATGTGGAGGGATCCGACGGCATTCCATTTTGTCCTTTGAGCTTTCTAGTTCGGCCGAAAAGCCCCAAACGCCCATCAGGGCATCGCGTTCTGCGTCGAAGTAGCCTTTGAAAAACTTGGGGGCCCAAGTCGCGGCTAGGAAATACATCCTCAGCCTGATTTGGATTACACCGTTTTCACCCTGGGACCAAGATCCAGTAATTTTATAGCGTCCTTGAAGTGACCACCCATCGGCCTTGATATCTTGCTCACCCTTCGCGGGCACCAGAACGAACGTCATCATCGATTCACCTTCCTTGCGGTGCCCTTTGCTGTTGTACAGATAGCCATGCCAGTGACCGAAGCTATGGCACATTCAGAGATCAGAAAACGCGAATTATGCAAATGGAAGTAAGGACGTACATGTCTTTCAACGGCGGTTCAACATCGCAATAGCCTGGGATATCGTAAAACGAATGCCCGTCGTACACCCCGTTATCGACAGATAGTTCATCCCTGTACCCATAGTTCAGAATGCATCCTGGTTCGACATCTTGGTCTTCGTTATCATCTTCGTATGGTATGACTTGATGGTCATGACCCCGGATGTAGTCCACAGTCCACAAAGCTTTCCTATTGTGGATATATTTGAACTGTAAAAATGAATATAGATTAGAGGTTTTGAACTATTCAGAAGACGAGAAACCACCCACAATCCCATAAGCAAACTTCTGGAACTCCTTTTCGGGATCGAGGCTCTGCTGACAAAAGTTGTCTGGGAATGGGCCGATCAAGTTAATGGGCAGGCCGCAGAGGATGACGAAACCGACAAACTGGTGAGGTCCTCTACGCGATGTGTGACGGCGCGTAGAACATGTGAAATACACTCCGCTCCCTCGAAGAGGTCACGAAAATTTACTACTTTGGTCCGCATAATTCGCATAATCTCATAGTGGCGTTTCATCAGCAAGTATATCAGTGGAAAGAGTGTCTAATATAGAATGAAGGAATGAGCGCAAGACGGAGTGGAATGCGGTGTTTCATCCTGACCCTTTCGATGCGACACCCTCCGGTAAGGAGTGTAAGGGTATCGATTCCATCGATAACGTAGTCAACCGCCCGTAGATTCTTGTCTAACCGTGCCTCCTCCGCTTCAAGGTGCAGTTTAAATTTTTCAGCACTGTCCAGTCCAGAGGATAGTGAGGTCGCCGGGACTGTGAGTGTGTGGACAGCATTCCAGACGAAATCACAGTATTTATCAACGGCCTCCCGATTTGGGGGCAGCACAGTAGTGCGCACGCCTTGCATTCTGGCAAACAAGTCTTCTATCTTCCGTGCGTAGTCGATTATCGACCACTTGAAACCTGCAATGACTGAGTTAAGTGTCGGTTAGGAGGAAACGTTTGACCTACCAACAGCCCAGAAAGCCAACCAATGAGGCAAGCTAGAACTCATGAGACGGAATCGGTTTGAAATGATGGGATACTAACCTCCACTCAACTGGCCGATAACATGTGAACGTATTTACTTCGGCGATTGTGATGAACCCCGATGCATCATCGTCGAATGCTTCCAAAATGGGTCGCACCCACATGACATCGATGAACTTGATTGCCCATGCATCCGGGTCGGAAGAGCTATTGATCGCACTGGTACCCGTCCCAATGATGTCTCCAGAGAGTTTCTCCAGGTAATAATCGCGAAGAGCAAGTACAAAGTGTCGGGCCTTGACATTCCCCCGCCAGTCCTACGCTAGTCATCAGCTTCAAGCATTCAACAGGAGGGAAAGCATCTATTTACCATTTCTACCCAGATCTCGTGGATCGACTGCGGAGGATACCATGTTGGAGATTGAGTAAACAGACAAGCGACAAAACCCACCCGGTCGCGGATCCGTTCATGAGCACTGCCTTTCACTTCTCGAATGACTCGGTCACTCTCCCGCTGGACAACGAACGTGAGTTTGTCAATGATCTGGTTCTTCTGTAGTTCGAACTTGCGAGAGAACACCGTCCAATTCTTCTCCACTGCGGCATCGGGGTCTTCCAAGATGTCGTTTCTGAGATTCTCAGCCTTCAAGTGAGACGCGTGAGTCTTTCCCTGAGGTCCCTCTACGCTAGGTTGACGCGATGACTCGTTCGCGGTTACTTCTAGATCAAGCAACACCTTGTCGTCACGCAGAACCCGGAAACCGCCCTTCTCTGCTACGAGCTCCGAGAGCCGCTTCTGTTCGGGGCTGACCAATTGCTGGAATAAGGCTTTCATGGCATCCATCCTGTAACCAACCATCAGTGCGTACAAAGACGAAAATAGAGGATCCGAACTGTTCGCTTAGTTCCCTCGTTGCATCTCCAATGGCATCGAGTTTCACATGAGCTTTATCGACACCCTGATTTATGTGCATCGTCAACTCGAACTGAAATTCTTGGCGCCTTTGGGCGAAGCGTTGCACGAAGCTAAGCAGCTTCACATCCCAAGCTGTGCTCAATAACACCTTCGCCAGGAGCCTCTTCTTCGTGTAAGCATCGCACACATTCGAACACATTTTGATGTCATCTGCGGTGCGTTCAACGAGGGACTTTAATCGGTCCTCAACGCTGATCCCGTCGGGTGCGATCACTTTGTCATTTTTTACGTCCTTTAGGCTGCGGAATGTGAGCTGACTTCAATAGATGGAAGACAACACACACAGAAGCAAGGCGCCCATCATGTCTCTCATTCCAATGTACAGTGAGATCACCTTATTATCGTTCTCGTAACGATTGTGCTCCAATTCGTAAACAGTCTTGAATGCCAACACAATGACTACTTTTTGTGTTACTTAGCATGCAAGTATATGATGGGACGAACACACCTCCGATAAATGGGTGCAAGGATTTCAGTTCGTCCAGGGTACGCATCAGAATAGGTATGCCCTCAGAAAGCTTATTGATTCCATCCTTTATGGCCATGCAAATGTCGGTTTGCTGAGCAGCTGTAACAGTTGCACTGATTATGGGTAGGACCGGTTCGAAGGTCTTTCGTGTCGTAGAAACTGCGTCAGCTAGGGGCCAGGATCAGCTTTATCTAGAAAGGAATTCAAGGTACGGAGGACACACCAATGGCATCAGGTGCCCCATTCGCCTTGGGAATGCTCGGTCCGTCCTTGATTGCATCCCATGCTTCGACTAGCCTATCGGGCACAGGGCTCACAGTCGGTATTATTTCTAGCGGAGGTGCCATGTCGGGATTGGTTGCGAAGACATCGGGGGTGGTAGGAAGGGGGGCGGGAAAGGGCATTGCAATCACACCATTCTCGGATGTATCGTCTCCAGTCTTGGGTGTTAGAGGGTGTGTAGACGTCTGCTGGAATGAGTCAGAACGACACGGGGTTGGTGGCCTCTTCATCCTCCACAAACGGGGCTTAGAGGGCATTGATCCGCAAGCCTGTTGTTGCAGAGATGGTTTGTCCGAGTCGTCAGGACCGCTCCCACTGGCACCAGGAGAGTTAGAACGCGAGTTGGGCTGGCTAAATTTCTTCAACACTTGGGCAAAAGACATTGTGGCAGAGTAAATCGACTGAACTACGCACACCCGCCCCTTTTGATGGGATCACATCCTGACTGTATTGACGGATGAGGAATACACATAACGCCCAGTTTTGATTCACAATGCCGCTATACCTAACGACTGAAACACTCCGCAGTACTTGCAGTGCTAAGGTACAACCTGTCATGACGTTGCACGGATGAAATGACTCAGAACGCATGTGGAGATGAAAACACTCACAGACTTCAGTATAGTTCGATATAGCTTTCTCCATGGGAAGAATTCGTACACCATGTTGTTACCCGAGAGGTGTTGCCTCAGTTGCCTGAAAGTAGTGAATATCAGATGCGCCAAGCGCCAAGCCAAGATAGCCGCCGGCTATTCGGGCTGCAAGCCGCCACGTCGCAGGGAATCAGGGATCCGAAACCCCAACGCCAAATACAAAATAAACAGGCTAAAAATGTCACTGTGATGACAAGATCGCTTTAGGTGGTGCAGATTATCGAACGGACGTCCCCCTGCTGGGGCGATGATGATCATGACCGGGAAGTACCTGGTTTAGTAATGACCAGACATCATGCATCATGCATGACTCTCGGCTGCGGGTATTACGTAGTACTTACGAACCAGTTCTTTTTCATTCACTCCTGTACTGTACAGTATTCGGCAAAGAAATCGATGTGAGAGATCAGCCAAAAAGAAAAATATTAGGTCTGTGGAGAATGTGAGCCGGGCAGAGATTTCAACAAAATAGGGAACTGGCTCACGCAGCTGTAAAATAAGTTGGTCAACGGTCAACAATTGCTCAAAAAAATACATGATCAAACAGAAATAATAAATCCCCCCAAAATTCTCCCATACTACTTCAGAAAATCTACAGTACAAATACGAAGGCTATCAACCCCAACAATTTTTGGTTGCGCCATTACCAAGATATATGGCAGTCCCTTACGTGATCCCGGTCGTGAGTATCGCTGGTTGTTCCCCTGGAACAAATACAGTCCAAGATGGGCAGCGTTGAGGCGGACTCAGCACCACCCCCGATAACTCTTCCCCGATTCCTCAAACCCTCGAAATTGCCCCAAAGTTATGGCACTCATGCACTCATGCCCGTGCATGCTGTCTACGACCATAAACGACCTTTCGGACAAGCTCAGGTGTTATGGTGGCCCTCTGGGACGCATGCATGCAACAGCATGGCGGTTCCCCGCACGGTATTGCTCTTCATCCCTGGTGCGTGCTCTCCCTTTGCCCATCTACTATCAGCAATGGCAGCGGCAGTAGCTCTCCCTTGATTCTCGGACATTCTATCTTTTTTCCTTCCACTCTGGCCGCTGTGCCACCGCTGATTTCTCCTCCATCCTCAGGAAATCCAGGGCTCCTCGACTTTTACGTGCCCTTTTTGAACGCTATCCATCGTGAAGCCGTCTCCGAATCGACGGACTCAGACTCGGACTCCGGGCCATCCTCGTCTGTGACCATATTCGCTCATGCCCATCTCGGACTGTCGTCCTACGTCGGTATCGACGGAGCTGGCACCTTCACCTTCCCCGAAATGTCTAGTGTGACACTGCCAGCCCAGGTCCAGGCGCATGTCGAGTTCCTCGATGAAATCCTTGCCGCATATGGCCCCGCGACGCGCGTACTTCTCGTCGGACACAGCATCGGGGCGTGGTTCATCCAGGAAGTGTTGAAGGCGCGTGCTTCGCTACGCCCGCGAGTTGGAGCATACATGCTCTTCCCCACACTGTCCCACATCGGCAAGACTCCAGGCGGAAGGATGCTCTCGGTACGTGTCTGCACGTGTCATTTTGATTTGACTCGGCTTCTAATGCCTTCGCTCGTCCCTGGCGGTGCTTCCCGCCCTCTGCCCTCCACAATCCCGTCCACCTCTGGCGCTAAAGCCTCTATTTCGCCCGCCGTGGCCCCGCACACTAGCATATCTCACCCTGCTCGTCCGGCACGTTCCCCTATTCATCCTCCGCCTCGCCCAGCCCTCCTGGCCCGCAAGCCAGCTGCAGGTCATACGGAGCGTCCTGCGCGCACCCGCGGCTATCTACGCGTCTCTGGCGATGGCGCATGACGAGATGGAGACGGTGCGCGACCTCGACACGGACTTCCTCCGGGAGTTTGCAGAGGACTTGTGGTTCTATTATGCGGAGGCGGATGGTTGGGTTGGCGACCAGCGCGGGGTCGTGCTGCGTGCATTGCGGGGCACGCCCGCGGAGAGTCACGTGGTGCATGACCGCGGTGGTGTCCCTCACGCGTTCTGCATCAGTGCGGTATTCTTTCCTTCTTTTGTGGTAAAATGGTCTGACCATTCCTGTATCACAGACCACAGCGGCGAAGTGGCTTCGCAGTGCCTCAAGTGGATGCGCGCTGGTGGCTTTCTTGGTGGTACCAGAGCCTAAACAATCCCAATTAACCTGTTAGAAACCCCATACATTCACTGTCCACGCCAGCTACGTAGAGTATTCCATGACTCTTGGAGACCGCAGGCCCTCTGGGTCCATTGAACACATCCAGTGACAGGCTCCTCGTTTCATTTCATGCCTCACATATTCCAACCTTACCACTTGTGCACGGCTATGTTATGGACCTGAACGAGCTCGTTCGAGTGATGGTTCGACGATGACAATTGTATTGGAACCTGGTGATAGCTGGCAAGGCATCCGCGAAGGTACCATCATTCAAGTCGAATTCAAGATGTCATCTCTGGATGTCACGTATCGTTTCTTCAACGACCGCTTCGATGCCTGACTGGTACTCTGAGCTAGGGAGCTTCGCTGGATTCCGCCTCATCACTTCACTGCATACCCTACTTACAGATGACAAGGTTCCCACACTGGAGATCCTCAATCGCTGCTGTGCAAAACTATGTTTGTCGAGAGTACTTCCCACAGCGACTTGAATGTGTTACGAGAATTCTCGATACTCCTAATTTGGGATGCCGACGAGCGAAGAGGAGGAAACGAAGCAGTGGTAGACACAGCCAAACTGAGGGAAGAAGAAAGGAGGGCGGATCGTGACGCGATGCTTCCAATTAAGTTTTAAGTTTTTTTTTGGAACCCGATTAGATAAATTTATGAATTTCAAATTTCGAATCTTACAGTGATATCTCCAAATGAGGCTCTACACTCCACGTTCCACAGTTTGGAATCTTGGAAGCATCCGAAGAGGAGTTTGTCCGAGCAAAGACGAAAGAGTCCCCAGCTTATTTTAGGCCACAATCAATAGCGTCGTCGGTTCACGGGCCACGGTTCAGCGGGTTTGTTCACTCAGGAGTAAGCTCGATTGACCCCGAAGTTGAGCTGAGTTTACAACTCGTCAAGCTCAGCTCTTGACTCCGAGGTAGCCAACCACTAATAACTATGATGAGAAAAACTGCCCATGTGGCTGTGTGCCACGGCGTGGATTGATGGGGGAAGCCGTCCGAGGCTGCGGGACCATATTATATTAGGGGTTCCTCCAACGCATCTCGGATTCCGATCCCATTTTTTTCTGCACGACCGCCATGGTTTATCTTCCATCCGAGTTGCTTGGGGCAATTGTAGCAGAGGTTCACTCCCAGCCCGACCTCCTGCGTCTTCGTACAATCAATAAAACTCTAAATGCATTCGCTACTCCCTTCGCATTCCGGTCCATTCAGTTCTCCAACACGGATAAAAGCCTGGAGAACTTCAAATGCCTCACCAACCATCCCAAGATCGCGCCGCTCATCCACGAGGTCGTCTATCAATATAAGGAGGCAGATGCCAGTACGTGCGGGAGGTTATTTCAGCGTTACATTCAGACTGATTCGTGCGATTGCACGCATACACACACGCATGAAAGGCGAACCTCCTCGCGGCGAGTTCAAGGTCCAAGGATATGATCCAGGAGCTTTTGTCGAAGCGATTGCTCTTTTTGTGACACTACCTGCCTTGAAGGATTTGGTCCTCAGGTTCAGGGAGCATGATGGCCCTTTCAAGTCTGACACCGTTGGCGATGCCCAGAATACGGCCCGGGGTAGCACGCCCGATGTCGTTCTTCAGCTCCTCATCTTCAAGGCGCTGGACGAGGTCCCTTACGGTTTTCCTGCCCATTTGAGATCATTGACCATAGATAAATTCCTACCCCTACCCCATCCAGATCTCGGGTCTGAAACCATTCATCGGCACCTCAGTACATTGACCCACCTCGCGATCAACACGACTTCGCATTGCGCATCATTCCCACAGGAACGGGCATCCAATCTTCGTATTTTCCCGAAAGCAGCTCTGTCGCCCTCTCTGGTGTCTCTGCAGCTGCATAACACATGTGTTCGATCCGCCGTCACACTCATTCCAGTCTCAGAAGTTTATCTCCCGCGTCTGGTATATCTATCGCTTCAAAGGACCTACTTTAGCAAACAGGGAGAGGCGGAAAACTTCATTGCACGCCATGGTGGGACTTTAGTCGAACTGGAACTCTTCCTATGCCCAATGGCAATATCCACCTCCAGCCGCCGCGGTACCGCTGACGAGGATTTCTACCGATGGTCAAAAGTTTGGGATCACCTCAACCGTGAATTGAGGGTCCTCAAGAATTTGGTCGTTTCAGATCGGCATGATTCGAACGGTGTTGAAGACGCTGGGTTGGGGAGGTATATAGATAACTGCTATCACTGTAAAGCGGTGCAGTTGAAGGCGAGGATCACGCGGGCAGATGATAAGGTGTTTGAACGGTTTAAGAAGAGCGTAGAGTCGAGATCGTAGTAGCCGTAGTCGACGATGACCAAAAAAAATGGACGCAAAGATGCGGCCACGCTGTAGTACTGTTTGTGTGTGTGAACGTGGACAGCGAACGGGTCCGATTTGTGGCACGTGCGCTACTAGTGATGCCTTTTCTCAGAGACCAAAACTTGAGTTCGCACACGACACACCTTTTGCTCACTGCAGCCGTCACAGCGCTAACCACTTATTCTCTCCTTTCTCTCTATCACTCTCAATCCCGCAAGAAGCGCCGCGCCCAACTCGCAGACGAGATCAACCGGTCCCTGGCCTCCGGCGCCTCATCCACCCGCATACAACCCTCCCCGTCGTCCCTACGCCCCCAGCTCGCGCCCGCAGCACCTTCACTGCCCCTTCCCGACACAGAATATGCGGAAGAACTCGTGCGCGAGCAGCTAGCCCGGAACTACGCCTTCCTCGGCGAAGAGGGCGTCGCGCGCGTGCGCGAAGCGTCCGTCGTCATCGTCGGCTGCGGCGGCGTCGGCAGCTGGGCCGCCGTCATGCTCGCGCGCTCTGGCGTCGCGCGACTGCGCCTTATCGACTTTGACTACGTCACGCTCTCCTCCCTGAACCGCCATGCGACCGCCGCGCTGGCCGACGTCGGGACACCCAAGGTGCAGTGCGTCGCGCGCACTCTGCGCGCCATTGCGCCGTTTGTGGGGGTCGACCCGCGCGTAGAGCTCTGGCGTGGTGACGCGGGCGGTGCAGAACTCCTTCAGGGTGCAGATTGGGTCGTCGGCACGTTTTATTTATTTTTTGTTTCTGTGGGCACGGGAATAGAGAAGGAACTGATGCGCCGGTTGTAGACGCGATTGATAATATCGGTACCAAGGTCGAGCTGCTCGCGCACTGCGTACAGAATAACATCAAGGTGTTCTCCTCCATGGGTGCGGGCGCCAAGTCAGACCCGACGCGCATACAGATTGCGGACATCTCTGCGACGCACTATGACCCTCTCGCGCGCGCCGTGCGTCAGCGCCTCCGCGCCACCCTCTCCTGGTCTTCTCGAGCAGCCCCTTCCACAACCCCTTCGGACCCCTCCACTGCCTTCACACCTGCCGACGTTGACGTCGACCCGCCCTCACCCAACTCGACGACAGCGTGTGAATACGCCATCCCAGTGGTGTACTCGACCGAGGTGCCGAGCGACGTGACGCTGCTCCCGCTGCCAGACACAGAGCTCGCCAAGGGCGCCGTTGACGAGCTCGCGCCGCTGCGCGACTTTCGCGTGCGCATCCTACCCGTGCTCGGACCGCTCCCGGCCATTTTCGGCCTGCACATCGCGACCTACGTCCTATGTGAGATCGCGGGCCGCCCGCTCGAACGGCCCGTCCCTGTGCGCCACCGCAAGAAGCTGTACGAGCGCATGTGGAAGGACCTGCTTCACCGCGAATCGCGTATCGCGCGCAAACAGATCAAGTTCGTGTGTTCTTTTCCGAGCGATCACATATTGGCACTAACCGTCCATCCATCGCTTTTGTGTGTAGTTCACTGCCACTGACGACGACGGACATCGCGTTATTGTATGATGATTTTGCGCTCGGGCGGTCTATCGTCCCGCCACACGCGGCATGCGTGCGGCCCGCACTCATTCGCTGGGACCCCCGCGCACCACTCAACCTCGAGAACTGTGTCGTGGCGGAAATGAAGGACGTGGTTCGCGCATCAGAGGATGTTTTCTTAGTGGCGGACGAAGGCTCGCGCGATGCACCGGATCCCAACATTCCTCCACCACAGGACTACGTTGATGCTATCGGAGAGCCGATCGACAGTGCTCTGTTTCCCCCGGGTGCCGTCTTCAAAAGCCCTGAAGAGGCGTGGGGCATCGAGGCTACTCGAGCTATGCAATCTCGTATCGCGCAGGCACGGCGTTTCCGTCAGTGGGCGTTGGAATGAATACAGTTAGATTTACATATTTTCAGACTGAGTATAAGAACCACTCGTTGAAACCAAAAAAAGCGTCTGTTGTAGATTACAGTACTAGATCGTAAATCAATCACCTCAGGTTCAATGGCTGCTTCAGCTCATCCTCGATCCCCAATTCGACGCGGAATACGGTGCGGTTGAAGGTGCCCAGCGTTAGACCCATCTGATCGCGGACGCGCGATTCCCAGCCATCGGGAAGGCGTTCTTCCGTCAGGAGCGTGTAAATGTCATTCAAGCGTCCGCCAAAGATTGTCAACAAAGTGGAAGCGCTGAGCGGAACGAAAAAAAAGAGATCGAGAATGAGGGGTGTGAATGAATGAATGAATGAATGAACAAAACGCACTTTGACGCGCCGAACATCTTGTGTCCAAAGTCCAGCGAATATTGGCGATTGTCGTTCTGGGCTTCGCGCCGGCGCTCGCCTAGGCGCCGGGAGACATCGGCGGGCGTGAGGGTGCGATTGAGATCAAAGTCGACGGTGGCCTTTGCGACCTGCCCCGCGACGTGGAAATAGGGGGAATGGTTCGGCGGGAGTGGGGCGTCGTGCACCGAGGCCGTCTCGACCGCGAGGGGTTTTGGCGGGGGGCCGGTGGCCGACTTGAGCAGCGCGGCTACCAGCTCGCCGTCCGGCATGCCCTGGTGGAATTGGTGGAACGTGTCACGCCCTGACGCCACATACGTCAGCCATCAATCTCGACTTTGCTCTCAGACAGCTAGCCGAGAGCGCCGGCGCGGGGGGATGGCATAGGCGGAAAAAGGGTTCTGGTAATGGGGCTGTCATTGGTACTTACGTACGAGGGATGCATCGTGCTCGATGCCGTTATGTACGTCGATGTCCGCGAGGTCGAAGCGCCCGGTGTTGTAGGAGCGGTTGAGGACCCTCGCGATGTAGCGCGGGACGTAGAGGCAGAACGAGGGAGCAAAGTTGTATGTCGAGCGGATTTGGGCGGACAGCTCGCGGAAGGAGATGTTGCGTCCGTCGCGGGGGATGATACCTGCAAGGGAACGAACGGAGGGCAAGTGAGCGTGGGCGTCAGTGGAGGGAAAGGGGGGAGATAAACGCGGCGAAACGCGATACGGACCGTGGTTCGCCATTGCGTTGAGGGCGGGGCACGAGCAGCGGCTGTCGGCTTCCCTTGGAGGGATGTACTCTGGCCAGACGCCGCCCTCGCCCGGATGGCCCTTGGGCGTTACGTGGCCGACTTTGCGCTTGAAGGTGAAGAGGTTGACGACGCAGAGGGAAAAATCCCAGAGCATCAGGCCGGTAAAGAAGGCGCCCTGGTAGAGCTTCGAGTACGCCCCGCGGCCGATGCGGCGGAGAGCAGTGACGATAAGTACCATGGCCTGGGTCAAGGGAAGGGAGACAAAAAAAGAAGAGGCGCAAGGAAAAGACGACTCTCCATCTACGCAATATATATATCGGTCAACCGCTGTCAATGGTAAGAAGGGAACCTCCTGCATTTAGTACAGCCTGTTTATTTGTATCAGGAGACATTCATTTCCGCTGGGTCTAGAGGGAAGCGAATTGTCACGTTGGTTATGACAAATACAGAGATGCAGGATCAAGTGACACTCCGGTTCGTATTGGCGTAAACAACCCCGGGCCAGTATAGTAATTTGTTGCAACTTGGCTCGACCGGGGCCATGGTTCGTGCGGAGAAACGGTGGTAATGGTAATTCTATCGAGAACCTCGGAGACTCAATTCTGAAAAATGAACACAACGTCAAACAAATAGTCCAGGCGCTTATCTCGAGATCCATAAAGGTAACATCGGCTCGCAACACAACAAGACAACAACAGAACTATTAAGGACGTTGTAGGAATGAGAAAATCCCCTGTCCTGGAGCACGATATGGAATAGGTGGCGCCTCGAGCGTAGGCGGCAATCTCGTACGAGTCTCGTCTATCCGGCTTGTTTGAGGACTCTCAAAAGCAAAAGAAGAAC
>Ga0307512_10004049_pt1 | contig 16323 bp, 12 predicted proteins | sample 14_EM_MG_FD_200267 | JGI IMG/M metagenome (GOLD analysis project Ga0307512, IMG submission 200267) | Populus trichocarpa ectomycorrhiza microbial communities from riparian zone in the Pacific Northwest, United States - 14_EM | ecosystem: Host-associated > Plants > Roots > Unclassified | place...
GTGGCCGCCGCCAACCCGACCTGGTGGGACGTGCTCAAAAAGGGCCAATCCTCCGAGTACGCGAGCTGGTACGACATCGACTGGTCGGGTGGGCGGCTGCTGCTGCCGGTGCTGGCCGACGAGCCCGACGCGCTTGCGGCCCTGCAAGTGGTCGGCGACGAGCTGCACTACTTCGACAAGCGTTACCCGATCGCCGACGGCACGCTCGGCGGCACCGCCCAGGAGGTCCACGACCGCCAGCACTACGAGCTGGTCAACTGGACCCGCGGCGATTCCGAGCTGAACTACCGCCGGTTCTTCACGATCACCGACCTGGCCGGGCTGAACGTCGAGGACGAGGCCGTGTTCGCCGGCACCCACGCCGAGATCCTGCGCTGGTACGCCGACGGCGACGTGCAGGGCATCCGGGTCGACCACCCGGACGGCCTGCGCGACCCGGGCGAGTACCTGCGGCGGCTGCAGGAGGCCGCCCCCGACGCCTGGCTCGTGGTGGAGAAAATCCTCGAACCGGACGAGCCGCTGCCCAGTTGGCCGGTCGCCGGCACCACCGGCTACGACGCGCTCGCCGAGGTCTGCGGCGTCTTCGTCGACGCGAGCACCGAAGCGTTCTTCGACACCCTCGATCACCACCTGACCGGCGGCGAGACATCCTGGCAGGACCTGGTGCACCAGACCAAGTACGCGGTGGCGACAACCTCGCTCGCCGCCGAGCTGGCCCGGCTGGGCCGGTTGGTGCCCGACCTCGAGCAGGCGCCCCGCGCGCTCGCCGAGCTGGCCGCCTGTTTCCCGGTCTACCGCTCCTACCTGCCGTTCGGCTCCCGGCATCTGGCCAAGGCCCGCTCCGAGGCCGGCCGCCGGCGCCCCGCCTTGGTCCCGGTGCTCGAGCAGCTCACCGGCCGGCTGCGCGGTCCCGACGACGAACTGGCCGTGCGGTTCCAGCAGTTCACCGGCGCGGTGATGGCCAAGGGCGTGGAGGACACCGCGTTCTACCGGTGGACCAGGTTCACCGCGCGCAACGAGGTCGGCAACGACCCGCACCGGTTCGCCGTCGCACCGGACGAATTCCACGAGGCGGCCGGCACCCGGCAGCGCACCTGGCCGGCCGGGATGACCACGCTGTCCACCCACGACACCAAGCGCAGCGAGGACGTGCGGGCCCGGCTGGCCGTGCTCGCCGAGGTGCCGGGGGACTGGACCGAGGTGGTCCGCCGCTGGGTGCGGGCCGCGCCCCTGTCCGACCCGTCGCTGGCCCATCTGGTGTGGCAGGCGGCGGTCGGCACCTGGCCGATCGAACGGGAGCGGCTGTGGGCGTACGCGCTCAAAGCGGCCCGCGAAGCCGCCGCCTCGACCACCTGGCAGCGGCCCGATGCGGGGTTCGAATCCGCGCTCGGCGCGCTGGTCGACCGGATCTACGACGACCCGGCCCTGCACGGCGAGGTCGCCGACTTCGCCGCCGCGATCACGCCGCCCGGCTGGTCGAACGCGCTGGGCCAGAAGCTGATCCAGCTGACCATGCCCGGCGTGCCGGACGTTTACCAGGGCACCGAGCTGTGGGACTACTCGCTGGTCGACCCGGACAACCGGCGGCCGGTCGATTTCGGGCTGCGCCGCGAGTTGCTCGCCCGCATCGACGCGGGCTGGCAGCCGCCGGTTGACCCGAGCGGTGCGGCCAAACTGCTGGTCACCGCCCGCACGCTGCGGTTGCGCCGGTCACGCCCGGAACTGTTCACCGGGTACCGGCCGGTCTTCGCCGAAGGGCGGGTCGGCGAGCACGCGCTGGCCTTCGACCGGGGCGGAGTGATCGCGGTGGCCACCCGGCTGCCGGTCGGATTGTCACGACACGGCGGCTGGCAGGACACGACGCTGTCACTCGACGGCCATCGCTGGACGGAAGCCTTCACCGGCACGAGCTATCACGGGAGCCGGCTGAACGTGGCCGACCTGCTGGCGACGTACCCGGTCGCATTGCTGGTCAAGCAATGACGCGCTTCGCGGTGTGGGCGCCCGAGCAGACCGTCCGGCTGCGGATCGATGGGGTGGACCGGGAAATGGACCGCGGCGACGACGGCTGGTGGCGCCTCGACGTGCCCGAAGCCGGCCCGGGCGCCGACTATTGCTACCTGCTGCCGGAACACGACAGTCCGCTTCCCGACCCTCGCTCGAGGTGGCAGCCTGATGGGGTGCACGGCCCCAGTCGGGTGTACGACCATTCGGCCTTTCCATGGTCGGACGGCGCCTGGAGCGGCCGTCAGCTGCCGGGCTCCGTCCTCTACGAAATGCATGTCGGTACCTTCACCCCGGAAGGCACCTTCGACGCCGCCATCGAGCGTCTGGACCACCTGGTCGACCTCGGCGTCGACCTGGTCGAGTTGCTCCCCGTCAACTCGTTCAACGGCGAATACAACTGGGGGTACGACGGGGTCTGCTGGTTTGCGCCACACGAGGCGTACGGCGGCCCCGACGGTCTGAAGCGCTTCGTCGACGCCGCCCACCGCCGCGGGCTCGGCGTCCTGCTGGACGTGGTCTACAACCACTTCGGCCCGAGCGGCGCGTACGCGCCCATGTTCGCGCCCTATCTGAGCGCCGCGGGCAGCAACCCGTGGGGTGCCTCGGTCAACCTGGACGGGCCGCTCTCGGGAGAGGTGCGCCGCTACATCATCGACAGCGCCCTGGCCTGGCTGCGTGACTACCATGTGGACGGGCTGCGGCTGGACGCCGTGCACGCGCTGGTCGACCACACCGCGGTCAACCTGCTCGAGGAACTGGCCACGGAGGTGGAGAGCCTCTCGACACACCTGGGCCGCCCGCTGTCGCTGATCGCCGAGTCCGATCTCAACGACCCCAAGCTGATCACCGCGCGCGAGGCCGGCGGCTACGGCCTGCAGGCCCAGTGGGACGACGACGTGCACCACGCCCTGCACGCGCTGCTCACCGGCGAGCGGCAGGGCTACTACGGCGACTTCGGCTCGCTCGAATGCCTGGAGACGGTGCTGGAGGGCGCGTTCTTCCACGCCGGCACGTGGTCGAACTTCCGCCGCCGGGTGCACGGCCGGCCGGTCAACCGGCGGACCGTGCCGGGGCACCGGTTCGTCGCGTACCTGCAGGACCACGACCAGATCGGCAACCGCGCGCTCGGCGACCGGCTCACCGCCACGCTGTCGAGCGGGCTGCTCAAGGTCGGCGCGACGCTGCTGTTCACGTCGCCGTTCACGCCGATGCTGTTCATGGGCGAGGAGTGGGCGGCCAGCAGCCCGTGGCAGTTCTTCACCAGCCACCCCGAGCCCGAGTTGGCCGACGCGGTACGCAGCGGCCGCCGCCGGGAGTTCGCCTCGCACGGCTGGGCCGAGGCCGAGGTGCCCGACCCGCAGGACCCGGCCACCTTCGAACGCTCGAAGCTGGACTGGTCCGAGCTCGACCGGCCGGGCCACGCCGAGATGCTGGCGCTGTACAAGCGGCTGATCGCGTTGCGCCGTAGCCGCGCCGACCTGTCCGACCCGCGGCTGGACCGGGTCGAGGTGTGGCACGGCGACCAGTATGTGGTTATGAAACGCGGGCATTGCGCGGTGGCGGCGAACCTTGCGCCGATCCCGCAGACGGTCAGCCTGCGCTCGGTGCCGAGCAAGGTGCTGCTGGCCACCGAGCCGGGCGTCGTGTTGCAGCGCGACCGCGTCGACCTGCCAAGCGAGTCGGCGGTAGTGGTCGCCTACCGCTGAGGCCTGTTCGGCCAGAAAGCGTGGATCGCACGGGTGAGCGAAGTTGTCGCACCCGTGCGGCACCATGTCGGCATGTGGGGGAGACGGAGGCGTCGGCGGGGGCGCCATGGCGACGGGTGCGACTGCGACAGTGACGCCGGCTGCCCAGCGCGGGCTGGCTCATGGTGAGCCGGGTCTCGCGTACCAAAAATGGGTTTGATCGGGTTGTGCTCGCTGTGATCAAGGTTTACCGGCGGCTTTCGCCCCGGCTGGCGACCCGCTGCCGGTTCACGCCCACCTGTAGCGCCTACGGTCTCGAGGCCGTGCAGCGCTACGGCGCCCGCAAGGGGTTACGGCTGACCGCGGGCCGATTGCTGCGTTGCCGCCCGGGCGTTCCCTACGGGACCCCGGACCAGGTTCCGTGACATTCGTCGGGCAGCATGTGGGCGCGCCGCGACAGGGACAAGAGTGGAGTGTCGACGATGGCCGATGAGCAAGTGGAGCCGGCACCCGCAGTCGAGGAACCGGCCGCCGACCGAATCATTCCGCGCCGCAGCGCGATGGCGTTGCGGCTGGTGGTGGTCGCGGTGACGCTCGTGCTGGCGATCGGGATCGCGTTCGTCGTGGTGGTGCTGACCGGGCCGCCGTCGGTCGACGACCTGCGGGTGCAGGCGGGGCTGGACGGCAAGCGCGAGCTGCTGATCGGGGTCAAGGACGATCAGCCGGGCGTCGCCGAGTTCACCGACGGGTGTGGCGCGGCTTCGACATCGAGATCGCCTACCTGATCGCCGAGGACCTGGGCTTCCGGCGCAGCGAGATTCGGTTCCTGTCGATCGAGAGCGAGGACCGGGCGCGGATGCAGGCCACCGACTCCGACGGCAAGCGGGTCGGCGTCGACATGGTGATCGCCAGCTACAGCATCACGCCCGCCCGCGAGGCGACGGCCGGCGTGACCTTCTCGGCGCCCTACCTCTACACGGAACAGTCCGTGGTCACCCGCAACGATCATGCCGACGTGTCCACATTGCAGGACCTGAGCGGGCGGAAGGTGTGCAGCCTGGCCGCCTCGACCAGCGAGTCGGCGGCGACGAGCGCCGGCATGCTGGTAAGCAGCCGGAAAAAGATCAGCGAGTGTTTCGCGGCGCTGGATCGCGGCGACTTCGACGCGGTCACCACCGACGCGGCGATCCTGGCCGGATACAAGGCGCGATACCCGACGAAATATAAACACTGGGACATCGGCCTCGACACGACCGAGGCGTGGGGCGTCAACGTCGGCGAGAATCCGGCGCTGCTGCAACTGGTCAACCTGGCGCTCTACCGATCCCGCGAGGATCCCGAGGACAACCGCTGGGAGGAAGCCTTCGACCGCAACTTCACGGTCGAGGAGAGGATCAATCGCCCCGCGCCGATCGCCGTCGACCAGCAGCCCGCGGTCAAGGAGCCGGACGTGCGGCAGTGGCCGTGGGAGCGGGTCTGAGTGACCGAGCCCGTCCCGGCCGCGCCCCGCAGGATCCAGCAGAATTGGCTGTTCGCCGCGCTGCCGGCGTTCCCGCTGGTGCTGCTCGTGCTGCGGTTGTGGTATCTGAGCCGGCAGGACCTCCCGACGATGCTGCTGCTGCTGGTGCAGTATGTGAGCCCGCTCGGCATGATCAGTGCGCTGTTCATCACGTTGCTCTGGGCCGTGCCGGCGGTCGTGCTGGTGCTGCGCTCGCTGGGCGGGCTGCTGCTGGTCAGCGAGCGCGACCCGGCCCGGGCCACCCGGTCGCTGCTCGCGGTGACCGCGCTGCGGATGCCCGACTGGGTGGTCGTGCTGGCCGCGGTGCTCGGCGGCATCACCTGGCAACTGCGCTTCCTGCCGGTGCTGGTCATGCTGCTCGTCTCGATCATGGGGCTGACCGGCTGGCAGCGGCACCCCGACGACCGGCTGGTGCTGCGCGTCGTGGCGATCGGTGTGCCCATCGCGGCGGCGGGCGCGGTGCTGCTCTGGATGATGCCGGGCATCGTCGACGCGATCCGCCGCGGTGAGGTCGGCACCGCCCTGCTGCTGAGCCTGCCGCCGCTGCTCGCCATCGGGCTGACCGGGCCCGTACCGGTGCGGTTCGCCCGGCTGGCCACGCACTGGCCGGCCGTGATCGCTGCCCTGATCGCCCCCTTTGTCGTGGGAGTGGTTTTCTTGCGCGCACCGATCCTGCCGACATCGGCGCTGGAGATCACCGCCGGCACGTCCGTCGACGTGTTGCGCGGCCAGCTCATCACCGTCGACGACCTGGACGTGACCATTCTTGACCGGGCGGGACAGGTCCACTTCGTACCCAAAGATGACGTGCATACCCGGACCATCTGCCCGGAAACGGCGCAGGCCCCATCGAGTGCGGTCGAGGTGCGCGGCTGGCCCGTCGAGGACTCGGTGCTGGAATGGGTCGCACCAATCTCCCGGATAACCGACGTTGACCCGCGGTGCCTCGGACGGCCGCTTAACCCTGGCTGACCGGGCAGGTCAGCGGCTCCATGCGCCCCTTTGTGCGACGCACCGCCGACCACGTGCAGACAGGCTGGACGGGACCTGGCAGGCTGCACGCCATGACCTTGCACCTGCGGTGGGCGGCCGTCACCGACCAAGGCCGCGTACGAAGCAGCAATCAGGACTGCTACTACGCCGGTGGAAATCTGCTTGTTGTCGCCGACGGCATGGGCGGCATGGCCGCGGGTGACGTCGCGAGCCGGATCGCCATCGATGCGATGACGTCGCTAGACGTGGCGATCGACAACGAGCATCAGATGGACGCTTTGCACAAGGCGCTCGAGGTCGCCAACGGCAAGATCGCCGAGACGGTCGCTGAGGACGCGGCGCTGCAGGGCATGGGCACCACGCTGACCGCCGTGATCTTCTCCGGTGATCGGGCCGCGCTGGCCCACGTCGGCGACTCCCGGGCGTACCTGCTGCGCGACAGCCGGCTCAATCAGCTCACCAAGGACGACACCTACGTACAGATGCTGGTCGACCAAGGGCTGATCCGGCCGGAGGAGGCGGGCAGCCACCCGCGCCGGGCCGTGGTCACCCAGGCGCTGCAGGGCGAGCCGGTCAGCCCGTCGTACGTGATCGTCGAGCCCATCGTGGGAGACCGCTGGCTGCTCTGCAGCGACGGCCTCACCACCGTGGTCTCACCCGAGCAGATCGAGGCCGAGCTGCTCGGCGAGAGCGATCCGCAGGCGGCCGCCGAGGCTCTGGTGCAGCGCGCGCTCGAGGGCGGCGGGCCCGACAACGTCACGGTGATTGTCGCCGATCTGACATCCGACGACTGAGCGTAACCGACGCGCCGGTCGGCAGGCTTTTCTGCAGGTGGCCCGTGCTGCGGTACCTTACTGCGAGTCGCGGGAGGGCGGGCCGCGGCACGGCTGCGGGTGGTGATGACGACGGCACGGCTGAAGGTGTGGCTGCCGGTGACGCTGGTGCTCGTCGTGCTTGTCACGGCGGCCGGCGCGTTGCTGGTCGCCAAGGGCTCCGATCAGCGTCTTTACGACGATCTCGGCCAGGCGATCGCCGGTGCGCTCGCGATCTGGGCGAGTCTGCACACAGCCCGTAGTCGGGTCGGCGTCGCCCGCGTCTGGCGTCTGCTGATCGGTATTGGCGCAATCGGCTGGACCCTCGCCCGGCTCTGGTGGATCGTCGAAGACCTCGCGGAGCCGGGACGCGCCCCGCAGGTGTCGGTGGCCGATGTCGGTTTTCTGACCCTCCCGGTCTGCGTCTTCCTGAGCCTGCTCGTCGCGGCGGGCCGGTTGCCGCGACCCGCGCCGACCTCGCCGCGCCGGGACCGGATCGTGCTGGTCCTGGACAGCATCCTGATCACCGGCTCGGTGCTCGCCCTGACCTGGTCGGCCGTGCCGCCGCGGGTGCTAGGCACGGCGGGTGAAAATCCGTGGGTGGTCGGCGCGGCGAGCGCGTACCCGATCCTCGATATCATTCTTGTGACCATGGCGCTGCTGCTGCTCACCACGCGGCCGGCGGCGCCGCGGACCCGGGTGCCGTTGCGGCTGGTCGCCGTGGCCATGCTGGCGTTCGGCGCGTCCGACGCGCTGCGCCTGATCAACCTGACCACCGGCGTGCTCACGCCGATCGAGTCGGCGGGCTACCTGCTCGGGCCGGCGCTGCTCGCGCTCGCGGCGCTGAGCCGGCCCGAGGACGACCCGAGACCGTCGACAATCCGCACCGAGCCCGACTGGGTGCACCTGCTGCTGCCGTACGTGCCGGTGATCGCGACCGGCATCGTCATCGCCGTCCGCACCGGGGCCGGCGAGCAGCTCAAACCGTTCGAGGCGTACCTCGGCTGGCTCGGCCTCGGCCTGGTAGTGGCCCGGCAAATGTTCACGATCGTCGACAACACCATGCTGCTGGCCCGCGTCTCCGAAGGTCAGCAGCGGCTGCACCATCAGGCGTACCACGATCCGCTCACCGGGCTGGCCAACCGCGCGCTGTTTCGCGAACGGCTGGTGCTCGCGCTGGACGGGCACCGGCACCAAGGCCGGCCGATCGCGCTGCTCTTCGCCGACCTGGACGACTTCAAGCTGATCAACGACAGCTTCGGGCACGCGATGGGCGACCGGGTGCTGCGCGCGATCGGGGTACGCCTGCACGGCGCCGTCCGGCCCGAGGACCTGGTGTCCCGGCTCGGCGGCGACGAATTCGCGGTGCTGGTCGAACACCGCCCCGAAGAGGCCGAGGCGATCGGCCACCAAATCCTGGCGGCGCTGCGCGACCCGTTCCAAATCGACGGCCACACGGTCGGCGTGGGCGCCAGCATCGGGCTGGTCGTGCCCGAACCGGCAGACCCGGCGCTGACCGCCGACGCGCTGCTACGCCGGGCGGACGCGGCGATGTACGCCAGCAAACGGCGCGGCAAAGGCGCCCTGGCCCGGTACGCCGGGGGCTCCGACGGCGGCCCCGACGCCGACCTGCCACACCTGCTCGCCCGGGCGCTCGCGGGCGCACCCGAAGCTGCCGGCTTCTCGGTCTACTACCAGCCCATCGTCCAGTTCACGGACGGCGCCACGGTGGCGGTCGAAGCCCTGGCCCGCTGGACGCACCCGGTCGTGGGCACCATCGACCCGGACGTGTTCGTGACGGTCGCCGAACGCACCGGCCTGGTGGCCGCGATCGACGACTTCGTGCTGGACCGGGCGTGTGCGGACACGGCGGCGCTGGCCAACGCGTACGGGCGGCCGGTCGACGTGCACGTGAACGTCTCGGCGGCCCGGCTCTGCCAGGAGGGGCTGGAAGAATCGATCGCGCGGGCCCTGACCCGGCACGCCGTACGGCCGTCCCGGCTGGTCGTCGAGATCACCGAGACCCGCCGCATCCCCGACCTGCCCCGAGCCGCCGCGGTGGCGTCCCGGCTGCGCGCCCAGGGCATCCGGGTGGCCCTGGACGACTTCGGCAGCGGCTACAACGCGCTGGCCCAGCTGCACTCGCTACCGGTGGACATCGTCAAACTCGACTCAACCCTGACCGATGTGGACATTTCGCCGGAGCGGGCCGGGGCGCTGATCCGATCGGTGCTGGCGATCTGCGCCGAACTCAATATCACGGTGGTGGCCGAGGGCATCGAAACGGTGGCCCGGGCGCACGCGATGGCCGCGCTGGGGTGCCCGCTGGGCCAGGGCTATCTGTTCGGGCAGCCACACCCGGTGCACCGCCTGGGCAACCCGCCATCGACAATCCCGACCCAATCCGGCCCACCCGCAACGGCCACCCACTCGACCACCTGACCTGGCCCGCGTTCGACGCGACCTGCGGACGGTCAGGATCGCGTCGCGTGGGTGGTCGTTGCGGGTGGGGTTGGCCGTCAAGGTGGCGTCGGGACGCTGCTTACCGTGCGCGTTTGATGCGGCCGGTCGGCTCGGCCGTGGTCGGGTCCTCCGGCCACGGATGCTTCGGATAGCGGCCGCGTAACTCCGCGCGGACCTGCGGATATCCGTTGGCCCAAAACGACGCCAGGTCGCTGGTCACCGCCACCGGACGCCCCGCCGGAGAGAGCAGATGCAGCCGTACCGGCACCCGGCCGTCGGCGAGCCGGGGCGCGGCCCGCCACCCGAACGCCTCCGCGACCCGCACGGCCAGCACGGGCGCGGCCGGATCCGCGTAGTCCACCCGAATCCGCGAGCCGCTCGGCACCGGCAGCCGCTCGGGCGCGACCTCGTCCAGCCGACCGGCCACCGACCAGGGCAGCCGCCGGCGCAGTCCCTCGGCCACGTTGACCTTCGCAAGGTCCGCCCGGCGCCGGGCCGTGCCCAGGTCCAGCCACTCCTCGGCCGAGTCGAGCAGGGCGGCGTCGCCGACGTCCGGCCAGGGCGCGCCGATCGCCGCATGCGCAAACGCAAGCCGCTGCCGCAGCTCGACCGCGTGCCGACTCCAGGTCAGCAGCGGCAGCCCCTCGCGTCGAAGCCCTTCGAACAGCGCCGCCCGCACCAACTCCCGACTGGGATTGTCCAGCCGCCGCTCCACCAACGTGATCGCCCCGAGCCGCGTCACTTCCCGCGCGACCACATCGCCGTCCAGCCAGCCGATCTCGGTCGCGGAGCCGAGTAGTGTCGCCGCCGCCTCGCGAGCGGTCGCCTCGTCGAGTGGGGCGGCCGCGCGGATCCTCGCGGTTCGCGCGCCGGGCGCCCGGTCCGCGCTGGCGACGGCAAGCCAGGGACTCCCGGCCAGGCCGCTATCGGCGGCCAACTCCGCGGCGGTTCCACCGGCCATCAGATATGCCCGGCCACCCACATCCCGAGCCCGAGCAACCCGCTCCGGGTACGCCAACCCGACGATCAGCCCGGCGGCGAGGTCATCGGGAAGCGCGGTCGGCGCACTGCCCGCCGCCCGCCCGCCGTGTTGCCGGGAGCCGCTGTCCGGCCGGGCTCCACCTCGTCGGCCGCGGCCTGTCTCCGATCCGCTGGCGTGCTGTTGTGTGGTGTTGTTGCGCGGCGTGGTGTTGTCGGGTGGTTGGTCGCCGTTTTGTCGGTCGGGTGCTGTCTGTGGCGTGCTGGTGTTTTGTTGTGTGGTGTTGCTGTGTCGTGTGGTGTTGTCGGGTGGTTGGTCGCCGTTTTGTCGGCTGGGGGTTGCCTGTGGCGTGCTGGTGTTTTGTCGTGAGGTGTCGCTGCGTCGCGTGGCGTTGCCGGGCGGGTGGTCGCCGCCTTGCCGGCCGGCCTCTTGGTGTGGTCCGACGCCGTGCCAATCGGTGCCGGTGGCCACTTCGGACAGCCCTACGGTCCCAGGCGGCGGGGTGCGGTCCAGGGCGGCCGTGAGGCGGCGCACCTCGGTGCGCCAGGCCGGATCGTTGGCGGAGCGGGCGCGCCGCCATGCTGCCACCAGGTCGTCGCCGGCCGAGCGGTCCTCGTCGAGCAGGGCGATGAGCTCGGCGGTCCGGCGGCCGCCGACCGTGGCTGCGCCGTCCAGGAGCGCGCGGGCCAGTCGTGGGTGCAGGCCGGCGTCGGCGAGGGCCCGGCCACGGGCAGTGATCCGGCCCTCCACGTCGGTGGCGCCCAGGTCGTGCAGGGTGGCAAGCGCAGTCTGCAGCGCACCGGCAGGCGGCTGGTCGGGCAGCGCAAGGCCGGTACCGTCGGGGTGGCCCCACAGCGCGAGGTCCAGCGCAAAGCCGGTCAGGTCGGCGGCCGCGATCTCGGGCTCGGGCTGGGCCGGCAGTCGGTCGTGCTGGGCCTGCGACCAGCAACGGTAGACGCGCCCCGGGGCCTCACGCCCGGCCCGACCCGCGCGTTGCAGGGCGGCGGCCCGCGACACCGGAACCGTCACTAGCGCGCCGAGCCCGCGGGCATAGTCCATTCGGGGAACCCGGCTCAGGCCGGCATCGACGACGGCCCGCACACCGGGGACCGTCAGGCTGCTCTCGGCCACGGCGGTGGCCAGCACAACCCGCTGCCGCGGACCCGGCCGCAGCGCGGCGTCCTGAGCGGAACCCGATTGTCGCCCATGCAGGCTGACCACGTCGGCGTCGATGCCGCGCAGCCGCCCGGCAACGGTGTCGATCTCCCGCGCCCCGGGCAGAAAGGCAAGGACATCGCCGTCGCCCTCGGCCAGTGCCCGCCGGATCGTCGCCGCGACATGATCGAGCAACTTCGGATCGACCCGCAGCCCATGCGGCGCAGCGATCTGCTGCCCGGGCGGACACCACCGCACATCAACCGGAAACAGCCGGGCCTCGGCGACGATAATCGGCGCGCTGCCGCTGCCGCTGCCGCTGCCGCTGCCGCTGCCGCTGCCGCTGCCGCTGCCGCTGCCGCTGCCGCTGCCGCTGCCGCTGCCGCCGCCGCCTCCCGCCGGCCGGGGGCTTGCATTGCTGCTCGGGCTGCTGCTGTCGCTGGGGCTTGCGTTGCTGCTCGGGCTGGCGCTGTCGTTGGCGTTGCTGGTCGGTCTTGTGTTCGGGCGTGCGGTGCTGGTGCTGGTGCTCGCGTTGTCGCTTGTGCTGGCGTTGCTGCTAGGTCTTGTGCTCGGGCTTGCGTTGCTGCTCGCGCTGGCGTTGTCGCTCGGTCTCGGGCTTGCGCTGGCGTTGCCGCTCGCCCCCGCGGTGGCCGTTTGCCCGCCTGCCGGGGCGATGCCGGCCTGCTCCGTGTCGCCGAGGAGCTGGGCGAAGCGGGCCGCCTCGGCGGTCGCCGACGTCGCCAGCAGCTTCAGATCGGGGCGCAATGTGTCGCGGACCTCGATCAGGAACGCCAGCGCCAAGTCCGAGTCGAGGTGTCGCTCGTGGCATTCGTCGAGAATGACCACGGCCGTCCCGGTGAGCTCCGGGTCGCGCTGCAACCGCCGGACGAGGACTCCCGTGGTCACCACCTCGACCACCGTTTCGCGGGAGACCCGCCGGTCGCCGCGCACGGTGTAGCCGACGCGACCGCCAACCCGCTCGCCGATCAACTCGGCCATCCGCCGAGCGGCCGCCCGGGCGGCGACCCGGCGTGGCTCGGCCACAACAACACGCCCGAACCCGAGGCCGCGAGTGACTGCCGTGGCGGGATCAACAGCGGCGCCGGATGGGTCGGTTGCCAGGGCGAGGGGTACCAGGGTTGTCTTGCCGGTGCCCGGCGGGGCCACCAGGACCGCCGCGCCCGATTGGGTCAGCGCCGCCCGCAACTCGCCGAGGATCGCGCGGATCGGGAGGTCGGGAAGGTCGTCCTCGGCGATCAGCATCGGACAAGTCTGGCGCATCGACGACATGGGTGGGCGGGCAGATACCAGGTGTGTTAATCCGGCGGGTAGCCGTGCATGATCGTGAGCGGGACTGGTTGACTTGCGGCGACGGAGGGGGTCAGCGTGGATCAGGTCGAGGCTTTCAACTCCCTGCCAGCGGCCCGGCTTACGGAGGATCTGCTTGCCTGCTGTGCCGCTCCCGCGTGGGGCAGCAAGCTCGCCGCGGGTCGCCCGTACCGAAGCCGGAGTGCTCTTTTTGCCGCAGCCGGCGCCGCCTCGGAGGGCTTGACCTGGCCGGAGGTGCTGGTGGGTCTGTCGGCGCATCCGCGGATCGGGGAGCGGGCCGCCGGGGACAGCAAGGAGGCCGCCTGGTCGCGGCGGGAGCAGTCGGCGGCCGCCAGCAGCGGTGACGACGCGACCAGAGCCGCGCTGGTGGAGGCGAATCGGGCGTACGAAGAGCGGTTTGGGCATGTTTTTCTGATCTTTGCTAGTGGGCGGTCGCAGGAAGAGATTCTCGCCGTGGCGCGGGCTCGGATCACCAACGACGAGGCGAGTGAACGCGGGGTGGTGGCCGGCGAGCTGGGCAAGATCGCGTTGCTGCGGCTGGAGAGGTTGCTTGATGCCCTCGGATGACGGCACGGAGGCCGGGTTCCGCACCAAGATCTCCACGCACATCCTGGACACGGTGACGGGCGAGCCCGCGCGCGGCGTCTATGTGCGGCTGGAGCGGCGTGACTCGGCCGGCTGGCAGACCGTCGCGGAGGGCAACACCGACGACGACGGCCGGCTGAAGCACCAGGTCGCGTTGCGCGACTGGCAGGCGGGCGGTTACCGGCTGTTGTTCTACGTGGAGCCTTACCTGGGCGGCGAGGCGTTCTTTCCGGAGATCACGGTTGCCTTCCACGTGCACGACCCGGAGCGGCATTATCACGTGCCGCTGCTGCTCAGCCGGTACGGATACACCACCTATCGAGGGAGCTGAGGCGTGGCGATCGTGCTCGGGCCGAACCGTTACGGCAAGGCGGAGACGCGGCTGGTCCGCGTCTCCAAGGACGGCGACACGCACCACCTCGCCGACCTGAACATCAGCATCGCCCTCTCCGGCGATCTCGCGGCGACCCATTTGACCGGTGACAACACCGGCGTGCTGCCGACGGACACGATGAAGAACACGGTGTACGCCTTCGCCAAGGAGCATGGCGTGGCCGAGCCGGAGGCGTTCGGGCTGCTCCTGGCCCGGCACTTCGTCGAGTCGCAGCCGCAGGTGCACGCCGCGAAGGTGGCTATTGAGGCCTTCGCGTGGGAGCGCCTCGGCCCGCACTCGTTTCAGCGCAAGGGCGACTTCACCCGGACCGCGCTGATCGACGTGTCGGAAACCGCGGTGCAGGTCGTATCCGGAATTTCCGGATTGGTGCTGCTCAACTCGACGGCTTCGGAGTTTCATGGTTTCCCCCGTGACAAGTACACAACTCTCAAGGAGGCGACCGATCGGGTGCTGGCCACGGCCGTAGACGCCAAGTGGCGCCACTTGTCCGATAAATCGGACTGGGCCGACTCGTTCGCCGGTGCCACCGCGGCACTTACCCAGGCGTTCGTGAACACCTACAGCTACTCGCTGCAGCAGACCCTGCTCTCGATGGGGACCCGGGTGCTGGAAAGCCGCCCCGAACTCGCCGAGATCCGACTGGCATTGCCGAACAAGCATCATTACCTCGTCGACCTCGTCCCGTTCGACCTGGAGAACGACAACGAGGTCTTCATCGCCGGCGACCGCCCGTACGGGCTGATCGAGGGCACGGTGACCCGCGAGGATGTGGCCCCCGCCAGCGCGGAGTGGTACCTGTGATCATCATCGAGAACGCCGCGGTCGCCACGGTCGACCCGGACGGCACCGAATGGGGCGACGGCCACGTCGTGATCGGTGACGACGGCCGGATCGTCGCCGTCGGCGCGGGCCACGCGGGCCGGTACCACCGCTCGGTGCGCCGCGTCGACGGCACCGGCTGTCTCGTCACGCCGGGTCTGGTCAACACCCACCACCATCTCTACCAGTGGCTGACCCGCGGCCTGGCCACCGATGACAACCTGTTCGGCTGGCTCACCACGCTCTATCCCATCTGGGGCCGGCTGGACGCCGAGGCGGTCGGCGCGGCGGCGGGCGCCGGCCTGGGCTGGCTCGCCCTTTCCGGCTGCACCACGAGCATGGATCACCACTACGTCTTCCCGCGCGACGGCGGCGATGTCCTGGCCGCCGAGATCGAGGCGGCGAGTCAGATCGGGCTGCGCTTCCACCCCACCCGCGGCTCGATGGACCTCGGCCAGAGCCAGGGCGGCCTGCCGCCGGACAACGTGGTCGAGGACACCGACGACGCCCTCGCGGCCACCGAAGCGGCCATCGACCGCTACCACGACCCGTCGCCCGACGCGATGCTGCAGATCGGCGTCGCGCCCTGCTCGCCGTTCTCCGTCACCGCGAAACTGATGACCGAGGCCGCCGCGCTGGCCCGGCGCAAGGGCGTCCGCCTGCACACCCACCTGGCCGAGACCGACGACGAAGAGGATTTCTGCCAGGACCGGTTCGGCTGCACCCCGGTCGAATACGCCGAACGCCTCGGCTGGCTGGGCGAAGACGTCTGGCTGGCGCACGGCGTGCATCTCGACGACGCGGCCGTGGCGAAGCTCGGTGCGACCGGCACCGGCGTCGCGCACTGCCCGAGCTCGAACGCCCGCCTCGGCGCCGGCATCGCCCGGGTCCGCGACCTGCTGGACGCGGGGGCGCCCGTCGGCCTCGGCGTCGACGGCTCGGCCTCGCAGGAGGCTTCGCACCTGGGCGAGGAGCTGCGGATGGCGCTGTACGTCGCGCGGCTGCGCGGCGGTCACACGGCGCTCTCGGCGCGCGAGTCGCTGCGGCTCGGCACGATGGGCGGCGCGAAATGCCTGGGCCGCGCGGACGACCTCGGCTCGATCGAGGTCGGGAAGCTGGCCGACCTGGTGCTGTGGCGGCTCGACGACCTGGGCCACGACGGCATCGACGACAAGGTGACCGCGCTGGTCTTCGGCCCGCCCGCGACGGTCGAGCTGGCGTTGGTCGGCGGCCGGCCGGTCGTGGAGCGCGGCGAGCTGGTTCACGCGGACGCCGAAGCGCTCACCCGGCGGGCCCGCCGAGCGCACCGCCGGTTGGTGAAGGGGCTTTAGACACGGGTACGGGCCGCCCCGCGCCGGATACGGTGAGGGGAGAGCAGAGCTTGAGGGGAGCCGTCGACCGTGACCGAGATTCTGTCCGACGAGGCCGTGGCGTTCGTCGCCGACCTGAACCGGCTGTTCCGGCCGCGGCGCAACGAGTTGCTCGCCGCCCGGGCCCGGCGCCGCGCCGAGATCGCCGCCGGGGCCACACTCGGCTTCCTGCCCGAGACCGCGGCCATCCGCGCGGGCGACTGGACGGTGCCG
>Ga0307512_10004050_pt1 | contig 16319 bp, 15 predicted proteins | sample 14_EM_MG_FD_200267 | JGI IMG/M metagenome (GOLD analysis project Ga0307512, IMG submission 200267) | Populus trichocarpa ectomycorrhiza microbial communities from riparian zone in the Pacific Northwest, United States - 14_EM | ecosystem: Host-associated > Plants > Roots > Unclassified | place...
GACAGCTACGACCTGGTCGTCGGCGCCGACGGCATCGGCTCGGCGGTGCGCGGCAGCGCGTTCGCCGGCGCCACGCCCCGCTTCCTCAACCAGATCTGCTGGCGGTTCCTGGCCCGGGACAGCACCGGCGAGATCCGGGCCGGCGAGTGGACGGCCCGGCTTGGCAGCAACGGCCGCGGCTTCCTCACCGTGCCCCTGGGCGACGGCCGGGTGTACTGCTACGCCGACACCAACAGCGCCCGGCCCACCCCGCCGGACGGCGACTGGCGCGCCCTGTTCGCCGACTTCGCCGGGCCCGTGCCCGCGCTGCTCGAGCAGGGTGCGGACGCCTACTTCGCGGCCCTGGAGGAGATCGACGACACCGACTGGGCCCGGCCGCACGCGGTCCTGATCGGCGACGCCGCGCACGCCTGCTCGCCCAGCATGGCCCAGGGCGGCGCGATGGCCCTCGAGGACACCCTCGTGCTGGCCGAGTTGCTCGCCGGGGCCGCCGACCGCGCCGCCGTTCCCGCCGCCGTGAGCGCCTACCGGCACCGCCGCGTGGCCCGCATCCAGTGGGTGCTGGCCCAGAACCACCGCCGCGACAAGACCCGCACCCTGCCGGCCGCGCTGCGCAACTTCGTCCTGAAGCGCTGGGGCGTGCACATCTTCCGGGCCAACCACACCGAGCTGCTGCCGCCTCCGTAGCGGCGGTCAGCCGGCCGTTTCGAGCAGGTCACGGACGCGTACCTGCTCGGTGAGCAGGCGGCGGAAGCGGTCCGGGTCGCCCGCCACAAAGGAGCCGCAGAGCTCGAGCCCGGCCGGATAGTTGATCGCGTACGTGCGCGACGCCGGCTCGGTGAGGAAGCGGATCAGGTGCGCCGACACCCCGGGGTCGTGCAGCGCCCAGCGCTCGAGGTAGGCCCGCGTCTCCGCCTCGCCCGCCCCGGCCTCGTGCAGCATCAGCGCGGCGTTCACATGCGCCCACCCCAGCGGCTCGGCGGCCCGGCTGACCGCCAGCACGCGCGCGAGATCGAACTCGACGCCCGAGTCGCGGGTGACGGCCGCGGCCAGCGCCGGCCCGCCGTCGCCGTCGAGCAGCAGCCGCGGCGCGAGCCGGCCGATGCCCTCGGAGACCAGGCACTGCGGCGTGGGCACGAGCACCAGCGTCTCCTCGAGCAGGCCCCGGCCGCGGACGAGCAGGTGCTCCTTGAGGACGCGTTCCGCCTGGTGGCCGGGGTAGGTCTCGTGGATGGCGAGGTGCAGCAGGTCGAGGGCCGACATCGGCAGATCGACGTTGACCGAGATCCGTCCGCGCAGATCGCCGAGGTAGAGGTTGAACCCGAGCCAGGGCTCGTCGTGCACGATCTCCAGGTCGACCCCCTCGCCGGCCGGCAGCGCGACCAGGCCACGGGTCTGCTCGCGGGCCAGCCCGATGACCGCTGCGACCGTGCGTTCGACCCGGTCCCCCGGCACGAGCGTCGAGTCACGCCACCGCTGGTAGCGCTCCGCGAGCGGGCCGGTCCCGGGAAGCAACTCCTCGAGTCGCCCGTGCGCGGCTTCGAAGACGCTCTCGTCGGTGTGTACCGGCCGGACGCCGTAGCAACCCTGCACCTCATCCGCGTACGAACGGGCCTCGCCGGCCAGCACGCCGGAGTAGGTGCGCAGCCCGACCACCTGATCGCGCAGCCAGCCGTCGGTCAGCTCGGCGAGCAGGGCGTCGGCGGCGGCGACCAGCGCCCGCGGCTCGACGCTCGGGGCGGCCTCGACCGCGGCGGCCAGCTCGGCGGGTCCGAAGTAGGCGTCGACGATCCCGTCGACATGGCGGCCGACCTGCAGTCCCAGCCGGACATAGCGCTCCGCGACGGATTCGGCCACGCGGCAAGTCTAGGCGGGCCGGCCTATTCCGGGCAGCGCACCGTCGGGGCCGGCACGGCGTCGAGCAGGCTGATGCCGTGCGTCTCGACCTTCCACAACAGGGCGCTGAGCCCGTCCAGCCCGCGGCCCAGATGCCGGCGGTAGGTGCTGAACGGCAGATCCAGCCGCTCCGCCGCGGCCTCCTGGGTGGGCGCCCCGTCGATGAAGGTGGCCATCAGGACGCGGTGGTATTTCGCCTGCCGAGGATCGTCGCGCAGGGTCGCGAGGGCGTCGGAGAAGATCCGCCGCAGGCCGGCCACGGCGTCGTCGCCGCCCGACTCGGCGACCATCCGGCTGCGTATCATCCGGCCGTCGGCGAGCACGTCCGGGCGCCGCCACGACCGCAGCGTGTGCCGGACCGCCTGATCGAATTCGGTACGGGTCCAGGCCGCCGCGCCGCTCTGCGCGATGGCCGTCGATTTCGAGCGCCGCGACAGCATGAGATCGTCGCCGATGTCGGACCACTCCGAGATCGGCATCGACCCGAAATACTGCGAGTACACCGTGTACGGACGGTCGTCGACGAGCACCGGCGGGCCGTCGTTCTTCGGGTGGCTGCGTTCGATGGTCCGGGCCCAGAAGCCGGGGTCCGGGGTGACGATGACCGACCAGGCGAGCTCGTCGTCGCACATGATCCGCGCCGCCAACCGCAACTGCATCAGGTCCATCACCTCGGACGGGCGATGGTACGAGGCCGGGTCCACCGAGAACCGGGCGATGCCCATGTGCTCGCCCGCCGGCCGCAGCGGCATGATGGTCTGCGCCCGGGCCCAGGCCGCGGCGACTACCGGATCCGTGCCGAGTTCCTCGTCTGTCGGCCGGGTTATCCGCAGCCAGCCGGAGAATGCGATCGCCTTCGGATCGCCGGGCCGCCGATAGACGTAAAACGCCTCCGGCTGGCGGTTCAGCCAGAATTCCACGATCCGGGCGGAGTCGGCGCCCTCGGCCCGCAGCGCCATTTCCCGAACGTCCGCAAGATCGGCCGGCTGATAGCCGTGTTCCCGCACCTCGAATCCCGACAGCCGGGTGAAGAACGGCCGTTGCCGGGTCTCGGAGCGCTGCACGAATATGACGTCCGCCACAAAAGGCAGAACGGCATCCGACGCGACACCCCGGGCGCGCTTGATAAGATGCCCCTTCACCCGCGCGTGCATGCTCGCGAAGGAATCCCCGTCGCGCCAGCGCAGTTCTTCCTCCACCACGTTGCGCACCACGTCGCTCGGGTATATGCCGCGCGCCTCCGAGGCGACAAATGGCAGGTCACGCAGCCAGCCGAAGAGTTCCGTCGCGTCGGCGCCGGGAACGGCGGCACGCAGCAGATCCTCATTAGTGGTCGCCGCGTGCGCGCAGACTTCCAGGGCCTGCCGGTGGGCCCGGGACGGGATATCGCCGATCAGCTGCGGAAAAATCGAAAGCGCCACATTACGCTGCAGCGCCTCATCGGTGACCGCCGGATCCGCATCGACCGTCTGCGCCGCGACCCGCAGGGCCAGCGGATTTCCACGGCCGAAGTCCCGCGCCTGGGCGATGCGTTCCTCGGGCATGCCGGTGGCGCGCAGCATGGCCGTCGCTTCCGGCTCCGCGAGCGGCTCGACGGCCCGGGGCCGCAGGATGTCGCTCCAGCCCAGGTCGGCCCGCCAGTCCACGGACGGCGGCCGGCGCGCGGCCACGACGATCAGGGTGCCGGACGGGTAGGCCGGCAGGACGGTCTCGCGCAGCCACCGCTCGGATTGCTCCACCGGATCGAAGCCGTCGATCAGGACGACCGGCGCCTCGGTGAGCTCCGCGCCGAGGCGGGGCGCCGCGCCGTAGGCCGCCGGCGGGTTGAGAAAAATTACCGGGCGCCGCGTACGCCGGGCCTCGTCGGCAAAACGCAATAGAAGTGTCGACTTGCCGATACCACCGGGACCATAGAGGTACAGCATGGTGAATGCTTGCTTACGCTCGGTCAGGACGGTGCGGAAAACGTTCAATTCCTCTTCGCGACCGACGAAGGCACGTATTCGCGCGTCCCGGAGTTGCCGGTCGAGAACGTCGGCCGGGCTTCGGTGACTGGGGTTCATCTTGCTTGCCGATCGGTCGGGTGTCCTGCCGGGCCGGGGTGCCGAGGAGACACATCCGCTCTGATTCGACAGATGTCTACTGTCGGGTCGCTGATCGAGGTCCATTTGGTCTAGTTCATCACGTCCCGCGTCCAGGCTCCAAGCGAGAAGCCTGAAGTACGCAGCTCAGGGCAACCATTCTGCCCTTCCGGCGCACGTTCGGGGACGCCGCCGCCGCACCCCAAAGCCGGCGAGTATCGCCGGGTCAGAGCAAGCCCGGACATTTCGCCCCCGAACCGCTTAGTCGCGGCGCTGACAATGCGCGAGTGAAGTGCCACTTTTTGTGACAAACATGGCTTTCCGTTAAGGGTTGACCACGACCTGTACCAATGAATGGACCCGAGCGGGTGAGCGACGTGAAACTGAGCAGGAACTGACCTTCCTAATGAGCAGTCGAGCAACGCAAAATCCGCCTCCAGAGTGCGCCCACCGTGCGCCTCGTCGTGACCGGCTGACGGTGGAGCCGCGTACGGCTGACCCGATGGGATGCGTTACTTCATGACCTCTGCGGTGAAAGTCGCGGTGATCTTCGGCGGGCGGAGCACGGAGCACGAGGTCTCGTGCCGGTCGGCGGCCAGCGTCCTGCAGTTCCTCGACCGGACGCGGTACGAGGTCCTGCCGATCCGGATCACCCTGGACGGCGTGTGGCTGGTCGGGGTCGATCGGCCGAGCGCCACCGTCGACGTCGCCGCGCTGCGCGAGATGACGCCCGAGGACCGACGGCGGCGGACCACCCCGGTGGAGAGCATGTTCGACGTGCTCGACGCGCTCCGCGATGTCGACGTCGTGCTGCCCTGCCTGCACGGCCCGTTCGGCGAGGACGGCACCCTGCAGAGCGTGCTGGAGTTCGCCGGCATCCCCTACGTGGGCAGCGGCGTGCTGGCCAGCGCGGCGTCGATGGACAAGGAGTTCACCAAGAAGATCCTCGCCGCCGAGGGCATCCCGGTCGCCGACGGAGTGGTGCTGCGCACCCCGGACGACGTCGTCACCCCGGCGGACCGGGAGCGGCTGGGCCTGCCGGTCTTCGTCAAGCCGGCCCGCGGCGGCTCGAGCATCGGCGTGTCGCGAGTGGACGACTGGGCGGAGCTGGACGCCGCCGTCAAGATGGCCCGCAGCTGCGACACCAAGGTGCTGGTGGAGGCCGCGGTGCCGGGTCGCGAGATCGACATCGGCGTGCTCGAGCGGCCGGGCGGCGCGGTTGTCGTCAGTCCGACACTGGAGATCAAGGTCGCCGAGCAGCACGCGTTCTTCGACTTCGAGGCCAAGTACCGCGACGGCGCCACCGCCTTCATCATCCCGGCCGAGCTGGAGCCGGCGACGACGGCGGCCCTGGCCGACCTGGCGGCCCGCGTGTTCACCGCGCTCGGCTGCGCCGGCCTGCTGCGGGTGGACTTCTTCCTGCCGATCGTGGACGGGCGGATCGTGCCGACGGTCAACGAGGTCAACACGATGCCCGGCCTCACCTCGGTGTCGCAGTTCCCACAGATGTGGCGGGCGGCCGGCACTCCGTACGATGAACTGCTCGATCTGCTCATCGAGACCGCCCTGCACGGCGCCGGCACCCTGGCGCTGCCGTCATGACCGGCTGGCAGTCGTGGGACCCGCACGCCGAGGCGGCCACCCAGCCCCTGCCCCGGATCGACTTCTCGGCCTACCGGCACGAGGCGCCGCCGGAGCCGCCGACCGTCGTGCTGGCGCCCCCGCCCGCGGCGAAGCCCGAGAAAGCGGCGCGATCCCGCGCGGAGTGGGCCGACGTCGCGAAGGGCGTCTGCATCCTGCTGGTGGTGCTGTGGCACGTCATCATGAAGCACTACCTGCAGATCAGCTGGCACATCCCGGTGCCGCTGCCCGGCGCCTGGGGCGCGTTCGGCAACCAGCTGCTCCCGCTGCGGATGCCGGTGTTCTTCACCATCTCCGGCATGTTCGCGGCGAACGCGGCGCTGCGCCCCTGGTCGGTGGTCCGGCGCAGCCGGATCGCGAAGTTCTACTACCTGTACGTGCTCTGGTTCACAGTGCACACGCTGGTGCTGAGCCTGGTGCCGAAATTCGACACCCTGTCCGCCCGCAACGTCCTCGACGTGCTCGAACAGCTCACCATCACACCGACGAACCTGTGGTATCTGATCGCGCTGGCCTGGTATTTCATCTTCGCCAAGCTGACCCTGCGCCTTCCGGTGGCCGTCGTGCTGGGCGCCGCGTTCCTGCTCTCCGCGATCGCGTCGGCGGGCCTGCTCGCCAGCCCGGGCAACCGCGGCCAGCTGTACCAGAATCTGCTGTTCTTCCTGGCCGGCCTGCGGCTCAAGCCGTGGGTGGAGAAGCTGGCCGAGAAGGCGACCGCCCGGCTGCTGATCGCCGGCGCGATCGGCTATCTCGGCATCATGGCGGTGATCCAGGTCCTCGGCGCCAAGCAGTGGTTCGGCGTCTGGCCGGTCGCCAGCGGGCTCGCCGTGCTGATCGGCGTGGCCGCCGCCGCCCAGCTGCAACGATGGCGCCGCCCCGCCGCCTGGCTGACGGCGCTGGGACAGCGCACCTTGCCGGTCTACGTGATGCACATGCCGCTGCTCGCGTTGCTGCACCTGGTGCTGCTGCGCCCGTTCAACGCGGTGGGCACGGCCGGGCAGTTGGTGCTCGCCGCGTTCCTGCCGGTCGTGCTGACGGGCTTGCTCGTCTGGCTCTGCCTCACCCTGCACGGCGGGTTGCAGCGCATCGGCGCCTCCTGGCTCTTCGACCTGCCCGCTTCGCGCAAATCCAAATCCAAGACCCCCGATCGCGGTGCGCCGGCCCCGGCGCCCGCCCCGGCCCCCGCGGTTCCCGCGCAGCGGGGCTGGTCCGACGAACCGACCCGGGTCCTGCCGGTGATCGATTGAGGATCCACCGGTGCTGAACATGGCTGAGGCGGTCGTCGACCTCGACGCCATCGCCCACAACACCGCCGTGCACGCCCGCGCCGCCGCCGGTGCGGGCGTGCTGGCCGTGGTCAAGGCCGACGGGTTCGGACACGGCGCGGCGCCGGTGGCCCGCGCCGCGCTCGCCGGCGGCGCGTCCTGGCTCGGGGTGACATCGCGGGCCGAGGCGCTCGCGCTGCGCGCGGCGGGCATCGACGCGCCGACGCTGCTCTGGATGTACCCGCCGACCGAGACCTTCGACGACCTGCTGCGGGCGCGGGTCGACGTGTCGGTCGGCGCGGTGGCCGCCCTCGAGGCCGTCGCCGAGGCCGCCAACCGCACCGGCATCGTGGCCGAGGTGCACCTCAAGGCCGACACCGGGCTGTCCCGCAACGGCGCGCCTGCGGACGAGTGGTCCCAGCTGGTGACCTGGGCCCGCAAGTTCGAACTGGCCGGCGCGCTGCGGGTCCGCGGCGTCTGGTCGCACCTGGCGAACGCCGAGGCGCCCGGCGACCCCGGGCTGCACCGGCAGTTGGCGGCGTTCGACGCGGCCCGCCGGACGGCGGCCACGGCGGGCCTCGAACCGCCGATCGCCCACCTGGCCAACTCGGCGGCCACGTTGCAGGTGCCGCAGGCCCGCTACGACCTGGTCCGGGTGGGCATCGGCCTGTACGGGATCGAGCCCGTCCCGGGAAAGACCTTCGGACTGCGCCCGGCGATGACGGTCCGGGCCCAGATCCTGCTGACCAAGCGGGTGCCGGTGGGCACCGGCGTCTCGTACGGGCCCGACTTCGTCACCGACCGGGAGACAACGCTCGCGCTGGTGCCGCTGGGCTTCGCGGACGGGGTGCCGCGGCAGTCCGCGGGCCGCGGGTGCGTCGCCATCCACGGCGTGCGGTGCCCGATCGTGGGCCGGGTCGCGATGGACCAGATCGTCGTCGACGTCGGCGACCTGCGCGTCCGGGCCGGTGATGTCGCCGTCATGCTGGGCCCGGGCGGTAATGGGGAGCCTACGGCGCGGGAGTGGGCCGAGTGGGCGGGCACCAACCCGCACGACATCCTGACCGGCATCGGCGCCCGGCTACCACGCCTGTACGAGCCGGCTCAGACCAGCTCCACCAGCTGATCGCCGGCCGTGGGGGCCGGATGGGAGTCGCTGAGGCAGGTTCGGTTGCGGCCGGCGTGTTTGGCCGCGTACAGCGCCCGGTCGGCGGCGCGGACCAGGTCGCCGGCTTCCAGCGCGTGGTCCGGCACGCAGGCCGCGCCCACCGAGACCGTCACCAGCAGCGGCATCCCTTCCGCGGCCGTGATCGAGGCGGTGCCGACCGCGAGCCGCACGCGCTCGGCCAGCTCGAGCACGCCGCGCGGATCCACGCCGGGCAGCAGCGCGGCGAACTCCTCGCCCCCGTACCGGGCGACCACGTCACCCGGCCGCAGGCAGTTCCGCAGCACCGCGCCGACCTGGGCCAGTGCCCGGTCGCCGGCGTCGTGGCCGTAGGTGTCGTTGACCCGCTTGAAGTGGTCGACGTCGATCATGAGTAGCCCGAGCGGGCGGCCGGAGCGGCGTGCGGCGGCGATCTCGCGGACCAGATGTCCGTCCAGGTACCGGCGCGTCCGCAGCGCGGTGAGCAGGTCGGTGGTGGCCATCCGGCGCTGGGCGCCGACCATCGTCGCCATCCGCGCCAGGGTGAGCGGAAACAGCGCCATGCAGGCCAGCGCGGCCGGCACGACATCGGGCGCCGCCCCGCGCAGGTGCTCCACCAGCAACAGGGCGGGCGCGCAGGTGGACGCCAAGGCGAGCAGCACCAGCCGGAGAGCGCTGGTGTCCGGCGCCACGGCCGGCACGGGCCGCCGCTGGGTCAGTTCCCGCATCGACGGGTGCAGTCCAGCCGCCCCGAGCAGGACGGCCACGAGCAGCCAGAGCGCCTCCAGCACCCCGCCCGGAACGTACCCGCCGGTCAACTCCAGCAGGCCGTAGGAGACGTCCGCGCCGAGCATCAGGACCAGCGCGACGTACAGAAAGCCGTAGACCGCCGCCCGGCTGCCCGCGCCGAGCGCCAGCCGCACGCCCACCGTGAGCAGCAGCAGGTCCATCGCCGGATAGGCGACCGAGGTGCACCGGGCCAGGACCCCCGCGCCCGGCTCGACCGCCAGATCCCGGACCAGATATGTCCACAGCAGGAGCCCCGCGACCACCGCGATGATCAGAGAGTCGATCAGGCTGGCCACGTCCCACCCCGGCGTGCGAGCCCGGACGAAGAGCAGCAGCCCGAGCGCCAACATGGGATAGGACACCAGGTACAGAACGTCGTCATAGTAAGGATAGGCGTCGATGCCGAGCACCTGCCGGCACAGGTAGAAGACCACGTCCGCCATTGCGTAGAGGGCCTGCCCGACGGCCAGGCAATACCACGGCGCCCGTACCCGCGGCCGGTGCAGTCGCGGGCCGGCCGCGAGAGCCACGGCGGCCGAGGCGCTGATGACGAAGTACCACGCGACCCGGTAAACGGGCGGCACCCCGGCGAGCGGGAGCAGGAAGTAGCCGGCGATCGCGGCCAGCCCGCCCAGGACGTAGCCCCGGGACACCGCGGCCGGCCTCGTCATGCACCTTTCATCGGCCGGCGGGCGGCCGAGTTGAGCATTCCGCAACTGCCACGAGCGAAGAACCCCGTCCGCTCTTATGCCGCATCCGTCCGTCCTGTCACGCGGGTGCTCGCCATCAGTCATGGGCAGAACCCGCTAGTGCAGCGCCACTTTCACCCCGCCGGAGTTCGGCGAGTCGTGCAGCTCGATGACGCTCAGCCGGGCCGGCTCGGGCACGTCGAACACCAGCTTGCCGGTAACCCGGCTGCCGGGGCCGATCTGCTCGAACCAGGCCGGCGTGTCGGAGTTGACGATGAACTCCGCATCGGTGTCGTGCGAGTACGCGGTGCCCTTGTCGTCGTAGACCTTCTGGCTCGACTCGTCGAACGGCTGCGCCTGCGTGCCGGTGTTCTGCACGGACAGCGTGACCATGCAGTAGGTGCCCCGGGCCACCCCGACGGCGAAATCGGCGCCGACGGTGGTCTTGGTGCAGTCCAGGCCGGCCACGGTGAATTCGAACATACTGTCCCGGATCGGGCGGCCCAACTGGCCCGTGGGGCTGTCGGCGGCCTTCGCGGCGCCGGGGGCGTTCTCCGCCATGTCGGGACCGAGGACAGCGAGCAGGCCGACCCAGCCCAGGACCGTCGCGAGGACGAACGCGGCGGCCGTCCACGGCCACCTTCGCCTTTTCGCGGGCGGCCCAAGCACGATCCCGCTGCCGGCTGCATTGACCGCCTTGGCCGGCCCGGCTGGCGTGACCGACCCGGCTGGCGTGACCGACCCAGCTGGCGTGACCGACCCGGCTGGCGTGACCGACCCGACTCGCGCAACCGGACTGCCTGGCGTAACCGGGCCAGCCGGCGTGACGAAACCGGCCGGGGCAACCGGACCAGACGGCGTAACCGGCCCGACTGGCGTAGCCGGACCAGATGGCGCGACCAGACCGACCGGCGCAACCGGACCGGCCGCGTCCTGGGCCAGCCGCTCGCGTTCCGCGGCAGGGACGATCACGGCGCCCTCGAACACCCCGAAGGGCGCGCCCCCACCCCGGAAATACCCGATCATGTCGGTCAGCTGAACCCGCCCGTCGGACGCCCCCCGGCCGATCTGCCAAGGCGGCTCGGCCCGGGTCAGATGCTGCAGGTCCAGGATGCTCAGCTGCCCGTAGCGCCGCACCACGTACTCGATCGGATTGCGCGCATCATCGTCAAGCTTGCCGCGCGGCGCGCCGAGATCGGCCCCGGCGAAGCCCCCCACAACCGGGCCGCTGTCCGCCGCCTCGATCGGCTCCGCAAACAACGGCTCGCCCGTCACAGCCAAATAATGACCCTGCACGTAATAGAGAAGCTTGTGCAGCTTGTCGCTGCCGGCCGCGGTCATCGGCTCGAGCCCCAGCGCCGCGATGAGCTCGCGGGCAAGGTCGTTGACGGAGGCGCTCACCGCCGCAAAGCTACCGCCACCACCACCGGTTCCGCAGCCCGGCTATCCCCGCAGTTCCTCGCCGGATCGGACCACGTCGCCTGCCGAAGCCGTGGAGGAGCCGGCGGCGTCGGGGACGCCGGGGACGCCGGGCGGCTCGGCGGGTGGCAGCGGGGCCGATCGCCGCCACTGCCACCCGGTGCGCAGCGCAGGCGCCAGCCCGCGCGGCAGAAACAGCACAACCAACACAAGCAAGACCGCATAGACCGCGTACGAGAGCACGCTCGGCGCGTAGCTGGGCATGCCGGGGCGGGTCCCCAGGTCGGTGAGCACCTGGACCAGCAGGGTGATCGCCGCCGCGCCGAGCAGCCCGCCCCAGATCGTGCCCAGCCCGCCGACCACGGCCATGACCACGTACTGGATCGAGAGCAGCACCGGGAACGAGCCCGGCGCCAGATAGCCGAGGTAGTAGGCGTAGATCCCGCCGGCCAGGCCCGCGAAGCCGGCGGACAGGGCGAAGACCAGCATCCGGTACCGGCCGACGGGCACCCCGCTGGCCGCCGCCGCGGTCTCGCTCGTCGCCAGCGCCCGCAGGCCCCGGCCCGTGCGTGAGGCCACGACGTTGTGCGCCACGATCATCGTGACCGCGACCCCGGCCCAGGTGAGGTACGCATAGTCGATGTCCTGGTCCAGCTCCACCCCGGCGATCGACAGGTGCGGGATGCCCTGCAGGCCGATCGCGCCGCCGGCCCAGCTGGCATCGCTGAGCAACGAGAGCAGGATCAGCTGCAGCGCGAGCGTGGCGAAGGCGAGCTGGTGACCGCGCAGCCGCAGGATCGGCACACCCACCAGCAGCGCGATGGCGGCCGCCAATACCGGAGCGGCGAGCAGGCCGAGCAGCGAAGGTCCACCATGGACGCTGATCAGCCCGGCCGTATAGCCGCCGATGGCGTAGAAGGAGGCCTGCCCGAGCGAGACCTGCCCGGCATAGCCCATCAGCAACGACAACCCGATGGTCACCATGCCGGCCAGCCCGAGCAGAATATAGATAGTCAACTGGCTACCGCTCAACGCCGACGGCAGCGCCAGAGTCGCGGCTCCGATAAGCACTGTGCCAACAAAACGCCGACTCATGCCGTCTCCTGCTGAATGGTTGGGCGGCGGGCCGCCTGCACGATCATCACGGTGAGCATCAGCAGCAGGGCCACCTCGGTCTGGTAGGAGGTGCTCAGGTAGCCGGCCACCATGGCCTGGGCCACGCCGAGCAGCAGGCCGCCCAGCAACGTGAGCGTCGGGCGGGTCAGGTTGCCGAGGATGGCGGCGGCGAAACCGCTGACCACCAGGACCACATCGCTGTCGAAGGTGACCTGCTGCACGGGCGTGGTGAGCACGCCGGCGAGGCCACCGAGGGCACCGCCCAGCGCGAACGAGATCAGCCCCATCCGGGTGACATTGATCCCGACCACCCGCGCCGCATACGGGTTCGCCGCCGCGGCCGTCAGCGCCCGGCCGACGTCGGTGCGGGCGAACAGCACGGCCATCGCAAAGAACACCAGCGCGGACGCGGCGACGATGAGCAGATAGTGGCTCTGCACGCGGGCGCCGAGCAGCGTGACCGATCCAGGCAACCCCGCAAAAGACCGCGGCTGATCACCCCAGATCAAGATCTCTATCGCGTACGCAAAAACCCCCACGCCCAGCGTGACGATCAGCGCCGACTGCGGGCTGGTGCCGGGCCGCCCGATCGCAACCACGCCGACCAGCAGCCCGACGACTCCGGCCAGCCCCACAGCAAGCGCCTCGGCAAGCCCGTGCGGCAGCCCAACGCCGAGCAGCGTGGAAACGCTCATCGCGGCGACAACAGCAAAGGCACCCTGAGCGAAGTTCACCACCCTAGTAACCCGATAGATGACCACCAGACCGCTGCCGACCAGCGCATACCCGCACCCGACACCCAGGCCGGTAATCAAGTACTGCAGAAAGGCACTCAAGGCTGAGCCTCCTCGGTCATGCCGTTCCGGCCCTCGCGTTTGAGGTCGTTGTGCGGTGCGGCCGGGTGCCGCTCGGTGCAGTCGGTCATGACAATGCCTCCTTAGTCATGCCCTTCTGGCCCACGCCCGGCAGGCCGCGAACACCCGCCACCACGTGCCGCCCGGTGCAGCCGGTCACGACAACGCCCCCATAGTCATGCCCTCCCGGCCCTCGCCCGGCAGGCCGCGAACACGCGCCACCGTCATGCCTTCCTGGCCCACGCCCTGAGCATCGGTCATCACGGCGCACCGCCCAGGTAGGCCGCCGCCACGGCAGGGCTGGCGGCGATCAGCTCGGACGAGCCGTGTGCGACCACCCGGCCGGCTTCCAGCACATAGGCCCGCGAACAAAGCTCCAGCGCGAGCCGCGCGTTCTGCTCGATGAGCAGCACCGCGAGCCCGTCCCGCGCGTTGAGCATCCGCAGGTGGGAGGCGAGTTCGGCGATCACCAGCGGCGCCAGCCCGAGCGACATCTCGTCGATGACCAGCACCTGCGGCCGGCTCATCAGGGCGCGGCCGAGCGCCACCATCTGCTGCTGCCCGCCCGAAAGCAGTCCGGCCCGATTGTTGCGGACCCGGACCAACTCCGGCAGCAGCTCATAGATCCGGGCGGTGTTCCGGTCCCGGATCCGCCAGGCGCCCAGGCGCAGATTGTCGTCGACGGTAAGGCTGGCGAACATCTGCCGGCCCTCGGGCACGTGCGCGAGCCGCCCGACGACACTGACGCGACCCGCCGCCGGCTTGACGATCCCGGACAACGTATTGACCAATGTGGACTTACCCGCGCCGTTAGGCCCAATCAGCGCAACCAGCTCGCCGGGCGCCACATGCAGGTCGACCCCGTCGAGCGCCACGGCCGCGCCGTAGCGCACGGTCAGATCACGCACGTCGATCACCGGCCGGCTCACGTCGGGCCACCCCTCCCTATGGCGTCCACATCGGACACTAGTGCGCCCGGGCTCATCGTGGCTGTGCCTCCAAATGGGATGCCCTTCTGGCCCTCGCCTGCCACGCCGTAGCTCGGCGCAGCCGTGTGCCGCTCGATGCAGGCAGTCACGCCGTGCCCCTCCCTAGGCATGCCCTTCCGGCCCTCGCCCGCCACGCCGCTGCCCGGCGCAACCGTCTGCCGCTCGGTGCAGGCGGTCATGCCGCGGCTCGCGCGTGCGCTCATCGGGCCGGCTCCGCGCCCAGGTAGGCGGCGATCACCCGCGGATCGGTGCGGATCTGTTGCGGCGTGCCCTGCGCGATGACCCGCCCCAGATCGAGGACCGTGACCCGGTCGGCGAGCCGGGTCACGAACGCGACGTCGTGCTCCACCAGCATCATGGTGAGACCGCCCGCGCGCAGTTCGCCGATCAGCTCGGCCAGCGCGGCCCGCTCGGCGGCGCGCAACCCGGATGCCGGCTCGTCGAGCAGCAACAACCTCGGGCTCGCGCAGAGCGCCCGGCCCACCTGCAGCGCCCGCTGCTGGCCGAGCGGCAGGGCCTCCGCCGGCCGGTCGGCCCAGTCGGCCAACCCCACCCGGGCCAGCGCCTCGCTCGCCCAGCCGCGGATCTCCCGCTCCTCCCGCCGGTGCCGGGGCAACCGCAGCGTCGCGCTGAGCGCCCCGGCCCGGGTCGTCGCGTGCGCGCCGACCATGACGTTCTCCAGCGCCGTCATGCCGTGGAAGAGGCGAGCGCCCTGGAACACCATCGCGATCCCGGAGCGCGCCCGGCGGTGCGGCGCGACCCGGTCCAGGCGGGCACCGGCGTAGCTGATGCTTCCGGCGCTCGCCCGCAGGTGCCCGCCGATCAGGCTGAACAATGTGGACTTGCCGGCGCCGTTGGGGCCGATGACGGCGTGTGTCTCGCCGTACGCGACGTCGATGTCGACCTCGCGCACGGCGTACACGCCGCCGAAGGTGCGGGACACGCCCGCCACGTTCAGCAGCACGGTCATCGGCCTCTACCCGTTGGCGACGGCGGCGAACTGCGTGCTCGCCCACTCGGTCGGTTGGAAGGCTCCGCCCTTGACCACGTTGATGGAGATGTACTTTGCGGACAGTCCAGCGTGGTCGGTGGCGCTGTAGTGGTAGGTGCCGTTCGGGGTGAGCAGGGTCAGCCCCTCCAGCGCCTGCTGGATCTTGGCCGGGTCGGTGCCGCCGGCCTGCTGGATGCCCGCGGCCAGCAGTTGCATTCCGGAGTATCCGTCACCGGCGAACTGCGGCGGCGGATACCCGTACTTGCTGGTGAAGGACTCGGTCAGCGTGGAGACAGCTTGTTTCTGGGTGCCCGCGGGCAGGGCCGCTCCGACGACGGCCAGCGAACTGGCGACGAAGATGCCCTCGGCGGCAGCGCCCGTCGGCTTGAGCCACAGGGTGCTGGCCTGGGCGCCGGTGAACATCAGCGGGATGTCGAGGCCGGCCGTGGCGTACTGCTTGGCGAAGCCGACCGACGGCGCGCCGGTCGCCCAGACCACCAGCGCCTGCGCGCCCGAGGACTTGACGTGGTTGAGCACCGCGCTGAACTCGGTCGTCGTGGTCTGGAACTCCTCCGCGGCCACCAGGGTGATGCCGTACTGCGCGGCCTTGGCCTGGGTGCCGGCAAAACCCGCCTTGGCGTACGAGCTCTTGGTGTCGTACGCGATCGCGACCTTCGTGTATTTCTGCGCCTGGTAATACTGCAAGATCCGCTCGGAGTACGTGGCGGAGGTCGCGGGCACCACGAAGACGTACGGATGAACGGGATTGACCTGCTCGTCCGCCGGCGTCAGCGAGACGTAGGGAATCTTGTTGCGGTCCACCTGCGGGATGGTCGCCAGGGCGGAGTTGGAGAACGGCGAACCGAGCACGCCGGCCACGCCGTCCCCCTTGAGCTGGTTGAAGGCGAGCACGGACTGGTCGGGCTGGCTCTTGTCGTCCAGCACCGTCAACGCGACCTGGCGGCCGAGCAGACCGCCCTTGTCGTTGATCTGTTGCACCGCCAGTTCGACGGCCTTCTTGTCCTCGCTGCCCAGCGGCGCGTAGTTGCCGGTGAGCGAAGCGATCATGCCGATCTTGATTGGACCATCATCGGTGCCGCTAGTGGAGTCGGCGCCGCAGCCGGCGGCCAGGACCACCGCCAGGACGGCGAATACGGAAGGGAGACGTCGCACGGGTGCCTCCAACGGGGCGAGCGCGATGCGCACTTCGAAACGGCGTCGCGCAGAGGGGTGCGGACAGTGCGTTGCTCGGTGCCGGGAAGCCGGTAACGAATAGATTGGCGTCCCTTGGAGGCCAAAGCTAGGCTTGATTCGAACGACCGTCAAGAATCTGCCAAACATGACCTCGAAACTCGGCCGAGACGCGGGCGTAATCTTCGACCGGCGTCCTGAGTACGGTGCGGAGAAATGGGGGTGGGAGTGGGTACTTCGGTCGGTGATCCACA
>Ga0307512_10004051_pt1 | contig 16318 bp, 23 predicted proteins | sample 14_EM_MG_FD_200267 | JGI IMG/M metagenome (GOLD analysis project Ga0307512, IMG submission 200267) | Populus trichocarpa ectomycorrhiza microbial communities from riparian zone in the Pacific Northwest, United States - 14_EM | ecosystem: Host-associated > Plants > Roots > Unclassified | place...
CTGGAATTAGGTATGTTAAAAATCTCGATTTTTCATGCCAATCTTGCTAAGTGCTCGGGGAATCGGAAGGTGTGATACTCAAAGAATACCATAAGCTGTGCCACGTCGCCAAAACGAACTTCTTCGCGAGCCATTGGCCGTGCAACTTTCAGGACAAAAAAGGAAGACGCTGCGTGAACGTTGCCAGCTCGCACAGCAAAGGTCATCAACTGTCCAACGGAAAAGTGGTCAAGGCAGGAAAGCACGATTCAAGCGGTACGGATTACGATTTCATGAACATGTTCCGGAAATTCATCAAGATGTCCGAGGGAAAAGACAATTCTCGGTCCAGTGTTGCCAGAAACCATCGGAAAATCCTCGCTGATGACAAATACCGCCATATGTGGTCTCGTTGCCACACCACCTGTTTATGCTGCCTATTTTCGGTTCCGGCACACGTGCTGCCCTGTGGACACGTTCTCTGCGACGCCTGCGTCGATGACTTTTCGAATAACAGCGACAATAGTTTTTCGGAGATCAACGGCAATGTAGTCATTCGTGCCATGAGCCAGTGCCCGCTCTGCCCTCCCACCAGCGAACTGGCAGTGTGCACTCTCCCCAAGGTCCCACGCCAGGCCGCTCCGAGAATTCTATCTTTAGATGGGTGGGTGTTCCTATGCCTGTTGTTGTCCGTTAAGCGCTGACACGGAAGCTCAGCGGAGGCATTCGGGCCATTATGCAACTCAAGATACTAGCAGCCATGGAGAAAGCTGTGGAGGAGTTCATTGGAGTGCATATGCCGATTCAAGAATTCTTCGACCTCATAGTAGGTACTAGGTATGATCCAGTCTTTCTGTTGGATTGCTGCGTCCGTCTGACATCCAGCTTACAGTGCCGGCGGTATCGTGGCTCTTGGTCTTACCGAAGGTGATATGTCGGTGAATACTTGCACGGATATGTTCTTCAGGTTTGCACACGAAGCGTTCAAGAAACGCGCTCTAATGAACTTGCCGGGTCTCAGATATCTGGTGGAAGCTTTACACCACAGTCGGTTCAAATCCACGGGATTGAATTCATCCCTGAAGAGGGCGTTTGGGAAGAAGTCCATGTTTGGAGAGTACAAGACGAACGACCGGGAGAGAATCAAGGTGGCGGTGACAATGGTGGCTTCTCCTCCCTTACTGGAACCGATGGTTGTGGGAAACTATAATCGCAATTCTGGAACGGGTGTGGTTGGTGGGTGTTTTACAGAATCCTTCTTTCTAAACCACCATACTGATGAATTTTAGATGGCAATCGTAAGACCTATGGGTTCCTGCGGGCGGAGAACAAAGATGGAGAACTTGCAGTTTGGGAAGCGTAGGACCCCACGCTACTGTTGACAACAGGCCTTGTCCATTGACTAGCTTTGCAGAGCACGGGCAACAGCAGCAGCACCTCGATACTTCAAGCCTTTCCACCACAAAGCATCGGGCCGAGTTTTCCTAGACGGCGCACTTCTGCACAACAACCCAATATGGGTGGCCACGGCCGAGGGTGCACTGCTCTGGCCGGATAATCCCCATCCAGACCTGGTTTTCTCAATCGGAACAGGATGTCAATCGCAAAGCAAGCAACCCAACAGAGAGCTTGGTGAACTCGTAAAGGCCAGCACTTTCGTCATGTATGTAAAGCGGTTAAAGAACATCATTGATCAGCAGGCAGAGATGAACATGGATTCACAGAAAGCTTGGGACGAATATATGGGGCGGTCTTCCTCCGGTGATACAGCGCTGCTGGACCAACGATTTGCTCGGCTTAATGTTGAGGTCTCGCAAGATCTTCCCAGACTTGATCAAGTCGAGGAGATGGGCAATTTGGTAGCCGAGGCGGAGACGTACTGCGAGGAAAATTCCGAGAGGATACAGCGCCTTTCCGCAAGACTCGTTGGTTCACTGTTCTACCTTCAGCTCGACATTATGGATCCTGTTGAGGGTCCCCAAAGACATTTCCTCTGCAAGGGTTTGTCTGCCTTCTACCCTTACCTAATGCATTAGATACAATTCGCACCGCTGACAATCATATTGTAGGAACCATCCGATGCCGCCTAAAGCGGCACACCGGGGCACTTAACAGCCTTTGCAGGCGGGTTGGCAATTTTCGAACGGTCTTCTGGTTGGACACCGGCAACGGGCCCGAACCACTGCTACAAGTGGGCGACGTGAAACTTCTGGACGACGGCGGCGCGTTCGCATTCCGCACGGAGTTCACTGTGCCAATGTCGGGACAGAAGGTGCAGATCCTGATGTCGACTCAGAACGCATGCTGGCCGCCTCATACCTTGATCAGTGGCTTTCCATACTCCGCCGAACAGATGAAGACTGTACTTCTTTCTGCCCCCGAGTCGGCAGCGTCAACAGTCATTGTGACATCGCCGCCAGAGACAGTAACGTCAGCAGTACCACTGGAGGTTCTGCCAGCGGTCACACAGGCCCCAGAAAGCACAGGGATCACGGTACCTTCTAAGCCTCTAGGAATGCGAGACGTTATGTAAGTGGAGCTTGCGGAAAACTGGAGAGGAAAGGAAAATAACGATAGCAGCGAGAAGGTCACACAACTGACGACAGATGCCGACAGCGACACCAATGACTCGGACGAAGATGTCGACTGATTGGCTGCTTTTTGGGGTGAGATTCCAAATTCTTCGGAAGTTGGTTTCCAAGGGAGGGCTCGTGGGGGGTGGGTGTGAATGTTTACAGAAGAGAGTGCGTCGGCAGGAAGTCCAGTCATAAATGGTGTTCAAATCATATCATGTATTCTTTTACACTGTAGGCGTATGTTGGTGTTCGGTGGATAATGACATCACCCATGAGGTGGTACTCTATATACATAAAAAGGCGAAGTAACAATAAGCCTCGCTAGCTCAATGGCTAGAGCGTCAGACTTTTAATCTGAATGTTGCGGGTTCGAGTCCCGCGTGAGGCTGCTTCTGTCTTTTTTTTTTAATTATCCATTTGTCTCTTCTCTTTGCGATCAAGGAAAAAGTGCCTGGTGGTTGACAACTTAGGAGACAAACGTTTTATGTACATCCCTGCACCGGCGGCCTGCACCTCGACTGTTATCGTGTAATCGGCGAGATGCATGAACCTCAACGGTTTAATACGGGTGTGTGCATTAGATAATGCTTCCGAACGCAAGGATTAGCCCAGAATGAAGCCCGCTGGAGACTGCGGTATGTATGTAGTACTCAAAGACGAGAGAGTAGGAACCCTTCAAGCCAAGTTGCACTTCCAGAAAGGGAACACAAGGATATGCTCGGGCACATACAACCGTGTATGAGTAGAGGAAACTATCAGTTTTTCTTTTGGCTATCCGGCAGTGCGATCGATTATACTGATTTATGTCCACCTTTACAGGGGACTCCCGAACGAAGTATGTATGGGAGGAGATGAAGTGAGAAAGGCATGAAGCAGGAACGTAGAGAGGCATCCCCGTCGTGAAATGTGTAAATTACATAGTCAAGTAAAACACAGAAGGTTATCGCAGCAAAACACCACCCAAGAACGCCCACATCATGCTTCCCCGATGCTTGTCGAACACAATCCGTCTACGTCTTCGCCCTTCCGAGGACCGTTTCGGCATCCGTATCCGCCCCGTCGTCCTTGCTCCAACACTTCAGCTTCCCCCTCACCTCCCGAAACACATCGCCCCAACCACCTCTCCTCTTCCTTCCGACGATCTCACCGCCCACCTTCACCGATAGCCGTTCCTCGCCCCACCACTTGAGAGCGTCCTTCGTCCCCGTGCCCTGGGTGCGCTTGAACAATCTCTCGACACCCCTCTTCGTCTCGGCACTGCAACCGAGGGATTCATCCATGCCCTGGATGGCCGTCGCCACGAGGCCGATGGTGGGGGTGCACGAATCCCAGATCTCGAGGAACAGCTTCTGCGCGGTCGCTGGCGGCAACGATAGCTCGCGTCCCAGCAGCCAGGCGTAAGTGGTGATGAACTGCGGCGCCGGGGTCTGCAGCGGGTCCCATCCGAGCGTCAGGAGGAAGGTGAAGAAGTAGGATTGGAGGGCGAATGCGGTTGCCGCGGTCGAGAGGACGGTCGGCTGCGCTTCGGCATTGGGGTGCGTCGGGAGCGGCGTGGCTGGAGGCAACGGTAGCGTCGCAGTGCGCAGCGCGTGGCTGCTCGGGATGAGAGGCGCCGAGGACCGCGGGGTCGAGTGGTGCGTGCGCGGTGAGGCCGTGGAAGTCGGGAGCGAATGCGTCGTTGCTACTGGCGAATACAGCACGGGCGCGGCTGAGGGCTTATGGTAGCGGTAGGTTGTTGTTGGAGGTACCATTGCACCGGTTTCGCTGGTAGGACGGCTATCGGGAAGGCTGGCCGGAAGGATGTGATGATACGTTGCGGTGTTTGTGTTGTCTGGAGGTTGTTTGTTTGTGTGGTGGTGGGTCGTGACCCGACACGAATTGAATGGGTTAGAGATTGATATCTGGAGAGAAAGCGCCCCAGCAAATTTGTGCGCATAGAATCCTCTGCTGCCATCCGCCGCCCAGGCTACTTACTACTCTACATACATCACATATGTAGAGTTACACACTTCTTGTCAGTCTCGCTGTCGGATCCTCGCTGGCCTATCCAGGAACCAACCAGTCAACCAGCTAAGCAACGCGTTATCTCTCCCACCAGTTAAATTCCGTTCTTCCCCACGGCCGCCGCAGAGTCTCGGTCCAAGCTACATACTCGGGGACAGCGCTCCTGCAAGGGACTGCCGTGATTGGATGGTCCTCTGTTCTGGAGTTTATCTCGGTGGCTGGGTGGCGGGAGAAGAACCCCCTCCGAGAACAGGGTTTTGATCCAATTCCACTACACATCCAACAAAGTGCTGATTCCACTGCGCATAAGCACTTTCTCGCGAGGTACCAAAAACTCCGCAGGGACAGTTAGCTCGTTTCTGACGATACGTCGCTCCGGTCCGGCAGTTGGCTTCCGGCACCAGCCAGACCTCACTTCCGCCTCCATACTCGACGGTAGGGGTTTTTTATGTACATATGCTGAACAATACATACATATGTATCTATGGCAATTTGGAGCCTGCAGCGAAAGCAATGCGGGGGACCGCGAATGGCGTGGCTGCTACTGCGATGTGACCAATACCTAGATTACCAATGTGGCTAACATGACGGCCGATCTATCCAAGATTCCATCACCGGGATTACGAAGGAGACTCGTCGATGCACTTTTCTTTCTCTTGAGACTTCCGGAAGGTGGTGCCACGATAACCTTCGGCCTCTACTCTAGCAGATTTTCTACTATATACTTGGCGTGTGTTCATAACTACTGGTCGGCGGGCCCGTGAACTCTTCTCTGCACGTGCTAAGGCCAGGCTCGCAATGTCACTTGTTGGAATATCCTAATATATACGAGCTTGTTCAGCTCCAGGTTTGTACTGTCCACCTCCATTACGACTATATAGACGCGCGTAAACACAGTCCTGATTAGACCGCGTTATCCCACGTATCTAGCGAATCGAGTGAGTGATTAGAACATTTAGTAACTATGGGAGACAAGAGTGATGTCCACCTGCAAAATTTCCATCAAACAAAAAACATCATGATCAATTCTAATACAGAATCGGCTCTCCTCCAGCATCAATCACAGCCCGAAGCCAAGCAGGAATACTATCAACCAATCTATCCAACACCGTGATAGCTATCCGCCACGCAGTCCGTATATACATTGTAAGAACTCAACGTCAGCTGCGCGTTCCCATGTCTCACCCAACTTCGTCTCCAACTCCCTCTACACCGACTCAATAGGATTCAAATCTGGCGATTGTGCAGGCCACGGTAGAGTCTCCATTCGTTCACGCGTCGGAAGTGTTTGGCTGCTCCTTTGTGGCCTGGAGCGTTGCCTTCTTGAATATAGTTCCATCCATACTCTTCGCATCAGTGGTGCCAAAAGGGGAGCAACATAGGTTCCATGACTTGCTCCACGTACGTTTCCGAGTCGACTTTCGCTTGGTCAGGAATGAACAAGAGTTCCGACTTTGCTGTGAGGCGTAGTCCATCTCTATACAAATGGCTTCCCAACTAAGGCGACGGTGTCCAACTATTACGCGTAACGAAGAATCGAAGCCGTTCTCTTTCGGTGGCGTCAAAGATCGTGGGTCTGCCTGATCGCTTTCTGTTCGAGGGTGTGCCGTGCTGCGCCCAGTGCTCGTAGATACGTGCGCAAGTCCTCCTGTTGATTCTCGGTGTTCTGCCGATCGTCTATATAGTTCCGTCCGGCGTCGTCGCGCAGGGGGATGATACGTATTCGTTCGTCACGCAACGCCCCTTCTCGGGTACGCCCTTCGAGTGCAGCTGCCGAACGACGAACTTTTTTGCTTCATGTGCTTTCGAATTGCAAGTACTAATATAGATGGCTTTAGGTAGTGGGTGATAGTGATGATATTTGGTATCTCTCCCTGTACTACTTACAGTACTGGCTACGTGGCTGTGGTGGCGATGGTGCACACCAGCATTTCAGCCAAGCCGCTAACTACTCACGGCTATGAGTTTTAGGGGTGGACGTCACATATACCCCAACACCCCAGCAACTACATACATGCGAAACGCTTATGTAGCAATGGGGGCGATTTAATAAAATATAATCAAAGCGCTTGAGGGTTACAGGCAACGGGCGGTGCAAGGCATTTCGATGTGCGTCGGGGGCGCTGTCATTGTACTACACCCAGTTAACTATCGGCGTTTCGGCTTCGATGGTTATAACGATGCGTCCCTCCATCTTCGCGCTTCGTATTTTATTTCATCTCCACCGAGATACACTCGGAAACGACGTCGCATCTCATGGAGCCGTCGAGCCTCACCGGGTTGACGCGCACATCGATCGCGCCCGAAACCCATGAACTCATCCCCGACGGAGCATCTTCACCGTACGAGTCGGGCTCGTACAGAAACCTCCCTCCACACCTCCCCCTGCCACTAGGAAAACGGAAGAGCCGAATCGGATGGAGACCCACAACACTGAAATTGCCGTCGCTGATCGCCTTTGCCGTCCTGACATCGATCCTCATAGTAGCGACGACGTACTTGCTTGACCGATCGAACAGGAATGGTGCCATCGTCTTCACTTCTTCGTCGACAAGTCTCGTTGCGTTCTGGTGGGATTATGGACCTACGATAGTTGCAGTGCTCTACGGACTCATCTGGGCGACTATCGATCATGATTTGAAGCGTCTGGAGCCGTACTTTCAGCTTTCGAGCCCCGCCGGCGCCACCGCGGAGAACTCGCTGCTGCTTTCTTATCCGTACATGCTACAAGTATGGGTCCCGTTCGTTTCTATACGCAAGAAGTATGTTGAGGCCGCGGTATGATGGAGAGTGGGATAGCAGTGGGCGAGTATGTTAACCCGAGATGCAGGCACTGGGAGGTCACGGTTTCCGCGTTGACTCTCCTCACGATCGTGCTCGGCGTAGCCCCACTCATGAGCGCATTTATCTCTCGTGAGAATAACATCCACGTTACCACCGAATTCGTCATCGTCCCGGCAACTTTCCTCCCCTTCGAGGCGCAAGCCAGAAATCTTACGACCATGTTCTCGTACGTTGCGTACAGTCACATGTACCTCAACGGGTCTCTGCCGGAGTTCACGCAGCCGGATTACGCGGTGTTGCCGTTCGTGCCGGCATCATCGCTGGGTAGGATCGGCGGAAACTGGACTGCTAATACCACGCGCTACGAGGCGTATTTGGACTGCGAGGCTGCAGGTGTGAACAAACCTGGGAGATTCTGGAAAACCAACATGACCGGGACCAACTGGGTCAGCCAGTCAAGGAATTGCTCCATTGATGGTACGAAGGTGTGGATGAACCCCACTCAATACGCACCGTGGTTCACATCGATGCTCGATGTTGATAAACTGGATGAAGCATGGGAGGGGGATGGTGTGAACTGCACCGAAAAACATGCGCTAGTTGGCCTATGGCGCCGTATACAGTCTCCACGGATCCCCAGTGAATTCATAGTAACCACTCAGAATCAGTCGGTGGTCTTTTGTTACCCGGTACATCTCCAGCAAGAAGTCGAGGTCACCGTTGATGCCGGGAGTCGGCAGATTGTTGCGCTGAATGAGTTGGGGCCAAAGACGGCGTTCGAAGGTCTCAACATTACGAATTTCGAGTCCCTCATGCTGGGAAACGGTTTGACTTCGAACGCCACAGATTCGTTTTTCACTTGGCATCTCCCAAGTCATCTGTCGCAAATGAAACAGCTCCCTCAGTTCCACGAGTTGATGGACCAGTACATCGACGAGATTGCGGATGCAGATAGACCGGCTAGTAACGAAACGGAGCCGGTGAATGTGTACATGTCCCCAAAAACCATGACGGGGTTTGGTCTCACGAGAGAGAGGCGCATGGAAGCACTTCTGGATCACTCAAAGCTTGGGGAAATGTTTTCTTCGGCGTATCGCTATCTGTTTGCTATGGCGGTGGGGGCGGAGCTTACCCGTCCTGGGTCCGAGGCGTCCACGGCAAAAGGGCTGCAGAATTTCGAAACTGCGGGTTATGTGGTGGATAAAACATGGGCACGTATTTTGCAGGCTGCGCTGTCGGCGGTGTTGTGTCTCAATATCGCGTTTGTTGCCTTTTTGTGGAGGCGGAGGTGCGATCTCGCTGGTGAGCCGGGAAGTCTGGCGGCGATCATGGCTGCCGCCGACTCGAGTGTGTTGCAAGATTTCCATGACGCCGAGTACCTGGACGAGGCTGGATTATCTGCGTCCCTGCGACAGAAAGGGAATCGGTACCACCTGCAGGATTTCAAAGTAGCCACTATTTCCACAGAAAAAGATGATGGGACCAGCCCGAGAGGAATCGGGACTGGGGCTTACGAGATGGTTCCGATGGGCCTCGACGAAAATAGAGGAAATCCGCATATAAAACTTAACCGCTCGCAGATCACGCTCACGAAGCCATGGGGCCTGACTCTCATCCCAGGGTTCCTCGCGTGTGTGGCGGTCCTGTCGGGCATCATACTCCTCTGGGTGCTCTATGCACGGAACAATACTCGCACAGGATTCCGAGAGCCGGCGAACCAGTTCGTGTACGACCTATATACCTCATATATTCCAACGATGGCTGCATTGTTCTTTGAGGGATTCCTCGTCCTTCTTGCCTCCCATGTCACGGTGATGTACCCATTCCGGCGGCTGAAACGGGGGCAGACAACCGCAGCCACCCTCAATATCAATTACGATCAGACTTCGCCCCATCTACAATTTGCCAGCGGAGTCAGAACTCAAAACTTCCTACTCGCTGCTCTCAGCGTGTCCATCTTGCTCGCAAATGTGCTCGCAGTCTCGCTCGGTGGTCTGTTCTTCAAGGAGGCGAGGGCATTCCTGGAGGCAGGTAACGCGACACTCAAGGCGTCGGTAGACTCTCTGCACAGCTACGTACCCAGGGCCTTGGTTGAGGGTGCGGGGGACGATTCGGCCGAGGCCTTCTACATTGCCGCCGGCCAGGATCTTGGTTTTCGGCAACCGACCTGGGTCACTGATCACTTCTATTACGTCCCATTTTCGGTTCAGAGCACTGCAGCCAACCGCACCAACTACACCGCCGAGACCTGGGGGGTCGGAATCACTACCACCTGCGAGAAAGTACCAGAGTCGGAGGTGGCGATATGGACCGCACTTCTCCCAAGAGTTAACGTTTCCGAAAGGCTCGACATCTTTGAAGTCCCGACATTCCGCGGCAGCCCCAACGACTCCTTGGTCACAGATGACACCGTGACCAAATGGGGGGGGTACGACGAGCCCAAAGATCCACTCCGCGAGCTTCCATGGAAATGGGAGCTCAACAACAACTTCAGCGAACCGGCCACCACCTATTGGGGATATGCTCCGGCGCCGTATATGCAGCAAGATCTAGGTGGACCGTGGGACTTCTATGGAGGCTGGTTCAAATACGACTTTGAAAGACGAAACGTCACCGTAAATAGGCCGATGATTCGACTGCCTCCAAATAGAGACCCTTATGTCTCGGATGCGCCCTATCAGGACAAAACTGTTGAGGGGGTTACGAACTACATTTCCTCCTACTCCCTAGTCCGCTGTGATTACGAGCCGAGGGTGGTCAAGAGCGTGGTCACGGTCGATCCCAGCGGCAATATCCTCAAAACCTCCGACATCGACATCCCCGCAGTGATCGAGGGCGCAAAGAACACAACCGGGATGCAAATCATCCTGTCCTCGTTCCAAGAGATGGTCAGCCGTGTAACCGGCACCTCCACTAAAAAAATGAACCGGAGCAAAAACACGGCCATCACCGATCCTCGCCCGAACGACTGGCTATCCTACCTCATCGATCAGTTCGCCACAACCCCGAATTTCGACCTTTACAAGGATGCGGACGAGGCAGCTCGCGCCATCGAGACCATATACCCGAGACTCTTCGTATCCTTCCTCCGAGTCAACGAGGACGAGATCTTTGGAAGCGGCATGAACGGGCCGAGCGTGGCAAGTACCTACATCCGTTGGGAGGAAGACCGTGTCATTATGGCCCCCGAGGCCTTCTGGGTCTCTGTCGTCCTTCTCGCCTTCTTCCTGCCCACCATCGGGTGGACCTACAGAAGCCTCTTCATGAGCTTCCTGAACCACTCCCCAGAAACACTAGCAGGCATATATGCAGCCATATATAACAGCCCTGCCCTCGAAGACACGCAGGGCACCGAAGTGTTGAGGTCGAGGGAGAGGAAAGTGAGGATGGAGGCGAAGGGGAACAGGTATGGATACGGATGGCTCCTGGGCAGCGATGGAGGCAGCCGTTTTGGAATCGGAATAGAGCCGATGCTGGCTTGCAAGGAGCCGGGTGGATCGGATGAGTAGTGTGTGGTTATATGTTTGACGTTTTTGGGTATTTCAATTATTTCTTTCGTTTTGGGCGCAATATTAGAAGTTAGCTGGCTTCCTATGGAAATTCTCCGGTCTTCTTGATGCATCACTCCGCTGCAGATTTGTGGTGATGAATGTATGCTCGGATTCGACGAGTGCTACATACCTACTGTAATCGCCGAGTGCAGATCTCCCGGGAATGCAGAATGCAGATGCATAGAGAGTAGCACGAGCAAGGATAGTGCAGCCTGCATGAGCCCGTGACCAGTTCGGAGAGCATTCACGTCGTGAGCTCTCTCCGTTCTTCGCACCAGCACCCCCCATCCCCATGCGTCTCCGTCTCCCCGCCGTCCTCAGCGCGCTCGTCGCCCTCCCCGCCTTGGCAGCAACACCGGAGCAATGGCGCACGCGTTCCATCTACCAAGTGCTGACCGACCGCTTCGCGGTAGCCAACGGCTCGACAACTGTGCCGTGCGACACGGGGGCACGCCGATACTGCGGCGGGAGCTACCGCGGCATCATCGAGCAGCTCGACTACATCCAGGGGATGGGCTTCACCGCTGTGGGTGTTCTTCCTTCCTTCCTTCCTTCCTTCCGTCCTTCCCTCCCTCCTTCCTTCCCTGCCCTTTCCGTTGGCCGCGGGCAGCAGTGCTAACCTACTACAACGTGTCATCACATGAAAAGATCTGGATCTCGCCTGTGGTCAAGAACATCGATGGCTTCACGGGGTGGGGCGAAGCGTTCCACGGATACTGGGCCCAGGACATCTCCCGGCTCAACCCGCATTTCGGGACCGCCGCGGACCTGAGCGACCTGAGCGACGCGCTGCATGCCCGTGGGATGGTGCGTGCGGGCAGTGGGGGCCGGCTGTTCGTTGTGCGTAGGGATAGCGAGTGCTGACGACCGACCCTGTGCTGCGGGTGTAGTATCTGATGGTCGATGTCGTGCCGAACCACTTTGCCCATGCCGGTGATGTAAAGGGCATTAAATACGACGAGTTTGGCGCGCCTTTTGATAAGAAGAGCGCGTTCCACAAGCACTGTTGGATCACCGACTACGATGACCAGGAGATGGTCGAGAATGTACGCATGGCCCCAGGCTTGTGCGCGAGAAGAAGGCTGATGGGGCATGGCAGTGCTGGTTGGGTGACAAGAGGGTTGCGCTCGTGGATGTCGATACCACGTTACCGTGGGTGCAAGAAGCCATGAACTCGTGGGTCAAGGAGCTAGTGGAGACTTATCGCAGTGAGTTTTCATACACAAGGACAAGACCACGGGCACTAACTAAAGGAAAGTCGACGGGCTCCGAGTCGATGCGGCCAAGCACATGGGGAAGCAGTTCCTGTACAGCTTCAACGCAGCAGCTGCAGTGTTCTCGATGGGCGAGGTCTACCATGGGGACCTTCAGTATACTTGCCAATATCAGACTGCCCTCGACGGGCTGTTGAACTATCCGGTGCAAGTCCTCCGGTCCAACACTGACTCTCTGGAGCCAGCGCTGACCCCAGCAGATGGTATGCACTCTCTCGTGCCTTCCGGTCGCCGCGAAGCGACATCCTCCAGCTTGCCGTGACGATCAACACGATGCGTGACTACTGCCTGGTATGCACCCGTGCTTTCCTTTTCCTACTGCTGCTGACTGGAGCCAGGACACCGGTCTCTTCGGCACCTTCTCGGAGAACCACGACCAGCCGCGGCTGCCGTCGCTCACCAGCGACCAATCGGTGGGCCATCCGTCCGTCCGCGTCTGGGTGCGCGCCTTGGCTGATCGAGTCGTTGTAGCTCATCACGAACGCATTGACTTTCACTCTGATGCATGACGGCATTCCCGTCATCTACGAGGGGCAAGAACACCAGTTCTCCGGCGGCACCGACCCGCACAACCGCGAAGCCGTCTGGCACACGGGCTTCTCGCGGGACTCGCCGCACTACCATCTGCTCGCCAAACTGAACGCCTTCCGCGCGGCGATGCCGCACAGCTACTTCGCCGACAAAGCGCGGGTGATCCACATCGCGCCGCCGCACACGCTCGCGCTGCGCAAGGGCATCGCCGTCAGCATCGTCACCAACCTCGGCGCGAACTCGGGCCGCCAGTACATCACCCTGCCCCAGGGCAGGACCGGCTGGATACCGGGCAGCTGGGTGGTCGACGTCCTCACCGGCTACCTCACGCGCGTCAAGCTCACGGGACAGATCCAGGTCCGCATCGACAGCGGCAAGCCACGTGTGCTGTACCCGCTCATGGGCCTGCACGAGATGGGGCTGTTCAGGGACGTGGCCGTGCCGGCCGTTGGGTGGGTCGAGATTGTGATGGACTGGATGCGGGGATGGAGCTGGTGGGAGCTCGGCGTGGCAGCGTTGGGGTGGAAGCGGAAGGAGCTCTGATCCGGACGGTGCTGTGTGCCTTTGGATATCGGCAGACGGACGCAGGATCGAGTAGCGAGCGGCTGAGTTAGACAAATCTCCGACTCTGTACCACCATTTTCGCCTCTACCGATTTTTTCATTTCGTCGGTGCCAGACAACGGAGCGAGTGACCCGCAATGAACGCTCCGTACAGAGTCGACGCGCGCAAACAGGCGGGAAGCAGCAGCCGGGCCTATGCACAGCAGCAGCAGCAGCAGTGCGGTCCACTGCTCTGTGTAAGTATGTGCCCGCCGTCGGACCGGACCGGAACGCGCTTCCGAGATCTCGTCGTCCCGTCTCGTCCGTCCGAACACGGCAGGACGTTCCGCTCTCCGCAGACAAGCCCGCCCCCCCCGAGCCAAGGTGAGCTCTGCTGGTCGTCGGCGAGACCCGTCTTGGCGTGGCCTTGTTCTCTCGGTCCTGCCCCCATTCGCTCGACCGGCCGGAGACAACAGCCAACAGCAGCCGCAAACACACACCTTCGCCCTCACCGTCACGGTCCTCCCCGATCCGTGCGTGCGTGCATGCATAGAAAGTTTGCCGCCGGCCCCCACGTGTTCTCCACACAGTGTGGGCAGGCGGGTTGGGAATCCAACTGGTACATGAGTACTTTTATGTAGTACATTGTGTATGTACGCATTACCACGGACGGCAAAGGGGGGAGCTTGCAACGAGCCGCCTGCAGACTTATAGTATCGACGTCGCGGTCGGGCTGCGGACAGTATGTATCTACATAGATTGTGTCTATCGTCGCGCGATCGATGACAACCCAAAAATGTGTGTATTGTGTATTGTGTATTGTGTGTATCTCTCCGGATGGGGACAGCTACATTTGCGAAAAAAACCAACACCGCTTCGGTGTTCGGTTAGCTGCCAACAACAACCCTATGTATGTATATTTGAAACAACTATCGTATACTCTAAGTACCGATGACAGCGAAAGAGGCTAGAAGTAATTTAGATATTACTCTTTTCTTTTTTTGTATGTAGATGTACCTACATACGCAGCGTGGTTGGGTTGCAGCCGAGTTTCAAAATAAAAATCTGTGCATGAGTAAAGGCACACAATGCCCGTCGTTTTACTGGTGGTACATACACAATACCCACCAAAGTACCGTGTGCCCACACCACAAGACGCCTGCAGGATCTGAAGTGGGGTAAGGTGAACCGCTGTCGAATCCAATCAACCACGTTGCCATCGATCGATTTCATCACCATGCCCCGTTTCCCATCGCCTCCATCCGCTCCAGTTCACCAAAGCCATACGCATTGGGCAGGAATTCGATGACTTCAAGTCCTTCAAGGTTGCAATGCAGGACTGGACCCCGCAAATTCAACCTTCCGCTTCAAAAAATTCGGACAGAATACACAATACAGTTATCTGTGGGCACGCGAATACCGGATGCCCTTTCAAGGCCAACGCAACATATTCTCTGGCAAAGGAGTGAGGAAGAACACAATTGCCCCAGGCGTACATAGAGCCGGCGGAAGGGAGTCCGGCTTCCCGGCACGGCCCGCCGCAGCGTGTCCCTCCTGCGGCCGTCGCCATCGGCAAGGTAGCAGCACCTGCAATGATCCAAGACGCTGTCGCGCATAAGCATGGAGTTCAAATTGGCTACGAAGCAGCCAAAAAAAGCGAGGGGAGAAAAACCGATGATCTGTATACAGTCCCAAGCAGCCGATGCGATGCGTACTGCCGATCCCGGAAGCGACTGCGATATTGGCTACGGAGGACCGTGAAGGTGCACGTCGATTCCATCGCCTCTTTGTTTGCCCTGGCGTGAGCTGCGATGCATTCGAGTACTGTCGTTTGTTCCTCGCAATGGACGGTACCTTCACAAAGGAGATTTTCAGCCCCACTGTTCTTTTGGCCATATCTGTTGGTGCCGACCAAAGGAGAACCAGAGCCATCGTGACGGTGGTTTCTTTACATCTTCACGCAGCGATACCGAACCCCAATAGCTGGGGCAAAGGCGACCAAGAAACCGTAACCCCCTCCCCCGTCACTCAGCTCCTCCGCCTCCACTCTCCTCTCCTCTTCCCGCTCTCTGCACTCCCTGCGCTCCCACTCTGACACCTCGCTCCCCGCGTCTTCCTCAGCCGGGACCAGCCTCCCCACATCCGTGGTGGAAGGGAAGCCCAGAACCGCCTTGCTACACCTCCCATCGGCAAGGGGGCCCCAGGATCTTGAACCGATGCTTCCTCCTCCTACATAGTCTCCTTCAGCACCTCTGCCCACACGATCTTCTGCTGGGCCTTCCATTCTGGGCACACCTTGGGGAGGGGGTCCCGTGTTTTGTGTTCGGCACCGACACCGCCAGCACTGAGCGGTGGGGGCGGCTCTTCGTCCACTGAAGGCACATAGTTACTGCCTGGAGAGGCAGTGACCTGTCTTTACCTCGAGAAGACCATTATATAATTCCCTATTCGGGATATCTTTAGCGTGGATTAACTTTTTTTAAACTATGAATATCTGGGTACATACACACGTACCGAGTGGGAGCTGCGGGGTACAATGTAGGTATCTGCTAGTGGTTGCTGGGGTGCCCCTATTAGTAAATTGGAAAATAGGGTCGAAATCTGTCTAAAATGAATTTAAAAGATACCAGAAAAAAAAGGGAATTAATTTGTATGTCCGCGAGTCCCCAACTACTCTAGTTTGCAGCAAGAGGAGAGCGATCGACATAGATCGCTGTCCCCTTCGCTCCGCGTTCGCCTTATGTATCTACTAGATATCTAGTACTCGTACACACATAGATACACACTCCCCCGCCTGCCGACCGATGACGCATGCATGCCGTCTATCCTCGATGGCCGTCGAAAGCGTTGCCCCACTTCACAGCAATCATCCCATCGTTCGAGTTCGGCTTCTGGAGTGAATCGATGATATCCATATGTAATGCATGTAATGTATGTATGTATGTACCCAACGAGCGAGCGAACGAGCGGGCGCGTGTTGCTGAAAGAAATTAGAGAAACCAAAGAAAAGAAGAAAAAAAAACACAAGATGTCTCCAAAAGCGAAACACCTCCCCTCCTCCAGATACCAATATTCAC
>Ga0307512_10004052_pt1 | contig 16310 bp, 4 predicted proteins | sample 14_EM_MG_FD_200267 | JGI IMG/M metagenome (GOLD analysis project Ga0307512, IMG submission 200267) | Populus trichocarpa ectomycorrhiza microbial communities from riparian zone in the Pacific Northwest, United States - 14_EM | ecosystem: Host-associated > Plants > Roots > Unclassified | place...
GCCGGATTAAACGACACGGAAAAGCTCATCTCTCCAGCCTCCTACTACGGACCAATGATCGGGAAGGCAGTCTTGTACAACCCATTTGAACTCGGGACAATGGTAGCTGCCCGCGCTTGGACGATACTCCCATCCATTTTACCCGAGCGCGGTGATCCCGATTGGCAAGCGCGTTGACTGCCATCTGATTCGCTGGGCACGGTCAAGTACAAAAGGCTCAAACCCAGCGAACACCGAGCAAGAACGTGGCTGCAGGGTGTCCGGCAACAATCACCCGACCTGTTCACGCACTGGACGCTGCGGTACACGACCTGGCAACCGAACGGCACGCGCCGGATAAGCCGAAAGGCTTACGTCCGGATCTGTGGGGGACGGCGGATGAGATCCCCGTCGTCTACCCGGCAGTGCCGTTGCCGGGCATCAATTCACCGCTCGCCAAATTCCCCAAGCTCGCCAATTAGTCGCCGACGAGCCGCATCCAACTGTCCAGAATAAGAGGGACCGAAGATCGACGACAACTGCGCCTCCAACGTCCCGCTAATTCTAAACAGGGCGGACAAAACAGCACGACAGCACGATCGTCGACGAGCACCAAGAAATCTTCACGATGCATGACGCGGACGGCTGATGGAAGGGGTACGAGGGTCTGCTTGCCGCCTTTGCCGTGTACGAGCACGACGCGGTGACCGTGTTCTTCGCCGAGATTTTCGACACCGGAGCCGCTGGCTTCCGAGATGCGGAGTCCGAGCAGACCGAGCATAGCGACCAGGGCGAAGTCGAACCTGTTCGTCGACGTAGCGGGCAAGTGGAGCAGCGATCGTCGACGGCGGTGGCAGTGTCGCCGAGGTCGTTGCAATTCTCAGCTCGATGCAATCTCGAAATATGCGCGAAATTCTGATAGAAAGCGCTCCGTTTGCTGTGCCACAAAAGGAGGCTGCTGCCTTACCCAATCTTCGAGCCGTACTAATACCGACCGCATTTGTGGACATTCTCTGGACACCGCGTAGCTTACCGCCAGATACGCGAGTTCGAAGTTCTTCTTCGCCGATTGCTCAAGCTTGCGGGTTACATCAACCGGAGACCTATAGTGACCAAAGAACGGCTCGCCGTAAGTTTCGATATCAGCCAGCACTCGCCGCGCTGCCGCGGTGCTCTCTTCAACCGTTTCCACAACCCACATCACGCCACCACCCTGACCGGCGGCAAACATGAGATCGACGAGCGTCGTTCCCACCTGAGAAGCAGGCCCCTCCAAACCGAAGAACCGCATGGTGAGCTCGGACACCTCGACGCTCCTCACCCCCAGGCTGGGGTGCAATGACAAGCCATAAGCACGCCCTTCACGGCAGCTTCCTCAGCGAACCGCACAAGAAAGCCGCGTGTTAGGACCCGCATGCCGGACATGCCCAAAGATCGATCTCGACATCCATTCTTACTACCGCCCCTTTGGGCATACTAAACCGGTCGAGTAACCACATCCGATGCTGTTCGCAGCCGGCAAGTTGGGATTGTCGGTTCAGTATGAATCCCTCGTACCTCGCCGCATGAAAGTGTTGATATCGTCGAGTGCATCGCCTGCGGCCGCGCTAACGACAGGTCGCAGGGAAGCTGCTTCCAGGACGGGCAATACAACATCGAGATCCAAGTCGTGATACAACCTCGCCAGATGACCAAGGGCCTGCGCACCAGAATACTGAAGAACGGGATCTTCGTCACCAACCAATTCGAGAGCAATCGATTCCAATTCTTTATGATCGACGCCTCCGCCGAGAACCGCCTCAGTCATACCTTCGATCATCGACCGTTTTGCTCTACGAAATTCAGCGATCAACTGACGCAATTCCACTGCGGCCGCCGACCGAAAGAAATCGTTGCCCATCGTACTCCTCTAACCACCCAGAAGCTTTAGATATTATCTTGACGACAATCTCACGCTCTAACAATTGCATGGCAGGATCTTTCCCTTTCGATTCGCCAAACCACCTCTCACCAACGAGTTCTGCATCTCCTGCGTCAAATCGCCCCATCCGCGAACATGGCCGTGGAAAGTTCCTTGGCCCGGGTATGTTTCGTCGAACACTACGAAATCACCAGTTTCTCGATCAATGCCAACTCGCCGCGTAGAGGTGTCCTTGATCTGCACCGAAGACTCGAGGGCTGATTGCCCATTTTCCGGAGCAACGCTCGATACTCCACGACTCGTGCCATATGCGGTCGAACCATGTTTCGGTGACGCTTCATATACTAGTCCGGCTCCACTGCCGCAGTTGTGTACCAGTACCGGCGCGGTGCCGGCCACCACATAGTACGTGTGGATGTCGTCGATACTGAGGCTGTACGCCTCGGTAGTGCGGATTGTGTCGGCACGTAGTCCCGCGACGTGGAGGGAGCTTCCGTCGGAGGTGAGGAGACGGTCACCTGTATCGAGCTGCTGGGCTTGTTGCCACTGCCGGTCGGTAGCGTTCCAGTATGGGTGGTCCTCGGTGGTAGTGACGGAAGCACCATCGTCAAAGACGAGTTTCAGGACGGCATCCTGGTGATGCCACACCGCAGTAACCGTACGGGCCCCACCCTTGCCGGACTCTGGGTCGGTCGCTCTTACCTGGTCCCCAGTCTTGATGTTTTTGATCGGTCTGTGGGTGCCGTCGGCCATGAGCACACGTGTGTCGCTAGAGAAGCTACATAGTGCCTGGTCCAGTGCCCGGCCGAGGTCGACGGCCTCGTCGACTGCTTTGGCACCCTTGGCGGCCTTGGCGGCCGTCCCCTCGGGAAACGCCAAGGAAGCCGCGTCGACAATGGTCCACAGGGCGTCCCAGCCATCCGCCTTCTCGTTGCCGAGGCTGTAGGACCACTCGCAGAAGCCCGGAGAATCAGCCGCTATGCCGCTGTTACACAAGTAGGTGGCCCAGTGAACGACAGCTTCCTCATAGGTCTCCCCCGGGGCCATCATGATCGGGCCGAACGGATCCGGACCACCCCGTTTCATCTCATCGGCGGTCGGGAGGCGGTGACCGTAGATGACCGGCTGGTTCCTGCCGTCGCCCGTTCCATTCTGCCATTCACGTTTTTGTTGCTGCGCCTTCTGCGAATGCGCGGAACCCACCGGTCCGCAGTAGCCGTTGGTCGAGTAGCCACATCCGACGCTGTTCGCGGCCGGTGAGGTGGGGTCGTCAGTGTTGCAGCCGTCGCAGTAGAGGCCAGATGGGTCGCTGTAGGTGATCGGATTGTTCTTGCTGTAGGTGTAACCGTTCATCTGCTGCGGATCGGACGGATCCATGACCGGATCCACCGACATGAACCGACCCAGCGTCGGATCGTACTCACGAGCACCAAGATGAGTCAGACCCGTTGAGACGTCACGAGTACCACCGAGGAAACCCCGCTCACCAGGCCACTGCTGCGGCTGTTCACCACGCGGAGCCCCGAACGGAAACTGACGACGCCGAGAAGCCTCGGGCGAAGCGGACTTGACCGCCACCTCATTCGTCGCCTGCTGATCCGAAGCAAGCCACGTCAACCTGTCGCCTTGGCGGGCGGCGATCGTGGGGCCGTCGCTTCCCGCGGTGTAATAGCGGGTGGCCGACACCGTGTTCGTCACCCGGTCGAGCTTGAGCTCCTGCTTGCCCAAGTAGAGAGTGACGCTGGTGGGATCCTTGCGGATCAGGCGCTGACCGGCGGTGTCGTAGATGAACGAAGTGGCCTGCGCATCCTTTGTCACCGACGCGAGGTGTCCTTCGGTGTCCCAGCGCAGAACCTCATCCTCGCCAGCCAGCGAACGACTTGTGGTGTTACCCGCCGCGTCATACCCGAACGTGTCCAGCGTCGTGCCCTGGGACGTGTCCGTGGTGACCGACGTGAGGGTGTGAGGCTGCGGCCCGGCAGGAGCCGGATAGATGTAAGTCCTGGCAACATCACCGGTCGTGTTGTGCTGGGTTTCGGTGAGCCGGTTACCTGTCTTGTCATAACCGTACGTATGCCAATAGGGCGCCGGGCCCTGCAGTCCGGTCAGCGTCGGATCGCCAGAGCACCCTGCATCCTTGTTCCAGGAACCGGTACCGGGGGTCCAGGCGTCGGTGAGACGCCGCAGGTAGTCGTAGCGGAAGCACTGCACATCCGCCGCCTGATCCAAAGGCGTATCCGCGATCGAGGTGACATTGCCCGCCGGGTCGTAGGTGTAGTGCGCGTCGGTTTGCATCGGGTGTGACACTTCGGCGTCCACGACAGACCGGTGTAGCCGGCGGGTGTGGTCGTCGTAGTAATAGGACAGCCAGGTGCGGGCGCCGGTGTCGCCGAGTTGGATCTGCTCCGGCTCGCCGTACTTGGTGTACCGCATGTCGGTGACCAGCTCGACCGTGCCGTTGTAGGCACCCGAGCTGGACTCGAGCCGGGCCCAGTCGTCCAGGACGTAGTTGACCGTCTCGCTGGTGAGGCCACCGCCGGCCGCATATGCCTCACCGGTCAGGCTCCCGTCGAGGTTGTAGCCGGCGTTCCAGGTGTAGTTGCCGGCCAGTTTTCCCTCAACCTGAGGGATTGACACGGTGACACCCATGGGCTCGTACCCGCCTGAATACTCCTCGACCGTGGTGGTGTAGGGGTTGCCGTTGACCCATCGTGTGGTCGACGCCAACTGTCCTTTGGAGAACAGAACAGTGTCGTAGTTCCACTCCGCGAGCTTCGTGCCGGTGGTGTCGCCCTCGTACAACCCGGTCTTGCGGCCGAGCGCGTCGTAGGTGTTGGTCAGAGTGACGTTACGGGCGTCGGTAGTCGACGCGAGTTGGTTGGCGTTGTTGTAGCGGTAGGTGGTCGCACCCTTGTCAGGGTCCTCGGAGCGGATCTGGCGGCCTCGGAGGTCATAGGCGTAGCGCCAGGTGTTGCTGGCGGGATCTGTCACCGCGGCGAGTTGGCCGGCCGGGGTGTACTTGTAGCTTGTCGCGTCATAGGTGCCCGTGGGCGTGGAGGCCGCGAACTGGCGCAGTTCAACGGTTTGGCCGCGCGCGTCGGTGATCGTGGTGGTGGGTGTGCCTCCGGCTGGTGGGGTGACGCTCACCCGGTCGCCGTCGTGGCTGAGGGTTGTGCGCCATTTCTCGACCGCGCCCGCCTGGTAGATCTGGACGGTGGGGCGTCCTGCGCCGTCGTACTCGGTGCGGGTCAGCCCGGGGACATCCACGTCGGACGCGACCCAGAGGGTGGTGTCGATGTCGGCGTTGGTGTAGTAGGGCTGGGTGGACTTGAAGGCCCGGCCGTGCGAGTCGTAACGGACGTCGGTCAGCAACCGGCCCCCACCCACCGCCGGCGCCTGGATCTGCCGTTTGCGCAGCAGCCCGTCGAACAGCTCGTTGGTAGTGACGTAGGAGTTGTTGTTCGAGCCGATCGCCTTCGTCGTCACCACGGTGGGGGCGTCGTTGCGCACCTGGTAGCTGAACTTGAAGTTCCCGTTCGGGTAGAGGCTGCGGCGCATGTTGGTCAGCCACACCTCGGTTTTGCGGCCGAGTGCGTCGTAGGTGATCTCGGTGTTGCGGTTGTTGGGATCGGTGATCTTGGTGGGCTGCCCGGTTGCCGGTTCGAACGTGGTCTTGGTGACCAGACCGGCCGACACCGCGATCGTGGGTGGTGTGGTCACGACGGTCTGGGTCAGCGGGCCGCCCTTGGCGGGGGTGTAGGCCGTCGTGGTTGTTTTGCCCAGCGGATCGGTGGCGGTGAGCACGCGTCCGTGGTCGTCGTAGGTCGCGGTGGCGACCGTGGTGTACACCGGTTCGCCGTTCGCGTAGGCGTCGGCGACCTCGGACCGGGTGGGGTTGCCCTTGGTGGGTGCTACGCCTGGTTGTTGGCCGTCGTAGGAGGTGCGCGCGGCGCCGATCACGTCATCCGGGTACCGCAGCGGTTGTCCACAATGGACAGCGACGGTCTCGGTCTCGGCGGGGAACGACAGCAGCCAGGTCGTGGTGTTGCTGGCGTAGCTGGTGGTGGCGCAGCGGTCGTCGACGGCGGTGGCGGTGTCGCCGAGGTCGTTGACCGCGAGTGGGAGGCCGTCGTCGTTGTAGGTGGTCTCGGTCCGGGTCTCCCGCCAGGTGTTGGTCGCCTGCAGGAGCGTGTAGCCGCGTTGCACGGCCGGTTCGACCATGTAGGCGTTGAAGGGACCTCGGATGGCCGTGGGGCCACGCCACCAGGGTTCGGTGATGGTCGTGGCGATCGCGGGGCCGCTGGTGCCGTCGAAGGTGGTCGTCTCGTAGCCGAAGCCCTGCAACCAGTCCTGGTCGAGGTAGGTGCCACCGCGCGAGTCGGCGACGGTGACCGAGCGCGTTCCTGTGGGTTGGTGGTCGCCGTTCATGCCTCGGTAGAACCGCTGTTCGGTCATCGTGATGGGGCCGGCGGGGTCGTTGGCGGCACCGACCCGTACGCGGACCCGGCCGAAACCGCGGAACTCGTTCCAGGTCTTCTTGCCTTCCTTCACGAACTCGGAGGTGTCCCAGTGCCATGCGGCGCCGTCGAGGTACTCGTAGCTGGTCACCTGCTGGGTGCTGGTCGACAACCGGTCCGACTGCGCGACCTGGGCGACCACGTACTTGTGGAAGTAGTCCGTGGTGCGTTCGGCCGCGCCCTTCTTCGCCCACCGCACAGGGAAACAGCGCAGGGTGTTCGACTCCGGGGTGGCGGGCATGGGGCCGCCGTCCTTGCATTCCGGATCGGCGTAGGTGATGGAGGTGAGCCCGCCGGTTTCGGAGACGATCCCGGTGATCCGATAGCGGAACAGCCAGCCGACACCGTCCACTTTGTGCACGCGGTTGGCCATCTGGGTGCCTTCGAAGGTGACCTCGGGCAGTGCGATCTCGCCGTCGCCGACCAGGCCGGTGTGGGTGATGCCGCGCAACCACAAGGCGGCCTTCTCGCCGTCACCGGGGTCAGGGAACTCCTGTCGGAGGGTCCACCGGTCCACTTCGTCGTAGCTCGATCCGCGCCACACCTTGGTGGTGACCGACGCGAGCCGTCTGGTGGACCAGAACGTCGGACTGTAATGGTCCTTGCAGGTCGCGGCGTCACAGCGCTCGTCGAGCGGGGTGTCCGGCCAGTTCAGCGGCTGATCCAGGGTGCAGGTGCTGTTCTTGACGCAGCGGTCGGCGGTGGTGAACTCGACACGGCCGGCGGCGGACGCGTTCGGCAGGTCGTCGCGCAAGCCGTACTCGACATGCTCCAGGGCGCCACCGCGAACGTAGGAGACACTGGTGTCGGCACCGTTGAAGCCGTACTTGTTGGTTTCGGTCTGGTAGAAGTACCGGATCACGTTGCCGTTCCGGTCGATCACCTTGTCCAGGTTCCAGCGCCAGGCCTGCACGCAGTGCGACGCGGTGAACTGCGTCTGGTGGCACGGTTCGTTCGTGTCGTCCCCGAACACCGGCACCGTCCACGTCGAACTCGAGCTGGGCTGGGAGCCGAACAGATACTGGGTGCCGTCGACGGTGGTGATCCGCCAGTACTCCCCGTCGTCGTCGCCGTTCGCCGCGCCGGTGAGCCGCTCGACCCGCGCACCGTTGTCGTCCATGACACGCCACTGCACCGGGTTGTCGTCGCTGACACGGACCAGTGTCCCGCCACCGCCGCTGAAGGAAGCTGTGGCGTTGTCACTGTGCCAACACAGGTCACCGATCTGAGCAGGTGCGACATCGCCCTCGGTGTCGTCGGCGCATCCCCCGTAGGTGCGTTCGATGAACCCCGCCGACAGGTCCCATCCGTCCCCGACCCAGGACGGCTGGTTGTTCGTCACGCTGGTACGTCCGTCCACAGCGGAGGATCGGTAGGACAGCGCGATGTTGGGCTGTAATCCGCCGGGCGCGGGCGGCACACTCAGCGGGTAGGACCAGGTGAAGTCGCCGGTCTGTTCGGACACGTCCCAGGTCGCCGAAGGTGACAATGACGTCGCGGTAGGCGTGCCGCCGCCATCGGGAGCGGGAGTGCCGTTTGTTTGGTTGCCGCTCAACGCGTTCGCCGACGCCTGGTCCTGAGGCCGGTTCTGCATCGTCTGAGACGTGACCGGGACCGGGTTCGTCGTCGGCAGTGGCACGGACGGGCCACCTGCCGCGGCCGCGATCCCGGCCGCGAACGTGACCGGTGGGATGAGCGTTGCGACCAAAGCCAGGATCAACCCGATCGCCCGTGCTCGGGGCAGGCGCAACCGCATGAACGACGTCATCACGAGGCTCCTTTTAGAAGATCCAGCCAACGACGATCGGGAACGGCGGCCGGGTTCCGGCCACCGGCGAGACTTCTTGCTCGGCGGCGACAGCGGCCGCCTGCTGCGTCGGCGGTGCGCCGGGAACGGCGGTGAGCACGTAGCCCAGCTGGCGATCCACCGTCCGCCCCTCGCAGGTGCCGGATAGTGACTCGAAGGTCTCCTGGCCGTTCAGGCACCGGTACAGCGACGCGCTCGGCAACCCGTCCGGCGGCGCCGCCCACATCCAGCCCACCGTGGCCAACGCCGTACCGCGGCCCTCACAGGCCAGGTCGGCCGACAGGAACATGTCGATACCTGCCTTGCAGCTGAACATCTGCGTGCCGCCGGGCACGGCGGTCAACGACGTAACTCCGAGGGATCCCTCCCGCTGGTAACCGGGTGGGGTGCCGTGGATCGAGGCGAGGTGATCCCAGCCCACCGGGCTGTTGTAGCGGGACAGCTGCCCGTAGGCGACGGTGTAGCCGAGCGTCGCCTCGCGGACAGCTCCCGGGACACCTTCACAGCCGGAATCCAGTGATTCGAAATGGTCCTTGCCGGTGTTGCACCGGTACAACGGCACCGTCGCCGGGCTCGCCGGCTGCGCCGCATACACCACACCGATCTCACCCAGGATGGTGTGGCCTTCGCAGTTCGACGCGGCCGAAGTGAACACGTCGGCCCCGAACTGGCACCCGTACAGCATCCTGGTTCCGGTCGCGTCCGCTGGCAGCGTTCCACCCTGCGACGCCTCGAAGTGATAGCCCGCCGGCGCGGACGCGTTGGTACTGGCCAGGTAGCTGTCGCCCTGGCTGTTGACGAACCGCCCGAACTGGCCCGCCGCCACCGCCGGGTAACCGGCGCGGCGCGTGATCTCCGAGTCGGCCGCCGCCCCCATGTCGGTGGTCACCTCGTCGATCAGACCGGCGAAGAAGTCCGCGGGCTGCCCGGCCACCTTTCCTCGACCGATGGTGAACCCGCCACCAGCCGGCCACAGGAACATGTTGTTCCGCGTGCCGGCGAGCTGACCGTCCACATACAACCGGACCTGGCGCGCCGGGTAGTCGTACACGCCCGTCAGCTGCGTCCACGAGTTCAGTGTCGGCGGCTGCGCCGAGGCGGCATAGACCAGCGAGGCTCCGTCGGCGTCCTGGGTCGGCCCGCCGAAGACCCACCGGTTCAGCTCGGGCCGGTACTGCACCACATACCCGCTCATCCGTGTGCCGTCCTCGCCGAGCACGGTCTGGACCTGATCGGTCCTGGTGAGTTTCACCCAGGCGGACACGGTGAAGCTGCCAGTCATCGGCACACCCACGTCCTGTGCCTTGGCCGCGACCGTTTGCCCGTCGAACGCCGCTGCCCGGTCGTTGACGCCTTTGTTGTATGTGGGAGTTCCGGTGAACGTGGTGGGGGTTTGCCGCGATGAGGTGTCGGTGCTGTCGCCGTCGAACCGCCAGTAGCCGTGTACTGCCAGGTAGACGTCGTTGTACACGGCACGGACCTCACCGTCGTTCAGCGCCCGGCCGGTGAAGGCGCGTACGTCGTCGATGCCGCCGCCGAAGAACTCGCCAGCCGCACCGTTCACTCGGGACCGGCCCACCGACAGCGGCCCCGTCGATGCCGCCATCACCACGTCGAGTTGGGCCGCCGACACGCCACCGTTGACGTACAGCCGCATCAGCCGCTGACCCGCGTCGTAGGTGACCGCCAGATGGGTCCACTGCCCCATGGTCACCGGCTCCACGGAGGTCAGGGTGACCGTGCCGGCGTCGGTAGGTACCCGCACGACCCACCGGGCGTCGCTGGCGCGGTATTGCACCGCGAACACACTGTTCTGTGCACCGTCCTGTGCCAACACGGTGCGCACCCCGCTGGTGGCGGTGGCCGAGGCCCACGCCGCGACCGAGAAGCTCCCGGTCGTGTCGACGACCGGAGTCGCCGTTTGCGCGTACGCGCCGGTGCCGTCGAACTTGCCGCCCCACGCGCTGCGCGCGGGCTGCCAGGACGCTCCACCGTTCAGCGTCAAGGTTCGCCCCATGCCGCTGGTGTCGCCGACGGTGTTGCCGCTGCCTTCGTCGAAGGTCCAGTAGCCGGCGTCCGGCTCGGGCAAGGCCGGCGCTGGGATCGGCGCGGGATACGACCGATACCAGGAGCTGACCCGATTCCGGTCCTGCAGTCCGGTGTAGAGCCGCACATCATCAACCTGACCACGCCAGTACTGCCCGGGCTGGCCGTCCGCCTTCCCGCGGCCGATCTGCAACCCGCCGGTGGCCTGCCAGGTGCCGGTCACGTTGGTATCCGCGATTCGCTCGCCGTTGACGTGCAACCAGATTCTCTTGGTCTGGGAGTCGTAAGCCCCGACCAGATGCACCCATGTGCCGACTTCGCTCGGGTTGATCGACAACGCCGCCGTGGCCAACGACACGTCGCCGCCCGCGTCCGACTGCGGCATCTCGAAAACCCATCTACCCCGTCGCGCGAAGTCCATATCGACCACACGACCGAGCCGGAACCTGCTGGTCTGGTTGCCATCCGCGCTGACCGCGACGTTCACACACTGAGTGACCGCCGTCAGGTCGCAGGTGGCGTTCGGGTCGAGGTAGACCCAGGCGCCGACGGTGAAGCTCTGGTCGGTGCGCAGGTCGATCCCCGTGGTCGACACCGAGTCACCATCGCCGTCGAGCACCACCGAGTTCCCCACCCGACCGGGACCGAAGGCCGCGTTACCGGCCAGGGTGCCGCCCCGCGTGCCGATCGAGTCCGCCGCGTTGCGGCCGCTGGCCTCGTCGAGCTGCCAGTCGTGCACCAACTGCAGATCACGGCCCGCCATGACGGTGATCTCGCCGGCGAACAACGCTCTCGAGTAGACGTTCACGTCGTCCATCGCGCCGGGGAAGTACTGGCCGTACTGGCTGGCCGCGGTCTTCGCTCGCCCGATCTGGAGGTCACCGGCGGCGGTGGCCGCGTCCGGATGTGACGCCGTGCCGACCTGAACCCCGTTGACATACAACCGCAACTGGCCCTCGGCCGCGCTGTACACCGCGGCCAGGTGCGTCCACACCCCGGCTTGGGTCGCCGCGGTGGTGCTGGACGCCGTGTCCACCGTCGTCCCGTCCTTCCTCAGGGCCACGAACGCCCACCGGCCATCCGGGAGCGCCTGCAGCCGGAACCCGGCGGTGCTCGTGCCGTCCTGGGAGACCGCGGTCGCCGTCACCGCGGTGGCATCCAACCGAACCCAGGCGGTCACCGAAAAGCTGCTGCTCGTCTCGATCGGATGGGGCGCGGTGAGGTACTGGTTGCTGCCGTTCAGCTTCACCGCCAGATCACTGGGATCGGGGTTGCTGCTCTGCCCGGCCGCCCACTCCGGAGCACCACCCAGCGCGCCGTTCCGGTTCTGGCCCGACGAATCAGCCGCATTCCCGTCCAGCCGCCACGTGCCGCTGGTCACCCCGTCCCCGCTGACGATCCCTGTGACCTCGTCGGCGGAGATGGCGCGGGTGTACACCCGTACCTCGTCAACCCACCCCTTCAGGAAGTTCCCGGGATTGTCGGCGATCCTCGCGCGACCAATACTCAACGACCCGCTCGCCACCCAGCTCGCGCCGCGTACTCCGCTGGTGGGTGTCCCGCCGTTGACATACAGCCGCATCGTCCCCGACACGTCGTACACCGCGGCCAGATGAACCGGTTTGTCAGGATCCTGCGTCGCCGGCACCCGTACGGTGTCGTAGCCAGTGGGCGTCACCGCGTCAGACCGCGGCATCACGAACACCCAGTTACCCGGGCCGCCGGCCGTGTCCGGCTCATACTGCAGGCAGAACCCACAGGTGTGGATACCGTCCTGGCTGACCACCGTCTGGGTGCGACTCCGATCCCGCAGCAGCACCCACGCCGCTACCGAGAAGCTCTGGTCGGTACGTACCACCGGACCCGGCGTGGTGGCGTAGGAATCGGCGACACCGGTCAACTCGAGCGACCCGTTCACCGCACCCGTGCTGCCGAACCTGGCCTGCTCGGCAAGGATGGCCATCGGGCCGTTCTCTACCGCGTTCCGCGCGGTCGTGCCTTTCTCGTCGTCGAACCGCCAGTGCGCCACCTGCACATTGGCCCCGCTCACCGCGGCGGCGAGCTCGTCTCCGGTGACCACCCGGTCATAGACCTGAACCTCGTCCAAGGCACCCAGCCAATAGTTGGTGAGTGCGCCGTTCACGAGGGCATTGCCGACCTGAACCGGACCTGCCGCACTCCACGTCGACGTGTGCGCGATCCGACCAGCTTCCACACCGTTGACGTAGAGCCGAATCTCCTGCCGCTCCGCGTCGTACACGCCGGCCAGGTGCGTCCAGGTGCCCAGCTGTGCCTCGCTGGCCGACCAGGCGACGTCCGTGGTCGGGTTGTCCGCGTCCGTTCGCGGCATCCAGAAGAACCACCGGTTCTCCGCCTTCCGGTAGCCGAGCTGGAACGCACCAACCCTCGTCCCGGACTCACTGATCACCGTGTGCGAACCCACGCTCTGGTCAAGCCGCACCCACCCCGCGACCGTGAAGCTCGCCTTCGTGGTGACCGCACTGGCCGCCGTCATGAAACCGCTATTCGACATGGCAACCGCGCTACTCACCGCACCCGGCACGAACGACGTCGTCCCGCCGAGAGAGCCGTGCCGGTCACCCAGAAACGCCGTGTCCCGAGCATTACCCTCGAACGACCACTGCGCCAAAGCACCGTTCCCCGCCCGCACATACACCCGGTACTCATTGGTCGGACTCCGGTGCCCGGCCCGGTCCACACTCTGCACATAAAGCGTCCGCGGCCCATCACCAAGCGGGGTCAACGTCACGCTCGCCGCCCCGCCCAAGGCGTCGGCGTCCACCTTCGTCGACGGCGGCGACGACCAGCCATACAGGTAGTGATCAACGTCCGCCACGCCGTTGGCACTGAACGTGAACGAGCCAGGCACCCCGACACCGCCATGCCACCGGTTGTCGCTCGCATAGACATCGCTGTTCACGATCGGCTTGCTGCCAGGCGGTGCGCGGTCCACGATGAACGACCGACCGTACACGGCGTCTGACCAGTCGACTCCGTCAAACCCGTGCACCCACCACTGCACCGTCTTGCCGTCTTTGTCGGCCAGATTCACCGTCGTGTCATGCGTGGCTCCGGCAGCCTGCCAGGCACTGCCGTCCCATGCCGTCTCCACCCCGTCGACCTTGACCCGCCACTTCGCCAGCAACAGATCCTTGTCGGGATCGTCCACAGTGGCCAGCAGCCGGATCGACCCGTCACCGATGTAACTGCCGCCACCGCACCACCGGCACGGGTCCGGCGTCGGCGGGTCCGTGATGACCTTCGTCGCCGGGCTCGGCTTGTTGTTGTAGGTCACCGAGAGCCACGTCTGCGCCGGGTCGTACTTACGCCACGCGAACTGGTCGCCGGTGTTCTCAGCCTTGAGAAAGAAGGTCGTGATCGCGCCGATTCCGTCCGCCTCATGCCCCGCCGGAAAACCGAACCCGACCGTCTTCGTACCCGGGCAGTTGTCCCATACCCCCGGCACGGCAGCAGTATTCATCCGTCCACCCGCCGGCATGTTGTTCCACGACGTGGTGTTCGTGATCTGGTTCCCGCCCGGCACCACGTACAACTCCTGATTGCGCGCAGAACAGTCCGGGCTGTACACCACCGTCGGCCTGAACTCGGTAGCCAGAATGTGCGTCCCAGCGATACTGCGCGTGTCGAACTGGAAATACGCCCGCGCCTCACCAATACCGTTGCAGTCACCACTCGGCACATAACACTGACCAACCTGCGCCCACGGCGGCCCCCCACTCGTCCACCAGTACGACGTAGTCGGCTTACCAGACAGCACAGTGGCCCAGTTGCTCCTGTTCCAGGACAACGTGTACGGATCAATCGTCACCGGAAACACCACCGACGGATCAGACAGAAACGCCTGATCCGGCTCCAACACCAACGCACCACCCGCCACCGTCACCCCCACCGACGCGGACCTCGACCCGACCGACCCACTCGAGTCCCACATCAACGACGGCGGCGCCACGAACACCGGCTCCCCCGCCTCGTCCACCGCCTCGATCGCCCCAGCCTCATCGGCTTTGACCGTCAGGCCCGCCGCCTCCAGCCGCAACGCAATCCGCGCCAACGCCGGATTCCGCGCCGCCTCACGCGACCTGACCACCAGATGCTGCTGATAACCGGACCGCTCGACACGCATCACCAGATCAACCCCGGGCAGCACCTCCGAATACGTCACCACCGACCCGTCCACCCGCGGCACCGGCAACACACCCGGCCAATACGTCGCATACGACCGCCCCTCCCGAGACAACCGAGCCAGCGGCACGTCGGAACCACCACCCGACAACACCAGATCGCCCTCAGCCGCCCGAGGAGCAACCGTGCCATCGGTCCGACGAACCACCGTGGCGTCGATCGGCACCCACCCATCACCCCGCCGCACACGAGTCGGCACCACGGAGAACTCCGCCGTCATCGTCCCGCCAGGATTCGCGAACACCGTCTCCGTCGCGGTTCGCAGGCTCGCCACCTCCACCCGCGACCCCTGCCTCCGAGCCGCCGCCACCGCCGACGCCTCATCCGCCGCCACCGCAACCACATCGGACACCGGCTCACGCGCCCGCACCGACGCAGTCAACCCCGACAACACAACAACGCCGACAACCAGCAGACACAACACGCGCAGCCCAGCACGGACCCGCGCCGACCGGCGCAACACCATCACAAGATCTCCCCAGAGAAGGCCGACGCGCGCCCCCGACACCGCGCGACCTAACAAGAACTACACATACCCTGTCGGAAATCCACGGTCGATCACAGCCGCCGGACGGGTCAATCACCCTGTGTAGCCGAGCCGCATCGCCACTACGTCACGCCGAGCCTTCCCAAAGCCTCACTCGCCTACCCGAGCCACCCGCATCCGACCCACTGCGCTGACGAACGCCAAATCCCATCGGCCGTCAGCGCGACCTGCCCAGATCGGGATCGAAGGTGACCGCCGACTCCCACACCACGGGCTGGCAGCAGGAGTAGAACGGCGTGGGTGGCGACGCAGGGTTTGTCGCTGGGTGCGATCAGCCGTCAGTTGGGGCGGACAGGTTGGACCACGGCACCGTCCGCCGGTTCGGTCAAGGCCACCCACCGCACCAGCACGCCGGACAGGTTCACTGATACTGATGAACATGTGAGTGCGTGCCGCGAATGCGGAGAGTGATCCCACAGGTCGCGAACGTCATCGTCAGGAAGATCGACTTGCGTGGGTGCTGGTGTAGGGGCATACCGACGTCATCATCGTCGATCGTCGGGAGGTAGTCATGGCGTGGATCGAGCAGACCGGCAAGAACTCCTGGCGAGTCCGTTACCCCCGACCTGCCGGCGGCCACGGTTCGACATCCGGATTCAACTCACGAAAAGCGGCGCAGGACTACGCTGACGACCTCGAGTCCGACCGCCGGCACGGCCGCTGGCTGAACCCAGACGACGCGAAAACCACCGTGTCCGTCTGGGCTGCTCGGTGGGCGGAAACCCTCGACGTGGAGACACGCACTGAGGAGAACTACCGCGCCTTCCTACGCAACCACACCCTCCCCCACTGGGGCACCACCGCCCTGGGCGAGATCTCCGCACTCGCCGTCACCGCCTGGACCAAGACCCTCCGCGAACGCTACGCAGCCTCGACCGTCGCCGGGATCGTCACAGTGTTCTCGATGATGCTCGACGACGCCGACGACGAACACCTCATCGCAGTGAGTCCCGTGCACCGACACCGTCGCCGCGGGAGGCGTCGCGACCACGCGCCCACCCGTAACGAGCGGGTCTGGGCCATGCCCGACCACGTCCTGCGCATCGCCGACCAAGCCCGCACCCTCGGCGGCCCGTCCGCCAGCCTATTGGTGATCACCGCGGCCTGGACCGGCTGCCGCTGGGGCGAGTTGGCTGGCCTCCAACGCGATCATGTCGACCTCCGCCGCCGCACCATCACCATCGACCCCGACACTGGCGCACTCCACGAATCCAAGCACCAACTCTGGCTGGGACCACCCAAGACGCCCGCCTCCGCGCGCACCATCAC
>Ga0307512_10004053_pt1 | contig 16309 bp, 14 predicted proteins | sample 14_EM_MG_FD_200267 | JGI IMG/M metagenome (GOLD analysis project Ga0307512, IMG submission 200267) | Populus trichocarpa ectomycorrhiza microbial communities from riparian zone in the Pacific Northwest, United States - 14_EM | ecosystem: Host-associated > Plants > Roots > Unclassified | place...
CCATCCCCGCCCCCAAGCCCGTTTTGGTTTCTGTTTGTGCTGCTCATTCTGGAAATGAATGGGGGAGCTTAGCGGGTCTCGCCTGGGGTTGCTGGTCCGGGCGCGGGTCGGTGTGTGCGTCGAATTGCGGTGGGTGCGGTGGGTTAGGTGGGCGTGGGCGGCTTTGCGTGGGCAGGGTTTGCGGGGGTTGACTGGGTGGGTCATTTGGCGTGGTGAACGGTTGGAATGGCGCCTCACTCGCCCGCAATATTTGCTTCAATGGCGCCGGGTGTGCGCTCCAGCCGTCGTTCTGAAATACGCGCCGCCGTTCCCAAAGGCCGTGCGTCTTGCCGGTTCATCCAGACGGGGTCGGGCGGTCCGCCTGAGTGGGCGTATCTGGCGCATGACCTGCCGCCGAAGTCCGCGACGTACTACTACTTCGTGTTGTGGCGTGACGACGGTATCGACCAGGCGTGCATGATCTGCTGCGTTGCCAGGCCCGAGAGAAGGCGGGCCGGGCCGAGGATCCGTCCGCGGTCGTGCTGGACACCCAGTCGATCCGTGCCGCCAACCATGTCCCGGCCGGTGGCGGTCCCCGACGGCTGCGGAGGGCACCGCACCGCAATGCTTGGCTAGCCACATAACTGCTGCTACGTTATGTGTCTAGCCACATAAATGGTGCTGGCGACCGAGGAGTCATCATGAAGGCCATCCTGTTCGACCGTTTCGGCGGTCCGGAAGTGCTGCACGAGGCGGATGTCGAAGTCCCACCACCCGGCCCTGGGCAGGTCCGCGTGCGCGTCAAGGCGGTCGGGGTGAACGGTCTGGACGGCAAGATCCGCTCTGGGGCGATGGAGGCCCTGTTCCCTACGCCGCTGCCCGCCATTCCCGGTCGCGAGGTCGCCGGCGTGGTGGACGCCCTGGGCGAGGGCGTGACTGACGTGCAGGTGGGCGACGAGGTGCTGGGCTGGTCGGACACCGGTTCGTACGCCGAGTACGCGCTGGCCACCACCGTGGCACCCAAGCCCGCCGACCTCGACTGGCAGCACGCGGCCGCGCTACCGGTGGCGAGCGAGACGGCCGAGCGGGTCCTGAACCTACTCGGCGTCGCCGCCGGGGAGACCGTGCTGATGCACGGCGCGGCCGGCGGGGTCGGAACCCTGGCGGTCCAACTCGCCACGGCCCGCGGAGCGCGGGTCATCGCCACCGCCGGCCCCGCCAACCAGCAATACCTCACCTCGCTGGGCGCCACCGCGACTCTTTACGGGGAGGGCTTGGTCGAGCGGGTCCGGGCGCTCGCGCCCGACGGCGTGGATGCGGTGTTCGACCTGGCCGGGAAGGGAGCCCTTGAGGACTCCATCGCCCTGCGTGGCGGCATCGAACGCATCGTCACGATCGCCGACTTCCGCGCGCGCCAACTCGGCATCACCTTCTCCAATGGTGGCCAGGAACACTCGGCCGTCCGGCTGGCCGCTGTGGCCCAGGACGCCGCGACCGGCAAGGTCGTCACCACCGTCACCGCCTACCCACTCGACCGAGCCGCCACGGCCCAGCAGGTCAGCGACACCGGGCACGTCCAGGGCAAGCTCGTCATCACCCTCGACTGATCACGCCCCCGCTACCCGCCCCCGATCACGATCTGGTCATCACCGGACCGAAGGCCCTCATGCTGAGCTCTCTGTGGACACCGACCACCGTCGGTGACATCTCCCTCCCGCACCGCCTGGTCATGGCCCCCATGACCCGTGACCGCTCCACACCCGAAGGCGTACCGACCGAGCTGAACGCCGAGTACTACGCCCAGCGGGCCTCGCACGCGCTCATCATCACCGAGGGAACCCAGCCCTCCACCGATGGCCAGGGCTACCTGCTCACGCCCGGTATCCACGATGACGACCAGATCGCCGGGTGGCGCAAGATCACCGACGCCGTGCACGCGGCCGACGGCCGGATCGTCGTCCAGCTGATGCACACCGGACGCATCTCACACCCCGACAACACCCCTCACGGGCGCCGGCCGGTCGCCCCTTCGGCGATCCGGCCGGAGGGCGTGATGTTCACCGCGTCCGGGCCCCAGGAGATGCCGACACCCCGCGCTCTGTCGACGCAGGAGGTCGCGGCGACCGTCGACGACTTCCGCCGCGCCGCCGCGGCCGCGGTCGCGGCAGGCGCCGACGGCGTGGAGATCCATGGCGCGAACGGCTATCTGGTGCACCAGTTCCTGTCCGACAACACCAACCAGCGCACCGACCGCTACGGCGGCTCGATCGACAACCGCATCCGCTTCGCCGTCGAGGTCGCCGCCGCAGTGGCCGACGAGATCGGCGCCGACCGCACCGGCCTGCGTATCTCTCCCGGCAACCCGTACAACGACATCGCCGAGTCCGACACCGCTGAGCTGTATCCGGCGCTCGTGCGTGCCCTCAGCCCGCTCGGCCTCGCCTACCTGCACGTCATGCACGCGGGAGACGAGGCTCTGCTGGGCGAGCTGCGCGCGCTGTGGCCGACCGCGCTGATCCTCAACCGGGCCGGCACCGACCTGTCCATCCGCGCCAAGGACATCGAGAACGGCACGGCCGACCTTGTCTCCGTCGGCGCTCTCGCGCTTGCCAACCCGGATCTGGTCGAGCGGCTACGCTCTGACGCGCCGCTGAACACGCCCGATCCGACGACCTTCTACGGCGGCGGAGCGGTCGGCTACACCGACTACCCCACCCACACCGCCTGAGGAACCGAACGATGCACGTCCCCACGCCCCCCATCCCCACTACGGCCAGCGACGGACAAGTGAGTTACGCGATCTTCCAGCTCGCCCGCGCTCACCGTGGCTACGCCGCCGCCATGCTCCGCGAGATGGACCTGCATCCCGGACAGGAACTGCTGCTGATGCACCTGCTCGACCGGGACGGTCAAACCCAGTCCGAACTGCTCGAGAGCGTCGGCCTGGACCACTCCACCGTCTCCAAGTCTCTCCGCCGCATGCAGGACGCCGGTCTGCTCGTCCGCGAGCCGGCCCAACACGACCGGCGCGTCATGGTCGTCCACCTCACCGACAAAGGCCGTGCTATGCGCGAGCCCCTAGCAACCATGTGGCGGGCCCTGGAGGAGATCTCCGTGCGGAACCTGTCGGCACAGCAGGCAGAGTCCTTCGTCCACACCGCCTACGCCATGACCGACGCGATCAACAACCGCTCTCTACCGCAAATGAGTCCCAGCAACCCTCCCGAAGGCAAGCTCCGCGACACGTAGCAGAACCCGGACGGGCCCGCTTCCGCTGGCCGGCCTGCTCGGTCCACAGCTGGCAGCCGTCGTCGGCGAGTACGTCGAGCTTCACGCCAGCGAGTGTGTCGCGGATGGCGGCTGCTGTGCTGCGGCGGGGTGGTCAGGTTGTCGGGGGCTGACCCCAATTCGGGTCGGTGGGGTCGGGCCACGGCGGGGTGGACGGGGCCGGCTCCTCGGGCATCAAGAACCACATGACCGGGTACGCCAGCAGGGCCGTGCCCCAGGTCAGGATCGTCAGGATGGCGAAGGCCACGCGGATCAGCACCGGGTCGACGTTGAGGTAGCGGCCGACTCCACTGCAGACGCCCGCCACGATGCGGTCGTCCAGCGGGCGCAGGAGCTGCTTGTACGGGGTGACAGTCGGTTGTGTCATGTCTCAAGAGTGGGCATTTTCCGGCCCGCGCACCTCGGTGAGCGCCCCGACCCCGACCCTGATTTTCCGTCTCAGGGGGTGGTTGCTCTCCGTAACGTGCTGGGCGCGCAAAGTGGGCGACAACGCTCTGATCTGCGGTTACTGAGCGCTATCGCCCTGTCAGGAATCCGACAGACGATTTCTGGAGGTAACATAATCCGGGCAGAATGCCGCCCGTGACCCCCGCTCTCGAACCACTTCGCAGGATCGCGGCGTACGCCGTGGCGACCGACCCCGACGGTCGCGTCCTCCTCGTCCGGGCCTCGTCCCGCTCCGGCACCCCCGGGGTGTGGTCCCTGCCCGGCGGCGCCATCGACCACGGTGAGGATCCAAACCACACCGTCGTCCGCGAGACCGCCGCGGAAACCGGCCTCTCGGTCGCCGTCTCCGGACTGCGCGACGTGCTGGCCGACATGCGGTCGCTGCCGCACCGTGGCGTGACCATCCACACCGACCGGCTGATCTACTCCGTGTCGATCCGCGGCGGCAACCTCTACGACCGGATCGGCCAGCCCACCGACCTGGCCCGCTGGCACACCCTGGCCGAGGCCGAGCGGCTCAAACTCCGGCCGTTCACCGCGGCCGCGCTTGGCCTCTCCGCGGCCTCGGCCGACCTGCGTCCCGAGGAAGCGCCCGACTTCCCGTCGTTCTACGCCTACCCCGGCCCCGACGGGCTGCATCGCGCGCAGCGCTTCGCCGCGTACGCGATCGCGACCGACCCGCACGACCGCCTGCTGCTCACCCGGATCGCGCCCGGGTATCCGGGTGAGGGGCGCTGGCACCTGCCCGGCGGCGGCACCGACTACGGCGAGCAGCCCGGCACCGCGCTGCTGCGCGAGTTGGTCGAGGAGACCGGCCAGGCCGGCCGGCTGATCGAGCTGCTCGGCGTGGCCAGCCACCGGGACGCCGCCTCGCTGGGCCCCGAGGGCTACCCGATCGACTGGCACGGCGTGCGGGCCTTCTATCGGGTGGTCGTCGACGTGCCGACCGAGGTCGCCGTCAAGGATGTCGGCGGCTCCACCTCCGAGGCCACCTGGATGGCCCTCAAGCAGGTCGCCGATCTGCCCGAAGAACAACTGACCGAGGTCACCGCGGAGGCGCTGCATAAGGCGAAGCTCACTTGAGCAGACCCGCGGCGTTTGCCGGAGCCGGGCTAGCCTCGATCTAGTGAAGGTCCGCAGGGTTGGCGCGTACGGGTTCTGCCGGGACGATCAGGGCCGGGTGCTGCTCGCTCGGGGCTCCGCGACCTCGGAGTTCCCGGGCACGTGGACGCTGCCGGGCGGCGGCGTCGAGCAGGGCGAGCATCCGGACGACGCCGTCCAGCGTGAGTTCGCGGAAGAAACCGGTCTTTCCGTACGGGTGGCAGCGTTGCACGAAGTCACCGCCGATGTGGTGCGGCTGCCGTCCGGCCCGCTCGAGCACACCGACCGGATCATCTACGACGTGGTGGCCACCGGCGGGGCGCTGCGCGACGAGGTCGACGGTTCCACCGATCGGGTGGCCTGGGCGACCCCGGCCGACCTGGCGTCCTGGTCGCTGCTGCCGTGGACCGCTCGGCTGCTCGGCCGGAACGTCCCGGCCGCGCCGTTCGAGAACGATCCGGTCGCCTACGACGAGGCCGAGGCCGCCCGGCGGACCGGCCGGGTTCAGCGTTTCGGCGCGTACGCCCTGGCCACCGACCCGGCCGGGCGGGTGCTGCTCACCAAGATCGCGCCCGGGTATCCCGGCGCCGGTCGCTGGCACCTGCCGGGCGGCGGCACCGACCACGGTGAGACGCCCGAGCAGGGACTGGAGCGCGAGCTCGTCGAGGAGACCTCCCAGCACGGGCGGATCGAGGCGCTGCTGGAGGTGTCGCACCGGTACGACCCGGCGGCCGTCGGGCCCGAGCGGGTCCCACTCGACTGGCACGCCATCCGTGTCCTGTTCCGGGTCCGGATCGATAGGCCGACGGAGCCCGTGATCAGCGAGGATGCGGGCGGGAGCACAGCGGAGGCACGCTGGTTCACCCCCGGCGCGGCGGCGGCGCTCTGGCTGACCGGGAACGCGAGGTCGGGCCTACAAAGGCTCACAGTCGAGAAGGTCAGTTAGACTCGTCACAGGGACAGGCTTGAGTGTTGGGTCTAAACCCGTCCGCCCGGAGGAGAAAACAGGCGGAGGGCGTCGTTGCACACGACGGTCGATCGGTCTATCGCCAAGGCCGCGCGGCTGTGCAATGGTGTAACCCGCCAAATTGCCGTTTGCGAACGGCAACCCGTGGTGTTGAAGAGACGGGTGACGGCAGCACCCCGCCGCTGTGCAGCGGGCGGGCGGACCGATCCCAAGATGGAGGAGCACGTGCCGAGAACCCCTTGGCGCCGGCGTCGTACGACGGATAGTCCCCGTCCCGCCGGGCGTCGTTGGGCAGGCCGGCTGCGCCGCAGCGGAACTATCGCGCGGCAGGCCCTGTTGGTGCGGGTGGGACGCCGTTCCGGGGACGCCGGACGAGCCGCCACCGCGACCCGGGCCGAGGTGATCTACACCGGCACTGATCTTGTCCCGTACGGGCGAGGTCGCACGGCAGCGATGCCGAGCGCGACACACGTTGCGGCCGCGCCGATCATCGAGCCCGAGGCGGAGACCGTCTCGCTGCTCCCCGGCGAGCACACCATGGCCCGCCGGGTGCGCTTCGGCCTGGTCAACGCGTGCACCCTGACCAGCCTCGCCCTCGGCATGCTGGCGATCCTGCTGGCCATGCACGGCGAGGTGCGCTGGGCGGCGGGCTGCCTGGTCGCCTGCGTCGCGTTCGACGGGCTCGACGGGGCGCTGGCCCGCAAGCTGGGCGTGACCAGCCCGTTCGGCGCGCAGATGGACTCGCTGGCCGACATGTGCTCGTTCGGCCTGGCGGCGCCGGTCGTCGTCTACGCCTCGCTGGCCCACTCGGTGCCCACGGCCGCAGCCGTGGTGGCCTGCATGCTGGTGGCGGGCTGCGCCGCGGTCCGGCTGGCCCGCTTCAACGTCTCGCCGAAGGACGGCAAGTTCTTCTCCGGCGTGCCCACCACGATGGCCGCGGCGGTGCTCGCCCTGACGGTGCTGATCGGCCTGCCGATGCCGGGGCTCGCGCTGCTGGCCGGCGTGGCGCTGCTGGCGTTCGCGATGGTCTCCAGCTTCCCGTACGCGAAGCTGGCTCGGCTTGTGAAGTTGCCGGCGTGGCTCTGGCTGGTCCCGATCGTGGGCGCCCTGGTCGAGCCCCGCCTGACCTTCGTCTTCCTGGTCGCGACCTATCTGGCCAGCGGCCCGGTGATGTGGCTCAAGGCAAAACGCGCCTGACTAAACCCAAGATTGCGTACGAAAAAGAGGCCGTCCCCGGTGGGGGCGGCCTCTTTCGCTGGCAAAGCCGCGGGTCAGCGCCAGCGGGCGATGACCGAGGCGGCGCCGATGACCTTGTCGCCCGGCGAGACCGCGGCATCCGCCTTGTCGGCGGGCAGGTAGACGTCCGTGCGGGAGCCGAACCGGATCAGGCCCATGCGCTCGCCGCGGGCCACCAGCGTGCCGACCGGGACGCGTTGCACGATGCGGCGGGCGATCAGGCCGGTGCGCTGGGCCACCACGACCCGGCCGTGGTCGGTCTCCAGCACCGTGTACGCCGCCACGTTGTGCTCCGCCGCCGCGGTCATCGCGTTGGCGTAGCCGCCGTCCTCGACGAAGTAGTCCGCCACCCGGCCGGCCACCGGCACGCGGTTGACGTGCACGTCCAGCACCGACAGGAAGACCGCCACGCGGAGGAACTCGCCCTTGCCCAGGCGTTCGTCGTGCATCCGCTCGACCGAGAGCACCCGGCCGTCGCTCGCCGCCACGATCGCGTCGGGCTCGGTGGGCACGTCTCGCTCCGGGTCGCGGAAGAAGGCCGCGATCGGGCCGGCGGCCAGCGCCGGGATCAGCCACAGCCGGGACTTCGGCCGGGCCACCCGGGCCACCGCCGCCAGGCCCAGCGCGATGCCGGCCGCGGCCACCCCGTTCGAGTCGATGTGCATCGTCCGGGTGACCGGCACGCTGGACGGCCGATATGCCGGGGCCAGCGTCGCCGCCACCGCCGTGTCGGCCTGGGTGAAGCGCAGCTTGTGCACCCGCAGCGGCGGCTGGTTGCGGGCCACCAGGTCGGAGCCGACGCCGAACAGCGCGCTCTGCCGGAACAGCTCGGCGGCGGCACCACCGGTCTGGCCAGGGACCGCCGGGGTCGCGACTGTGACCACCGCGCCCGGCTGCAGATATTTGCTCAGGCTGTCGAGCAGGCCGCGGACCTCCTCGACCGTGCCGGTCAGCGGCTCCCCGATGATCACCACGTCGGCCGGCTCCGCGTCGGCGAGGCCGTCGACGATCTTGACCCGGTCGGCGATCCAGCTGCCCAGCCCGTCGATGTGGTCGCGGAGCAGGTCGGCCGTGCTGCGCTCGCCGGGGACCAGGGTCAGCGTGTCGCCGGGCAGCAGCGCCGCGACGGCCGCGGCCACCACCGGGGAGGCGTGGTCGGCGCCGACCACCAGCGCCGTCGTGGCCGTGTTGTGCCGGGCGAACTCGGCGGTGAGGGCGCGGGCGGCGCGGGCTCCGACGCCGAAGACGGGTGCCGTGGAGACGGCGGGGAACGGCGTCATGGCGGTCGGGCTCCTAGCGCGCTCGGGACGGGATTCAGACGAGCATATTGCGCCGCCCGCAGGCACCACTCGGTGGTGTGACCTGCGGGCGGCGCGCGTCGGGGCGAAGCTCACTCCCGGCGCGGCTCGCCGGCCCCCGTCTGGTGCTGCTCGCGGGCGAACCGCTCCGCCGGATCGTCCAGCAACTCCTGGACGATGCTGGCGTGCATCTCGGGCGGGAGATCCCCCGGCGTCTCCACCTGGGCCTCGGCCTGCACCGGGGCGGGGACCTCGGCATGCCGGCCGGACCGGATCGCGCCCAGCAGGCCGACCACGCCGAACAGGATCAGCCCGCCCGCGACCAGCCAGCCCGCGTTCGGCAACCGGACGTTCACGACCTGCGAGATCGCCCACCACAGGGCGACGGCCAGGAAGATCAGGCCGAAGCTCAGCGATACGCCGTCGGTGCGGTGCGGCTTCATCGGGACACCTCCACGTTGCCGGTCTTCACCTGGATGTTCAGCTGCAGCGTGCCGCCGCCGGTGCCGTCCGAGCCCAGGTTCGTGACGTTGATCGAGTTGACGTCCTGGCCGGCGTACTCGTGACCGAAGGCAACCGCCCGGCCGTTCTCCACCGCGATCGCGGAGGTCGTGTCGACGTTGTCCGGCAGCAGCACCTTGACCTGGCCGAAGTCCATCGTGACCGCGATGGTCTGCTGCACGCCGGTGAAGTCGACCGCGCGCAGGTCGATCGTCACGTCGCCGAGCTTGAAGTCGTACTGGTCGGCGACCTGGGAGATGTTCTGCGGGTGGTAGTTGCTGTTCGCCACCTGGCCGCCGAAGCGTTCCACCCCCGAGGAGATGGCCAGGCCGAGCGTCGCGACCAGGGCCAGCATGATCAGGCCGCGGGCCCGGCCGAACCAGGCGCCGACGAGCAGGCCGAGGCCGATCGTGGCGAGCGCGGCGGCGAAGTAGGCGGACACCGGCACGCTCGCCGCGGCCACGTCGATCAGGGCCAGCAGGCCCAGCACCATCAGCACCGCGAAGAACGTGATCCGGCCGAGCTTGGAGCGCTCGCGGGGCGGCTTCGGCGGCCTCGGCGGCCGGGTGGGCGGGGCCGACATGCGCCCGGCGTACGGGCCGTGCGGGGCGAACGGCGGCCGGTAGTCACCCGCCGGCGGCGGGGTGAACCGCGGCGGCTGGTAGCCCGGCGGCCGGGGCGGAAGCGGGGGCGTCACCGGTTGGCCGGCCGGTGCGGTGGCGGCCGCCGGACCGCCCGCTGCCGGGCCAGCCGTGGTCGGCGCGGCGGCCGGGGCACCAGCGGCCGCGAAGGCAGCGGTCTGGTCCATCGGGGCGAAGGGAAACGTGGCACCCCCCGCGGCGGGCGGAGCTGTCGCATCGGGGACCGGGGCGCCGGCCCCGGACCGGCCGGCCGCAGTGTTGCGCCGGATCAGCAGGGCGATGCCGACCAGCACCGCGCCGCCGAGCAGGGTGGCCCGGAAGCCGTCGCGGACGATGAAGGCGAAGGTCAGCACGGTGGCCGCGCCGAGCAGCACCACCGAGAGCGGGGTCATCGCGGAGCGGCCCCGGCCCAGCAGCGACTCGATCGGGGAGACGGCGTCGCCCTCGCCCGGGATGAGCAGCCAGCCCATCAGGTAGATCAGCACGCCCACGCCACCGAACAGGCCCAACACGACCAGCAGCACGCGCCACAGCACCGGGTCGGTGTTGGTGGCCCGGCCGAGCGCGGAACAGACGCCGGCGACGTACCGGCCGCGGGCCGGACGGACGAGCCGCTCCCGCGAGAAGCTAGGGCCGCCGTCACCGAACCACGGCGGCGGCGCGGCGGGCGGCGGGTTACCGGCACCCGGCGGCGGGACCCACCCGGGCGGCGGAGTCGAACCCGGCGGCGGCGAGCCCGGCGTCGAGGCACCCGGCGGGGGCGGAGGCGGCGGATCGTCCGCGGGCGGGGCGTCGGGCGCCGGCGGTGTCCAAGCCGGCGGCGCCTCAGCGGTCGGCTCGTCAACAAAGCGCGCGGTCGGCTCGTCGACAAGGCGTGCGGTCGGCTCATCGCCGGCGTCGGTGGGGGCAGTGGGAGCGGTGGGAGCAGCGGAAGGTGCCGGTGCGTCCTGCGACGAACCGGCTCCGGTCGTGGCCGGTCCCCGGGACTCGGCAGCTTCGTCGGTCATAGCTTCGATACTGATTGTCGCGGCACCCCAACCACCTCCGGCGCCGACCCTGACGCCACCCTGAGATCGGTGCTGGGCACACCTCGGGGGAACTCCCCGTGGCCCCGGCACCCGGAACGTGTGACGATCGGAGCGTACGAAGGAGGAGCGATCACGACCACCGCCACGACACCGCCACCGCGACGCCTGTACCGGCCGCGCGACCGCCGCATGATCGCGGGCGTCGCCTCCGGACTGGCGCGCCACCTCGGCGTGCCGCTGATCGCGGTGCGCATCGCTCTCGTCGTACTGCTGGGGTTTAATGGTCTTGGTTTGATGCTTTATGCCGCTTTCTGGGCGGTTTTGCCGCAGGAAGTGCCCACCGGCGCCCCGCCGCCGCGGCGTGACCTGGCCATGCTGCTGCCGTTCGTGGCGATCGGCATCGGGGTCGTGCTGCTGCAGAGCCTGGCCTTCGGCGACGGCCCGGCCGGCACGGTCGGCTGGCTGGTCGCGATCATCGCGGTCGGCGCGGGCGTGATCTGGCACCAGTCCGATCCCAGCCGGCGCGGGCACTGGGCCGACAACGCCTCGCAGACGCCGTGGCTCGCCGCGGTGGTGGCCGAGAGCGACCGGCGCTCGTTCCTGTTCCGGTTCGTCGGCGGCGGCGTGCTGGTCGCGGTCGGGATCATCGGCGTCGTCGCCATCTACTCACCGGCCCACGGCGGCGTGACCTCGATCTTCAACGGGGTGATCTTCGCGCTGGTCGGCCTGCTCGGCGTCGGCGTGGTGGTCGCGCCGCTGCTCTGGCGCACGTTCAACCAGTTGCGCACCGAGCGCGAGGCCCGGATCCGCGAGCAGGAGCGCGCCGAGTTGGCCGCCATGATCCACGACCAGGTGCTGCACACGCTCGCGCTGATCCAGCGCAACTCCACCGACATCAAAGAGGTGCAGCGGCTGGCCCGGGGCCAGGAGCGCAGTCTGCGCAACTGGCTCTACAAGCCGACCGCCTCGCCGACCGAGAAGTTCGCGGCCGCGCTCGAGCAGGCCGCGGCCGAGGTCGAGGACACGTACGCGATCACGGTCGAAACCGTGGTGGTCGGCGACACGGAGTGCGACGAGCGGGTGGCCGCCCTGGTGGCCGCCGCGCGCGAAGCGCTGGTCAACGCGGCGCGGCACGCCGGCGTGGAGACCGTCTCGCTGTACGCGGAGGTCGAGGCGGACGAGCTCAGCGTGTTCGTCCGCGACCGCGGCAAGGGCTTCGAGATGGATCATGTCGAGGAGAGCCGGCACGGGGTCCGCGGCTCGATCATCGGCCGGATGAAGCGGCACGGCGGGCGAGCGGAGATCCGCAGCGCCCTCGGAGACGGCACGGAGGTGCGCCTCACCCTGCCCGCCTCGCGGGAGGGCGTGACCGCCGGGAAGGAAACAGCGAGATGACGGACGTGACCGGCGAGACCGCAGCGCGGCGCCTGACAGTGTTCCTGGTGGACGACCACGCGATGTTCCGGGCCGGTGTGCGCGCCGAGCTGGGTGCGCACGTCGAGGTGGTGGGCGAGGCGAGCACGGTGGCCGAGGCGATCGCCCGGATCGGCGCGACGCTGCCCGACGTGGTGCTCTTGGACGTGCACATGCCCGACGGCGGCGGGCGCGCCGTGCTCGACGCGATGCGCCGCACCCACCCGAACGTGCGATTTCTCGCCCTGAGCGTCTCGGACGCGGCGGAGGATGTGATCGGGCTGATCCGGGCCGGCGCGCGCGGTTACGTCACGAAGACGATCTCCCCGGAGGAGTTGGCCGCGGCGATCCGCCGGGTGGCCGAGGGCGACGCGGTGTTCAGCCCGCGGCTCGCCGGTTTCGTGCTGGACGCCTTCGCGTCCCGGCCGGACGTGCCGATCGCGGACCCGGAGCTCGACCAGTTGACCAATCGCGAGCGCGAGGTGCTGCGCCTGCTGGCCAGGGGATACGCGTACAAGGAGATCGCCAAGGAGCTGTACATATCGATCAAGACCGTGGAGACCCACGTGTCGAATGTGCTCCGGAAGCTGCAAATGTCAAACCGGTACGAGCTGTCCCGCTGGGCCGCCGATCGCCGCCTCGTTTAGCCGAGGTCAACCACGCCGGCCGGGCCCCGCGGACCCGGCCGGGGAAGATCGCGCGAGGTCACGCCGCTAATATCACCTTGATAACGGCGGCCCTGGGCTGCGGACGGCCTGTGTCACAGTGGCACGTCTATGTCTCACAGCCCCCCGTGAGAGCCCCCTGAAGGAGGCATTCCCATGCCTGGGAAAAGCCCGTGGAAGATGGCGGCCGGCGCGGCCGCCGTCGTCTTGTTGGCAGCCGGTTGTAGCGGCAGTGGCTCGGACGACTCCGCCGATTACACCAACAGTGTGATCATCGGCATCGTCGAACCGCAGCATCTGCTCACGACTAACACGACCGAGACCAGCGGCTCCGAGGTGCTCGACTCGTTGTTCTACCCGCTGGTCAGCTTCGACGACCAGAAGCAGCCGGTCGAGCGGGCCGCGGAGTCCATCACTTCGGACGACAACAAGGTCTGGACGATCAAGCTCAAGGACGGCTTCACCTTCAGCAACGACGAGCCGGTCACCGCGGACAACTACATCAACGCCTGGAACTACGGCGCCTACGGGCCGAACGGGCAGGGTGGCTCCTACTTCTTCGAACGCATCGAGGGCTACGCCGACCTGCAGTCGCGTGACCCGGACGGCGAGGGGCCGGAGCAGGCCTCGACGCCGAAGTCGAACGTTCTCTCCGGGCTCAAGAAGGTCGACGACCTCACCTTCACGGTCACGCTGTCCGTCCCGTTCGCCGGGTGGAAGTCGGTGCTCGCCTACAACGTCTTCCTGCCGCTGCCCAACGCCGCGTTCTCGGCACCGGGCGTGATCAAGGACGGCTTCGAGGACGCGCCGATCGGCAACGGCCCGTTCAAGATGAAGGGGACCTGGGAGCACGACTCGCAGATCCAGGTGGTCCGGCGCGACGACTTCAAGGGCACCAAGCCCAAGGTCGCCGGGGTGATCTGGAAGATCTATCAGGACCAGCAGTCCGAGTACGCCGACCTGATCGCGGGCAACGTCGACGTGCAGACCACGATCCCGGTCGAGAGCCTGTCGTCGGTCTCCGGCGACCTCGGGGAACGGTTCCAGAAGAGTCCGAACTCGGTGTTCCAGTTCGTGGGCTTCCCGACGTTCGAGAAGGGGTTCAACAATCCCGACGTACGCCGGGCGATCTCGATGGCGGTCAACCGGCAGGAGATGACCAGCCAGATCTTCCTCGACTCGCAGACGCCCGCGACCTCGTTCGTGTCCCCGGCGGTGAACGGCTACCGAGCCGACTCCTGCGGCGAATACTGCAAGTACCAGCCGGCCAAGGCCAAGGCGCTCTATCAGCAGGCGGGTGGGCCGACCTCGCTGACCATCGCGTACAACGCGGACGGCCCGCACAAGGCCTGGGTGGACGCCATGTGCATCCAGATCAAGGCGTCGCTGGGCGTGAACTGCACCGGCGTCGGCGAGCCCAAGTTCTCCGACCTGCTGACCAAGGCGGAGAACGAGGAGCCCGTGGGCATGCTCCGGCTCGGCTGGGTGATGGACTATCCGCTGATGGAGAGCTATCTCGGCCCGCTGTACACGACCAATGGCTCGGCGAACTACTGGGGCTACAGCAACCCCGCGTTCGACGATCTGGTCAAGGAGGGCGATGCGGCGAAGACCCCGCCGGAGTCCATCAAGAAGTGGCAGCAGGCCGAGGACATCCTGGCCAAGGACATGCCCGTCATCCCGCTGCGGTTCGGCCAGAACGTGTACGGCTTCTCCGAGCGCACCTCCAACGTCAGCGTCGACCTCTTCCAGAAGGTGGACCTTTACAAGATCGAAATCGCGACCACGAGCTGACCTGAACTGGCAGTGCGGGTGGTGGCGCCACGGAACCTGTGACACCGTGGGGCCACCGCCGTGTTCGTCCTACGACAGAGGCTAATCCCGTATGTTCCGCTACCTCGTCCGGCGCTTGCTGCAGATGGTTCTGACCTTCTTCGGAGCCACCTTCATCGTGTACGCGCTGACCTTCGCCAACGCGGACGACCCGATCCAGGCGTTGGCTGGTGAAAGACCCATCACCCCGAGCGTGCGTCAGGCGCTTACCGAGCGCTATCACCTCGACGACCCGTTCCTCCTGCAGTACTGGTACTACCTGAAAGGCCTGCTCACCGGAGACTTCGGCACCTCACTGACCGGCCGCAAGATCAGCGCCATGATGACCCAGGCGTGGCCGGTCACGATCAAGTTGGCCCTGCTCGCCATCGTCATCGCGGCCGGCGTCGCGATCGTCGCGGGCGTCATCTCGGGCATCCGCCGGGGCGGCCTGTTCGACAACGTGACCCTGGCGCTGACCCTGGTGGTGCTCGCGCTGCCGATCGTGGTCCTCGCGCCGCTGGCCCAGTTGATCTTCGGCATCAAGCTCGGCTGGTTCCCGCCCACCGCGGGCCGCGACGCGAGCCTGTACGCGCTGCTGTTGCCCGCGATCGTGCTGGGCAGCCTGGTCGTCGCCACCGAGTTACGGGTGACCCGCGCGTCGGTGGCCGAGAATCTGCGCTCCGACTACGTGCGTACTGCCCGGGCCAAGGGCCTGTCCCGGCGCCGGGTGATCGGCGTGCACGTGCTGCGCAACTCGCTCATCCCGGTGATCACGCTGATCGGCGTGGACATCGGCGGCCTGATGTCCGGGGCGATCGTGACCGAGGGTGTCTTCAACATCCCGGGCGTGGGCTTCAACCTGCTGCGCGGGATCCGGACCGAGGACGGCCCGCTGGTGGTCGGCTTCGTCAGCATCCTGGTGATCGTTTTCCTGGTCGTGAACCTGCTGGTCGACCTCCTCTACGCCGCCCTGGACCCGAGGATCCGCTATGCGTGAGGCCGGCAGCGCGCGGCGAAGGGGATTGCTGTCATGAGCGACATCGAGGGGGTGGCCGCGGTCATCGCGCCCACCCCGGGCGGCCCACCGCGGCATGCGGAGCGCCGGGACAAGGCCCGCAGCCTGGCCGGCGACGCCTGGCGCGACCTGCGCCGCAACAAGATCTTCTGGATCGCCGGGATCCTGGTCGTGCTCGTCCTCGTGATGGCGGCCTTCCCGACCCTGTTCACCTCGGTCGACCCGGCCGACTGCGCGCTGAGCCGAAAGCATCTCGGCCCGAGCGGTTCGGCCTACTTCGGGTACGACTTCCAGGGCTGCGACGTGTTCGCCCGGACGATCTACGGCGCCCGCGCGTCGATCGAGGTGGGCGTCCTCGCCACGCTGATCTCCGGCGTGATCGGGCTGGCCTTCGGCCTGGGTGCCGGCTACTTCGGCGGCTGGCTGGACGCGGTGCTGTCCCGGGTCATCGACGTCGTCCTCGGCATCCCGTTCCTGCTCGCCGCGATCGTGCTGGCCAAGCGGCTGTCGCACGACCCGCAGAGCAACGGCGTCACGGCGGTCATCGTCACGCTCGGCGTGCTCGGCTGGACGACCGCGGCCCGGGTGATGCGGTCGTCGGTGATCGCGGCCAAGAACCAGGACTACGTCGCCGCGGCCCGGATGCTCGGCGCCGGGCCGGCCCGGCTGATGATGCGGCACATCCTGCCGAACTCGGTCGCGTCGTTCATCGTCGTGCTGACCATCCTGCTGGGCGTCAACATCGCCAGCGAGGCCACTCTGTCGTTCCTCGGCATCGGCCTCAAGGGCGACGCGATCAGCTGGGGCATCGCGATCAACGAGGCCGGCCCGTACGTCCGCTCCGCGGCCGGGCCGTTGATCTGGCCCTCGCTCTTCCTGGCGGTGACCGTGCTGGCCTTCATCATGCTGGGCGAC
>Ga0307512_10004054_pt1 | contig 16305 bp, 11 predicted proteins | sample 14_EM_MG_FD_200267 | JGI IMG/M metagenome (GOLD analysis project Ga0307512, IMG submission 200267) | Populus trichocarpa ectomycorrhiza microbial communities from riparian zone in the Pacific Northwest, United States - 14_EM | ecosystem: Host-associated > Plants > Roots > Unclassified | place...
GCGGGTCCGGATCTTTCAGCCCGTCCGGTGTTCGAGGACGAGGTGCTGCCGTCCGTGCGGGTCCGCACCTTTCAGCCCGTCCGGTGTTCGAGGACGAGGTGCTGCCGTCCCGTGCGGGTCCGCATCTTTCAGCCCGTCCGGTGTTCGAGGACGAGGTGCTGCCGTCCGTGCGGGTCGGCATCTTTCAGCCCGTCCGGCGTTTGAGGACGAGGCCGTTCAGGCCGAAGCGGGGGTCTGGGGGCGGCAGCCCCCCGGGACGGCACGGCAAGGTACGGCCACCACCAGTTCCGGCGTGGAACAGCGCCCCGTACTGTTCAGGGGTGAGCGGCACGCTAGAACGCACCAGATGTCGGCTGAAGGCGCACCCCCTCGCGCTGGACGCGACCCTGGCGGCCGGCGTCCTCGCCTGTATGGTGGCCGGCTCCTTCGTGGACCCGCACGGCGCGAACGGCGTCAGCTGGGGCGTCCGCACCCCCGACCCCCTCGCCCTCGTGCTCATGACGCTCGGCGCCCTCGCCCTGGTCTTCCGCCGCCGCGCCCCCAGAACGGTCCTGGCCCTCACCGGCAGCGTCGCCCTCGTCGAGAGCGTTGTCGGTGACCCACGGGCCCCCGTCGCCATGGCCGCGGTCATCGCCCTCTTCACCGTCGCCGCCACCACCGACCGTGCCACCACCTGGCGCCTCGGCCTGCTCACCATGACGGTCCTGACCGGCGCGTCCATGCTGGCCGGCCCCCTCCCCTGGTACGCCCAGGAGAACCTCGCCATCTTCGCCTGGACCGGCATCGGCGCCACCGCCGGCGACGCCGTCCGCAGCCGCCGGGCCGTCGTCCAGGCCATCCGGGAGCGCGCCGAGCGAGCGGAACGCACCCGCGAGGAGGAGGCCCGCCGCCGGGTCGCCGAGGAACGGCTCCGTATCGCCCGCGACCTGCACGACGTCGTCGCCCACCACATCGCCCTGGTCAATGTGCAGGCGGGCGTGGCCGCGCACGTCATGGACAAGCGGCCCGACCAGGCCAAGGAGGCCCTCGCGCACGTCCGCGAGGCCAGCCGCTCCGCGCTGAACGAACTCCGCGCCACCGTCGGCCTGCTCCGCCAGTCCGGCGACCCCGAGGCACCCACCGAACCCGCCCCCGGCCTCGACCGCCTCGACGAACTCGTCGGCACGTTCCGCAGCGCCGGCCTGCATGTCGAGGTCGCCCGCGCCGACCACGGAACCACCCTCCCCGCCGCCGTCGGCCTGGCCGCCTACCGCGTCATCCAGGAAGCCCTCACCAACGTCCAGAAGCACGCAGGTACGGAGGCGAAGGCTGAGGTCAGCGTCGTCCGCGTCGGCCCCAACGTCGAGATCACCGTCCTCGACAACGGCTCCGGCGAGGACCACGACCCGGGGAACGGCGGCGGTCACGGACTGCTCGGCATGCGCGAGCGCGTCACCGCCCTGCGCGGCACCCTCACCACCGGCCCCCGCTACGGCGGCGGCTTCCGCGTCCATGCGATCCTGCCGGTCAAGACCCGCTCCCGCGCCGCGGAAGACGCCGTATGACGAAACCGCGGAACTCCTGTGCACCCCACGGGAGTTCTCGTAGGACGAAGCCACCGACCGCATGCTCCGCGGAGGACCCCGTATGACGACCATCCGTGTCCTGCTCGCCGACGACCAGGCCCTGCTGCGCAGCGCCTTCCGTGTGCTCGTCGACTCCGAGCCCGACATGGAGGTCGTGGGCGAGGCTTCCGACGGCGCGGAGGCGGTGCGGATGGCCAAGGAGGAGCGGGCCGACATCGTGCTGATGGACATCCGGATGCCCGGCACCGACGGCCTTGCGGCCACCCGCATGATCAGCGCCGACCCGACCCTCGCCCACGTCCGCGTGGTGATCCTGACGACGTTCGAGGTCGACGACTACGTTGTCCAGTCCCTGCGCGCCGGTGCCTCCGGCTTCCTCGGCAAGGGCAGCGAACCGGACGAGCTGCTGAGCGCCATCCGCATCGCGGCCGGCGGCGAGGCCCTGCTCTCCCCGGCCGCCACCAAGGGCCTGATCGCCCGCTTCCTCGCCCAGGGCGGCACCGACGACGACCGAGACCCCGCCCGCACCGAACGGCTCGACGCTCTCACCGTCCGCGAGCGCGAGGTCCTCGTCCAGGTAGCCGGCGGCCACTCCAACGACGAGATCGCCGAACGCCTCGAGGTCAGCCCGCTCACCGTGAAGACCCACGTCAACCGGGCCATGTCCAAGCTGGGCGCCCGCGACCGGGCCCAACTGGTCGTGATCGCCTACGAGTCCGGGCTGGTACGTCCAAGGGTGGAGTGAACTCAACCCGTCTGTACTGCGCCGGGAGTATGCGCCGTATAAGGAAATGGACCTGGGGTCTACGGATCAGGGTCCGCCAATGGCTCAGGGTGTAAGGGCGGGCGCTCACATGTGCGCCGGCGCTCTGCATTGCCTGCCCTTCTGCCGCTCACAGAAGAGAGAACCCTGACCCATGTCCTGGCTGTCGAGATTCAGCCTCGCGCAACGGGCCCTGATCGGTCTGATGTCCATCATCGCGCTCGCCTTCGGGGCGATCGCCATACCCCAGCTCAAGCAGCAGCTGCTGCCTTCCATAGAACTGCCCGTGGTGTCCGTGCTGGCGCCCTACCAGGGTGCCTCGCCGGACGTGGTCGAGAAGCAGGTCGTGGAGCCCATCGAGGACAGCCTCGAGGCCGTCGACGGCATTTCGGGCGTCACCTCGACGGCCAGCGAGGGCAACGCCGTGATCATGGCGTCCTTCGACTACGGCAATGACACCAAGCAGCTCGTCGCCGACGTCCAGCAGGCCGTCAACCGGGCCCGCGTCCAGCTCCCGGACGACGTCGACCCGCAGGTCGTGGCCGGCTCGACCGACGACATCCCCACCGTCGTCCTCGCCGTCACCTCCGGCAAGGACCAGCAGGCCCTCTCCGACCAGCTCGACAAGACGGTCGTACCGGACCTGAAGGCCATCGACGGCGTCGGCCAGGTCACCGTCGACGGCGTACGGGACCTGCAGGTCTCCGTCACGCCGGACGACAAGAAGCTGGCGCAGGCCGGTCTGACCTCCCAGGCCCTGTCACAGGCCCTGCAGGCGGGCGGCGCGACCGTCCCCGCGGGCTCCTTCGACGAGGACGGCCACAACCGCACCGTCCAGGTGGGCGGCGGCTTCACCTCGCTCGCCCAGATCGAGGACCTGATGGTCACCGGCGAGGGCGCCAAGAAGCCCGTACGCCTCGGCGACGTGGCCACCGTCAAGCAGGAGCAGGCCACCGCCGACTCCATCACGCGCACCGACGGCAAGCCCTCCCTCGCGGTGATGGTCACCATGGACCACGACGGCAGCGCGGTCGCCATCTCCGACGCGGTCAAGGACAAACTGCCCGGCCTGCGCAAGGACTTGGGCTCCGACACGAAGATCACGGTCGTCAGCGACCAGGGCCCGGCGGTCTCGAAGGCCATCAGCGGCCTGACCACGGAAGGCGGGCTCGGCCTGCTCTTCGCGGTCCTGGTCATCCTGGTCTTCCTGGCGTCGGTCCGCTCGACCCTCGTCACGGCGGTGAGCATCCCGCTCTCGGTCGTGCTGGCCCTGATCGTCCTGTGGACGCGGGACCTCTCGCTCAACATGCTGACGCTCGGCGCCCTGACCATCGCCATCGGCCGGGTCGTCGACGACTCGATCGTGGTCCTGGAGAACATCAAACGGCACCTCGGCTACGGCGAGGAGCGCGAGGAGGCCATCCTCAAGGCGGTCCGTGAGGTCGCCGGCGCGGTCACCTCCTCCACCCTCACCACGGTCGCCGTCTTCCTGCCGATCGGCCTGGTCGGCGGCATGGTGGGCGAGCTGTTCGGCTCGTTCAGCCTGACGGTGACGGCGGCCCTGCTGGCCTCCCTCCTGGTCTCGCTGACGGTCGTACCGGTGCTGTCGTACTGGTTCCTGCGCGCCCCGAAGGGCACGCCCGCGGACGCCGACGAGGCCCGCCGCAAGGCCGAGGAGAAGGAGGCGAAGAGCAGGCTCCAGCGGGTCTACGTGCCCGTCCTGCGCTTCGCGACCCGGCGCCGGCTGACCAGCGTGCTGCTCGCGGCGGTGATCCTCATCGGCACCTTCGGCATGGCGCCGCTGCTGAAGACGAACTTCTTCGACCAGGGTGAGCAGGAAGTCCTCACCGTCAAGCAGGAGTTGAAGCCGGGCACGAGTCTGGCGGCCACCGATGGCTCCGCGCAGAAGGTCGAGAAGCTGCTCGCCGGGGTCAAGGGCGTCAAGGACTACCAGGTGACCGTCGGCTCGTCCGGCTTCATGGCGGCCTTCGGCGGCAGTACGGACACCAACCAGGCGTCGTACCAGGTGATGCTGGACGACAAGGCCTCGTACGACGACGTGCAGGACGACATCGAGTCGGGTCTGAAGAAGCTCTCCGGCATCGGCACCACCACCGTCTCGGCCGGCGACGGCTTCGGCAACCAGGACCTGAGCGTCGTCGTGAAGGCGGCCGACCCGGCCGTGCTGAACAAGGCGTCGGAGCAGGTCCGCGCCACCGTGGCGGGCCTCGACCACGTCACCGACGTGACCAGCGACCTCGCGCAGAGCGTGCCGCGCATCTCGGTCAAGGCCAACTCCAAGGCGGCCGCGGCCGGTTTCAACGACCAGACCCTCGGCGCGGCCGTCGCCCAGGCGGTGAAGGGCACCGCCGCCGCCAAGGCGATCCTGGACGACACCGAGCGCGACGTCGTCATCAAGTCGGCCGAGCCGGCGACGACCCTGGACCGGCTGAAGAAGGTGCAGCTCGGCCCGGTCAAGCTCGGCGACATCGCGACGGTGAAGCTGGTCGACGGCCCGGTCTCCATGACCCGTATCGACGGTCAGCGCGCCGCCACCATCACGGCGAAGCCGACGGGCGACAACACGGGCGCGGTCAGCACGAAGCTGCAGTCCAAGATCAAGGCCCTGAAGCTCCCGGCCGGCGCCACGGCCGAGATCGGCGGTGTCAGCTCCGACCAGGACGACGCGTTCAAGAACCTGGGCCTGGCGATGCTGGCGGCGATCGCGATCGTCTTCATGCTCCTGGTCGCGACCTTCCGCTCGCTCGCCCAGCCCCTGATCCTGCTCGTCTCGATCCCGTTCGCGGCGACGGGCGCGATCGGCCTCCTGGTCGCCACCGGCACCCCGATGGGCGTCCCCGCGATGATCGGCATGCTGATGCTGATCGGCATCGTGGTGACGAACGCGATCGTGCTGATCGACCTGATCAACCAGTACCGGAAGCAGGGTTACGGCGTCGTCGAGGCCGTGGTCGAGGGCGGCCGCCACCGTCTGCGCCCCATCCTCATGACGGCCCTTGCGACGATCTTCGCCCTGCTCCCGATGGCCCTGGGCGTCACCGGCGAGGGCGGCTTCATCGCCCAGCCGCTCGCCGTGGTCGTCATCGGCGGTCTGATCACGTCGACGCTGCTGACCCTGCTGCTCGTTCCGACGCTCTACGCGATGCTCGAGCTTCGCAAGGAGCGCCGCGCGAAGAAGCGGGCGGCGAAGCGCGCGAAGAAGCTGGGGCTGCCGTCCCAGCGGTCCGCCTCGGACGAACCGGAGCCGGAGCCCGCCGGAGTGTGACGGCTGAGACGGCCCGCACCCCGGCCGTCGGCATTTCCCGGTTATGTATCTTGTGGCTCGAACTGCTTTACGGTGAAGGGGATCCCTGCGGTGCCACTGCACAAGGACGACCCGAAATCGGTCGGCGGATACCGGCTGGTCGACCGCCTCGGGGCCGGAGGCATGGGCGTCGTCTACTGGGGCCGGTCCCGCTCGGGCCGTGACGTCGCCGTCAAGGTCGTGCACGCCCAGTACGCCGAGGACCCGGTCTTCCGTGCCCGGTTCCGCCAGGAGATCGAGGCCGTCCGCAAGGTGAGCGGCGCCTTCACCGCACCGGTGGTGGACGCCGACCCGGAGGCGGTACGGCCCTGGATGGCGACCCAGTACGTTCCGGGGAGCTCCCTTGCCCAGCGGATCCGCGAGCACGGTGCGCTGAAAGGCACCGAACTGCGCCGCCTGGCCCTGGGGTTGGTCGAGGCGCTGCGGGACATCCACCGGGCCGGGGTGGTGCACCGGGATCTCAAGCCCGCCAACGTCCTGATCTCCGAGGACGGCCCGCGCGTCATCGACTTCGGCATCTCCCGCGCGGCCGAGAACCACCAGACCCTCACCGAGACCGGCCAGATGATCGGCACCCCGCCCTTCATGTCCCCGGAACAGTTCACCGACGCCCGTACGGTCAGCACCTCCTCGGACGTCTTCTCGCTCGGGGCGCTGCTGGTGTACACCGCCACCGGGCGCGGTCCCTTCGATGCCGACAGCCCCTATCTGACGGCCTACCGGGTGGTCCACAACGAACCCGTACTGGACGGGCTGCCGCTGCCGCTGCGCGCGGTCCTGGAGCGCTGCCTGGCCAAGGAGGTCAAGGACCGGCCCGAACTCGACGAGCTGGCACGGGAGTTCGCGGACGTCCTGCCCGAATGGGACCCCGACGACCCGCTCACGGTGACGCTGCGCGCGGACGTGCTGCGGACCGTGGGGGAGACCTCCTCCGGGGCCGACCCGGCGGCGGTGACGAAGCCCCCCGGGCTCAGCCGCCGTATCGGCAGGCGGGGTCGCCGCATCCGCCCACTGGTGGCGGCCGGCACGGCGGCCGCGATGGCCCTGGCCCTGCTCTGGTACATACGGTTCGGACCGGGGCTCTCGGACGGCCCCCAGACAGCGACCTCCGCCACCTCCGCCACTTCCGCGACCTCCCGGTGGGCGGCGGTGCCCACCGGCTTCAAGTCGTGGCAGACGACGGTGTTCAAGGCGGCACCGCGGGGCGAGGTCAAGGCGCTGGGGAAGGAGAGCGGCGATCCGACCGACGTCACCTGCCGGAGGTACGAGGACGCGGTCTACTGCGCGGGCAACAACATCCTTCCGGTACGTCTGGACGGCCGTACCGGCAAGACCGTCTGGCGCTCCTCCCTCGCGTCCGCCGACGCCGGCACAGGGCTGAACACCTTCACGCTCCTCGGGGTGAAGGACGGCGCGGTGCTCGTCCGGCAGGTCGTCTACCCGGACGGCGCCGGGAACGGCACGGTCAGCATGGTCGCCCTCGACGCGGACAGCGGCGAGCAGCTGTGGGCACGCAAGATGAACGACACGAGCGTCGACGTCCTGACCGGCGACCTCGCCCTGACCACCGACACCAGCGGCCGGCTGCTGACGGCCCGTTCCCCGCGCACCGGCGTCGACCGCTGGACCGTGCAGCTGCCCGCCGACAACTACTGCCAGTTCCTGACGGTCGGCTCCGGCCTGTACGAGCACTGCTTCCCGCACGACGAGACCCGGGCCGCCGAGGTCGTGGAGCTGGACCGGACCGACGGGTCGGTGGTCCGGCGTCTGAAGACCCCGTACACGACCGGCCTGCTCGGCGCCGTCGACGGCAGGCTGGCCTTCGTGGTCGGTACCTCGGGGCCCACGCGTCCCGAGGAACTGACGTTCGGCAAGATCTGGCTGGTCGATCCGGACACCGGCGTCGGCACCACGATGAAACTGCCGAAGACCTACGAGGGCGCGGTGACGCTGGCCGCCGACACCCTGTGGATCACCGCGGCCAACGGCCAGGTGACCGCCGTGTCCCCGCTGACCGGCAGACAGCTGTGGCAGACCCGGACCGACGCCGAGGGCTCGGGCCAGGCCACGTACGACGCCCGCACCCGCACCCTGTATCTGGCCAGCACCAGCGGCCGGGTCGCGGCCCTCGACGCACGCAAGGGCACGCTGCTGTGGGAGACGGGCGCGCACGCCGAGCAGCTCGCGAGCGGCGACGTCATCAAGTCCGAGGTGCTGCCGTACGGCGGCGCGCTGATCGTGAACACCCCGGACGGCACCGTCTTCGGCCTCGACCCCGCTCACCCCGAACGGAACTCCTCCTCGGGGTGAGCACACCGCACAGGGGGACTACGGCAGCGCCAGCATCCGCTCCAGCGCCAGCTTCGCGAATGCCTCCGTCTCCTTGTCGACCTCGATCCGGTTGACCAGGTTGCCCTCGGCCAGGGACTCCAGGGCCCAGACCAGGTGGGGGAGGTCGATGCGGTTCATGGTGGAGCAGAAGCAGACCGTCTTGTCGAGGAAGACGATCTCCTTGCCCTCGGGCGCGAAACGGTTGGCGAGCCGTCGTACCAGATTGAGTTCCGTGCCGATGGCCCACTTGGAGCCGGCCGGAGCGGCCTCCAGGGCCTTGATGATGTACTCCGTCGAGCCGACGTAGTCGGCCGCGGCCACGACCTCGTGCCTGCACTCCGGGTGGACCAGCACGTTGACGCCCGGGATGCGCTCGCGCACGTCGTTCACCGAGTCGAGGCTGAAGCGACCGTGCACCGAGCAGTGGCCCCGCCAAAGGATCATCTTCGCGGCACGCAGCTGGTCGGCCGTCAGCCCGCCGTTCGGCTTGTGCGGGTTGTAGAGGACGCAGTCCTCCAGCGTCATCCCCATGTCCCGCACCGCGGTGTTGCGGCCCAGGTGCTGGTCGGGGAGGAACAGCACCTTCTCGCCCTGCTCGAAGGCCCACTCGAGGGCCTTCTTCGCGTTGGACGACGTGCAGATCGTGCCGCCGTGCTTGCCCGTGAACGCCTTGATGTCGGCGGAGGAGTTCATGTACGAGACGGGCACGACCTGCCCGGCTATGCCCGCCTCGGTCAGCACGTCCCAGCACTCGGCGACCTGCTCGGCCGTCGCCATGTCGGCCATCGAGCACCCGGCGGCGAGGTCGGGCAGAACCACCTTCTGGTCGTCCGAGGTCAGAATGTCGGCCGACTCCGCCATGAAGTGCACACCGCAGAACACGATGTACTCGGCCTCCGGACGTGCCGCCGCGTCCCGGGCCAGCTTGAAGGAGTCACCCGTGACGTCGGCGAACTGGATGACCTCGTCGCGCTGGTAGTGGTGGCCGAGCACGAACACCTTGTCGCCGAGCTTCTCCTTGGCCGCGCGGGCGCGTGCCACCAGGTCCGGGTCGGACGGCGAGGGCAGGTCACCGGGACACTCGACACCGCGCTCGCTCTTCGGGTCGGCCTCACGGCCGAGGAGCAGCAGGGCGAGAGGAGTCGGCTGTACGTCGAGCTGCGGGGTCTGGGCGGTGGTCACGACACGCACCCTTTCTGTTCTGCAGGTTGTTCTGCGGGTTGCTCTACGGGAGTGCTTTTCGTCGAACTGACGCTATCTATCATAACCCGCTTCACGTCACTTTGACGACGGTCATAACGTCGATGTGACATGAATCCCCGTGCCGTACCGGCGGAGGACCTCTGGGCCGCTGTTCGCTTCGTCGCCGGTGTGCGAGCATGAAAGAACAGGCGAAAAGACAAGTTGCTCAGCGCGGAATGAATCCGCGGCCCCGGCGGTTGACACCGTCGGCAAGCAGTCTCCGTACAACCCGGGAGAGATGTAGATGTCCGTATCGGACGAGACCAGCACCGTCACCGACGGCATCATCCTGTCCGACGCCGCCGCGGCGAAGGTCAAGGCCCTGCTCGACCAGGAAGGCCGTGACGACCTGGCCCTGCGTGTCGCCGTCCAGCCCGGCGGCTGCTCCGGCCTGCGCTACCAGCTCTTCTTCGACGAGCGCTCCCTCGACGGTGACGTGGTCAAGGACTTCGGCGGTGTCAAGGTCGTCACCGACCGCATGAGCGCCCCGTACCTGGGCGGCGCGTCCGTCGACTTCGTCGACACCATCGAGAAGCAGGGCTTCACGATCGACAACCCGAACGCGACGGGCTCCTGCGCCTGCGGCGACTCCTTCAGCTGAGCCGCGTTGCCGGCCTGCTGAACAACTGAACATGCCGAAGGCGGCGGCCCCCTCCGACAGGGCCGCCGCCTTCGCGTATGTCCGGGCTACTGCACCCCGGCCGTCGTCCGCGGCAGCCGTGCCCCCTGCTTCACCTGCGGAATCTCCTTGCCGTCCGAGCTCACGACCGTGCGGTCACCGAGCGGCTCGTCCAGCTGCACGGTCTTCTGGAACTCCTTGGCGATCATGATGCAGACCTTGCCCTTCCAGGGCGTCTCGGTCACCGTGACGGTCACCTCGTCCGCGCTCTCGCTCGCCGTGGCCTTGTAGTCGGCGCACACCCCGCCCGTGAAGCTCACGGTCAGGTCCGTGCCGTCCGTCGTATAGCCGTCCACCTTGACGTCGCGGGTGCTGGGCGCCGAGGTCGGCTCGTCGCCCGGCGCGGTCGCCGACGGGGTGGGCTCGCCGGACGGCGTCGTCGAGTTCGAGGCCAGGTACTTGGGGTCGACCGCCGGATACGTCACCGTGAAGTCGTTCTGCGCGCCCGTGTTCTTCACCTCGAACAGCCAGGACGGCACCAGCGCCTGCCGCCCGTTCACGGGCCGCGCGGCCAGCCCGAACACCGCGCCCTCGACCGTGACGGTCTCCTTCGCCGGCGTCGCGGTCGCCCCCGACGCCGACTGCCCACACGGTGCTTCCAGCCGGTCCTTGAGCGGTACGGGGGTGGCGCAGCCGCCGATGCCCATGCGGTGGTCGGTCGTGGGCGCCGAGTTCATCAGCGCCAGCGTCTTCTGCGCGCCCAGCACGGGATATGTGTCGCCCTTCGCCGGCGCCTTCAACTGGCCGCTGCCGCCGACCACTTCACCCTGCGCACTCACCGTCAGGCCGGTCGTCCAGCCGTGGGTGGGCAGTCCGCCGACCACCGGATCGGCGTTCACCGCCCGCTGGGCGCCGATGACCTGGCCGGCATCCACCTTCGCGTCGTCCTGACCGACCGCCTTCAGCACCGGCGCCGCGGCCTTCTTCGCGGCCGCCTCGCTCACCGTGGCGCCGGCCGGATTCGCGGGATCCTTCGTGCATGTGGTGATGCTCCGACAGGCGTCGGTGCCGGCCGCGTACCGATGGAAGGTCCATGCGCCAGGCGCCTGCTTGTTCACCACGAGGCTCGGTCCGGACCCGTCCTTGCTGGGCCCGACCTGCCAGGCCTGCCCCTGGGCCACCGGCGCCCCGTCCAGCCCGAGGGCCTTCGCCAGCCGGGCCACCTCGTCCTTGGTGACCTCGCCGGTCGCCCGGTACACGGGCGCCGACCCGGGACCGTCGGGCAGGCTGCCGTCGACCTTGTAGGTCACGCCGTACGGGTTGGGCTCCCCGGGCGCGATCCCGTTCGTACCGCCGCCCTCGGAGTAACCGTCGAGCGCGAGCGGCGGGGGAGTGCCGTCGTCGCCGGAGGCCCCGGAGTCCGTACGACCGCCGGACCCACCGGAGGCCGAGGCGGCGATGTATGCCCCGCCGCCTCCCACGAGCAGCACGGCGGCGGCGACGGAGGCGATGAGGGCGGGGGAGCGCCGTCGGGGTGGCCGGGCGGCGTCCGCCCCGGGATCGGGGGTGGCGTCGAGTACGTCGGCGTCCCCCTCGTGACCACCGCTCTCGGGAGCGGGGGAAGCGCCGCCGGCCTCAACCTCGAAAACCACGGCACCGGCCTCGGCAACGTCGGCCTCAGCCGCGGGAAGGTCGGCCTCGGCTTCGGGACCCTTGGCACCGGCCTCGGCAACGTCGGCCTCGGCTTCGGGAGCCTTGGCGCCGGCTTCGGGAGCCTTAGCGCCGGCTTCGGAAACCTTGGCCTCGGCCTCGGGACCCTTGGCCTCGCCCTCGGAAACCTCGGCACCGGAAGCGCCCGCGCCGGCTTCCCCCTCGGGAACTTCCGCAGTCACGTCCCGATCGGAGGTGTCCTCGCTCGCCTCCTGCTCAGAAGGGTCCGCATCGCCCTGGGTGACGCCCCGAGCCTCGGCGCCCTGCTCCTCCACGGCACCCTGCTCCTCGGCGGAGCCGACGGCGCCCTGGTCCGCCGCGGAGGCGGTGTCGCCCTGCTCCTCGCCGAAGCCGGCCCCGTCGTTGTCGGGTCGCTCGGTGTTCACCGCATCGCTCCTTCTGCTGCACAGCTGTCCCGTGACCACCCTGACCCGGCCCTGTCAAAACGGCCTGCGGGGGGTCGTATCGCACATCCCCTCTACGGGGGACGGCGATGGGACGCAGCGGCGGAGCGCGCGGTTCCCTCGGACGTGCCGACCCGGACTACCGAGCCGTAATCAGTCGCCGTAGTCCGACATCGCGTCCAGCAGCCGGGCCGACTTCGGCGGCACCGTCACACCGTGGATGAGTGACGGGGAGACCGGGAGAGCGGTGATCCGGTCGGGAACGCCCCAGTGGGGGACCATCCGGGCGCAGTCGCCGCGCAGCGACGCGAGGTCGCCTTCCAGGTCGACCGGGGCCGGGGCATGGACCTTGAGGTTCGTCATAGCGGAACCGTATGCACGCCCAGGCCGGTGAAGAAAGATCTACTATCGGGTAGTTTTGGCCACTTCAGAGCCCCGCAACGACCCGGTAGCGTGAACTGTCAACCCCGTCTCCCCACAGGAGAGAACCCGTCGTGCGCATCGCAGTCACCGGCTCCATCGCCACCGACCACCTCATGACCTTCCCCGGTCGCTTCGCCGACCAGCTCGTCGCGGACCAGCTGCACACGGTCTCGCTCTCCTTCCTGGTCGACAACCTCGACGTACGCCGGGGCGGTGTCGGTGCGAACATCGCCTTCGGCATGGGCCAGCTCGGCACGGAGCCGATCCTGGTCGGCGCCGCCGGCTTCGACTTCGACGAATACCGGGCCTGGCTGGACCGGCACGGCGTCGACACCGACTCCGTCCGCATCTCCGAGACCCTGCACACCGCCCGTTTCGTGTGCACCACCGACGCCGACCACAACCAGATCGGCTCCTTCTACACGGGCGCGATGAGCGAGGCCCGCCAGATCGAGCTGAAGACCGTCGCGGACCGTGTCGAAGGCCTCGACCTGGTCCTGATCGGCGCCGACGACCCCGAGGCGATGCTCCGCCACACCGAGGAGTGCCGCTCCCGCTCCATCCCCTTCGCCGCAGACTTCTCCCAGCAGATCGCCCGTATGAACGGCGACGAGATCCGGATACTGCTGGAGGGCGCCACGTACCTCTTCTCGAACGAGTACGAGAAGGGCCTCATCGAGTCCAAGACCGGCTGGAGCGACCAGGAGATCCTGGCCAAGGTCGGCCACCGCGTCACCACCCTCGGCTCCCGCGGCGTCCGCGTCGAGCGCCTCGGCGAGGACCCGATCGAGGTCGGCTGCGCGGAGGAGGAGCGCAAGGCCGACCCCACGGGCGTCGGCGACGCCTTCCGGGCCGGCTTCCTCTCCGGCCTCGCCTGGGGTGTCTCCCTGGAGCGCGCGGCCCAGGTCGGCTGCATGCTCGCCACGCTCGTCATCGAGACGGTGGGCACGCAGGAGTACCAGCTGCGGCGCGGTCACTTCATGGACCGGTTCGCCAAGGCGTACGGCCATGAGGCCGCGGCGGAGGTCCAGAAGTACCTGGCGTAGTCAGGAGATCCGGCGGACCACGTAGGCCGAGCCCTGGTCCGCCGGTTCCTCACCCACGTACTCCTGCCCCCGCATCTCGCACCACGCCGGGATGTCGAGCCGCGCCGCCTCGTCGTCGGCCAGGACCCGCACCGTCCCGCCCACCGGGACGTCCCCGATGACCTTGGCGAGCTCGATGACGGGGAGCGGGCACAGCTTGCCCAGCGCGTCCACGACCAGCGTGTCCTCCTGCCGCACCGTCACCACAACCGGTGCCCCCAGCTTCTCCCGCACCCCCGCCACGGCCCCCGGCAGCACGGCCAGGAACCGCTCGACGTCCTGCGCAGCCGTCCCCGTCGGCAGCGAAACCCGCACATTTCCCTCACTCAGTACGCCCATCGCCCGCAGCACATGGCTCGGCGTCAGCGTGCTGCTCGTGCAGGACGATCCGGACGAGACGGAGAAACCCTCCCGGTCCAGCTCGTGGAGCAGTGTCTCCCCGTCGACATAGAGACAGGAGAAGGTGACGATCCCCGGCAGCCGCCGCTCCGGATCCCCCACCACCTCCACATCGGCGACCACCTCCGGCACCCGCGCCCGGATCCGCTCCGTCAGCTCCCGCAGCCGTACCGCCTCTTGTTCCGCCTCCGCGCGCACCGCCCGCAGCGAGGCGGCCGCCGCCACGATGCCGGGCAGATTCTCGAACCCGGCGGCCCGCCCCGACTCCCGCTCGTCCAGGGGCCCTTGAGGCGCGAACCGCACGCCCTTGCGTACAACAAGCAGGCCGACCCCCGAGGGCCCGCCCCACTTGTGCGCACTGCCCGCGAGCAACGACCAGTCGCCCTCGACCGGCCCCCACCCCAGCGACTGGGCGGCATCCACGAACAACGGCACACCCGTGGCCCGGCACACCTCCGCCACCTCCGCCACCGGCTGCACGGTCCCCACCTCGTGATTGGCGGACTGCAGACAGGCCAGCGCGGTATCGGGCCGCAGGGCATCCGCGTACGACTCCACGGCCACCGCGCCCCCGCGATCCACGGGCACCTGCGTCACCGCACCGCCCCCCGCCTCGAACACCTCTGCCGAATGCAGCACCGAGGAGTGTTCGACGGCTGACACGATCAGGTGACGTCCCACCCGACGGCGACCGGCCAGAGCCCCGGCGATTCCGGTGTGTACGGCCCGGGTGCCGGATGAGGTGAAGACCAGTTCGTCAGGCCGGCAGCCCACCGACTCCGCCGCTGCCTCCCGCGCCGCATCCAGCAACAGCCGTGCCCTGCGCCCCTCGCGGTACAACCGCGCGGGATCGGCCCACCCTTCATCGAGCGAAGCAAGCAGCGCCTGCCGGGCAACGGGATGAAGGGGAGCACCGGAAGCGGCATCGAAGTAAGACACACAGCAACGCTAAGCGCCCCAAAGGGGCGCGGGGAACTGCGCGATCAACCACGAATTACCTGAACTCGCCACAGAAACAGAACGTACCGAGTTAATGGGCGCCCGTTTCCCACCCCTTCGGGGTGACCGGCGGCGCGTATGCCACCCTCCCCGCGACCCCCCGTAGGGCGTCGGCTAGGGTTTGGTCCGCATAAACATCCAAACCCCTGCCCGACGCAGGGCGGCGACCGACCCGCGAGAAGGCAGGCCGCAGCCAACCGCGCGGGCGAGACTCTCGGGAAGGCGCTACGTGAGTCCCAACGGCTCCGACCGCTCGCCGCGGCGCCCGATGCGGCGGAAGCTGCTGCAGGCAATGACCGCGGGCTTGGTCCTGTCGACCGCCACCGGTTGCACATACAAGGACTTCCCCCGCCTTGGCATGCCCACCCCGGTCACAGAAGAGGCTCCGCGGATCCTCTCCCTCTGGCAGGGCTCGTGGGCGGCCGCGCTCGCCACCGGCGTGCTGGTCTGGGGCCTGATCCTGTGGGCGACCATCTTCCACCGGCGCAGCCGCACCAAGGTCGAAGTTCCCCCGCAGACCCGGTACAACATGCCGATCGAGGCGCTGTACACGGTCGTTCCGCTCGTCATCGTCTCGGTGCTGTTCTACTTCACGGCCCGCGACGAGTCGAAGCTCCTCAGCCTCACCGACAAGAAGCCCGACGTCACTGTGAACGTCGTCGGCTTCCAGTGGAGCTGGGGCTTCAACTACATCGAGCCCGTCGAGGGCTCCAGCGGCGACGCGAAGACCGACAAGAACCTGGCCGCCATTCCGGACCGGTTCAAGAACGACTTCCCGGCGAGCGCGGGCGGTGTCTACGACGTCGGCACGCCCGCCACGAAGAACCCGCAGACCGGCAACCCGGGTCCGACGCTGTGGCTCCCCAAGGGGCAGACGGTCCGCTTCGTCCTCACCTCGCGTGACGTCATCCACTCCTTCTGGGTGGTGCCGTTCCTGATGAAGATGGACGTCATCCCGGGCCACACCAACTCCTTCCAGGTGACCCCCAACAAGGAGGGCACCTTCCTGGGCAAGTGCGCCGAACTGTGCGGCGTCGACCACTCCCGGATGCTGTTCAACGTGAAGGTCGTCTCCCCTGAGCGCTACGAGCAGCACCTCAAGGACCTCGCCAAGAAGGGGCAGACCGGTTACGTTCCCGCCGGCATCGCGCAGACGAGCCACGAGAAGAACCGGGAGACGAACAACCTGTGAGCATCCTCAACGAACCCCAGGGTGCCGCGGCAGAGTCCCACTACGCGGACGAACTGCCGGTCCGGCGCAAGCAGCCCGGCAACGTCGTGATCAAGTGGCTCACCACCACTGACCACAAGACGATCGGAACGCTGTACCTCGTCACCTCCTTCGCGTTCTTCCTGATCGGTGGCGTGATGGCGCTGCTGATGCGCGCCGAGCTGGCCCGTCCGGGCCTGCAGATCATGTCGAACGAGCAGTTCAACCAG
>Ga0307512_10004055_pt1 | contig 16304 bp, 17 predicted proteins | sample 14_EM_MG_FD_200267 | JGI IMG/M metagenome (GOLD analysis project Ga0307512, IMG submission 200267) | Populus trichocarpa ectomycorrhiza microbial communities from riparian zone in the Pacific Northwest, United States - 14_EM | ecosystem: Host-associated > Plants > Roots > Unclassified | place...
TTGTGCGCTGGCGTGGCTCATCCGCAGCTTTCTTCGACGGGTATATTGTTTTCAAGCGTCACGCGCGCGTGCGCGCTCCTGTTCCTGCTCAGTTCCAGCTCCCGCCCGTGCGCCCATCGGCTATCGGACGGACGGAGGTAAGATCCCAACTAGAATATATATTCATATTCATTCAATGAACTGCGACCCCCTACGCGCGTAAACTATACTAAGTCGGCGATATTTACGATGTCGGCCGATCGCTGTGGGGCGACTCGGAAGCCCCTGCCACGGTGGCCCTGCAATTGATACCGAGGAAGACACACACATATACACACACACACATGACACACGCGCGCAGAACAAAGTAGCAAAAGTACGTAAAAAAAATGGTGTGTTCTTTTTCTATCTCTGCGGTACAGACCCGTCGCGTGCTCTGGCGGCCGCCGCCCCGCGGATCTACGCACGCGAAGCGGGGGAGGGGTGGTGTGTGTGTGTGTGTGTGTCTTGTGATCTGTTGATCTGTTGGAAAGAAGCCACAGGGTCTCGGTTGTTCAGTTGTGTTTCTTTGAACATTTCCGAACCTACTATATGACAGCCTTCCATGTCATAGCGTTAACAAGAGCTCGACCGACAAAACCGACACCCCGAACCTCTTTCATGTCGCCCTTTCCACGTGTCCGTCCGTCCGTCCGTCCACGCACGCACGCACGCACGACATCAAGTGGGCCCAGTTTTGTCTAACTGTACGTACTGTACAGCCTGAGTGCGCGCATCCTCGCGCAACGTCATAACACGGTTCTTGTTTTTTTAGTTATTATATACAACCCAGGCGGTTCGTGATCCGACTTCACATGCAGGCGCTCTCGGGCTCATGCACCGTGATTCAATGAAGGACTCGCATCGCCCGCGACGACATTATTAGCCTTTCTGGTTCTCTACTCACTCGGCAGTACGAGGGTGCGTGGTGTGTTACGCTACCCAAACCTCATAGTACGGTACCACCTCATTCACTCGATACCGTGCCGTAACGTACCACTTTTACTGGCTTACTCACTTAAACTTTGCCTGCTTACGGTACGTTTGGGGGAGGGCCCGCCGTAAATATACGACATAGGATCGGGACGGTGCGGTTCCGACGATTTCATGATCAGTCTCTAGCTACAACACGTCACAAGGCAACATTATAAGTCAGGGGCCATCGTCATAGTAGTACCGCAACTGTCCACTGCCGAAGGAAGGAACGATTGCATTCAATCACCCCAACTTAAACCGCGCACTGCCTGACACGCAACTGCGCAGCACAACGACACGCGACGTCGGACGGACGGAGGGGCGATGTGATCTACAATTGCGAGCTGCAGTGAGGCAACCCGCGCTCGCGTTCTTCCGTTCGTTCCGCGGACATTGTGGGACATCTCATCATACGTCATGATGCAAGAAAAGCGTATCTCTGACCGGCACGTTTCAGCTTTCTTCTTGTCCTCGAGGCCGACCCCCTTCCTTCGGGTTCAAGGTTCAAGTCCCGGACGTCCACCCAGCAGAGAGAACACTTCCCTCCCCCCCTGGAGGTAAAAAGTAAATGAAAATATCCCTCTCTCAGAGTTCCTCTCGCCCGCTGCTCTGCTGGCCACTTACACGCAGCAGAACTTTAAGACCACGATGCCCGGACGTCGGAGCCACGTTCTCCCCATTTCATTATCATATGATGATGGGGGTGGCCCCGGACGAACGACTCGGAGAGGTCAGGTCTCCCCCGGGAGCACCGTCGTCCGAGGTCATCCGTCCGACCGTCCGAAAACCCGATTAGGACGCGCGATATCCCGCACTTTGCTTTGATCAGCCCCATCCACGCCCATTTCCTCCCCATCGATGCTTACCCCTACCTTACCCCTCAGCCTAGCTTAGCTTAGCGCAGCCACCATCGTAACATAAACTCCACCACCCCCACCTAATCTCCACTCACAGTCACAACCCCCAATCCTCATGTCCCTGCCAGATAACACGTATGAACCGTTCAAAGAAGGAAGGACGATTGACTCTCGACAAAGAGGGTATATGTAAGTGATGTGGTGAGAAGAAGGAGAAGACGAAGAAGAAGCAACGACAGATAGAGATAACACATGCGTTCATGTTCGCGCGCGCGTGTTGCTGTGTACATACAGCAGCATATTGTAATGTGGCGTGGCGTGGCGTGGCGCCCGGGGCTCTGTGATAGAGTTGGGCGATTTGGTTGCGCGCGGTGAAACTACGCTTATTCCTCGGGGGTGGGTTTCATCAAAGGACGTATACCGTTAATGGAAGCCGTCTAAACGACCAGAAATAAAAAATATGACGAACGGAACTTATGATGGGGGGCAATGGGGCAGTGAGTGGCAACAGACAGGACTGAATGGGGACATATGTCATTTCCCTGTGATGAAATGAAAGTAAACAAAGGGGGGGGAAAAGGAGAGAGATGAAAGATTGAGATTGAGGGGGGGGTCGGTCCAGCGAGGCTAAGCAAAAAGGGCAAAGAAGTGTGTTGTATTGGGAGAAAGCGGTACCTGTGTGTGTGTACCCACAGGTCGAGGAAACGGAAAGACCAAAAGAGCTGAGATGGCGAGATTGCAAGCATCGAACAGTAAAACCCAAAAGAGGAAATAGGGAAACGGGGATGCCATAAGGGGACCCAACCCGAGTGGACGGACGGGCGGAGAGTGACGGGGACATAATTGACTACCGACACTATGGGTCGCGGTCGAACGTTATCCCAACGTTATCCCATCCTGGTGGCGCCCATTCTCTATTGTCCGTCCGCTGTGTACGGGCCCTCTTGTAATCTTAGGGCTCGAGCCTTGCCTCCTTGTATGGGTTATGTTTATGGCACGATTGCGGTTCGTTATGGCGTTATGTACACATCTAAAGTCATTCATTCCATCTTGGGGGTGTGCTCGGTCAAATTCGACCGACCACGCTCCCCCGCGACTAGTGAGGTGATTAGGCTTCTCTCATCCCCCCTCAATTGTAAGGCTACTACTAGTAGTAATCGCGTCATCCTCGGATCTCTCCTCCCCGTTATCAGTCGAGAAGATGAGGCGAGATACGTATGTACAAGTAATTTTGCTGTCGTAATCAATGTAGTAGACCCAGAAGACAACAACACAATACATGAATGAGCAAAAGAAAAAATATTAGTAAAAAAAAGAGGAAAAAGACAGAGAAAAGGAAACTAAGAGGAAAAAAAGGAAAAGAAAAAGACCACATGAAATGAGATAAGAAAAAGCGTCAGCAGGAGTAAAAAGAAAAGGAGACAGTGTGAGTTGTCGATGTGCATGCGTGTGCGTGAGTGTGATTAATGCGAGGGGAGCCCAGTGATGTACTACTTTTCGCCCGGATCGCTTCAGAATTGCGGTTGATGCACCGGCACTTGCTGGCTCGTGTATTGCTGCTGCTGCGGTTGTTGCGAAAACGATGACCCCGAGTACGCCTGCGGCGAGTACTGGGACTGGCCGCCATAGCCCTGGGGATACTGCCATGACTGTGGCCCTGCAGATTTGGTCGGCGACGGCGATGTAGGGGACGCTGCACCTGCAGGTGTAGCAGCGCCTTGCGAAGGAGTCGATTGGCGCGTCGCGGCGGCTGACTTTGAATGCTGCAAGCACTCGTGTTGCCCCGTCGCGAGCAATTGGAGGCCGATGGCGCCGTGGTCGCCTGAATGCTGATAGTGATATCCTAGAATGGATCATCAGTCTAAATGGGGATCACACCTCGGGGTAGAAGGGGGAAAACATACGGAGTCCGTTCATGTTCTTGTATCGCCGCTGACAATCGCCGACGCCACAGGCGAATGGGCGCAATCGGCGTTCCGCCTCGCGCTCCACCTCGCGTAGCTCGCCTTCCGTGATCTGCACACCCGATCTGTCGTTCCCGTTGACGACGACACCCTTCTCCGCGAGGAGGGCCTGTAATGCTTCTAGGTCCTTCGGAGGCGCAAAGTTGCAAGAGCCGTGAGTCATGTGGTACTTGAGTCCGTTCGCCTGCTTGTATGACTTGTTGCAATTTGGCTTTGGGCAACGGAAGGGCTTGGAAAGGAGGAGCGAGGATGCAGGCCGGGAGAGGGTTGTGCTGGCGCGCGGTGTGGATGTGGGTGAAGGCGAGGAGGGAGACGATGCGGAGGTAGAGGTAGATGCTTGTGCCGAGAGTGGGTGGTATGATGCCTGCGACTGACCCTGCGCGGTTACGGGTGATGCAACGCGTGAGCTGGACGGTGTGTTGGCAGGTGTCATGGAGCTCGGGCTGTACAGGAGTGTGGGAGGGACACAACTGTATGGGCTACCTGGCTGGCTGCTCGACGCACTGGTGCCATCAGCGGAACTTTGCAGGGGTGAGGTGACGGCACCGTAATCGGAGTATGCCGAGTATGTGCCAAAGGAATCGTGTGTGGAGGAGAAAGAAAGGGTGGATGTCGAAGCCCGCGACGGAAGAACGGTGGTGGTGTCAAAAGCGGAGACAGGCGAAGGACATTCAGAAGAGGGCTGGGAAAGAGATAAGGGAGTAAAAGACGACGCGTTGGGGAACGGTCGTTGAGCGGTGTAAGGTACTATGGGTGTGGTCACCGGGGTGAGGGGAGGAGAGGAAGCGGATGAGGAAGCGGGGGACGAGTCCATGTCGAGCTCCATGTCATCGGGATCGAAAGGACCCTGCTGCTGGAGGTGTAGGTGGTGTTGTGGGTGTTGGTGATGTTGTTGTTGGTGGTGGAGTTGGAGTTGGGGATGGGGTTGCTGGTTCTGGTGTTGTGGTCGAACCACTTGGGGGGAGGGTGGCAAGTACGAGTCGAACTTGGCGTTGGGTGTCGGGGAGGAAAAGTGGTTGGGGTAGAGTTGGCCTGGTGAGGCCTGGTCTAATACGACGACGTGGCACTCTTCAAAGTGCTCAACGAGGGCGTGTAAATCCTGGAGGTTGAGACCGCAGCAGGTGTAATTGCGGCACTATGGCGAGGAAGGGAGATCGATCACTTAGCAACGGGAAATGCGAGTTCGGGGAGTGGAGGTTACTCACGAGCTCGTCTTCGCGTTCCATGGCTGAGAGCGCGTTCATGATGGAACCTCTGTCTGACTCTATGGAGGAGGAAATCTTGCCTGCACCACGGAGGTCGGTGGGACTACAAGAAAAAAAGGTAGAAAAATGGGTAAGAGAGGGACGGAGTGGGGGGAATAAATAGGACGTACTCCAACGGCCCTAAGAGTTGACCGGGGGATGTACCGGGACAGTAACGATTGCCGTTACCGAAGGAGCCAGGGCGCCATGAGATGGGGGAGCCAAAGAAGGATCTCGTGTAGGAGGCGGGGTTGAAAGACGAGTAGGGAGGCGATGGCATTGGATGATCCTCTTGGAAGGGATGGTGGATGATGGGTTGAGGTTGAGCCATGTAGTGGATTCGGAGGAAGGGTTATAAAGGAGGAGAGAGGGAGAGATCAAGTCTTTCGGTGTCACTGCCACTTGTGCACCACAACTGGAGATTTTGACCAAGTCGCCCCCTCAACAGGGCTCTTATTTGTATTTCCCTTACAATCCCCGTGGGAAATACCCGGTCCGATCACAGCTTCACTCGTCCACCCCCTCCAAATGCTATGCCACTCCCTTTCTCCCCTTCATCCCGGTTTCTAACCCTACCCGATACCCGTTCATCGTCTTTCATCGCTATGCCCATCCTCACCGCCGTCCTTGAAAGCCCACTCCATCTCCCTTTCATCCGAATCGGCCTCTAGATCTCCACCTAGCCCTCCAGGAACGGACCTCTGTCACCCGGTCCGTACCACTTTACCGAACCGAACCAGTGACCGTCCCGAGAACTTGGTGCACTCACTTCCCACGTAGGCAACGGTCCCCCCCTCTAGATCCTAGATCCCGCCTCAATCAGCTCTGCTCTCACATCACCTCACCAACACACTACGAGGACTTCCCTTCCAAGGTCTCCAAACTCCACTACTTCCAGAACACCGTTCCCCGCCCCATCTCCCTCACACGGTCCCCCTCCCCTCACCCCTCTCTCCTCAACCATTCCCCCGCGTCCGACCACAATCCCCAATTTCGTCTGCGGCACCCGCATATTTGGGGAAATATCTCGTCGATCACTCCTTCACTCGACTCCTCGGCCCGGCGGTGTCTACCCCGTCGCCCTATAGTGGGTTCAAGTGTCTTCCCGACCGAGCCTTCGCCTTCATTCTATCTACTACGCCCCCTAGATCTGCCACAGATACGGCATTTGGTCACGCTTCCCCCCAATCCCAATAGAATGATGTTGTTTCTATCTTTTTGATACATACTCTGTCAACCAATCTCAATCTCGAAATCCATCATCGTCATCTACTTTTAACTATCATCGTCCTATAATCTCTCTGCCCTCCCCAAAACAGAGAACGCACTCAATCACACAAATACGCTTCGGCGCGTGACATCCAACCCAACCAACCCCGCAAAAGAGTCCATCGGCACATGTCCATTGCATTCCTTCCATTCAGCGCGCCTAAATGCCCACCCAAGGCCAACGTCCACCCGTAAGAGGTCTGCCTTCACGGCCCGTCCACGTTGAGCGCGCAAGGCACACATCCTTCCGCACTCATCGGCCGGCCTCTGAGTCTCAACGCAACCTTACACGCAATGACCGAGGAATGGGGTCAGACGAACGCGAACACGTGCTGTCGCACCCCGCCGCCACTGTCACGCCTCCTGACAGCAACCCTCTTGATAAACTGCGGCGTACGTATGAGACAAAGTAATCGCGAAGGGGGGCTTCTGCCATCATTCTACCCAGAAGCTGTGCTAAACCCCCGACGACTTCGCACGGACGAGAGCGAGAGCGACGCCATTCATTATATCATTTTACGAACAGCGCTACGTTACATCCACCCTCACTGATTGCAACAAACAGAACCCAACGAACGTGTTTGTAGGGTTACCCAACCGACCCACCCCGGTACAGGTAAAAAGATACGCAACATAACACGCCTCTGGGTAGTTGCAGTATATGGAAACCGTTGTTCTCCCGATTCTCATCCCTCTAATCATCCGTGATCATCCTCCATCACACGTGTGCACAGTTCCATTACATGGCTTAACGGCGCCGCCAGCCATAAACACGCACAATCCAACCCACGAGAACTTTAACCTCTCTCGGCAAAGCAGTTCTGTTTGTCTGTCTTTACATTGATGACAAAATCAGCGCGTAATCATCTCGCTCGAGATGATGTACACGACTGGGAGTGTGGATGTGTGGGTGGTGGGAGCTTTAAGCGGGGGATTGAGACCCGGTGGTAACACAGTGTGCCGCCGCTGGCGCTGAGTTGACTTGTCCGTGTTTCAACGTCCTTACGTTTGTGTCAGTGGCTGGCTGTCGGTGGAGTACAGTATAGAGTTAAGTTTCGTCCCCATTGTTCACCTTTCCGTCCAAATCCACAACAGAGTGGCGGCACAGAACAAACACACAATGCACAGCCATGGTTCATTTAATCAAAGCCCCTTGACACACACATTCTCTCTCTCTTATCTCTCTCCCAAATCCTATCATCAAACAAACTCAAATGAAATCTGACATGTGAATGATAGGACCTCGAATGGACAGCTGACAACTGACAACTGACGTGCGGACGTGGTAGTCCGAGCCCGAGCCCGAGTTCCGTTCCGTCGCCCCACTCCGGAGGAAGCACCCCGCAGCGCCTCAGGAGGCATGTTCGCGAGAGTACCGCACGGTAATGTTGGCGGTAAGGATAAAGGGTAACCGCAACCTTGGCGCGTGGTATGTGGCGTGGGCTGGGCCACACACAGCACGGCCTCACGGCCCACGGGCACACTCAGTTGCCAAGCCTAGCCCTTAGCCCTACCTTATGTTCGTGCGCCAGACAGTGCCCCCCCAGTGCCTCGATTGCCTCGATTTACCTATTTTGCCATACGATCCAACGTGCTGCAGCGGATCGATGACGGCAAAAATGAGAATCTGTATAACTGCTCTGGGGCTAGCACCAAGGCTAATTAACAGGTAGCCCTTTGGATGTAACCGGCCGGTAAGCATCTGAGCCCGGAGCCGGGGCTACTGCCCTCCATCGCTCGAACCCACCAACCCCCGTTTTCCGTGTCTGTCCCCATTCTTACTGTCATCATCCGCACCACGCACAACCCCACTTGCATTAGGTGCGGTTGGATTGTGCGGGCGCGGAGGCCCGTGTCCGTGTGTGTCTCCGTGTGTCCCCGCAGTTCGCATTATAATGTTTATGATTTTGTGATGGGACGGGTGATGGATGACGATGATGCGGTACCGGTGCCAGTATCGACTCTGTGGGTGTGGGTGCGTGGGAAGGCGTGGGTACGGTGGTGCAGAACACCGTGGGACGTACCGAGTCCGGGTGGGGCTTCGAACGGTCATGCTGATCCGTTTACGTCTCGTGTCGCTCGCACAGTTCCCAATTAAAAAAAACGTCCCCCGTACAGCCATCAACGTCACCACGGATCGTCGCGTTTGGGCATCAGCACATCAACGTTGGCGTTTTTTGTTGTTCATCATCATCATCGATTCGTTCGGTCGTTTTCTTTAGGGGGACTTGTGAGAAACGAGAAAGACACGACCCGCACGCGTGCTTTGTCAGCAGCAGCAATTGCGTGCGTGCGTGCGTGCGTGACAGCGGCGTCCCACGATGGGCTGGCCAGTGCACTCGTTTGTGCGGTGCTCCATTCGATTCGTGGCTGGCTCGTAAGTGCGTGTTCTCGGACAAGACAACCTTGGCTCGTTGGACTGCTTGGTGGCGTCTTGGCTTGGCTTGGCACCGGCACTAATACGGTACTGACCTGGGGCACTGCACTGGCACATACCGCACTGGCAACGGCTGCTGCGGCTGCGGGCCGGCGGACGGGCCACGCCAAGAGGCCATGGCCAAGACAAACGCGAAGAAATCGAGGCAGCGAGGCGGTGCACCCATGCTCACATCCCACACACGCACAAAATCTGGCACACGCACGCGCGCGAAACGACGACGCGCGATTTGACTCTCAGGGCTCGTCAGACATTCCCCCCGGATTCCCACCCCATCCCATCCGGGTCTGGTTCCATCCCGCACCTTGTTACGCCACTCTTCGCCCCCTCGTTTCGATCGAACATTCTGTCATTCGTTACCTTTCGCGTGGGTGCGCCGGGTTTCCCCCTCATCGACAACTTTTACCTTTTGAAATACGGTAGTACCGGTACCCCGTCGTCGACAAAACCAATAACCAATCCAAGCAGCAACCGCCAATCGCGGCAACCCCGCCGCCCCACCACAACGTACACGTGGACTAGACAGATAACGAGGTGGCGCTGCGCTGGCGGCTGTAGTCCAGTACCAAGTCAGTCAATCTCTGTCTATTTTCTTTACTTGGGGTATTTGCATTTGCGACGACATGGTAATCGCGGCATGCGCGGGGTAGTACGTATGTACTTGTGTTCTACCCCCCGTTCCCTTGCAGAGCTATTTCGTATAACATCGAACATCGATCCTTGTTTCACCACAGAGAGTTTAAGGGGCAGGAGAGGACCCATCATTCACGCATCAGCAAATAACGACCGACCAACCAAGGAAGCCAACAACCGACGAACGAGTCAACATCTCTTCCCGACGACTTTCTCCCTCCGCCCGCCCCTCCCCCTCGCTCGCGTCGGCGGAGATTAGGAGTCAGCCAACGCTTGTTTCGTTTCGCTCTCTGAGGTCCTCCTCTGTGATCTGAACGACGGGCCCGAGCACCAGGCACCGATCAGTCACGTGAACTGTTTGGAACTCAGCTCTGGCTCTCCACCAATCCAATCAAGATTGGGACTCTTTGTATAGTCCACACAAAAAAAGATGCAGTTTGATACGTATTATGCACATTAACCAATAGGTTAAGAGTCATTTACATGTCGCAGTTGAAGAGTACATTTTGTTATCATATTGAAAACAACACAAACAAGCGAGTTGTATGCTTGGCTGGCCAATTATAAAACCCATAAATAGGTAATAATGTCGATGACTATTACATAAGTAATTGTTATCAGCTCGCATGTGGCGTGATCGTCCCACCCCAACCACATCCTAGGGGCAATACAGTAGATATATAGAATCGGCACGCGCAGCATTGAGTTTTTGACTTGGGCACCTGTCTTGTATCGTATGGAATCGGGCAGCGCCCAGGGTCACGATCATGAATGTATGAACGATGATCGCAAGTTGGCAGTTTCCCTTAGTGCGGGTCCAATCACGAACCGAGATATGGCCTCGGAAAATCATTAATCATCTCCGAACGAACACAGTTATCCATCGGTCTGTGGCTCTCCACACACTGCACACTCGCTCGCTCGCTGGCGCAAGCAAACTCAGTGTTTGTATCATAACCGCCCCCATCAAATCCCCTTGCTATCCCCCCGGACACCGCGTCTTTCTCGCCCCCGTCCGTCACGTCAAAGCCATCATCATCATCATCATCATTCGAGGGTCCCGAGGCCCGATTAGGCCTCCGTGCGGTTTCCACCAGCCGTACCGTACTGGTTTGCACGGGTGAGAAAAGAGAGAAAGAGCGCGCGCTTCTTCGCGAAGCCCCCGTTCTACTACGTTCCTCAACCGCCGCCGCGTGCCCGTCCACGTGTCTGGCCGTCGGTGTGAGCACGCCGTGCCAGTGCCGCCGTTTTTGATGCATCAATGGGGGGACGCAGTACCCATCATCTGATGGGGGGGACGTGGAAGTGGATGTGGATGTATAGATTAGGATGCGGGACGTGAGCCCGCTTGCAGTTGGGCTCTGCCACCAACTGAACGGGGATTGTCAGTGGTTCAATTTCGCGCGTTGCGCGCTCCCTTTGGAGGTTCGCCACGCACACACACACTCCGATCGAGTCGTGGCTTGCGGCGTCGCGGTGATTCCATTCAACCCATCGGTATTATTGATCGGAAGAAGGGAAGGGACGCGCTGAGCTGCACTCATACACCAGACTCATCGGCGCGGTACCATTCATTTCGGAAAAGGTGTGTTCCCAACCGTGACCGGCGGGGTGCAGTTTTTTTCCAATTGGATGGACTTTTGCGACGTTAAACGCTCTGCCTCTTCTGCGGCAACGGACGTTGACTGTGACCGACCCGAACCCGAACCCAAACCCAAACCCAGGCCAGGCCAGACATAAAACATCGGCGCCACCGCTACCATGCGATGATCGCTTGCTTCAACGCCCAACGAAGAACAAGGGATTCCTTATTGGGCCAAAACGCGCCCTCGACCAATTGTCAAAATGTGTCGGACTTCGGATGGAACCCATTGGCATTAACCTCATTCAAAGTCCCCCCCCACACAATTGATCCAATTTCATCTAGGGCTGATTTAACACTTGATGGAGTGACCTTTTTTCTTGCTCCGAGTCGTCGTTTTCAGTTTGGTCTTCAACTGTGCTGTAGAGTTGAACCATCCTAAACCCTAAGTTTCGAGCTGCGACGAGCAGCTGCATGCATGCTGGAAGGGAGCCCAGAGCGCTGTTTCCCCTTTAAGAAAGGGGCAAACGGTTAGTCCCCCTGCCACGGACAACGAAAACACATGAGATGGGACCGGGTCTTGTCAGTCGTTAAAATGTCCGAGGTCTTTTGCCGGGTTGGATTTGGATTTTGGGAGCATTCAAAAGCACTCAAAATATGCCGTTACATGTGTCCTGTCTCCTGATGTGCGCCTCGCCGTGAACTTGACTTGTCTCGGACGCTTTTCCAAAAATAAGCCACAGGACAGGGGACGCCCTCCCTCTTTGGTTGGAACGTCTCTCTCCCAAACTTCCCACGCGACTGGCACTTGCCGATCTCCACAGGTGTTCGGGTCCTTGATCCCGTTGATCGCGTCGATCCCAACCACACCTTACTTTTTACTTTACTTTTTGGCACCTGCCCAAGATGGCACTGGCAACCCAGAATGAGGACGAGATGGTCCCTTTTCCAATACAGTTATCAAAGTTTGGATCTGCGAGGCTGTTTCGTGCGTCGTGTCAATGTCGTGTCGTCTGCCGCCCTTCTTTACTTCGGTGATCCGCACTCTCTCCGTTAACTTCTGAGGGGTGTTACCGTCATCATACACGTATGCCTTTGTCCTTGATAGCACACCGACTATGGCGGATCAGTACGATCAGGCGTGGATGCAGGCGCATTTCTTAAAGGATTAGATTTTTGACGTGATCGTTGACCCTGAGCACACCCTGAGGTCCTCCCACCCCTACCTTGCAAGGAAACGGGGAAGAGAAAAACATACAGGGTACCAAACACGCCGCAGCGCCGCATGTTGTAAGGTAGCGTCGCCCATCTTTATCCTAGTGAGATTCTCAAAACACATCAAAGGATGTGTGAGTGTGTGAAAGGGATGGGACCTGGCGAAAGCGTCCGAGGGTCGGATGGGCCATGGCGTCTCTCGACCGGCGGAATTGAGTTTGCTATGTTTCGAACTTCTTCTCTACGACGAAGTTGCACGATATCATACGATCGTCTCGGCGTCGTCACTCGTAAGCAGTTTCCGCAGTCATCGTTGAGCGTCTCTTGTGGTTTACGGAAATGGATCACGCCACGTGGCGTTGTGCATATTAATTTCGGGCACTGGTAAGCGGCTTGGCGGGACCGCGTAGGAAGGTTGTAGGCTGCTCGGAGGGGATATACGCTAGAGTACAAAGTAAAGTACCACCGAACGTCGTTATGCCAGCCAATGTTAATTACGATCATGGATATTGACATACTGCTGCGCTGCAACGTGCCGGTCAGATGGGCACCACCACTTGCCAAACGGCACCTTCCGGCAGTCCTTTTGTCGATTGGCGGGCCGGGTCTCTTCTGAGATGAGATAGATAGGGAAGGGATATGAAAGATTGGGTATAGGCAGTATGGGGTGGAACGACGTGTTTCAGATAAAAGTTGTGATCTAGTGGCACGCAACCCCGCAAGAGATCAGCCCACGAGTTTGAATGCCGCACGCTACAGTACCTACTCCCTTCACCGGCGGACATAGCAGTAGGCACACGTCGTGACCCCGAAATAGCACGCTAGGGCAGCAGCACTAACCACAGTTCTAGGGAGCAGCACTAAGAGACCGCAGCCGACTTCTTCAGCTCCTTTTCGCTCCTGAGGGAAGGACAGCAAGAATGGATCTAGGTTGTTCTGGTTCCTCAGTTTGGGCGGACGGGGCGTATAAAGTTAAGTTGACGAACGAATGAGTGGGCGACTGCACGGCTAGGGTGGCTAGGCCCCATGTGAGCGAGGGGCCCAGCCCATAATTTGATGACAGGACGATGAAAGGGACAGACCGATCAGATCCAGGAATGATCGGCCGAAATATTAGTCCGCTCCTGCGGCTCTGCGTGACCTTTCGTCAGGCGGGTACCGACATAGATGATGATGAAACCGAACGGAAGTAAAGGACGGCGTGGGAGATCTGCAGGGAACTCTCAGCCAAGGGCGAATTTGAGCACAGATAAAAGTGATGCTTGGGATCGATCTGAGCCTCCGGAGTGGGGACAATGCGTAGAGAGACAATCGTTTTGTACGTACGTTTGACGACGCTACGCGGGGTACCAGCACAGTCGTAGCGTAGTAGCGCTCGAGGCGGGAGGGGGCCACTGGCTGGGGACGTGGGGTCACGTCTCAAAAAGGCAATTTCGGCACCAGAGGACGTTCCGAACCGGCTTTGAAGGGCGTTCGAACGCTTGGTGGGTATGAACGAGTATCTGGCGGGGAAACAGTTTCCGTCCCCTCGGGTACCCACACCACTGATCGTTTCGTTTCGATTTGCTGGCACATCCGTCGGGATCGCGTCGCCATCTCCAACGCCCAACGTGCAGCCTCGCCTCTCAACTCCATTCCAGATTATAACGAGTTGCACCGCATCAACGCCTTCGTGGGAAAAAGTTTCTATGTCTGGGATCCGGAGAACAGGAGATATCTACTCTCTTTGGAAAAGGGAAACTTCGTGTAACATCATGGCTGTGTAGCTAGCTATAAGCTTGCTTCTATTTCTCTTCCATCATACCGATGCAACCTGTACGCGGGGTTTGCCGGTCTGATGGCGGATGGGCGTAAAGCTTCGAGAGTGTGGAGAGTTATCGCCGAAAATGATGAGCCGTCTACTGCTGTTGGCAAGGGTCATCGAGCTCTGCGTTATATTTGGACAAGAGAAGCAAGGGCGATGATGTATTTAGGGTCATACCCCTCGCAATACAGTACTTGGCGGCGTCATGCCGTACGCCGCAGTCATAGTTGTCATAATGATCTTTCGCGAAATGAACCCCATCTCCATCACCAAGAAAAGTCAGATACTCGCTGTCACTGGGCTGCTTGGGCACCCTAGTTGCAGGCACTGGTGCCGTCGTGCCCGCTTACGAAAGACTGAAGGCAGGCAAGGGGCCCTTTTTTTTTTTTGGGCCTCCAAAAACCAAAAACGAAATTCAGTAGCAGTACAGAGGGCAAAGCAGACTCCTCCTGCGATTGATCAATGCCCGGAAAAGGCAAGTCCGGTCGTCGGCCGTCGCACTCGCGTTTCGGAGTCCCCCTAAGATTTCGTTTCCCCCCTAAACATCCTCATTCATACCTTGTAAAACGAAACGTACCTGAACGTATCTCGAAACCTCCCCATCGGTTTGGGACGAGATGATCGTCATGCGATGTCCCATGCTTTGATCGAGTTGCCATCATCCTGACAAGCGATCGACAGACTATTTCAGCGTCCGGATCTCATCTTTGGGAATAGCGCAAAGTGGGTGTAGTAATGGGTGGGGCGATCACGTTTTTCTTACGGTACCAGGCGCGTGTCATTGTTTCAGGCTCAGGCAGGTTACTGGGGTGGTGACTATCCGTTCAGGGCCCAATATCGTTATTGATCACGACTAGCCATTTGATGCCATGATTGCAGCCACCACTACTACAGTGCTCGCTACTGCATATAGTATACCAATCCATCAGCCGTCCAATGGCGAAGGACTCGCGGACAGGCACAAGGTACGACAGCACGTCAGCTGAGCGCCCATTCTCGTACAGCACTCCCCCACCCCGCTCTCAAGCGGTGCGGTCACGGTGTACTGTACTGTTGGTTTGGTCATCGACCATGGGAGGGAGTGAGGAGCACTAGACCAAGAACAGTATCGTCAATGGACCCTGCCCCGTTCGATTGTCGAAACTGTCCTGCCCGCGGTCCGCGCAGGCTTACGAACGGTTAGGATTAGGAATAGGTCCCCTGTGGGCTTTCGATGCCGCAATGGCGGATCAATCATATGGGCAGCCGCGCTGCCGCTCCTGCTATCAAGTCCTGACTTTGGCTAATTTCGTCCTGGGCTGCCTTCCGGATGTCGGATGTGTTTGTGCCGATCAACCGTCGTGCGTCGATCTGTGCGTAGGAATTGTGACATTTGGTGCAACGTTTGACATGCGTCACTTTATGAACTAGTTCAAGGAACCCGTGGACCGACCGAAAGGTTCAGAAGGCAGGATCGCCCTTTAATGTAATGGCTTGCGCCCCCACTTCCTCCCACTACTTTGCAGGACGTGTGGGGGCTGTACAGTACATGATAAGTAAGAAGCGCTGTAGATGACCGCATGGCCCAAGGGCGAAACTTGGGCGGCGAGAGGCACAGATGTGTGGCATCGAGTTTAATCCATGGGCGGCCCGGGTGGGGGAGGGGCGCTGATCATGAGAAGAGATTTGAGTTTCGTCCCTCGTCCTCGTATATCATCCTGTAACAGTACCACAACTGGTTTACTCATCCTCGTCGGCATTGCCTTGTCACCGACTTTGACATGGGCACATGCAACAGCAGACGGTGACCCTTCCCCTTCCCACCCGTCGGATCAACTAAGGGCCAGACGCATACACACACAGGGTGCGACCACATGCCTGCGCACATACGGCATGGAAAGGGTTTTATCTCCAACGGGCACCACGCCCACGCCCACACGCCCCTTCATCGTTCTTGCGCTGCTGTCATTGATCCCCACCCGTCCGGCTATCACTTGTCAGGCCAGCCACAGAATATCACAGTCCTAGGGTCACCGGGACCAAGGGAAACAACACTCTGGCGCGCCGTTAGCAACAGCTAGTACGGTAGTGGCCCTACATCGTTACGGAGCCGCGGCATGCATGGAAGTGACGGTTCCGTGGGGACATCCTTGGCCACATTTTCCGCATGGGTACGCGTTTACCCCAGTTGTGATTCGTGCTCGCTCGTGCTGTGCGGCCCTGAATGTATGTGGCTGCATGTGTACAGCCGCTGACTGACATATGACAAACAGGCTTCATGATCAAAACGGGCCGCCACTTGACGTGTACGCGTGCTGGCCAGGCCC
>Ga0307512_10004056_pt1 | contig 16302 bp, 23 predicted proteins | sample 14_EM_MG_FD_200267 | JGI IMG/M metagenome (GOLD analysis project Ga0307512, IMG submission 200267) | Populus trichocarpa ectomycorrhiza microbial communities from riparian zone in the Pacific Northwest, United States - 14_EM | ecosystem: Host-associated > Plants > Roots > Unclassified | place...
GATGAACCGACGGTTGTCACCAAACCGTCGTTTGATGCGATCGTCATGTAGGACCGTCAGAGCGAGGGACGTCTTGCCAATCCCGCCAGCGCCGACCAGAGCGATTGGTGTGAGATGTTCTGTGAAAGCGACAATCCCCTCGATCAACTCGTCGCGTCCAAAGAAGATCCCTGGTGGCGGAGGTGGTGATTCCCCAGGTACGCTATACGCAAGCGTGAGACGCTGGATTCCATAGTAGCCGAAACCACTGACCTGTTTTGAGCCTATGCAATGGTCAGTATCTATTCAGTGAACGTGGAGACCACGTCTGTTGCTCACCAACCGATCTGGACAGTCGGCATCCCCACGGATTTTTGGCATTTTCTGGTATATCTCCGCAACTATGGCATGAGTGTTCATGATCAGCTCGGTCTGAAAAGGGGACTGTCAGAGACGACCAAGCAGTAGCGCACAGAACACACATTGAAGACAACGAGGATCCTGTTCAGCTCGGACTTCCAAGCCCCAATCGTCTCCTTGTCATTCCTCGCGTGAAAAAGTCGCGAGACTGCATTGCGTCCGCTCTGCTTGATGGCCTTATCTTGTATCTCCGCCACGGTCCTGCAATCCAGAACACGGTAGGTAGAAGAACCGGAACTATAATATCGCCGGTCCAACTCACGTCGTCAATTGATTTATCGCATCGCACACCAGCTGACTAAGGTCAACCAGCTTCTTCCCATTCATTCCCCGGTCGAGGGCTCTACAGATATCGGCACAGAATAACCCGAGTTCGACGTAATCCAGCTCGTTGACCATCGATTCCTGACTACGTGTAAGCATGAAACACCCCATCGCAGAGATGGAAACATACCTTAACCATTGTGAGCAGGACGTTGACAGTACCAAAAACGGCCTTTGCTGGTGTGATGCTCGAGAGATTCTCGGCAAGATTGATGGCATCGATAGCGGCGTTCAACAAGGAGACGGCATTCTCCCGCCCCTTTGGTCGTTGGGACTTGGTGGTCATGGTCGAAACTCAAGGTGGCTACGAGAAAGCGATGCAGCTGGCAGGCTGTGAGCAAGAGTCAGAACCCTAATAAAGACGAGCGCCCATATTTTCATCGTTCGCCTCGTGCGGTCGCGGCCGTAGCTTCTGAAGATTCATATGATCGACTGATCACAGCATAACATGGACAAACCCGAGCGAGGTATCCTCTGGTCATAAGGATCTATCCACTGAAACAAGGGCAGCAAGACTTTTAAGCACCCGGGAGCAGCATTCGCCGTTGTCCGGTCGGCCACTTCATTACTAACCGCGTCCGAGCGTCCCGGGGACTACTGGGCTAGTGAGATGGATAGGCCAGGTAGTCGTCAACAAGCCATTTAATCTTCTGCTTGAATGAGATAGAAGCCACCCGACAGGGGTACGTATTTGGGAAAAAGGTGACTTTGAGTGCTGAGGCCTGAGGAACTGGACCACTCTAGTCGCGAAAGAGCTGGGGTGAGCGAGGGCATACACTTCAACACCGAAGACCGTCGCTTAAGGGATCAAATGAAAAACACCGGAATTTATCACAGCCAGTTTTTTACACGGTTAATGACTGTTCGTAACTCGCTGTGAAAAACGACGCGTGGGGACCGCCTGTCAGTAACTTCAAGGGGTCCGGCTGCTAGAACGCCCAAACCGATATAAATTGCCCAAATCCGCCAACGCAGTCATCACACAACCGATAGAATACACGGCTACCTGCCCAGTCACCAGCAGTCACCGGTCACCGGTCAAATTTCAAAGTCCACCCGTCCCCATGTTTTCCAAACAGGTCACCACTCGAATTTCCCCACCATCCGACAACTTCGAGAATGGCCCCCATGAAACGACATTTAGAGAAACTTACACTCTCTTACACACCCCCGACTCTTGCTGCACCACCTCGCTAATTCAGTGCCATTCCGCGACATAGGCTCGACGGTCTACAACTTCTCCATTAACCAAGGCGACATCATTGGCCTTGGGGATGCCAAAGCCCTGCCATCAATCGCGTATTGGAAAAAATGAGCGCACCGTGGTTGGTAATAGGTGAAACTTGCGGTTAATAAGTGCACCGGTGACACACGAGTTAGAAACTGTTAGTGAGAAACGTGGGATGTTCTTCACTGCATTTTACCGTCACTCTCCTTCCCATGCTCACACCCGCGTTGAGTATGACCTTATACATGTAATAGCCAACGATAATGTAGCCTGATATGGATGATTCAAGGTCATTCTTTCGTCCGGACCCATCGCAGTAGATGGCGAGACAGGGGTCGTTCTTTGATTGAAGACATTGTGGGTTCAAGGAGCCGATGTGGGCGTGCCTCTCGTCCTGGGAACAGGAGGAAGAAAGAATGTCAAGTCTATGGCCAACTTAGAAGAGGCGGAGTAACCGCTTCGGGTAGCGGATTTTGAAGACCCAAAGTCCAAGTCCACCCCAGAACCCAGTCTGTCCCATTCTTCTTCCGAGTAACCGAGGGGTCGGTTTGCTGATGAGGGTGATTAGGCGGCTCGGAGTCTTTCTGGACGCGAGACTCTCGTTTTTGGTTCTATGAACATCGCGAAGATGCACAATAGAGCCGGATCTGTCATCAATGGCCTCAGGGATCTGGGGACTCTCCGGAAAAATATCTGTATCCTGCACTGCGGATATCTTATCCCCGTCCTCACCTACGTGTCTCCCACCCGGTACAGGGAAGACAGACGATACAAGTCCCTGGCCAACGCGATCCAAACGGTTCAGAACAAAGGCCTTCGCCTCACCTTTGGGACTTTCCGCACTACCCCCACCAAACATCAGCAAACTGACCCCCTCGGTTGCTCGGCAGAGGGGTGGTCGACTGGGTTCTGGAGTTGATTTTGATCTAGGCCTTGTCTTTTTCCTTCAAAATCCGCTACCTAAGGCGGTTACTTGGCAGATGAATTGCTGGTTTCCGATATCGCGATGCAGCCTAAGTCACCGTGTACTACATCCGTGTCTGGATAATCTTACATGCGTGACGTTCCCTATCGGCGGAGCACATAATCATCCCCACTCCCCACTCGGTAGCAGCCTCGAGCATCCCGTCCTCTCCCGGTCAAGAGATTCTATCCCTCTTTTTTATCGCGCAATCCGGCTTGGTTTCGATCCAAGGTGCCTCTTCGAGCAGTACTTCTCTCGCGATTCTCCCTGTGTGCAAGTCCGGTCCTTCGTTAAAAAAACGCCCTCTTATCTACCCTCTCTCCGGAAGTTCCCTGTCCAGTCAACGAACACAACAGGAAGGGGCAAGTCCATAACCCAATCTCCAAATCCAATATTAACACTGTAAGGGTGCGTTGGTGTCCAGCACGAAGCGCATAAAAGGAAGCTGGAAGAAAGAAAACAGACGGAAGTATCTTAGTAAGCGCTGAGCTGGGGACGGCAAACGCGAGAGCAAAGGCATCAATTCATCCGTCATATATAAAAGGATTTCAAGGGCCTTGGGGGGTTTTCCCTGCCCAGGCTGCGACCTTGTGGCTTCTCTTATCCCCCTTCCCGCTCTTTGCTATTCCCATTCCTTGGTTGTAGATGGAAACGTTCGCCGCGATTGTTGACCTGGTAAACAGCCACCCTTACCTCTCGCCGGCTTTTTTTATCCTTGGATGCGCCGCGCTAGTGTACTTGGGTCAATGGCGCTCACGTTCTCATCTGCCGCCCGGTCCTAAAGGCTACCCCATCGTGGGTAATCTCCTTGACTTACCTCCCACCCATGTTTGGGAGAAATTTGGCGCCTGGGGTAGACAGTATGGTAGGTTCTCTTTCCTTCATCTCCGCCCCCACACTTGACGCGAATGTATACTCACGGTATTTTCTGTGCACATAGGGAATGTCACATACATCAACATCCTGGGCCAGGAAATGATCTTACTCAACTCATCTAAAGCCGCTGTCGACCTCCTCGATAAAAGATCAGCTGACTATTCCGACAGACCCGTAGTTATGATGTGCGGCGAGATCGTTGGGTGGAATCGATCCCTGGTTCTTGTCCGGTACGGTCCACGATTCCGGGAATTCAGGAAGTACATGAGCAGGTTGATCGGGACGCGGGCGAGCACGGAGAAGTTTACGCCATTACAGGAGAAGGAGACGGCCAAGCTCGTGGCGAGGGTTATGGCCGATCCTGGTTCGCTGGTTCGCCAAATTCGCAAGTGAGTGCCATCTGGTGAACCGGTCGGCGGTGGTTTTCCTAGCCATCACCTTTTTTTACCTTCACTTTCGAGTCATTCGTTCTTTCTTCTGTCATTCGGCAGCCGCACAGGCACCGAAAGAGGCCTTCTCTTCGACCTCGTTCTCCTAATATTATTGGCGGGTGTCTTGTTTATGCGACATCGGTCATTGGCCATCGGTGACCGGTCATGCACGGGCCGTACAACGCCGCAGCGGTCGAACTTTAACTTTTAATCACGAGTCTCAACCACTCGTAGATCTGACATTTGACATTTCTGACATACATGCGATTAGGACTACAGGGGCTATCATCCTGATGATCGCTTACGGGTATTCGGTCAAAGAGCACGATGACTTCCTCGTGGACGTCGTCGAGGCTGCTGTGAACGGCTTTTCTGAGTGCATGGAGCCTGGAGCTCACCTCGTCGACATGATCCCTCTTTGTAAGTCACTCTTCCTTCCCGGCGCACCGGTGAGGATGCCAACAGCACCTTCCCTTCTCTCTACGAGCAGTGCGATACGTCCCTGATTGGTTCCCTGGAGCGGGATGGAAAACGAAAGCCAAACGGTACGCGAAGCTACTGGAAGAAATGACGGAGATCCCTCGTCAATTCGTAAAGGATCAGATGGTAAGTTGATGGTCGTGCTAAAGGGGCTATGCTCCCTCCATCTCCTTCCTCCGCTTTCATCCGTACCCGCGGGCGCAGCCAGGGGGGTGAGGGTGAACAGAACGGCCCCGGTGGGCGAGGACTGTTCAGTTCATCGCTGAATTTTGATGGCGAAATGTGTTTACAACCGTCGTAGGCTGCTGGAACGGCCGTTCCATCGTTCACGTCCGAATTGCTTGACGGCAGAGAGATCACTCCAGAGGCCGAATTCAATATCAAGTGGGCAGCTTCGTCGTTATATGCAGGTAGGCCTTACCACACCTCAATGTGATGAAGTGCGCCATATGCTCACGGAGTACATTTGTTGTTCGCTTGTCCCATTTGTGTCTATAGCCGGGGCGGACACTGTGAGGTTATCTCATTTTCCTTCTCGCGTTCATGACCACTGAAACGAACCCTGGTGTCCCCTGACTACGGAATGCTCGTACCCTCACCCAGACCGTGTCAGCGATCCATTCATTTTACCTGGCGATGATGTTGCATCCAGAAGCTCAGCGTAAAGCTCAGGTAGAGATCGATGGGGTGATTGGGAGCGATAGACTCCCAACGTTGGCTGACCAGTCTAGCCTTCCTTATGTTGATGCGTTGGTGAAAGAGGTGCTCCGATGGAATCCAGTGGCACCGTTGGGTACGTTCGCCGTTTTTCGAAGTCACGGGCTGCTATTCCCATTTGTTCCAAGAAAGGCTGACGGAAGGGGTCCCACTAGGGGTCCCACACGTTGCTGTCAAGGACGACATTTACGAGGGGTATTTCATTCCCAAGGGTGTTTCTGTGATCGCAAACATCTGGTGAGTGAAGGGAAGAAAGGAGAAAATTTCTCGTCGAAGTTCTTTTTGCGATCCGTTCCTCCCCCGGTAACCTAACTTGATAAATAGGCAAATTTTGCACGACCCGGATTCTTATGCCAATCCGCTGGAATTCAACCCTGAACGGTTCTTGGGAGATCATCCCGAGCCAGAGCCTCGTGCGACGGTCTTTGGGTATGGTAGGAGAATCTGTGAGCGCTTCCGTTTTGTCGTCATCCCCCACCTCTCGCCGCTTTATCTCAGCTAGGAAGGGCGGTAGTTCGTGTAGCTTCTAATTAGAAGGGGCTTTCCCTCATTCTCCTTCTTCCCCTCCAAACGACTGAAGCAGCTGATCCACTTTGCCCCTCTGCTGTTTTTTTTGTGTCCAGGTCCGGGGCTCAATCTTGCGCAATCGTCATTGTGGCTCGCTTGCGCCATGTCGCTGGCGGTGTTTGACATCGAGAAATATGTTGATGGGTTCGGGAATGTCGTCGAACCCAAGGTTCATTACTCGGATGGAGCAATCAGGTAAGTTCTTCGGAACGTCCCAGGTCGATAGTTAGTTCTCCCCTAGTTGGCCTTTTTCTGCCATACTCTCTGCTCAGCTTTATCCTGCTGTGCGCTAGTTCCTCATTAGTCTTTCGACTGATATACCTTGCCGCTCAGCCACCCTCCTCCGTTCAAGTACACCATTAACCCACGGTCCGAGAAGAGCGCGGCACTCGCCGCTTCGGTCGAGTTGTAAAGTTGTGGTATGTGGTTGTCTCATTTTCCTGTGCTTTCCCGACAACTAATCACCTGTTTCTCGGCTCTTGAAGGCGATGTACGAAATATCAAAGTTAATCTGTATTTACAGCATGGAATATAACGGATAGTTGTGGGACGAGCATCCTGTCTGCGGTCGAAGAGTGTCAGGGGCCCTGACCCCTACCCTGCGGTGTGGTTCGTTGGAGTGATTAGGTGAAAGAGGGATTCCCGACTTTGATAGGAGGAAGGTTTGTCCGTGGGGGCCGGTCGTCGAAATCCCCCGACGTCTCTACGAAATATTTGAAGAAAGCTTCCATAGTTCTGAAAAGACAATGGCAGAGGGCGGTCCAAGCATGACGAAAACATACACGGAGCTCCTTTGGCAATCGATCGAAAGCGAAGGTACACAAACGAAGGTTACAGGCCGGAGATATAAGCTGGTATGATGAACACGAAAGGCATTCTGAGCATTATGGTGACTTCCAAAAACAAGGCAGCAGAGAGGACAGCAAGGGGTGAATACGATAATCGCAAGCCGGGGGCGGGATTTTCAATGACGAGGATCCTACGTTAGACGCGGATGCATTGATTAATCGATCCACAAGTATCCAAGAATGAAATCGGATACTACCTGTGATTCGCCCAAGGTGCATTTGACTGGATTCACCCGTAAGGTCAAATGGACTGGATTTATAGTTTGGACAATGTTTCGCACACCCTAACCATCAGGGCGAGTTTTCTATCACCATCTATATTATACTTGAAGCTCGAAAGCTCGCCATTATGGCTGGTCTTGTACAGATCAGATTCTTACTAGCAAAATTAAACTACAAGCAAACTTTCACTGCGTCATCTTGTAAAGTGTATCTTTATCACCGCTCTCATCTACCAACGCCTTGAGCTTTCCATCCTTGATCTCGAGGAGCTCACTAGGATTTCCGAATTCTACGATGTTTCCAGAATCGAGGACCATCTGTATGAGTTGGTCAGTGATCGAAAAGCGAGCTGGATGACCTTGAATCGACTTACGATTTTATCGGCATCCATGATGGTTTGTAACCTATGAGCGATCGTGAACAGCGTCACGTCCGCTCCAAGGTTGGTACGGAGCGAATTTTGGATGACCGTGTCCGTCTCGTAATCGATGGCCGAAGTGGCTAAAAGGTAACTTCATGAACATCAAGTCTCAAATCATAGAAACCATCCGGTAAGATATTTACCTTCATCCAAGATCAAAAGCTTGCTACGACGAACAATAGCCCTGGCAAGTGCCAGGATCTGACGCTGGCCGATCGAAAGATTTCCTCCCCCACTCGAAATCTCGGTCTCCAAGGTGATCCTTCCTTCGTCATCCTCGCTCTGGACAGAGAACAAACCCGCAGCCCGGAGGGCATCATTGAGAGTAGCATCATCGTGTTGGCCGAACGGATCCAAGTTCCCTCGAAGTGTGTCACTCAGCAACTCCGGAACCTGCGGGATGATCGTGATGTTCGTCCTCAAAGCGTCCAAGTTAAGCTTGCTCGTCGGAATACCATCGTAAAGAACGTTTCCTTCGGTAAGGATACATCGAAGCAACGCCAGAGTCAACGAACTCTTTCCGCTTCCTGTGCGACCGACAACGCCAACACGTTCACCGGACTTGATGTGGAAGTTGAGACCGTGGAGAACTTCGGAACCGTCAGCGCTGTACTTGGCAGACAGGTTCTCAACAACAAGTTCTCCGCTGGCGGGCCAATAAGCAGGAGGGGCGCCCTCGGGTGTCGGCTTGGGTTCCTGTTCAATGTTTGTGTACTCCTGAATTCGCTCCAAGCTACATATATCGACAATCAGTCTCGCCTTACAACACGCAGGATTGGCGAACCGTACCTGTTTCCGCTGACTTCGAACTCATTCAAGCACCTAACCCACCACAGGATCATGGTGCTGAATCCAACGGCCATGTTCAACGAGAAACCGATGTTCGCGGCTGACCCAGGCTTGTGAATAGCACCGGTTCCGTACACCAAGTAAATCGCCAGGGCAGAGGAAAAGATGGTTCCAACGGCATCGATGCGGATTGAGATCCACCTGTTCAAGTTATAGAAGGTACGAGCGGCGCGCGTGACCTTGTCAATGCGGTGCAAGGACTCTTGCCTAAACGAATTCTGGGCAGAGTAGGCACGGATGGAGACTACAAAAGTCGATGAGCCCATACTCTTCCTCTAAATGGACAGCATACGCACCAATACCAGCAATAGCGGCACCGAAGTGGGACAAGACGGGGGAACGAGCGTTGCTCATCTCACGCTTGACAGAGAGCTGAGCTTTGATGTAGATCTGTCCGATCACAGCTCCGATCACAAAGGCAGCAACACCGGGCAAAAGGAAAACAGGCGAGAAGACAACAACAGCGATGAATTTCGCGATCATGCTGATACCCATAGTGATGACGGCATTAAGATAGTCCGGAATCGTACCATCGACTACAATCGCCGTTAGCCCAGGTCCACACGACGTAATACCAGAGGATTTAGCATACCGGATTGCAGATCCTGAGTGCACCGCGCGATAACGCGAGCGACTGGGGTAGAGTCGAGCCACCTCATAGTCGTACCCAGGACAGAAGAGATCAATCTGCGGTGAATGATCCTCGACGCCCTCAACCCTCCGAACATGTACAACGAAGTAGCGATCGAGCTAACAAACGTTGCAAACATGAGGAGCGCGGCGTATCCGGTGATGTATCTGACCAGGGACTTCAGGACATGTAACAATAATCCCAACACACGAACTTACCGAATCGAGTCGACCTCCCATGGGTTAAGGATCTCGTATTGGGAAGACCAGTAACCTAAGAACCAAGTTTGCTGTGACGGATTAGTATGTTGAAGCGTGGGGTATGGCGGTTGAAAAAACCTACAACTACGAGAGCAACTTCTTCCAAGGACCAACACACAAAAACAACGATCCAGAAGAGCACGGGCAAGGATCCACCCATTCCAACAATGTACATCTGAACTGAAACATAACAATTCAGTCTCATGATCCTAGTGCAAGAGATAAAGTGGGCGTACTGGCAGACCAACTGACATGTCCCTCGGCAATCTCTTCCTTGGCGATCAACTTGCCCCCTTTTCCTTCAGGGATTTCGGGAAGAACATCGTCGATGGTTTCGTCGGCCTTGGCGACTTCCGCTTCCTCAGCCTTGACCCCCCTGAGAAGGGCCTTATTGGACTTGAGGGCCTCTGAGAGAGTTCCTTGACTTAAGATCTGGCCGTCTTGTCCGAGGGAAACGACAAAGTCTGCAACGGGTCCCGCCAAGGCGATGTTGTGGGTCTTGTGTCACGTTAGCCGGATAATCTCGGATAAATACATTGATACCTACCACCAAGAGAACAGTGCGCCCGCGAACGAGGTCACCCTGCAAGCACTTCTCGACGATCCATTTCGCAGTGTGCACGTCCAGGGCAGCCAAGACATCGTCCAAGATCAAAACCTGAGCTTGGGAGTAAACTGCCCTAGCGAGCGTCACCCTCGCCTTCTGGCCTCCACTCAGCGTCAATCCTTTCTCTCCCACCTCGGTCTTGTCTCCCGCCTCGAACAATGTCAAGTCCTTGCTCAGTCCGCACTGATGGATGACCTTGCGGTACCTGGTCTCATCGAATTCCGAACCAAACAGGATGTTGTCGCGAATGGTCTCGTTCTGGACCCAAGATTCCTGAGCAGCATACGCCACACCGTTCTCCCTCGGAAGGTTGAACCACGAGTCTGGCCCGGAAGGAACGTAGTGCAGCTCCCCGAGCAGCGCCATCAAAAGGGACGTCTTTCCGCAACCGGTGGGTCCAACGATCAAGTTGATCTTTCCTTGTTTGAAGGTCACTTCGTCTTTAATCCGGAGGCTGAAGTTTCTGCGAGAGGAACCGGGGGTGACAGTACCCGTGGACCCGGACGACCAGGTGAAAGAGGCATTGCGAATACCGATGAGCGAGGAATTGCTTGGCACATTTGAAGCGATGGGGTTCTCTGCCTGGGCCGGGTCGAAAGCGTCGAGGAGCTCAGTCTAGAAAAGGGTGCCTAAGTAATGGAACAATCGCATGTACCAACAAAACCGCGTACCTTGCGAAGGAAGTCGTTGACACGGTCAAGAGAGACCTTGGCTTGAATGATCATGGGGACATAATAGAAAGCCATCCACATTTGGTTTCGCAGCGTATCGAAGACTGCAGGAACGAGTTAGTTCAGTGGTCATGGTTCGAGGGCAACCACGGCATACCGGACATGGCAGAGAAGACCTTTGCAGCGGTCATCTCTTCCTTCATGATAATTGTCTGCACATAACAAGGTCAGATATCATCCCCAACGATGAAATCATAGCGCGACTCACATAAACAGCGAAAGTAACGATCATGGTGATGACTGGGATGGAGAAACTGCAAAATCTTAAGTGTCATCACCCAGGGCCAGTTCAGTTGTACGCACTTGAGAATATTCGAGATGATCTCGAGGATAATCTTCTTCCTTTGGTAACCCAATTCTTCCTCACGCTTGCCTGCGATCTTCTCGTCGATGCGTTTTTCCCAGCCGAAGACCTTGATCATGCGGATAACGTTCATGACCTCAGTCACAACCTGAACACGGGCGTCCGTCTGCAGAAAAATGAAGACCGTAATGAGACAGAATTGCACAAGGTAAATGGAGAAGCATGACTCACGATTTTCATTTTTCCTTGCTGGACGCCCTGCATTTTGGAAGCAACCCATCCTGGTAGGGGGTAGAGTACAAGCATCACCACCATGCCAACGATGGCACTCCATCCGAGCACGTTGTACAGGAATACAATGCACAAAATGATCTGTAGGGGCAATGCCATGAATAACATGGGAAAATCCCTTCCATCTACGATATTGTTGAGATCAGTCGAAACAAGATTTGTGATCTTTCCAACAAGGTTGGACCCCTTCTCCCCTTTCTTCTCCCCTTCTTTGTCTTCGCCTTTACTTTTCTTACCCTTCTTAGTGCTGTCTCCATCACTAGAGGATGGGGAAGATTGAACGGTAAGCGTGTGGGTGGTAGTTTCATTCGTCCCTTCGACTGAGTGGTTCACAGCGGTACTCTCAGCGACGGAGGCGGTGTCTGGAGTGGAAGGCTCGGTCGGTGGACGACTTGCAGACGAAGATTCGTTAGACTCCGACTTCATTCGGATTCGAAGGGCGTGCTCAAACACGAGTTGGGTAATGATTCCTTGAGTTTGGGTAAGGAGTCGGGTCTATACATCCCATCAGATGTGTCATGATATATGGGATCAGCAAGGGGACAGACCGTGATGAAGATATAGCTATAACGGGGTTTAGAGTAAGTTCAACTGATCGACATTGATTCCAGCGAGCGCACCCACCAATGGAAGAAAACAGATCCCACAAGAGGACTTAAGAACAGGAGAAAAATCCAAACCCAGGGTCGGATGATGGCATTATTACCACCTTGACCCAGATATGTAAGCAGACTATATATCACGATCGGGCTGAGGAAACCGGATACGGTCTGGAGAATCGATTTCAGCTCAACTCCACCGGTTCTTGATAGAGAGCACAGACCTTCAAAACGAGGAGGAAACACATAATAATGTATTCGCGACGGAAGATCTTCATGAGGCCAAAGAACATATGCTTCTTGAAGGTTCCGGAAAGGGGATCCAAGTGCTGAGGATGGTTGAAATCAGAAACGCAAGTAACACATATACAGTTTGTGGAGACGTACGGGGAAACTCTTTTTGACAAGGTGGGGTGCCCAATCATAGTCAGCCAAGGGAGGGAATTCGTCAGCGGGCAAGTGTGGGACCCGAGACGCCTTGAAGATGATATCGTCCAAGAAAAAGAAGAAAACGAAGGAGAACCAGGAGGTAGATTGTTCAGGGTTGATATCCGTAGCTGGATTCTACGTGACACGGGCTTTAATTTCGGGCTGAGTTTCAAGCAAGTATATCGGGGCGCACCTTGGGATCGAATGGAATATACTGAGTTGGAATGAACGACGGAACAACGGCAGCGGCAAAGGTCAGAACTGCGAACTTTGCCCACATGAGCCAACCCTCGTGGAGGTCGAGAGGCTCAAGGGTGAAGGTTCCAAGAGGGTAGATGTTCCTATAGCTGTAAATAACCCAAGTGCCAAACAAAACCCAGACGAGGTGGGTGTTTGCAACATTTGCAATTTTTGAGGGTGTTGACACGGCAACCAGAGCCAAGAGAGATGCATAGAGCTGTAGGGTAGTGAGAATTTTTGGCGGTTCAGAGATTGTGGAAAACATACGTAGGCTGCCAACACACTCCAGTTCAAAAATCGGTTATGATGGTGAGTTGTGTGCACGGCATCCCTGCTTCCCAAAACGATAGTCGCAACCGCGAGACCGACGAGATCTAGGACAGCTAAGAGACGGAGGATACGGTAGACGAAGATGGTGACGCCTCCGTAGCGTTTCGCGTGGTGGCGGAGTTTGGCGGTGCATCCCTGCGGAACCAGCTCGAGCGAGGGTTCGAATTCCTCTTCATCTTCTACCTTGAATAGTTTCTTGACGAATTTACACGTCGAGATAAATCGAATGAGCAGGAGAAGTGCAGAAGAAGCAGAGAGGAGCGCTGGGATTGCGAGGGTGTCCGACTTGAGAACAGTTGAACTGAACACATTGCATGAGATCACCGTTCGATCGCGTCTGAAGGTGCAAATAGCTTACTCTGGTATTTGTAGTGCGGAATAGTCTTGGATGATAAGCTGGGAGGACTGGTAGACTGAAGACATCCAGCCATCCTGGACGACCGGGGGTATGCGCATGGTTAGGAGCGCGTCGAAGTGGGCCAGTGGAAGGTGTTTTATACGTCGGCTAAGATATATGTGCTACTACGCGCTGGCGGGGCGCGGGGCCGGGGTTTCGCTCTGCTCGGGCGGTTATCAAGAGAACAGTCTGACTCGAATTTGAGTTGTATCCATGTGGTGCAAATGCTGTGGTCTGCCGCTTTCTGTTGCTTCTCATAATGCCGAGGCCGCATTTTGGGATAAGGTCACCCTGACTTGACTCTCCCTGACTCCGTCGATTCTTCCTCCCATTGATCCAACCTCGGTGTTCCCAGATTCGCCGACCACGCTGCACAACGTCGAATCAGGGAGACAGATGACCACCAAGTCGCTTGTACAGAGTCAAACTCAACCTCGTCCCGGTCGGCGATCGATATAGGTCAGCACCCGGCAAACGAAAGCCGCCCATACAACTCAGACGCTCCATCCCTTTCTCTCATCCCCCCATGGTCGAAACCGAGCTCAACAAAGACGGAAGCATCTCTAAAAAGAGGCTGCACTCTGGGAATCATCCATCCATCCCACGGACTGAAGAATGTCATGTGTGTTCTGCTAAATTCACCAGGTGCTGCCCCGTCAGTCAGATCACCGTTCCCTTCCGAGGCTGATCCAATCCACCCACCGCGTCCGAACACTCAAAGACCTAACCACCTCAAGAGACACCTGTTAACCCGTGAGCTCTATGTTCGTGTGTATCTGGAGTGAATTAACTGTGTTCGACCAGATACCGACTCCAGAAAGCACGAGTGCGAAGTGAGCCAACCTGGCCAACGCCGAACCCTCTCATCGGTGCTTACCAACTCCACCAGAGATGCAATTTCCAGTTCACCCGGAGAGATCTCCTCACAAAGCACCTGCGAATATGTGGCAAACCGTATGTTGAACCGCTTCCCCCAGACCAGCGATCGGTCCTCACCCCCATATTCGAAATAGCAAAATCAGATCACCAAAGTCGAGGCGAAAATCTTGCACACCCTGTGCTCTAGCCAAATGCAAGTGCGATCTCCAGCAGCCTTGCTCGTGCTGTATTGCAAAGCAAAAAGTGTGCACTTTCACCGACACCCAATCTGTTACCGCAGTCAAAGTAATCCCGGCGGATGTTTCCGAGACCGAGTGCATCGATACCCCTTCTGCTTCCTCCGACGTCATCTTTACCCCGGATGCCCTCATCCCATCCAGTCTCAAACCTTGTGAAGTAGAAAAGCATATGGACGACCATTACCCGTTTGATGTTTCCTCTAACATATGTTTAGCCGCTCCCCCGGACTTGATGATCGCCAACCAAAACTGGTTAGATGACACCGGCAAATTCGTCGACAAGTTCAGTTCTCCTTGTCTTCAAGATATATTCTTCGATTGGAATGCCCCTCCGGGGTGTAGTCCACTCGATTTCATGCCGACATTATCCCCGATATATGCACCGACGGAAACAACGCCCTTGGGCTTAATATCTGATCCAACACACATTCTGATCCACCCTGCCTATCTGGAACCGGAGAATGCTCACCAATCTGCTGGCGAACTGAAACGATACTGTACGTTTATCATTTACCGTCTTCCATCTCCGTTAACCACCCGGTCCCAGTCGAAATTGCTATGAAGGTGTACACCAATTATCTCCCTGTTTTCCACTCCACGTGGCAGAAAGATGAAAAATCGCCTCTTCTTCTGACAGCAATGCACGCCGCCGGAGCATCCTACGTAAAATCCCGTGAGGCCCAGGGCCTTCTCCGTTTTGTCATCGAAGACATAACGCCCGTGTTAACTCGTGAGATCGTGAGTGGTTCTCAAGCGCGTGTAGGGCTACCTTTAAGCCTTGCATAGAGTCGGAGCGCCCCAGATCCAGGCCATCAAGTCCAGCTGCTTGCTGCATACCTCTTCCTCATTGTTTATCCCTTGTTCCGACTCCCAACCAAAAAGCATGTTCCATGTATTCGGCTGATTGTGGCTGGTGAGGCGATCAAGGAGGTTTGTTCGTTGCCTTTGTCGTACTTCGCGACACCGTTAACCTTCCCCAGATGATCTACCGGAAGGACTTAATCAATGATGTTACCACTTGGCAACACCTCACAACCTATCCACTGACAGTCACCGCGATGCAAAACGAGTGGGTAAGGTGGGCAGAGTACGAATCGAGAAAAAGGTTAGATCCGTCTGTTTGTGAGCATACCACAGGGGGTTGATATCGGAAATAGGTTACTGTGGACGCTGTATTGTTTCGATGCCATGCAGGTCCTTTACTTCGGCGGCCGCCCAGCTTTCCACGTCTCCTACTTCCCCATTCCCCTCCCCGTTGAAACCTCCGTCTGGCTCGCAGATAACGCTGCGACCTGGCTCAGCACTCTCACCTCCGACTCCCAATATGGTCGGTTCCCGGAGCGTCTAGTCGGAGCGTCCATCACCGACAAACTTCGTGCCCTTCAGGGAGACTGGGACACACCTCTCCCACTTAATATCTGGCAATTGGCATGTATGGTGGTCGCGATCGCTATCGAACTCGAATCCTGCCTCTACCAAAGACACGAGACCGAGACAGCTACCAGGTGCCTGTTCGATGGTCTTCCTGGGCCTACCCGGATCACACTCTTTGGATTGGACATGTCCACATCCACCGTCCGCAAGATGTTACAAAATTGGATCGACAGTTACTCGAACTGCACTGAAATCTTCTACGAAGGGTGGGAGAGTGTTAGTCGCGTTTTCGATGACATCATCCACATGTGGTATATCTCGCATGTGTTCTTGGATATGTATGAGAAGCCAACGAACGAGTTCAAGTACACCGGGACGAGGACCGCCAATGCGGCCAAGTCATGGTTGTCGAAGAACCTGCCCAGGGACGATAAGGGTCTTTTCGTCAGGACCATGGGGAAGCTCAGGTTCCAGAACATGGATTTTGAAGCCCGGGAGGACAAGTGTTGAAGAGTGACGGACACTGGACGGTTTAGGACGTTTTATGCACTGAGGCCTGTATTTGTATAAACGACATAGCTAAGATATAATTGATTAGTTTGTAGATATTTTTCCGGCTCAAGTATGTATCCTACGAATCCGTTGTTTACTTCATTACACATCTG
>Ga0307512_10004057_pt1 | contig 16301 bp, 21 predicted proteins | sample 14_EM_MG_FD_200267 | JGI IMG/M metagenome (GOLD analysis project Ga0307512, IMG submission 200267) | Populus trichocarpa ectomycorrhiza microbial communities from riparian zone in the Pacific Northwest, United States - 14_EM | ecosystem: Host-associated > Plants > Roots > Unclassified | place...
TAAGTTTTGAAAAGCGTTGAACGATAAGTAGTAGCTATGATTTCCAGGCGCACCAGCAGCATTCCCAAAGAAGCGGCGGCCGGAGAAAGGCATAAACATTGCCACGCGTTGTGTAAAAGGCTTCAGCGTAACTGCAGCCACTGCGAAGAGCGTAACACACGTGTCGTTCTGATGGTGCGTATACGTCACCAACAAGTACAGGAGGTATGTGTGCAACGGGTAACGTCTAATTCTCCGTCAGAGGGTACAAGGTTCCGTCAGAGCCGTCAGAGCCGTCCGGAACACCCGGGTGTTTCTGTCAGAAAGTAGGGTCATTGCTGATGAAGAACCACTCGAGAGATGTGGAGTTGATGTTCCGCTTCTAGAGCGAAGATGAAATCTCCGTGGGATTCGCCTTCCTTCTCGAGTGCATATTCGCATTGTGACATACTGTATCCAGGCATCAGGGGCAAAGTCAGGGGTGTGTAGTAGGGATGTAATTTTGAATAGAGTTTGATAGAGTAGAATTCTTGATAATATTTCAAGATCGTCTTCGGTGCGTCTGTGTTGACTGTGGATTGCTGCTTGTGCGTGATTCTCTCATTGCCGTGGCAATGCTGTGTCTTTATAGCCAACGTCCCAGGCCTTTTGTTGCCACACCTAGTTTCAATGATCAAATCACCCCTGATAGCGTTATTGCGGCCACCCCCCTTATTGCGCCTGGTGATAACATTCCACGCATCCCATAGGTTATCGTGCTCATGCAATGAGGTTTCAAAGCCTTACGCTTCCTGATAACAATCAGGCCATCCATCGCACGATATCAAGTCAGTCAATGCATCAGACAGACTTGAACTTACACATCTTGCATTCATGTGAGTCGGTAGTTGGAACATATACCAATCAAACGATTGATAATGCTTATCGCAATTAATACCTCACTTTATGGTAATTAATGCATGCATCATAGATTTAACCGGTGACCAACTGATACTATGCCAACACAGATTGTAGACGCATCAGCTCGTATCGAATCCGAAGTAACAGTGCAATCCACACCACGGCACCCAATGAGCAGTGTTCACTTCAGGCATGCGCCAACGTCATTCTTCCCTCAGTTACGTCATGCTTAGGTCGAGACAATTCTTCAGACCAGAACGTCCTCCACTTGACCTTATCCTGCTACAGGTAGGAGTGAAGAGTCGTCTTACTAGCGTATTGACTATCAACTGCCACGCATGATCAACCATGCATGTCCCATTTGTTCCGGAAAGTGAACAAAGACAAAGACTACTGTCACTCCTAATGATCTCTCCTTCCAGTAAGGCTGGGTAGCTGCGACGATTCGCCACAGTCTAGGTTTGTTTAGTCATCACGCGACTAGTGTGAACTCCCGATACAGAGCATACCACTGGCCAAGATGAAGTATCTTGACTTGGTGTTATGCATATCTCGTAACTACTCGATATGTATTCATCTGATTACTTATCAAGTACCATCATTGCTATTAAGGGAGAACCCCTAACATGAGCATTATCTTACAGAGATTATTCATCAGCCCAACAGAAGCCATCCGCCAAGGTGATGGACCATAGGTGGAAGACTCCCCCCTCTTGATACGCTCCGTGGAGCAAGAAAACAAACTAACAAACAAACAAACAAACAAACAGGTTCTGATTCCCATTGTAGCCTCCTTGAAACTCTGTGTGGCGAGTGAGCAGGGAAAAAGTACTACTGTATGTAGCCTGAGGAAGGCCATCCATATAAACAAAAAAATCGGTATTCCCAAAAAGAAAAGTAGAACAACCTTAATTCAAACCTTAAATTTACCAACAATTACTGTAAACTGATTGCTTTCAGGAGGTTCCTATAATGATCTTTGGCATGAGCTTTCTTGAGTATATCTGCCTTGTTTGTGTTTCTGTGTATGTAGGAGAAGTTGGCTATGTGTCATCTATCCAGATCTCAACTATTGCGAGAACAAATGTCAATGTATTTAATTCGAGCTTTGATTATATCTGTGGTGATATGGGTGACCGCACCATGATAGTTGCAGTTGATTGGAAGTGGTGGTAAGTGTTTGCAAGAATCTTGAAAATCCTTTTGCAATTGGAGTAACAATTTTGCTTGTCTGGAGGCCTCCGAGCAGGCAACGAACTTGGCCTTGAGAGTTGACATGGCAATCAGTCTTTGCTTTCAAGACAACTACGAGATAGTGAAAATCCTCCCAAGAGACACTAGCCCTCCCTGGGACTGGCAGTCCATGCTGTCATTTGCCCAATCGGAATCTGAGTACCCTACAAGACTATTGCCAATGTCAATTCCAATGACTTTGGAGTTGAAGCGTGGTACAAAATTGGCTGTAAATTCGAGGTACAGATGGACTCTCTTAGCAGCAGTCATATGGCTGGTGAATGGCCACAAATTGTAAGGAGACACAGCAGCAACCGCATGCAAGATATCTGGCTGCGTTCCAAGCACTACGTACATTAGTAATCCCCTGACTGTGTGATTGTCTGTGCTGTCCTACAATGCCTTCGCCCCCTGATATTCGGCCAAGTCTAGTTATACATTGCGACCCATGAGCATCAGGGTACGGTGATAGTGTTCAATGCCGAATCGTCTGAGAATTGATGTGATATCGGCTTTGTAGCAGAGACTGGCCCGAGTACCATCATGGCAGATCTCAATGCAGAGGAATTGGTGTGCTCCACTGAGGTTCATGATACTGTATATCTCGGAGTGTGTTGCTGTGACCTTCAGCGCAGCTTGGTAGGAGGTCTGCAGATATGACTTGCAAATATTGTCGACATACGGACGTGGCAGAGTACTGTCGCCACAGAGATAGAGGTGCAGATCGGTTGAGATCTGTGTGAACCCAAGAGAGATTTGAAAGGCATAGATCTCGTTGTGCCATAGCCATGGAGCTTGTTTAAGGTCGTAGAGAGCTCTCCTTTGTCTGACAATGATCTTTGGTATGTCAAGACCCTCTGGCCATCTCTCCAGATGCAAGAGATCAGACACCGAAATGCGTTTAGCATCCCAACAGGTGAATAAAACACGCCGAAAAATGCCAGCTCATATCCCTTTATGACTAGCTACACTTTATACCGCATTGACCCATCAGGGTTGTGTTTAGTCTGAGGAATCCACTCAAAGCCAATGGTCTTCATTTGCGATTGCCATGCTTCCCACCGGAGTACAGGGGAGAAGAAGTTATTGAGCAAAATCAATGTACTTTCTTCCTCCATGGCATCTGTATGGTGATTTTGTTGAGGGGTTTGAATGGCTTCCAAATAGAGGAATCAATGTCCAGTGGCTGCGGACGCTGTTAGTCTGTCTGCGGAAGCTTTACCTTGACTTCTTGTGACACTACTTCATATCAGTGGAGCTGCATCAGCAACAACTCTACTTTCCGTCAGTAACACCTGGGTGTTCTGGACGGCTCTGACGGCTCTGACAGAACCTCGTGCCCTCTGACGGAGAATTGCACGCTACCCATCGCCCAGGCAATGGGTTGTGTTGCATAGCATCAGCAAAATTTATTCTAGTCACTGGAAGCCTCCAGTAGTGTCTGAGAGGATGTGGAGTGTAAACTTAGATGCGTCAATTTCAGGAGTATCAGACCCTAGGAGGGCATTCCTGCCGGCCTTCAGAGTAACTGGGAGCGCCGACGAGAAACCTGGGAGCGCCTGAGAGCGCCGGCGACATGCCTGGGAGCGGTGGCGACATACCTCGGAGCGCCGGCGACATACCTGGGAGCGCCGGCGACATACCTGGGAGCGCTGGCGACATACCTGGGAGCGCCAGCGACATGTCTGGGATCATCTAGAATCACAGTCATGTATTCAGTTTGTATTCTCATCTATGTATCTATCTATCAATATAGCTACTCATCTACACACGCTATATCTGGACTGCCTGCGGGCGGTGCTTGAGAGCAATTCGAGGAGCGCCTGAAAATGGTGATGGAGTGAACTCAGACAAATACTCCGAGGCCGTGATTGAGCGAGTTTGGAGATGCTCTTGGAGGTGGGAATCGAGTGTATTTAGAGATACACTTGGAGGCCGTGTTCAAATAGACTTAGAGATGCACCCTGAGATCGTAATCGAGCGAGTTTGGAGATGCACTTGGAGCCCATGCTCGTGCAAACCTGCAGGCCGTAATCGAGCCAGTTTGGAGATACACTTGGAGGCCGTGATCAAGCGAGTTGGGAAATGCACTTGGAGACCGTGTTGGGTGAGTACATGGAGGCGGTCGATGGACGCCGCAACGTGTGCAGAGACTCGATTCATCAGTTAGACAACTCGCAACTGTGGGAATGTGACAACATGACTTGACCTTTGTGCTCTCATGGAGAGCTGGCTGATGGCGGTCGATCGTGCAGGGAGGTACACCAGAAGCTGGAGCTACATTCAGGGGTCTACTCGTAATCATGAGAATGAAGGGAGGACATACACTCTAGAGTCGATGCTGTAATCGGTGTTTGCTGGACTCGGTGTCAACTCATGATCATGTCATGGAAGGATAGAGAGGAATGACTTAACTTTGTGTTCTGCGATGATGATTGATCTGTGGACGAGAAAGAGAGAGATGGGTGATGAAAATCAAAATGATATGGAGGATACGAGCAGATATGAGGAATCAGTGGTATGACTTGCCTGATAGGGTTGGGAAGACCTCGTATCGGTGATAGTTCGCACCGGATCAGGACTCGTACCTGCCATATCGGGGATTGTCTATTGACTCGCAAACAAAATCTTTTAAGTCCCAGTTTGTCATGATGATTTCCCCCATCTCCTCTGATCTCCTCTGCTCTCTCTTTCTTGTGCTCAACTCAACCATCACCTAAGAACACGAAGTTAAGTCATCTCTCTCTATCTCTCCATGCCATAATCATGAGTTAACACAGAGTACAGCATACACCAAGTACAGCATCATCCTAAGATCGACAGTCTCCCGCTGCCAGCCAGTTTCTCATCTCTCGGTGGATGTTGTACTCAACTCTCTACATTCCCACAATTACAAGTTACCCAATGAATAGAGTCTCAGCTGCCGTCGCGCCGCCCTGCAAATCGACCGCCTCCAAGTACTCCTCCAATCCCGCTCGATCATAGCCTGCAAGTGCATCTCCCAACTCGCTCGGTCACAGCCTCAGAGTACATCTCCAAACTCGATCGATCAAGGCCTCCAAGTGCATCTTCTGAGTTCACTCGATCTCAGCCTCCAAGCGCATCTCCAAACGCGCTCGATCATGCCTTCCAAGTGCATCTCCAGACTCGCTCGATTACGGTCTGCAAGTTCACCCGCTCATGGCCTCCAAGTGCATCTCCAAACTGACGCGATCGTGACCTCCAAGTGAATCTCTGAGCTCATTGGATCTCCATCTCCAAGTGCAACTCAAACACGCTTGATCAAGTACAGCTTCAAGTCGCGACGGCGGTTGTACAGGGATACAGGGGTAACAGAGGTGGACAGAGTGACAGGGAGTATATATTCGGGAGACCCCGGAGTAGATAGACATCATCTCATTTCCATCTCTTCTCATCATACAATGAAAATTCACACTCTATCTTTCCCAACTTTTGGTCTCACTCGCTCTGTCCAAGATTTCGTGGATTCTCATGGCCAGGTAGCATCATATCTTCTCACCTTCCCATGCTCCTTGAGCTCAATGTAGAAGGAACGCGAGGAGAGATTTTCGCAGTGTCACACATTGCATTGCAATCCTGATGCAAGCGTGTACCGAAAGAACCCATTCCGACGTACGGTCACAGTTGGCCACAATGCCAGAGTGTTTGTTTAAAATAGGAGACCGACAGACCGAGAAGAAACAGCGAAATGGCGATCGGAGGGTGATATGTGTTGCGATGCGTGGTCTTGAAGCTGGGCGCAGAGTAATCCGCCACCGGGGTTTCTCTGACAGCTCTGACAGAGCGCTTCCACTTTGACAGAGCCACTGCACCCGGACGGAACTGTTTTTCGCTGATGTTGAGCTGGACGTGTTCGGAGTACTTTGCATGATTTCTCAATTACTGGTGCTGAGCACCATGCTGTCGAATCCTATCTGCAAAGGCACCCTCCATGAGCAATGTTTTTTTCATTTGCTGCTCAATGCTGGGCAGTCTGAACGTCTATGTGGAGGAGCCGGCTGTGGGCATCTTCTGTTTACACATCAGGAGCTCCAGGCATGTCAGATGTGCATCTTTTACCTAGCTGTGTACGTTGACTGTCTTGTCTTTGGAGAGGCTCATCTCTGGTAGCTATTTCCTTTGTATATTGCTTGGCTTCTGCCAGTCCAAACACGTCAGTATCAATGTCATTGCGTTCATCCCAGCATCACATGCATGCATCTCTCTCTTCATTGATGATGACTTCTGATTGACCTTTCACCTTCTGTCATTTGGGATTGCATATCCTCCACAACATCCTTGGCTTGTGTTTGTAGTCCACCATCATGCAGGTCTTTCATCTCAGGCCGCACTTGCCCTGTTGGCGTTGAGCTTCAGGTGTGAGTCTACTGGCTTAGCATCTGAATCGTGGTAGGTTGTGGAGAGAGGTTTGATACAATATTTCAAACGCAGCAGTATTGTGCATGGGTTTCCCGACTCCACGCAGAATCTCATTTGATGTTGATATCCGTGCCTGATACCTGTCGTGGTCATTTATTCTTTCCAGGCATTCATTCAGCAATCTCTGATGGGGATAGACTGCAGTATTAAATGCTTCTCCCCAGAACCAAACTGGAGCCTGGCAGTCAATCATCATCACATGGGCCGTTTGAATGATTGTAAGAATCATGTTTTCAGCCACACCATTGTGATGGTGACCATATGGAGGGCGATGCTCACATGATGTGCAATGGGCCACGAGGACATATCGGAAGGGCTTGATGCTGTACTCTCCCTGTCAATCATCTCACCCGAAACAGTTGGTCATGTTTCCCATTCAATCTACTTCGGCCTCAAATGACTGGTTGATGGAGGTGCAGGTCTCGGTTTTCTCATTTGGGAGCAGCCATACAGATGTGAACCTGCCGGGGTCATCAATGAACAGTATACAATATCAATTGTCTCCGATGGTTGGTCTAGAAGGTGCACTGCACACATCTGATTGTACAAGTTCAAAGGGCTTCGTAGTGTGCTTCACTGGCACTCTAATGAACCTGGTCTTGTGCATGGCTTGGATGCAGACCGTGCACATAGAATCATCATTTGTATATCCATCAATCAGAGAATTAAATATGGTAGAATTCTTATGGGCTACTGGCTGGTGTCATATTCTGTACCCTGAGATTGTGAGAGAATTTCAAATGGACTTAGTTTTGTCAATCGAAGGTGCACTTAGAACAGAGGGACCAGTTGAATATGTAGAAGCGATGCCAGGTGTCTCTGAATACTTGATTGTGGACTTGATTGCAGATTCGGTTATTGGTTCTACGATTACATGCTCTGTCATTAGTACTCTTGAAAGTCTGCATTCCCTCTTTCTCTTTCTCACTTTCTTGGTAGTCGATGATAGGAGTGCAGTCATGGGGACGATGATATATATGCATTTGATTAGTTTTCCGGCAAGAGTGCAGGAAGATGGAAAAGTTATCAAGTATTGTCCATTCTGAAATATGGTCATATGCTCATGCATATCCAATTGGTCAATCAATAGAAGTGAAATTGGAATACTAGGAGTATGGAGGGCTTTATATTGATTGCCCTATACGAGGTTGACAAAGGCATGATACAGGGTGGTTACTGAATTGTGGTCTCCGAGTTTGGATACTATAGGAACCGAGAGCTGTTTGAACATTGAGAAGCGGCCATGGTCATTGCACATGGCATGTGAGGCTCCAGAATCAATGACCTACTTCAGAGTGGAGATGCCACCGGCTGCAGCCGCAGCTAGGGCCAGTGCACAAGTAGTTAGTCAGAGGGGATTGCAGTCTCTGGTTGTAGTCTGAGCCGCTATTGCAGTGGCTTTCTTCACAGTCCACCACTGCTGTATACCTTTGTAGGAAATACAACCGACTTTGACACGGCCTGGTAGCCTGTGCTGAAAAGAAATTCACTCATCGTTGATTCCTTCCTTCTGAGCATGTTTCCCCTTTCTGCATGCATCTGTAGTGTGTCATTCAATATTGCAATGGATGCACTGATGTTTGTGGCTGTCTTCGATTCCTTCGCTTCCGACATATCCACTGCATCTACCGCATCCGCTGCGTCCACAATGTCCATGGCCTGGGCCATGGTAGCTCCCACACTGGAAGAGAAGGGCGGCACCCTTAGATGCATCTCCGAGTTCTTTGCTCATGTTAGCTGTTGTTTCTTCTATTAGGTGGTCATGCATAGCTTCTTCGGGTGTAGGTGAGAGCCTTCTCTGCTCTTGGACCAATAATGTCGTGGCATACAGTGATGGCAGTGATGTAGGTATTAGTGTGCAGAATTCTCGATTGGTGATTGCGTCGTTCGCATGGACCAGTTGTATCAGGCAATGGCTAAGCTTGGTGAGGTATGCTTTACGTGGTTCCTCCTCCTTAGGTTGGCAAACAAGGAACAAGCGAAGAATGTCATGACTGCCGTTTCAGGATCAGGCAGTGTCCAGACTGGATTCTATTGTATTCCACATTTCATGAGGATTTCTAATACAATTGATGATGCGCTATACTTGAGGGGAACAGAATGGTCTGATCATACACACAGCCTTAGCTTCCTTAGCATTCAAAGCATCAGAGTTCTCATCATGGTCAAAAGCAAGAGGGTCCGGATCAGGGTCATCTCCAGTGTCGATCGGTTATGTTCTCATGGCTGATTGGACAAGTATTGTGAAGTGTTTCCATTCATCGGAGTTGGCATTAGTCAGCTTGTGAATATTGTGGCACCTGGTCTTGTTGAAGGCAGGTTCAAAGGAAGCTATTAAGGAAGACATGGTGCAATTGTGAGATCCTGTAGATGGTGTTAGGGTTTAGTGCTGTGTATGCAGCTGTTGCTACGGTGACAAGGTATAGGGTATGTCAGGCTCTTTAGGTGATTGTGAAAGAGATTGCAGGAAAGATCATGAGATGTCTAAATAGTAGCGATAACCAGACTCACAACCTGTTGATGTATACTGAGTAGTAACAACTTGCATCATCAAGTCAAGGAACATTCGTGATCTTGAATATGCAGTAGTCAGAGTACGTCTTGTATGTCCTGTATACATGCATGTGTAGTCAGCTGGCATCTCCAGTTGAGTCTCGAGTGACCAGTATCGTACGGAGATTATGCATTGGCCCAACTGAAGCTTTATGCCGGGCAGGTCGACCAAATATGCCACAACACAATCTGCCTTGCCCCCACTGCGTCCCAGGCTGGTTCCCAAGCACATACTCCATTTCCTCTGCCAAATGGTGCCAGGAATGCATCTCCCACTTTGGATGGAAAGTAGAGTGGATTCTTTCCTTTACAGATGGAAGAGAAATCAGGATGGTAATGGAGAAGGTATGAAAACCAGCATAAAGTGTGAGGACTGCAATGGGGCTTGGTGTTTCACACCCAAACAAGATTGTTTTTATGAATTTCACTATATGTACAGTATTTGTATTTAATCTGGGGGCATTTGGCAGGATTGTGGTTGTGTGATGTGTATTTTGAAACCAGGCCCATCCATGGGATGAAACACAGTATGTAGCGAAGGGATGAAGTTAAACTAACATACTGCGATGCAGATTCACCAAAAGGAGTGTAAGTTTGTTTTGATTTTTAGATGTTTCGAAGAGTTTTTGAGTCCATTTGCTGATATCATTTACCACCATTGCCACAAAATCTGAAATAGCAGCTGAAGCTTACCAAAGCTAGTTGAATATTGTTCAGCTCTCTACATATATCACATTATCTGTACAGATATGTCACAAGATTTATACCAATGCAATTATAGGTAGTGAGTGTAGAGTGGATTGTGTATTTGACTGCTCATCGGGAAAGTTGTACGACTCATTAGTAAAACCAACATCAGCACAAAATAATTCGGTCCGGGTGGAATGGCTGCGTCAGAGTGGACGCGCTCCGTCAGAGCCGTCAGAGACACCACGGTGGCGGCTTACTACGCGCTCAAGGTCAATACCACTCGTCGCGTTGCATATCGCCCTCCCATCGCAGTTTCACCGTGTCTTCTCGCACTGTCGGTCTCCTATTATAAACGAACACTCTGGCGTTGCAGGCCAACTGTGACCATAGGTAGGAATGGGTTCATTCGACATGCGCTTGCATCGGGAATGCAATGCGATGGGTGACACTGCGAACACCTCTCCTCGCGTTCCTTCTACCTGCGCACAAAATGCAATTCTCTCGTTACTAATTATACACATCATTCCAAGTCGCCAGATCTATGTGGCTATTGACAATCCATCGCTTGTTCGGTCCGTCTCCTGTTTTACGACATGTAGCTATCTCTGGAATCACGTGCACACAGCAGACGATGTTTCCCACCCTGAAAACTTGCAAAGCAACTGCTGCCGATGCTTGTCTCACTTGTACAAATTTCGAGACGGGATCCAAGTTACCTGAGTTTTCAGGTATTGTGGTGAGCGCCAGGGCTAACCAGTACTCAACGAAAGCTCCATCCTTGTTCAGGAGCTTCATTGTGAATAGTCGTTGCAGTTGCCACGGGAGACGACCATTCAGCGCACCATAACATCTCCCTGGGCGTTGCTTTACCCACACCCAGTGGTTCCGTCGGTCCCCTCCGCGCCAGCTCTGGCTTCCTGTGCATCGACAAATCTGAGATATGCGTTCACTTTCTAAACCCTCAACTTCAACCTTAGTACCACGGTAAATACAGAGCTCCATTGCGTGCAGTTGTTCATCCGATATATACGTCTTGTTACGACTCTTATGCTTGAGAAACTCCCGCGTGCCATTGTATATTGTCACACGGTACGTTGCCTCTTGCGTATTGTCGAGTAATGCTCTGAAGTCTTTGATCATAGCGTCAGGATGCTGTCCATCATGGCGGTTTTGGGGTCCCATGAATTTGGGCTTCGCATATGACTGGGAGCTCAGTGGGGCAGCTAGATCAGCGCCAGAAAGGAGGACTTTGAAGGAGGCAGCGCTGTGCTCTCGATGCTAAGCGAGGGCTTGGAGATTGAGCTCTCTGATTTCGAAGCAGAGAATGCGACGCTGAAAGGTGATTACTTGCGGCAGGTAGTTGAGATTGTGCTTGGAGGCATTCCAACCGTCCTTGAGATTCGTTTTATGTGCTTGTTCTTGTCTCTCTGCAGAATACTGTTGCAAGGCTCCGTATCGACGAATCTGTTCGACCCAGTGCGACATCAAGTGGATCTTCGGAAAGTTGAAGTCGGCATCTAACTCCTTGGAAACATCTATCTGGTGGCTGATATAATCCCGCCAGGCGTTCCTTTCGCGCTGCTTCTTGGACGGCGTCCATGTTTCAGCATACGTTTCCTCGTCTACCTTTCGCTTCGTCACGAGCTGCGTTCTCAGGGCATTAGCTTTGTCATTTGCCTTTTTGCTGGCTCACCCGAGTAAGGAAACATCTTTGAAGGTGTGAAAACGACACAAGGTGTCTTCCATGTAGCTCAATGTTGCATCATCGTGAGATGTATATCGGGCATACATATTGAATTCTAACAATACCAGTGTGTACTCGATTGCACGATTGAATATGGGATGCTGAGTGGGGCTTCCTCCTCGTAGAGACTGGGTTACAACTCCAAGCAGGTACCAGCTCATTTCCTTCATCTCCTTCCCATTCCATTGGGAAACTTCCTGATATGACTTAGTTTTAGCTGTGAGGTCGTGGTAAGCAGGCACGGATAACCAGATTGCACTGTACTTGTCGAGCCGTTCCTGCGTCTTCATGAAGGGGAAAATGCACTTCTGGAGGTGATCAAGCACGCCGATCTGCATTGTATGGAGGAGGTCGGGCCTTGGGAGGTCGCTCACAATACAGGGAATATGTCGAAACACGTTGGATCCTCGGTGAACATCGCGCGACGAGAGTTCAGCATCGGCTGCCTTGGTGTTGGCATCGCTGAGCGTTTGATATTGGTTGTGATCCCGCCTGGGTTGATGCTTGCCAGGAGGGACATAATCTCCAAGTTCGTTCTTTGGACACTCGCACCAAATACCAACTTGTCGCTCGAGATGATGTAGGTCGCTATACTCACGGCAATCTGCAAGCCGTGCTGACAAAACTGGCTTGCAACTCCTGAAGTTGCGATCTGCACAGAGAACGTTGTAATACCTGCTCTCGGCGCTGGGACTGTGTGTACAAGCGAGAGGGTGGAGTACCCATCGAAGTACCTCGTTCAGCACCTCTCGGTTTCTTTGCCACTGCTCATCCGGCCCCTTCTGAGGAATAGTGCAGTTCTTGATCAGGATCTGCAGGAGAGCGACCGGTACGACACTCTGCGATGAGGGCATCCGGCGGAGCTCCGAAGATAGATTGCCAAATGTCATATATACAGGCCATTATTTCTGGTCAGCAGCAAAATTCGAGAGATGTGTTCCATCGGACATGAAGATCAAGGGAATCAGTTTATCCCCCACGCTGACCGTCGACTTAACGTCGGTTAGCACGTCATCATACTCGGGAATCTTTCCTTACCTGTGTCTCCCACCACCAGTCCGCAGTGTGCATTTCCGTATAGAGGCGTGTCCGTGGCGTATCGCTGTTCAAGCAACCCTCAGGGGCATAAATAAGATTCTCAGTGTACGCTGGCTGCCGCATCAACCATCTCATGCAGTTGATGATGTCTCGACTGCAGCATTTGATAGGGCGTTGGTGAATGTTATTCCATTTCATATCCTCGAGAGTGTGTAGTTCCCACTCCCCGAGAGCCAGATCATCTGGCATGCTAGCCACAAGCTTCTGGACGCGATCCCTATTTTTGAAGCTTGGGTAACGCAGAGCGGTGTTTTTTTCCTTCCGCACTGTGTCATAGTACGTCTTCATACCCTTCTTCTTGATCTCACACAGGATATATTTGTACTCTTCACGCGTCACAAAAGTTTAGTAGGGATTGTTTTGTAGGTTTGTCTCAAGGAAACCCTGAGCGTTGCGTTCCCATGGCTCACCAATGTAATCGCTCCGCCGACCACCGGCGCCGGGATATGTTTCTGTCCGCGGCAGAGGAGGTGGCGGTGGTTGAGAGTCCGAGAATGCGCTGGTTTCAAGGTGTTCGAGGTAGGGAAACACGTGCAAGTCTTCGACTGAATCTTTGTTAGTGTTGAAGTCAAGATGCTGAGTGGGGTTCAACACGTCGGGGCGCGCTTCGAACAGTCAGATTTTTCTGGCGTGCAACTTGAAAGTGTTCCGGATGGTGTAATTTTATATGTTTAAGTCCCCAGCTGTCTGAGGTGAACTGCTTTCGGCATGAAAATTCAGCGCAACGGAAAGGGGTCATCTTTGGCATTCTCGACGACATGCGAGGGGTAGAGTATTCACTGCAGAAAGGGACGAATGTTGCTGCTGGGCCAGAGCAGTCTGGTGTAGGTATAAGCTCACGATACTTGAGAGATTTATTGAGCCTCAACACCATCACAAGGAGGTTCCTTACACGCCAGGGGTTGCAAAAACAATGCATGTGTGATGTCCCATACAACTATGAATAAATAAAAAATAAACCCTGAGCAATTCAAAAACCTCACGATGCATGTAATAATCAATGCCTGAGATAAATAGATTAGAACAAAGGAAAGGAAAAAGCCCACAACTCTAACCCAAACGAACAAAACTCCTCCACGCATGCCTTAATCAGTGCCTGAGATGAATAGATTACAGCAAATGAAACTCACAAGGCAATAACCCAACCCTGACCCGAACTCACGCCTCCTCTACAACGTGAGGACTGGATCACTCCTTGCCTACCGCGCCATCCGGGCGCGCCTCAGAGAGGGGGACATCGGGGAGAGGGAGATCGGGGAGAGAGTCTTCCAGGAGAGGGACATCCGGGAGAGGGACATCGGGGAGACTGTCGCCACCTGCTGATTCACCGAGTAGCTGCTGATCCACATCGACATCCGAGGTGTTTCCGGCTGCCTCAGCTTCTCGCAGAGGTGGCGCCGCTGGGCGAAGTTTTTGCGCCGTCACAAGCCCTGAAAACTCCAGCCCACTGAGGGTATGAGTCTCCGGAGGTCAAGGTCGTGGGCGAGGATCTGGGGTTTGTGGCCGTGGGGCAGGCGCCGGAGGTTGTGGCCGTGGGGTATGCTCGCGCATCTTCTGGCCTTGCTCAGGTAGCACGGTTGGCTGATCGTCTACCATGGTATCAGCATCATCAGCCAATGTATTTGCCATCTCTCCCTGGCCAATCATCCGAGGTTCTTTGCCATTATCCTCATCCTCATCCTCATCCTCCTCCTCATCCACCTCCTCTTCCTCCTTCTCATCTTCCTCCTCGTCATCTTCCTCATCTTCACCGTCCCTTTCCATGTCCACATCGCCGTCTATATCAACGCCGTCCAGTAGGTCCACATCATCCTCCATGTGCATATCCACATCAGAATCACGTTCTAAGTCATAATCGCCGTCCGACTCGGTAGAGTCGGTATCATCATCTGAGGAAATTGAGACAGCGGGCGATGCTTCCGGCTCTAAATATACCTGCTCTAGTTAGCCCTCCATGTCCAAGTCTGCCTCTGACATTTCCTTCTGCAACTGCAAAGCAACGGCACGAGAGATATCACCTCGCCCTGGGGTTTGTTTACCAATACCTTTCCGTTTACCGTTTCCCTTCCACTTCCCCTTGCCTTTCCCCTTCCCCACCTCAGTCGCCTTCCCTTTCCCCTTCCATGCTTTGTTCCCTTCCCTTACCCAGTCCCTTTACCACCTCCCTGCCTGCCCTCCTCACCCTGGCCGTCGTCATTGTCATTGTCATCGCCAGGATGGCTCCTTCCACCGCTTGGCGCTCCGGGATCCGTCCAGTTCTCATCATCATCATCTTCATGTATTATCTCATCCCAATTCAGTGGTCTCACGGCCAGGAAGACGCCTGGTTTGTACTGCCAGCAGCTTTGCGGCTCAATCTTTGCCCTGGGATCATCACTACCATACCAAGAGAAATGCTCACCGGTGCTCTTAACCCTCCCCGAGCTGGTTGTCTGCGGATTGGAGCCATCGAATTGATCCCCGAAGGAGCAGGGGTTGTCCCACCACCAATTGTTCATTTGGTCGCGGGTTTTGTCAAACATTTGCCCCATATATGAGCTGAAAGCAGCCCACCACTCCCGAAAATGCGAACTACTACTCCTGCGGCGCGGCCACATCAGCTGGAATTGTGAAAAGTGGCGAGTCGTGACTGGATCAAGAGAGAATATATCATAAAAGAGGTCCCATGCCCTCTCGTCCATGATGCCACAAACATTGTATATCCGTATGGGTCCACGGATGTGTTCCGAGATGAATCCCGTTATACAGTCCCGATCCAACGACAAGCGTCGATTTATAACCAATGTCGGCATCTTTGCCCTGGCCTTCCCCTTTTCTTTGCTGCTGCCCTTTGGTGCCATCACTGTGAGTTGAAAATGAATCTACATCCGAAACGTTAGCATTATGATACAGTTGCATGTAGCGGAAGGATGCCCAGAGGGATAGTACAAAGTTGTGAGGGTATCAGGTGTGGTTTGGAACGACAGGCATTGTTTTGTTCAAGTCATGTGATGTCGAGATCAGGATGCTGTCGGTGTGTATCATGCGGGAGGAAAAGGGAAAGGAGGTGTAGGTGGGAAGAAGGAATATATATACTCGAGTTCCAGTGATTTATTGGTTCAACTTGTGAGTTTTGTTGGTTAACGAACACAAAACGGCCCAGGCGTCATCTTGCAGAACCACCAGGCACCTCATGAACGACAAGCCTCGAGAAGAGATTTGGTACTCGCGGAGAGGGCAGTTTACGACGCCAGGCATTGCATTTGCATCACACAATATTTTTACCGCTCAGACCTCGTGCATCTCGGAGCAAACTGGGTAGTTCTCAGGTTGTCCCAAATGTGCAACCATCCAACTCGGCTACCAACGCCTAGCAGTGGAAAAAGCACATGCAACTGATGTCATAGGATAGAGAATACGTCATTGTTCACTCTGCGATGCTTCTAGCTGTGCCAAAGGGGGAATTCAACCGGGAAGCTGATAATATACACAATCGATGGTTCAAAGTATTGTGCCAAGAACAAGTCCAATACGATGATAATTGCGCCAGGAAGGCATAAACACCCTTCAAGCGGTGCAAATAGACCTTCAGACGTTGCTGTAACAGTGAATATCAATGCTGAGTTTAATCTGAGTTTAATCTGATGGCAGTTAACCCCATAATTGAATGCTTTTGAAGGGATCT
>Ga0307512_10004058_pt1 | contig 16296 bp, 11 predicted proteins | sample 14_EM_MG_FD_200267 | JGI IMG/M metagenome (GOLD analysis project Ga0307512, IMG submission 200267) | Populus trichocarpa ectomycorrhiza microbial communities from riparian zone in the Pacific Northwest, United States - 14_EM | ecosystem: Host-associated > Plants > Roots > Unclassified | place...
GAATATTACTGGGCTCGGCTTTGCCATTGAGCCAAGTCCTAATCATGCTGAAAGGCATCCACAAAGTTCAAATATTTAAGATTGCAATTATTGATGGCAGCAGATCTTGACTTCACCGTACATTAGGATGACCGTCAACAGAGCGTCAACGATTTTCAGTCTTGTAAGTCCGGGAATTGAATGGTGACGTGGTCGGAACTATCCATAACATGCATACTGGCGGCCTGTCTTGGGAAAAGAGTAAACCACATGATCACTGCCCCATTCTGAAAATGAGCTTCAACAGAGTGTCAACGATTTTTGGCTGTGCATCTTGGGTAACCTAAGTGCCGATTGGTTGCAGCCATCCATAAACTTAGTATTGGCTGCCTTCCAAATCAAAAATAATCGTATCAGGCTCCCTGCCCCATCCTGAAAATGAGCGTCAAAGGAGTGTCAACGATTTGTGGTCTTGTAAGTACGGTAATTCACAAGTGACTTGGTCGTTGATATGCATAACGGACATATTGGCAGCTTTTATTGGCAAAAGAGATAGCACGACAGTCACCGCCCCATGCTTAGCATGAGCGTCAACAGAGCGTCAACGATTTTTAGCTTTGCATCTTGGGTAAGTTATGTTCCGATTGGTTGCAGACATCCATTTATGAGATATTGGCAGCCTTTAGTGGCAAAAACAACAGCGACATGCTCCATGCGGCATCCTGAAAATGAGCATCAATGGAGTGTCAAGGATTATTGGTGCTGGATCTTGGGTAATCTAAGTGTAACAATGTGGTAACAACTCATAGACAAAGTCGTGGCAGCCTTTTCAACTGAAATAACGTATGACACATACGTTACCCCATCATGAAACTGAGCGTCAATTGAGCGTCAACAATATTCAATCTTGCATATTGGGTAATCAAGGCTTTCTGCGCATAGGTGCCGCCATAGCAGAACTATTGACAACCTCTCTAGCAAAAAATGCAACGGGTAGAAGGCAAAACACGTATTCCAAAATAATCAATGTCGCTGATTGCAAAACATCCAAAAAGAGATCATTGGCTGTCAAATACCTAATTTTAATAATGTACAATTATGCAACTGCAAAAACAAGAACATTATATAAATCTACAGATGGACCCGCTGTGCGACCTGCAGACAACCCACCCAATCCAGACGGGTTGGGAGATTTGCATCGAACCCTATCCGAATCGACGGTTCGGGTGTGTTGACAACCTGGACCGCCAATCTGGCGACGGTTCGGTTCTGACCAGGACCCAGACCCGAAGTGACGGTCCGGAACTGTTGCTAACACTACTCTATAGATGCACATGCTGGGCAACCCGTTGACAACCCGCCCAAGTTGGACGGGTTGGGAGTTAACCATCCAACCATATCTGTGTTGACGGTTTGGGTTTTTTGACAACCCGGACCGCCAATTTGGCATCAGTGCAATTTGGACCCGGACCCGGACCCGAAGTTATGGTCCGGAACCGTTGCTAACACTAATAAAGCTACTATTGTTCCTAGAACAAATCTGAAGCTCTAGTGATGGGGTCTTTAATGAGTTTAAATCCAACATCACAGTAGCAATTTCAATGCTGGGTAATTTGACTTGAGGGACTGTCAAAAGCAGAATTGTTGTGAACAGAAATCTGGTTGTTAAATATTGACTCTTGAGCTACCAAAACGAAAAAATTCAGACCTGTCAGACATTGTGTGCATACTTGTTCAGTTGTATACAAAGGTATATTGAAAACACTGACCATTAATAACTCCAGTTGGGCACTTTGCTGTGCAGTTTGTTGCACGGTAGATTGCTGAACCCCCATAAGAACTGTTGACACTCTGTTGGCACTCATCTTTCGGTGGAGGTAGCGAAATTGTCACTAGCATTGTTGCCCATAAAGGCGGCCTATAGTTTGATTATGGGTTAACACTTTGGCATAACTCTGTCATTGTCCAAGATGGATGATCAAAAAGTGTTGACGCTCTGTTGATGCGCATATTTGAGAGGTAGCTGCAATATAATTACTACCACTTGTGCCCATCAAGGGGGCTGATACTTTGATTATTGGTTAATGCCATTGTATAGCCCATTCTTTATGCGAGATGCAAGATCAATAACCATTGACTGTCCATTGCCGCGCATTGTCAGGAGCTGGTAGCAATATTGTAACACCTTTTTGCACATGAAGGCATCCAATACTACAATTCTTGGTTAACGCAGTTAAACTGTCCTTAACTGCTGGAAGATGCCATGCCAAAAGTTGTTGACGCTTTGTTGATGCTCATTTCTGTGACGGGGCAACTTACCTGTCACATGCCTTCTTACCTAGAAGTACAGCCAATACTTCCAATGTGGAAGGATGTGACTATGTAGCCTTTTGATTGACAAATGGGTAAGGCAAAAGATCTTTCCCAATCAATCGATGGTGACCTCTCAGACACACTAACAGTTATTTGCTGCTCAACAATTGTATGCAAAATGTTTACAGTCATTATTAACAGGCAATATATTATGTCTAGCTACAATATATTGCATCCAAATGCTTTGAGGTCTCTAAATGTCTGAACCACTGCTGTACTCATTATCTGAGCCATGAATGATGTATGCCTATTACGTTTAAGCACTTTTGGCTGGCAATTAATGGCATATTGATTGATCCACTTGTTTCTGATATATATAGCTTGACATCCTCAACAATTCATATCTAGCTCCTTCTCCTCAATTTCAATGACCGATAATAATAATTAACTGGTTTAACCTCAACCAGGTGCACCAGGTTTGAGTGGAGAGTGATGCAGTTGGATGCATAGATTTATACAGCTTGATGGTTGTCATTCTTCCAGTTTCGAATGGCACATGGACTGCTCCTTTTATACTTTGGGTGACATTAGGGACTTAAATGTTGTTAGTAAATTTCATCCCAATATTGGTTTTTGGTTTCTCACTCAACTGTAACATTTAAGACTATATCAAGTTTGTTCATGGTCTTTCAACAAGATATGGAGTCTAGAATATTCACATGGACCATATGACCCTTGCACATGCACAGATGTATTAACATGTCTCACAATTTTGTCACTGAAATCAAGGAAAAGCTGACATGTAGCAAAATTGGTACCAGAATAGCTTTTCAAAGAAATATGTTGTCAATAATGACTAATTTGCTATTCATTCTGCTGGTGTCACAGGACCCGTCAGCATTTCTTGGTGTGACTTCCAGGTCTATATGGTATTGAGCTAGGAATAGTGTTGGCAGAGGTTCAAAAATGTCGAATTTGTTCAGAGTCTGGTTCCAAGCCGGACCCAGATGGCTGCAATGGTTGTTTCAACAACAATACCTGGTCTGTTTCAATTGGGCCAGTTTTACAATCAAACACCCGCCACTGAAACCTTACACCTTTGACCCCAAAAAAGTATGTGACTTCTGATTGTATCATGACATGATCAATACGTTGATTCTGCCGATTTAGCTACTCCTGCACCTTCCGCTGTCAGATTTGTAATGTGACGAATATTCATTGAGTCACAATGGGAAACCGGAGAATTTCGCATTGAATTTGTTGTTACTGCACACCAATTCAATGAATAGTGGTTGTATCACAAATCTGATACTGGGAGGTGAAAGAGCTGCTAATGCTGCACAATCTACATATTGAACATGTCACAATACAATCAAAACTGAAAACCTTATTTATAGAAAAACCTGTAGGAACAGTGTAACAGAACTGCATTCCGGTTCCTACCCAGCCAAGAGGCCCATATTGTTACATCCGGTTCAGGTGACAATGCTGCTGGAGTTACCCAGTTCGGTTGCTTGGTGGTTCCTAAGCCAGACCAGGGCCTCTAGTTCAGTTCCAATCTAGACCAGGACTTGGTAACCTGAAACTGTTGCTACCACTAGCTTGGAACCCTATATGCAAGGGTTAAAGTTAATGGGGTCCAAAGGTTAGTATTTCTCAATCGGTGATGAAGTGGGCGCTGCGTCAGCCAGAAGACATACTGTTCTTTTGTGGGACTGTAATTTCCCGTAACCTAGCCTCATATTACTCCTTCCTGGTGGACAAGTTCTTTCCACCATATGTGATTTTCCGGAGACAATACTTATAGTGTGCATTAATGCTCCCAATGATGTCGGTGGAGGTGCTACTACAACCTTGGCAGTTTGCGGCTTCACGACTGGCTGAACTATCACTTGCGCCATCCCATACAGTGTACTTCAGCAATGGAGGTGTTCTGCCTTGTCTCCTGATCCAGGTTGCGTAACCCCATCGAGTCTCATCTGGGTCGGACGAAACCTCTCCATGCACTATTGTACTGGGCTGGAGAATGTGCCCATCACCCAGTGTTAGGGGTTGTTTCCTACCAGCGATAATGATACTTGAATTATGATACAAGATGCGTACATATCTATGATATGCAAAAGACTTATGCATGTAAACGTTCAAGTGGTCAGCAACACGCTCTAAGGAGAGAACATGTGTTGGTCGCGCGAAGAGAGGGTTCTTCGTTCACACCTAGATACTATGTGGGACATGTGTGGTAATCACACACGGCAGTTGATAGTTATGCGATTAAGTGAGCTCTTCTCCCCCACCCCAAGGCGGGATGGGATTCGGAGAGGCACGTTCCGGTCTGGAGAAAAGTCTCGACCTTAGCATAACGTAACTGAGGGATTTATGACGTAGGCAATGCGCCTAGAGCGAACACTATCAAGTTGACTCTGATAGTCTGGATCGCAATGTAACCTTCGTATTGAGTACGAGCTTACACGTCATTAATCTACGTTGGCATAGCATCGGTTGGTCGCCGACTAAGTATATGACGCAATTAATAATTCAAGAGGCGTGAGGGATTAATATGGCATAAGCATTATCGTGTGTGCGATAGATGTTCCAACTACCGACTCATATGGTGGAAGGGATGTCTGTGATAACAAAGGAAGGATGAGCTGATATCGCGCAATGGATGGCCTGATAGTTATCAGGAGCGTAATGCTTTAATACCACATTGCATGAGCGCAATTACCTCAGGGTGTTGTGGATATTTATTACCGGGCGCTAAGAGGGCGTGGCCGAGATAATGATTATCACGCTAAGAGGAAGCTCGGGCTATAAAGAGCCAGCGCTGGTTGAAGGAATTGAGGGACATCAGCGATCAAGTTAGCTTTCAGAACACCGAAGACGATCATAAAATATTATTAAGAATTCTATCTAATTATCTATCTATCCATTAAGAAATAAGCCTTCGCTATTTCTTCTCTAATCAACCTACCCGATTACCCTCTGTATGCCTGGACACAGGTATACACATTACGAATATGCACTTCAACAGACTGTCGAGTTCTTTGGCAATCTTCTGTTCACTTTGCACGAGCACAATTTACACCACATCTACCACGTGGTTTTTCGTTTCGTGCAACTCGAGAATCTCGATTATCTGGTATCACGGTACTTGAACACCGGCTTACTACCATTCGAGGAATTTTCCGAGGACCTACTATTCGACGAGGAAACCTAGTTTACGTATATCGAGGAGATGGGTTGTGGTAACGTTTTAGATCGGGAGTTCTTGTTGAACAGGAACGAGAAGTTGAGTCTTAGGATAAGACGAGGAGAGAAAGAGATATTTGGATAGGCGGCTGTACTTAGTTCAATAAATGTTGTATTGATTATTGGGACTAAGAACCCCCGTAACACCCAGCCAGGTTTGTCTTCTTCGCTCAGCTTGCCCAGCCCACTATCTTCTGCATCCTCATGGTTGTTTTCCGCATCATCCTTATCTTCAGTACTTGCAAGATGATGCAGACTGTCTCCGATAGCACTTAATGTTACCTGCAATGTTTTCTAGGCATTCTGGTTGTTAATCCTACCTATTTAGCATGTCTCATATCTTCCTGCTCATGCAGAATTGCTGTCTCTATGGCTTCATGTGGCATTCTCACCACAGCGGATTCTCTATCCACATAATCATCCCTTCATTTCTCTTTCTGTTCTTTGCTTCAAGAACTGTGTAGCTAATCTGTGCTCCACTGCAACCTTCTTTTTAGATTGCAAACTGTGTAATGCTGCTAACACTCATACCATTTCTATTTCCAAGCTGCTCTAGTATCCAATTGCATCATAACATAGTCGTGTGGATCGCTTTGATGATTAGCTGTATTTGCACACTGAATGTGGAGAGGGATTCTATTTCGGAACTTTGACTATTGGATCTTGTATTGAATTTGTTGTTGGGAGAGATGTTGCATATTGCAAGACAAAGACCACATGGAGGCAAGCTGCGTCATCTATGTCACAGTTGGTGCGTTTCATTAAACTGAATAAAATGAAATCTGCCATTTGACTATCATTACATTGAGATCAGGAATGCTAACAATCCAACATGACATGATGTGGAGCATCTGTTTCATGTAAGATCCCATGGATGTATTGAGAAAAACATCACCAGATGTCCTTTCAGTTGAAGAATATCCTTGTGATATCTTACAAATTTGAGATTTCAGCTGTCGTTCACAGCTATGTAGCCCTGTAAACAAATATATATCATCCCACCGACTTACTGCAAATCACAGGTCATTAGGAAACAACTTCAGTCTGTAGCTATACTGTCAAGGCCAGTGAGAAAACGGAAATACTTAGGAATGAAGGGTGGAGATGCAGAGAGGGTGTAAACAGAATTGGTGTTACAGGAAGATGGAGATGTTGGGAGACACGGAATAAGTGCACGAATATGGCGGAGTGGTGGCAGTATGCTTTCTCATGATAGGAGAAGTGGTCTGATGTATTGCAACATCAGAAGATGTGGTGTTGTTGGATTGATAACAGTGATGCTGGTGGTGTGTGAGATCATGGGATGAATTTCAGATGGTACATCGGAGCATGAGGAATGATTTGAGGGTGACAAACTAAATAAATACAAAGAGGGGTTGTTAGGCATTGCAGAATTTCCGTTTCTTCTCTCCCTACACATTCTCTTGAATAGCAAAGCAAGTTACAACTTTCAAACAGCTTAGACTGTTGTTTTGTTCTAATTCCTCGGAACAAACTTGGAGTACCCTTCTCTTGATTACGATATAACATTATTCGTTACCAATAGCAGCTATGCTCCCCCCTGCCCATTACATATATGCTGTTGGATTCGCCTTGAGTAGAATGTACAAGTTGGCAGTCACTGATTACATTTTGACTTGAAGCTAACTATATATTCCTTAGAACTTTCCACTTCTTTTTGTTCTCATCTTCCTCTCCTTTTCCACATCACCAAATCATGGCTCAACAAACACCTCAGCAAGGTGTGGGAGGATCTGAATCAAAATGACTGACAGGCACTTCATCAAATTCTTCACTTGCTTGCATAGAGCAACAATGTAGACAGCACTTAGGCCATAGTAATGCTTCCAATGCAGCATCTGAACAACTGTCACAGCACAAATAATTAAAACTAGTCTGCAATATGCGAAGATGTAAGAATAAGAAGCTGCATGGGATGGGATGTTATTCACTCCATAGGGAAGTAAGTGGCTGTCAACCTACTGTCTAATGTACAGCTAGTGTATCTAGAGAGCTACATGTCCAATATAAAGCTGCCTGTAATGAGAAACCTTCATGGTTGACCAAGACATGTATCCACACATTCCGCGAATTCAAACATCATCATTGTATAAGTACTGGGAGTTTCCTGGACGAATATTGTGATAAGTGTCCCCGAGATTGGATGAAACTGGTTGTAACTATGTATATGGAGGCTATGGAGTCGTATATGGTAGAGGAAAATGCCCAATATCATCTTTAGAAGCAGCAACTAGTTGCTTGTAGATTTTAAACATGGCAGCTACAATAGCATGGCCAGGAGGTTGCGTACAGCTACCACAGTTTGACATAAGCCTTGTTTTGAATAAGGCCAAAATGACATAAACAGGGTTTTCATGTACCACAATAGAGGAAATGCAATACCTGTTAATAATACCTTGTGCCGAAGTCTGAGCAGAGAAGAAGTGGGGAGTGGTGTTTCCTGATGATGGAATAGCGAAGGCTATGATGGAAACACACCTGGCAAAGGTCACTGAAAATCAACCGGATGGTGGCTCACTTTGCTAAAATAGCAAAGCGATGAATCCACAGACAAGCTGGAAGGGCGAAGGACAGGGTGCACTTCCACACGAACAATTGCCCCCTTCATTCGGAATGCTAACTGTGCCACCCAGAGGCAGTAAGAGAGCTCAAAGCTTCCACACACAAAATCTGCCACCCGGATATGACATATACAGACTCCATGTCCCGACACTCATTGTTTCAGTGTTGATGCATCAGCCAAGGATCACATGTGCGATATAGCTGATATTCCAGATTAGCTGACTAAAGAAGGACCATCAACTGGTTTGTACCCTCTCTTATCTGTGCCAATGCAGCTGACATCCATATTGCAGTTGAGAGCAGCCAATAGAGTGAACATGCCAGTGAAGACGAGCTTTGATAGAATGAAATGTGATTGTTGAGTATATTTTAAGCTACAATTAGTAGACACTTTACTGTATATGTGAAAGGATATATTTATATATATTATTAAAGAACAATGTACGAATAATGCAGAAAGTACATAAACATGATAGAATGCCTGCCAAAACAACATTACAGATATACTGTGCAACATTGAACGGTAGCATATGGTGGATACATCTGAACATTGTTAGCAACAGCTCCAGTTGACCTGCCAGTGCTTCGAGTTAGGACCGCAAAGACCGGTCGGTTGAGTTCGAGACCTGTCCAACAACCCGACGCACTGCATCTCGGTGGGCCAAACCCTGACCAGGGCCCATCAACCTGGGGGTTGGGCCAGGTTTGGCTAGACCAGTCGGTTCAAATCTCCTGTTCTGCATTTCTGGTATCCCTATTCAACCTCCCATTCAGATATGCTACTGTTAATCAGAAAATGTTTTCATTGCTACATCTGTGTTTGGTTTGGATGTATTGGCATCCTTAATGATTAAAACGAACAGAGACATGCACCCTACCACATCCTCAAAATGATGGTCAACGAGCATCAACCATTGTTGGTCATGTATCTTGGGTAATCTGTGGGGCGACAGGTTTCATACAGTTACAAACGAACTATTGGCAACCTTAATAGGTAAAAGAGATAGCAAAATGTTCCCTACCCAATTTTGAAAATAAAAGACAATGATTTTTGGTCTTGCATCTTCAGTAATATGAGTGGCACTCGATGACAAGCACCCATAAACAAGGATATTCCAGTATGTATAGGCAAATATGTACGGGATACGCCTGCCACATCGTCCAGAACAGTAACAACTTACTTTATTTACAGAGCTACCAATAAGTGTTCTTGAGCTTTTTGATGTACAAAAACAGTCAAAACAATGCATATAGACAATAATGGCCACATAGTGCTGTGATTAACCATGATGCAAGGCCAACAATCATTGACGCTCGATGGACGCTCATTTTCAAGATGGGGCAGGAGGCATGTAGTTTTCCCTTTTTGCAACAATTGCAGCCAATACTTCGTTTCTGACTATCTACAACATGTTGCCTCACAAATTGCCCAAGATACGCGACCAACATTTCTTGATGCTCCATTGACATTCATTTTGAAGCTGGAGAAGAGAGGGTATTGCAATCTGTTTTGCCTCTAAAGGCAGGCAGAAATTCCTTTATGACAATTTACAACCAATCAGTGGTCGGATTGCCCAGGACGCAACACCTAAAAATGATAGACACTCCATTAACGCTCATTTTGATGTATTGTATAGTCAATATCTGCTGCCATCGACAATTGTATAAATAATTATTTCAATTTATTGGTTGCCATTCTGTCGGATTGAGACTCAGCCCATTGGCAAAGCCAAGCCTAGTAATATTCTTGCACAGGCCTCTCTCATTCTACCAAAATTGATATACCTATCTGAATATTACATTTCACCAGCTATAGTTTTATTTATGAACAATCATCCTCATGGGACTGCTCACTATACTCCCATGAAATTTCTCTACATGATATTCTTGGTCAAACAACCTGGTGAAAACATATTGACTCAATCTGTCCAGCTTTTTCTTGTTTCCTTTATTCCTCTTTGTTTCCATTGCACTGACAGTCATCAATCCCTGTTCAGCCTGTTTCATTAACCTCCATGTTGGCCAAATCAATCCAGGAACAGTTGGTGCAGCACTTACAATGTGGTGCTCTGGGCTTTCTGAAGCTTTAATGCAATTGCCTAGCTCTATATCAAATTCATTGTCTGCGTCGCAGCAGTTTTTGCTTGTGTTTGGATTATCCAAATCACCATTGCAGTTACGCCAATTTTCGGTGTCGGAAATGCTTTCCAGTGTGTGAACCCCATCACATTCTGCTGTTAGGGGGGTACTTATGTGCTAAGTATTGGTACTTAGGTACTGCCCAAGATTCAATTTTTAACCATAATACTTCTTCTTGGGAAAAGGCGCTGTTCCTTTCTCTGTTGATTCCCACCGGAGGCAGTCCGCAGTCTTATGACTTCGTTTTCGATCTCTAGGCCAAGCACAACTTTCACACTTGCCGGCGGCCTTCCTTTGATTCAACTCTGACTTATAGATTCCTTCTGTTTGAGCTTGATAATTGTTCTTTGACTTATGAATCTTCGTTTGTGATGATCCCTTACTAATTTCGAAGGACCTCCTAGCGATCTCTTTCCTCTCAAGTTCAGATTGTCTCAGGTATTCCTTGCAGTTAGCTAGGATCTTCTATTGAGTAATATCCTCAGAAGTCTCAAACTCCTCGGCTTCAGCTACGCTGCTATCCTCTATCATAGTTTGAATATGGTTGCTTGGTCCCGGTGAATATGCAGCTTCTCTAGATCTCTAGGTATTGGTGATTGCTTGGATTCCTCGGTCCTCAACTTGACATTATCGATATATATAACCAGTCCTTGTTGTAATCCGATAATCGAGGAGAGCCACAAGATTCACTGAGGTACAAAGATCTACTGATTATTCCGTGCAAAGGATATAGTCTTTTCGAGTGAGTATACGATAACATCGTTGTCATTCTCAAAGGTGATTGTCATACGGATAATATGTTTATCAAAGGTGCAGGGCTGCCCCTACAGAAAGCTAATAGATTTTATGTATATATAATAGTACATATAGGTATCATAAAAAGAAAATAATAAATAATGGGTTTCTTTTGCTGGTAGGTATTGCTGATGGTTTCGCTGCTAGAGCTTGTTCTTTTCATTGCTGGAGCAATGTAATCTCTTATATAGAATCTTCTCAGGATGTTACGCACGTACACCCATATTTCGTTTCCATGATTCTGACAGCAAGGTGCTTTGCGACTCACATTCTAAATGAATGTGCATGGTAGAGATTGCCATGAATCCCAAAGGTTATCCTGTTGATGCAGTTGAGGTATTCACAAGTTACACTTCTGATAAGAATCAGGCCACAACCGCACGATATCATATATCAGATCATAACTTCAACTTTGACATCTTGCACTCATATGGTTCGGAATTTGGAACACGTATCCAACATAGTTGATACGCACTTTCAGGCAATGAATACTATAGTATCATTGCCTTATAGATTTACTCAGCGACCATCCGACACATATGCCAATGTCGAATAAATGACATGCACCACCTCGTCTTTGAACGGATAATTCTTGCAGTTTCCTAATTCAACACAAATCATTGTGCGGGGATGCCCCAGGCCTCATTTCAACAGCCAATGTCATAATCTCTCAGTCACACCATTGTCAGGCCGAGACTATTCACTTTGGCCGAGGAGTGCTCGAGTTGTTCCGCTCTAACATAAGATTGGCTCGAGATCCCTTGTACTTGCATGTGGCTAACGACTGCCTAGTCTGCAGTACGAACTCCTTTGTTTTACCTGATCAGACAAATCCCGCTAGTATCTGGTAAATTGAACTGGTTGGAAACAACACGCTCTGTGTGATGGTAATCCTTTCGATCGGGCAGTGTTGTTGCTTCATGGAATCGACTGCTGCAGCGTATGCTTCAATGAATCCGCTGGAGGTCGAAGCTCCTCTGTTCAATCGAGACGTGTCCCACTCATAGCCCGCTTAAGGTAATCGTGACTGAAAGTTCTGAGGATGCCTAGGGTAGGTGTTATGCATGACGTATAACCCGGAGCTTACCGCCAAGTACCCATCATTGGTTATCTCAGGTTACATGGACACTGTTAGGAGAGAACCCCTAACATCTGCTTGATGACAGTTGATTCTTCTGATTGGTTGGACATTCAATACATGACTTCGTCCTCCCGGGGGGTCCTTTGCAGACAAACATGTTGGAAAAGGTGATCTTTCTGACAATGTAAATGTAGCTGCACCATCATGTTGAAAATTTGACCAGGATGATTTGATGATTTCTTCGGTATCTGAAATGTATCCTATGGCCGGCATTTGGTTGTTTTCAGTGCGAGATTCCTTCTGTGTAGAATGCAGGTTTTGAATACCCTGCCACATCTCCAAAAGGTAGTGTTAGCAATGGTTCCAACCTGCATGAACGGTTCCGGGTTAGGGTTGGAACCTGAACCGAACCATTGCAACGGGCTTTACCACCCAAACACCCGGACTGTTGCAATTTTGCTGGTTTTATCACCAACAACCCGGCATTTCAACATTACAATTTTGGCTTCAATTTTGAATTTGAGTTCTGATCTTATTGTGACATGATCAGTATATAGATTGTGCAGTCCTAGCTGCTGTTTCACCTCCCGGTTTAAGATTTGTCATCTGACCATTATTCGTTGAGTAACTATGGAAAACCCGGGAATTTCGGTTAGAATTTGCCCTGAATTCACAGATACTCACCGAATATCAGTCGGATCGCAAATCTGCAATCGGGAGGTTAAAGAACAGCTAGACCTGCACAATCTCCATACTGCTCATGCGATAATTCGATCAGAACTCAAATACTTAATTGGAGCGAAAGATCTAGGGACTGTATAATGGAAGTGCAGTCAGGGTACAACCCAGTCAAACAACAACAGGTTGATGTCCGGTCAGGGTAACAACCTCACCGAGACAAAGCGGGTCGGGTTTTTGGCCAGCTCAGGAACCGAACCGAACCGTTTTGCCTGCCTAAACCCCGACCGCTGGCGTGTTACCTGGACCCTTTGCTAACACTACCAAAATGTTGTGGACCTTAGCCATTCTATGCAATTTTCTTTCCTGCACCACTTTCCCCAATTCCAAGTCATTTTCAGTTTCCACTGTATCTTGTACTGCACAATCGCCTGCCAATATTCCTTTATTGGCTCATGCAAACTGCCTTACAACGACTTTTTCCTAAAGCATCTTGCCTGTGGTTTTTGAATGTCTCCAGCCAATAACATCTCACCCATGGGAAAAACTGGCCTCCACTCCAACACCATGTGCTATAATAGACAATATATAGTAAGCCACATTGGAGAGATTGGCATAGTTTGAGTGTGTTTCTTCTTGCTGGCATCACGAGTCGGTGATATACAGTATCCAAAATGTAATCTCAATCTGCATAGGGTCGGAGTGGTAATGATAAACAATCGAATTAATTGGCTTCTGGTTCTTTGGTGATTCAGGAGGTGAGTTCAACTAGAGCATTGCAGCAGTCAATCAGGGTGCTGCATGGTCACGTTGTCCCGGTGTCATTGTGGCCACCCTGTTACCCATTAAGTCTTCTTCATCGTCGCTGGACAAATTATATGGAGCAAAAGACCATTGAACAAATCCTTAATCCTTTGCACAGGAGAAGATATTGCAGTGTAGAACATTATCAGGTTTAATGACGGACATTCGTCAATGTTTGGCAAAGCATTCGTTCTGGACAAAATTCCGAAAGGCCTCGTAGTATTGGTCAGTATAAGAAGTCTCATCCTGAGGATTAATATACATCCCCTTGTCCCACTTCCTAAATGATCGTAACTTCCAGGAAGAATCAATAATATGTGCTGAAATGGAAAGCAGACGGGCCATTGAAGTGACTTCAGTATAATATTTGGACAGCTGCTGTCACCCATCCTTCATGGTGAAGTAGAAGTCTTCCTTCCAATGAGTCTTCTTCTTAGCCAAAACGCGCATAACACCATCCAAATGATCTAACATGTCATTGTACACAGATATGACATGAGGGAGAGTAACTGTATGCCATTTCAACAGCCAGAGGGTCCAGTTTCGGAATGGTCTTAAAACTTCCATCATGTACTGATGATGATCCATTCATCCAGTGCTGTGAAGAGTTGCTGGTAATCACTGTATTTTGGATTCTTGAGCCACTTGCTGGTGAATTCTCGGAATCAGTAGGCTCGCTCAACCAACTTCATTATCATAATCCACCATGTTTTCACATTCATTATACATAGTACTGGAATTCGTGCTTTGGCTTTTTGCCAGTCAATGAACTTGTTTCAACGACCAGGTGTCAGCCTAATCAATACAACAAGCATTCTCTGCTATAAGATTGTCAGGTTCAGGTATTTCAAAATGACTTGAAATACATACTTTCTCATTTATCTAGCTAAACCTGGACATATAGCTGACGCCTTGTTGATTCTAGCGTTGCACTCTTTTGACACTCTTTGACTCTTTCTAATGTCTGTGCTTTCATTCTTTCCAAATTGCTGATGGCGCTCATGGGCTTTCCAAGACTTGGTGTGGACGTTTCCCCAAGATTGCTCATGAACACACCCAAAGTGTTACAGGGGTGTTTAGATCCCAATAATCAATACATTATTTATTGAATCTAAGTACAGCCGCCTATCTAACTCTTTCTTTCCTCGTCTTATCCTAAGACTCAACCTCTTGCCATTGTGCAAAAGCTTCCGTTTCCCTAGCGGCTAGTGCTAGTGCTTTGCGTTCCAATGTCTCCAAATCAAGCCGAGGCCACTGCCCATCTCCGATGTAGACAAAGATTGAACTTCCTTGTTGTATAACCACTCCTTGGAAAATTCCTCGAAGGGTAAAGCGCCGGTGTTGAGATATCTCAGCACCAGGTAGTGAATACTCTCGAGTTACCAGAAACGAAAGACCACAGTGTAGATGTGGGTTAAACGGTGCTCTCCCAATTCAAAAGCAAGTTGCCGGACTCTCGACAATCCGCTGCAGTACGTACTCGGCTGGTGTATATTGATGTCCAGCCATACAGTGCCTAGTCTCGAGTGTGGATGAGGGAAGTAATGTTCTATAGATAGAATTCTTAATAATATTTTAAGATTGTCTTCGGTGTCTCTGAAAGCTAATCTGGTGGATGATGTCCCCCATCATTCCTCCAAACAACGCTGCCTCTTTATAGCCAACGTTCTTCCCTGGGTGTGATAGCGTTCTCCTTTGGAGACCTCCGCATTCTTGCAATGTGGTTTGAAAGCATTACACTCCTAATACGAATCACGCCATCCATCCATCGCTCCATATCAACTTGCCTCTCACTGGATCTTAGACATCTCACAATTGTACGAGTCGGTAGTTGGAACATCTCCCAATCAGCTTGGTAATACTTATCGCCTCTTAAAGCCCTCATGCTAGTGAGGTATTTAATTGTGCCATAGATTTAATCGGCGACCAACCGATACTATGCCAACGTAGAGTATCAACATGTAAGCTCGTAACCGATACGAGGTTACATTGCCATCCAGGTCATACAACTCATTGCATGGTGCGCGCTCTGGGCTCAGTGCCAACATCATTATTACCTCAGTTACGTCATGCTAAGGTCGAGACTGCTCTCCGACCGGAATGTGCTGCACTTGTGTTAGGGGTTGTTTCCTAGCAGCGATAATGATACTTGAATTATGATACAGGATGCGTACATATCTACGATATGCAAAAGACTTATGCATGTAAACGTTCAAGTGGTCAGCAACACGCTCTAAGGAGAGAACACGTGTTGGTCGCGCGAAGAGAGGGTTCTTCGTTCACTCCTAGATACTATGCGGGACATGTGTGGTAATCACACACGGCAGTTGATAGTTATGCGATTATGTGAGCTCTTCTCCCCCACCCCAAGGCGGGATGGGATTTGGAGAGGCACGTTCCGGTCTGGAGAAAAGTCTTGATCTGAGCATAACGTAACTGAGGGATTTATGACGTAGGCAATGCGCCTAGAGCGAACACTATCAAGTTGACTCTGATAGTCTTCATTGCAATGTAACCTTCGTATTGAGTACGAGCTTACGCGTCATTAATCTACGTTGGCATGGCATCGGTTGGTCGCCGACTAAGTCTATGACGCAATTAATAACTCACGAGGTGTGAGGGATTAATAAGGCGTAAGCATTATCGTGTGTGCGATAGATGTTCCAACTACCGAC
>Ga0307512_10004059_pt1 | contig 16294 bp, 16 predicted proteins | sample 14_EM_MG_FD_200267 | JGI IMG/M metagenome (GOLD analysis project Ga0307512, IMG submission 200267) | Populus trichocarpa ectomycorrhiza microbial communities from riparian zone in the Pacific Northwest, United States - 14_EM | ecosystem: Host-associated > Plants > Roots > Unclassified | place...
AAGAGGACGCCGAGGACTCGCCGAAGGAGAAGGGAAGGAGGAAGAGGAGGAGTGGGCAGGGCGCACGTCGCAGGCGCAGGAACAGGCAGCTCTTGGAACAGAACGGGTGTGTGATGGGGCCGCGCGCGATGGGCATCCCCGGCGTCCACCTTCAGGGGTGGTTCCAGCGCTCGCATCCGCACTCGCACTCGCACTCGCAGCTTCCCCCACTGTTACCCAGCGCGATGCCCGGGGTGGGCCATGCCCACGTCTTGTTCCCCGCTGCGTATTACGGCCATGCGGTCAGCAGCAGCCCGATGACATGGCTCTTGCCTCTTCATGCTGCACCGCCAGTCCCCGGATTCTTTGGCTAGTCTGCCTCGTGAACCATTTCTTTTTTTTTGGTTGCACGGACGATTTCCTTGTATTATGCCTTCCTCTACGCACTCCTCCCATCTGCATATCCCATCCTGATTTTCTTTTTGGACGGTACCATCTTCGAGTTTAAAGCTCATGTATATGTATTGTGTATGTAGCCCACGATTGCATGACCCCTATTTAATGCGGGGATTCACAATATTATTTGATCTATCATCTGTCCTAATCTTGATTGTACTGGACAGGCGATGAGGCTACGAATCGTGGATCCTTGGCCATGCTTGACCCGCATTAATGTTACTCTTCATCTTGAACTGAGTAGAGTAGCTATACGTACTGATGGACAGATATCGTTTCTTCACCTCATGCCGCTCGCTTTCCTCCCTCCCACCTCTCCCTCGAGGACCATTACTTTTCAGCCTGACGTGGGGGAGAGACAAGAACGGAAGCCTAAGGACAGAGAACGTACCACTAGCTGAGGAGCTAACGCGAGACGTCACGCATCAACTGAAGTCGAGCCTCTAATCCGAGAGGGTGTCAAAATGATGTCATGACCGGTAGGTGTAGACACTGCCTTCATCGATCTGAATACGGAGATGTGAGTTAATTCGTACGATCAGATGTGATGTGATGTGATGTGTAGTAGTTGCGGGGAAAATCTCGGGGAAAATGCAGGAATCGTTTTTTTTTTTCACTCGATGCTATCACTGAGCTCCGAGTTGGAGGCGGGCGCAACGCAGTCTAGTCCAGGCAGGCCTCGGGCTCTGATGTTCATCATGATGAACTCATTAATAACCGGGGCGCTCTGCAAACTCTCTATCAGTCGGTCAGCCACTTCCAACTGGTCCCGTTCGGCAGTTTCCGAGCTTATACGTTCAAGTTCCGACCACAATTTCGACTTCCTCACTTGGTCAGTCATAAACACCATAATCAAGAAGCTCAGGTACTCATATATGCACGCCACCGCCACCACTACCTCTTCTTCCGCCTTTGTCAGCCCTCAGGCTCAGGCCCATCACCCATGATTATCGTGTGTAAAATTAAGGCCCCTCGACTTGGGGTGACACGAGTCGTCGACTGCCAGTCGTATTGGCGTTTTTTTTTTGACTTAGACGTCTCGAGAGCGAGCTAACCCACGACTTGAACCTTCAGAAGCCTCCGTACGGTCGATCCTTTTGCCAAATCCTTGGTATCCACTGTGCTGTACTTTCTCGGGGAAGGCGGTGGCGTCCATCCAGTCCCGAGTTTGTGCCGCCGCCGCCGCCGCAGATGAAACAGATCTGATCGAATCGAAGATGATTTCGTTCTCAGTTCTGAGATAGGGTGAGTATAGATGGGCCGCCGTTTCATGCTCACGAGGCTCAGGCTACTAGTAGTAGTACCGGCTACAGGGTCCATAGAGTTTAATTCCTCTCAACCCCGTTCCTGTGTCGCCCTGTCTCTGTCATTCCCCACCCCCACCTGTCAGCCCGAACGCCTCAGCCTGATGACTTGTTCCTGTTTCGGAGAATCGCTGACTAACTCGGACTTCCTTGTTGGATGGACTGGCTTATATTCCTGTGTTCCTTGAAGGACTCACATGTTTTGCCCCTTCTGACAGAAAGGAAAAATCATCATGTTTGCATGTGAGTAGCTTGGCCACATTTGTATTTGCATGGAAATGTAATGACTTTTCCTTCCAGGTCAGAAGGGGCAAAGACATGAGTTGTTCAAGGGTCGCAGGAATAAAAGCCAGCCCTTTGCAGTTTGCAATAGTAGCATTTCCTTTTAGATTTCATCATGATCGTATTCTCTGATCTTCCTCCCCCCCGCCTCCCAATTCTTTCTAGGGTTCTGGCCCCACGAAGTTACGCACTTGAAATAGCGTTCACTGATGCCGAAAGTGCAATAGACTCTGGCTTCTATGTCACTCTGGATATCGAAGCGCCGGTCCCAATGACCGGAAGCTATCCTCGGACGTAGCATTAGCAATGGACGAGAACCGTAAAGTCGAAACGTAAGGTAAGCTAGACCCTGTAAAAGCCGCGACGTCGACCCAAGGTCGAGCAAGGTCGAAAATAACCACCTTCTGTGTCTGCCTCTGTCAGTAGTCATAGACAAATACAACCGGGAAATGGAAAACATTTATATTTTCAGCCCGGAAAGTTACGAAGTATAGAAGTGGATGCTGTCGCGCTCGTCCATACAACTGGACGGCTTCACCTGTCACTGAAAACTGGATTCTATATCCGGAGTGAGAACGACTGAGGGTGACGGACTCGCGGAGAGCAAACGACTCCCGAGTGATGGAGGTGGTGTGGAGAGAAGGCCACAAAATGTGTGGAATGCGCATTTGCCAGTTGTTCGCTAGGAGAAAATGCAGCACTCAGACTTGGGTATCACATCGCACATGCAGAAATGGGGAAAATTATCATAGTCCATGCGGTATTAAGGCCACAGGTCACGGTAACAATAAATATACAAAACTTCGCCATTGCAGAACATTTACAGTCCGAAGGCTGCTGTAGTCCATCATTGATGCACCATCACCGAGCGCTGCCTTCGATATCAGGTTTTTGTTCCCACCTTGTTGTCCACGAACTCGTTACACCGTGGCAATCCTCGAATCAAAAGGACGAGCTCTCTTCTTCCGACCTTCCCGGCATAGGCTTCAAATCTAATCTTATAAAGGTCGTTCTCGGCCAAACCAAGAGATCACGAGCTTACGCGCCCGATATAACGTTCACTGTTACGGAAAATTCGGTGGACCCTGGCCCATATTGCTCCCCCGAATGTCGACTGCGATTGAAGTACCGGTCTCAATGCCCAGAAGTCATCCTCGGACATGGTACAGGCAATTAGAAAGAATCGCAACCTTGCCACCCCGGAAAAGTCGTGACATCGAGACAAATACAAGTGCGGTCGAGAATCACCACCGTCCGCATCTGCCTCGCTTAGCAACTGCAGACATACAGTAGATGTCCAGGAAATGTAAAAAAAAACTTTGGCAACCGCAAAGGCTGTTGGGTAGAGGCGGACACGTGGCAGTTGCGCGCGCTCAGCAATATGGTTTTACAACCCACCATGGTACCCACCAAAGAGACCCGATATACTACTAGATGAGAAAGACTGTGAGGGTAGGCCAGACTCAGTCAACGACCTCCGACTGATGGAGGTGGTGAAGGCTCGGATGAAGGCAAAGGACCTGCGAAACGTGCATCTGGGCCGCTGGGAGGCAATGCAGTACTCTGACCAGTGTCGCATTGCACATCTAGAAATATGAAAATAGTTAGAACTACAGCGCATGGCGGTTTGAGGCCACAGGTTTTGATAATACTAACTGGTGACGTCGCCATCGTGTCGGTGCGATGGCACATTCGTGTGCAGGAGGTGCCAGTCATCGCTGAGCACCGCCTTCAGTTTCACCATCAGGTTCTCCTTGTCCGCAAACTGGTCACGGTATTTCATTAAGTCCTTATCGGCCAGCCAAATAATCGTCCATTCAATGTCAGCCGCATCCACGACGTTCTTCTCCGTTGTTTTCGGTCGAGTTGACTCGACGTTCGTCACCCATCGTTTCAGTTTTGTGAGAATAAGGATGGACAGGTGTAGGACAGGATTCACAGGAACAGCTGACGGCAAAAAAGGGTCAGCTGTATGTCAAACAAGGGCAAAAAAGAAGGGAGAAAGCCCCTCACTTCATCAACCCAGATTACCAGCAGGCAACGTTTCGATCAAAACATTGTCCTTTCTATTCCTTAGCTGGTCAACGCTATCCTTCGTAGGATCGATGGGGTCCTAGCATGGCGCAATCTCAGTGCGAGGGACAAGCGACAACACCTGTGAACCTTCAGTTGTACGCGCCCGCGACACATAGGGTTTGAATCTAGTAGACGCAAAGTGGGAGTCTAACCCGGACAACTGATCACGTAGAGCTTGCACTTCCGTGTTTTTAACTTTTATCAAGACATCGATATCGTACTGGAAACAATATCAGCCGGAATCATAAACCCTCCATGGGAAGAACATTAACTTGAACTTATCTTGCGTTGCCCTCTGGCTACCGAGCAATGACCAAGTAACCCCCTCTATGTACACGTGGTCATTTCCCAATTGGCGTATATGGGTCGAGATTGAGCAGCTTTGAGTAAAACATTCTCGAGAGGTCGTCTTTGGGATCGGGATTTAAGTGCTCGGAGCGGCCCATGCGACCATGCTGTTTCAGGGTTCTGTGAATGGCACGTGATTGATGACGTGTGCTTGATCACGAGATGATAATGCCGTGGGTTCTTTTCTTGAATGAGTTCCGATGCCCTCATAGACCTCCTCCGCCCAGAAGAAGGACTAGACCTTGTCCTTCATTATGTGCAGAGTGAAGATATACAACTCGTCGAGTGGAGCATATTACTACACAGGCGGATGAACGTCCCACGTATCGTCTCGGTAACTCGTTTACTACTCCCATTCCGTCTCCTCTCTGAGCGTACTTTCGTAGAATTATTCTTTTCTTGTTCCCGACGAAGATTTCAGTAGGGCATGCAGCCTTCTAGAACATCTCGGATTTTCCCCACAGACAGCTTCAAAGTTCTCCTTGGAGACGGAAGGCGACATGAGAGCCAAGGGTCACTTCTATCGCATAAAGCAATCGGCAACGATGCCCGCCCTCGACCAGCACCTCGTCCTCTACCCGCTATCCTTTGCTACCTTTCGCCCATGCGAGATTTTGGAGCAGTCGGCCCAGTACTCAAATCTGCGCCGTTGTTCGCGCATCCTCGTGCCGCGCCCTTCGGCCGTGTACGCCTCGCTGATGCGCATGATGCTCCGCTATCCGACAAATTCGACCACCTGGTCTATCCTCCATGTGGACGTGAGTCAACTCGTGCTTTATCATTTGTTGGGGTACACCCTTGAGACGATTTCGGATGAGGAGGACGAGGAGGAGGAAAACAGACGCATCGACGCTGCCGTGGACACGATCCGAGAATGGGGGGAAGGGGAGAAGTGGATGGAGGACGTGTTGTCTCACATTGTTCGTGGCGGGGACATAGAGTTTCCGCCAGAATGCCGAGCTTCTTCATGATATCTACAGCCTGGTGGCTTTGTCCTGCGGCTGGCGGTACAATTCCTGTTGCTTTGTCCGCAAAGCCCACATCCATGTCTTATCCTTCAAAATATACATGAACTATGTTGTCTAGTCAGGTCAAGTACCGAAGTCAAGAAGGCTCAATGGTGGAACATGATAATAACAGATATGTCCTCGGCACATGGCATGAGTAGTGAATTTAAGTGCATGAGTGAGTAGTATAATAGTGAATCCAATGCTTGAACTTCACCAGATTGTACGTTCAAACCCTATCGAAGGTGTCATGGAATTGATTCATTTGGGCTGTTGAACGTTGAACGTTGAACGGTAGCAGTTGTGTCTGTTGTGGCACCATGCTGGACAAAGAGCCGGGTCAGATGCTCATGATCCCCTGAGGATGCTTGATGCACCGGAGTCAACCCGGGCTCGTTCTGGGCTACCGCGTTGGCACCATGCTCGATGAGGAGCCGGACCAGACTCGCGTCACCCCGTGGGGATGCCGAATGCAGCGGAGTCGACCCGTGCTCGTTCTGGGCTACCACGTTGGCACCGTGCTCGATGAGGAGCCGAGCCATATCCACATCACTCCGTTCAGACGCCCGTTGCAGCGGGGTCGACCCGTGCGCGTCCTGGGCTGCTGCATCCGCGCCGTGCTCAATAAGGAGGCAGGACAGATCCAAATGACCCCCTGAGGATGCCTGATGCAGCGGAGTCGACCTGTCCTTGTCCTGGGCTGCCGGGTCGGCGCCGTGCTCAATGAGGAGCCAGGCCAGATCCACATGACCCCCCGAGGATGCCTGATGCAGCGGAGTCCACCCGTGCTTGTCCTGAGCTGCCACGTCGGCGCCGTGCTCGATGAGGAGCCGGGCAAGATCCACATGGCCCCTTTCGGACGCCTGATACAACGGAGTCCACTCGTACTCGTCCTGGGCTGCCACGTCGGCGCCATGCTCGATGAGGAGCCGTGCCAGATTCACATCACCCCGTTCGGACGCCTGATGAAGCGGAGTCGACCTGTGCTTGTCCTGGGCTGTTGGGTGAGCGCCATGCTCGAGGAGGAGCCGTGCCAGATCCACATGACCCCGTTTGGATGCCTGATGCAGCGGAGTCGACCCGTTCCAGTTCTGGGCTGCCGCGTCGGCGACGTGCTCAATGAGGAGCCGGGCCAGATCCACGTCATTCCTTGAGAATGCCTTATGCAACGGAGTCCACCCGTACTGGTCCTGGGCTGCCGCGTCAGCGCCGTGCCCAATGAGGAACCGGGCCAGGTCCACATGACCCCATTCGGATGCCCGATGCAGTGGTGTTCATGCGTGCTTGTCCTGGGCTGCCACATCGGCGCCGTGCTCGATGAGGAGCCAGGCCAGGTCCACATCACCCCCTGATGACGCCTGATGCAGCGGAGTCGACCCGTGTCCGTCCTTGGCCGCCACGTCGGCGCCGTGCTCGATGAGGAGCTGGGCCAGAGCCACATGACCCCGTGAGGACGCCTGATGCAGCGGAGTCCACCCGTCCCCGTTCTCGGCTGCCGCGTCAGCGCCGTGCTCGATGAGGAGCCGGACCAGATCCACATCACCCTTTGACGACGCCTCGTGCAGCGGAGTCGACCTGTGGTAGTCCGGGGCTGCCACGTCGGCGCCGTGCTCGATGAGGAGTCGGGCCAGGCCCACATGGCCCCTTGAGGATGCCCGACGCAGCGGAGTCGACCCTTGCTTGTCCTGGGCTGCCACGTCGGCGCCGTGCTCGATGAGGAACCGGGCCAGATCCACATGACCCCATTCGGACGCCTGATGCAGCGGTGTCCACCAGTACTCGTCTCGGGCTGCCACGTCGGCGCCGTGCTCAATGAGGAGCCGGGTAAGATCCACATGACCCCCTGAGGGCGCCCGATGCAGCGGGGTCGACCCGTTCGAGTTCTGGGCTGCCGCGTCGGCGCCATGCTCGATGAGGAGCCGTGCTACACCCACATAACCCGTTCGTGAATTTAGATGCAGAGGCGTTTCTCCGCCAATGAAACTCCGGGAATCCACATCCTCTGAGTGTTCGACAGCTAAGAATTTTACAACGTCGTTTAGTCCGCAAAACGCAGCGTAATGCAATGGCGTCCCATGAGGTGTCCGCGGCGCTGCTACTGATCTGCCTCGCCTCCGAGAGGAAACAGTCGGGTCGCATATCCAGAGCCAAGCTGCAAGATGGTGTTTTTTCTGGTCAAACAGCTGTTTCATCCCTTCTTCTACATGTTGTGACACAGCCTCGAAACGAGCATGCTCGAACCAGTGCTCAGCAGCATATTCTACAAGGGGAAATTTCGGCAGGGAGGCTTTGGTGATGTCCTTGTCCAGGTGTAATAGAATACCAAGACATGCTTGAGCGACGAGCGTGTGTGCGGGTGTCATAGAAACGTGGAAGCGGCTAGAAATTGTGTTGCATTTTTCACCAAAGCGGACAGAGGTCAAGAACTCCTTGACCGAGAAATGCGAAAATTGTATCACTTGGGAATCTTCGACGTTGACAACGGAAACCAATGTAGAACACGTGGAAAGCACCGCTTCAACTGGATCTTCCAGGCGCCAATCTTCCCGAAATCTTGGGATCTGCCCCACCTTGAAATCAAATGCAAGGAACTCTGCCAGTTCCTCGACTCTGAGCGGCCGGGAAACCACCGCGACACATTGGATCAACCGTCGCGCAAATTCCCAATTTGTGTCATCGATCTCCTGCAACGTGCGTTCATACGTCTCATCGAGCGTCACTGGTAATTCGCCCAGAGTATGCTGAATGCGCCCTGGGAGGCATTTGCCCAGATAGTCCAACTGACAATAAACCCATCTGAACCTACCAGAGATATTCCGGTGAGAGTAGAAGAACAAAAAAGAAACCAATTCCTTACATCCCGTCCGCTCTTTCTGTCAGGACATCAATCACAAGCTGCCTGTGTCCCGGTCTCCATCTTCGCATGTTCCTGTTCGTGTTTACGACCGACTTGATGTAGTTCTCAATGTCCTCCTTTTGTCCCCACTCATCGTGTAAAGAAACAGACCGGAATGTCAAGGGCTCCAGGATAGCTTTGATGTCGGCCTCAAGTCGGCTAGTCACGCATATGCGCAGGTTCGGCTGTCGTGAGTCGACAAGGTTCTCTAAAAGCATCAAGACCTCAAAGCGGGGTGAAGATAGCGCAGATGTGTTTGGACATTCGTCCAACGCATCCACAATCAGATAAACCGGAGCTTGTCCTGGGAGACTCAAGATGTCCTTTAAACACCGAACAAGTTCGTCATCTCCAGGGCTTTGGGCACCATCACAGTGTGTCGAATAGAAAGAAGCAAGGATATTGCAATAGGAATCAGACTGGTTGCAAAGCTGAAATAGGACGGACGAGAGAAGCCCTCGGAGGTCCTTCTTTTCGTCCTCCCTAAAGTCATAGTAAAAGATAGCCAGTGATGCGAGCCCAGATTTTCGTAGATTCTCGACATCCTCGATGATTGTGGAACTTCCCAACGCTGTGAGTTCTCGAAGATGAAGATATTGAACATCTAACGTACCAAAGAACGCTCTTGCCGGAGCCGGCTTATGAATCGGAACAACAGTCAGTCTGCGACGGAGTAAGCGCTGGAAGGTGACTCACGTTTCCCATGTATCCAAAGGAGGGAACTCGGTCCAGATGCCTTCCATTCCAAGAGCATGTCACTGTTGATGAACCACGTCCCCGTCTGGTCTTGCCGCAATTTCCGGGCAGTATTGTAAATTTTCCATGGATCGGGTGGAGAGAGCCAAGTTCGAATATTTCTCAGCAATTTGTCACCTGTCAAACAACCTCAGCGCTTTCAGGAAGTAATCCGAACGCTAGGGTATAACCCACGTTTTGACTTGTTCATATCGCTCGCCATTTGATGTAGGATATCTAACGCTCAATGAATCACGGAACTCGCTCGCTGTTGCCAACAAAACGCACTGAGATCTTCCCGTATTCCGTCTATGGATGCTTTCTCGTCTAGAGAGAAGGGGTATTCAATACAGCTGATCACAAGCCGAGTTGATTGCTCACCATCCATGAACCCCCTCATATTCTGGACGAGTCCGTGGACAATAGCGAGTGTATGAGCTGCGGTAGTCCGAGCCTCGTCTTGCGTGAGCCGGTCCAGCCTCTCGAGCACCGCCTCGATGTCCTTCTCCTTGAAGAACTTCTTTACAAACTTGACTGCGCGGCGCTGAGCAAAAGTGAAACGCATCGGCAAGAACGACTCACTCGATCGTCGCTGCTTGAGTTCTTCTGTCACCAGACCGAGCGTGGAAATCAACTCCACCAGAATCTTGACCACGATCTCATCTATCGCAGGCGTAGCAGGGATCCGTGTGTAGATATCGAGACGGTTTAGAAAGTGTTCGATCGACTCGAGCAAGTCGATGAGTGCTTCACAGTTGGATATTATGCCCTTGGCCGCCTGCATGACTTGGATGTCACTAGGCCACCCCCGTATGAACTGGAGAATGGGACGTACATCAAGTAGAATGGCGAGACAAGCTTGTATCGCTTTCGCGGGTGGGAGCGTCTGTATGAAAACAGTCAAAGATATGAAACATGCCGCCAGTTCCTGTTGACGTACCAGACCAAAGGCATCGGCGAGCGAGGCAGCGGATGAAAGTTTGGATAAAATTGACGCAGTCGTCTTGATAGACTTCATGATTTTATCACTTCCTTGCAAATCCTCAAAATCCCGTGCTTGATGTTGCAAAAGGCCAGTAATGGCTTCGACAGAGTCGCAATTCTGGAGTTTGATGGCGAGCGGATGTTGTGTCAACGAGACACCGGCCTTCTTCTCATACGCCTTCAAGGCAGGTTCGAAAAGGGCTTGAAAGCGAGCGGATTGAGGTTGGTGGGTCATATCGCGAGCACGGAAGAACAGGACACTCTGGGAGCGAGGTTGGTTAACTGCGAGGAAATGACAGCGAGAGAGGAGGGTTATGGGGGAAGGTCACTGCCGCATCAGGCTCGATGGCTTACAAATCTCATTAGGACAATCGATAACCGCGTGAAATAGTTCGGTGCAGGTCGGAGTCGAGCTGCCAGACTACATCAGTCACGGTCGTCCCTAGGTCAAAGCAATGACAGAGTGAGATAGTCGGAGTCGGAGGCCTGAAGTGTGAGAGAGACCGCATTGACATATTGACACCCCAACTAAACACCCCAAAATAAGTGAACCTTCATACCATCTAGTCAAATTGCGGTCATGAGCCGATGCAACGTAGCACACCGTTCCGTTTGTACACTGGTCATCATTAATGACCATGGTTCAGACGTTTTGGAAAGTCTATACTATGTGGCTGGTCAACCAGAGCGTGGCATCCCCAAAACGTCCGGGCCCAGGAGGTTGTATGTCGTTTTGCATACGGCAAGCCTGTCCATCTAGCACAAGCAAAGGGCGGCGTCCGTTTGGACAATTGCTCACGTACGTAGAGGCTGCCATCACCCGCGATGCTTTCAACTCTTCGATTTATCTGTGTTGGACACCGGCTGCCGGACAATGACCACTCAGAGATCCCTACGTTCACAGCACTCGAATCTGCGCCGTTGCTCGCGCGTTCTCGAACCGTACCCTTCGGCCGTGTACGCCTCGCCGATGGGCATGATGCTCCCTTATCCCACAAATTCGACCGCCTGGTCTGGCCTCCATGTGCAGTGGACCTCGGTCAGCTCGTGCTTTTATCATTTATCGGGATATACAGTTGAAACTGTTTCTGATAAGGACGGCGAAGAGGATGAAGACAGGCGTATCGATGCTGCCGTGGAAACCATCCAAGGATGGGGAATGGGGAGGGAATGGGCGGAGGGAGAGGGATGGTGGACGTGTTTGTCCTGCTTTGTTCGTGGTGGAGTCATGGATTTTCCGCAGAATGTCGAGCTTTCTCGTGATGGTTCCATCTCTACTGTATCATCTCGCCTCAACCGAGCCCCGCGGTCAAAGTGGCCACCCAAGCGAGATTGAGCTGTACAGCTTGTCGATTAAAACACAATACGGTGAGGCGCAGGAAAGTCTATTTATCAAATTGCTAAATTTACAAATCGCATAATCGCATTTGCCGACGGCTTCACACGCACACGCGCATACAGCTGATCTGAATCCGTCCCCCAGACCACCCCTCCAGCAGCCCCCCGAAAACATCCCTCTTTTTTCGGACGTCTCACAAACGAACGAAAATTTGCTCGAGCGGTTGCCACCGCGATAAAGAGTGCAGGACAGTGTGGTGGTGGTAGGAAATGTTAGTGTTGGCCCTGACAACAGGATCATTGGAACGGGATAGGCCAGGCCCCGAAGAAGACGAGATGAGCACACACAAACTCGAGCGCGCGTGCAAGGCGGCCGCTTCTTCCGTGATTTCGTTTTTGTGTTTTTTGCGCCGGAGAAGTTTGATGGTAGACTGTTCTATCTTCGTATGATGCGAGAGCAGAGGGCTAAAATGGTGAGTTACGAGGATATCTCAGTCGCTTGGAAAAGCATTGATGCATACGTTTGCGTGATAAACGAAAGGCGAATTTGACCGCCCGTGGAACATTTGTTGATGCCAAGGCGCCCGACTGGGATTCGCTCGGAACCTCCACGGAGGTGGGCTTCAGGTCTCACTCAACGTACACACACACTTCCCTGGGCATTGTGCTTCATTTATGCTCACCCCCCTCTCACTCCACTTCCCTTCCCTCCCTTCCCTCCCTTCTCCTCCGTCCCCTCCGTCCCCTCTTTCCTTCTTTTCTCTAAATGTCCGCCGCCGACCAACAAGTATTCATCAACGTCATCCACGACCAACTCGACAATGCCATCTCGTACAATCTCTACACGGGCATCGCCTACGGTGCGCTTCCTTTTGATACCTCCGTTTCCTTCCACACAGCAATCTGATCGTCATCATCGCCTTCGTCGTCTATTTTGCTGGGCGTTTAGGCATGTTCCTCGCCGTATTCTGCATCTCAATCAGGATACTTCTGTGCGCACAAATGCTTTTCATTTCCGAATGACCCCCCTCGCACTCACTCAAACTTCTTCCCTTCTCTTTCCCTTCACCCCTGCCCGCCCCCGCACACTTACAGCTCCAATGGGTCGTTGTTCCGTTCCCCCGGACACATGTTCTTGTTTGGGATAACCACACTCATCTTCATCCTCGGCACCATCGTCATCGCCGTCGGTCCCGGGTTGACGTCCCAGGGCATCCCCATCATTATCAAAATAATCGACCCCTCCTTCGCTGTCGGTTGGTCCCCCCATAAGATGGACGTTGTCGTCGGCATCATCGCTGTCACCACCCGGTTGAATGTACGTCCCGGCCTATTTTTCTCCGTCCGATCGCTTTGTTGAGAGAGCTCGGGACCCCATCTAGCCTGTCCTCAGCGACGTGGTTTGTGTGTGGCGGGCCATCGTTTTATGGCAATATGATCGGAGGGTGGTCACGCTTCTTTCAGTCTGCTTGCTTGGGACCTTTGGTGCGTGTGGCCCAGGATAATGGCATCCATTCGTTTGGCTCATCTCGCATAGGTGCCTGCATATACGATCTCAAGCTGGCACTCGAGGTCCATCCGGGCACTCAAGGAGAGGAGCACCTTCCGGAAGGCAAGTTAGCCGTGATAGTGGTTGGGCCAATGCTGGGCACCAACGTCTTAGCGACGTCGCTCATCGCTTGGAAGGCATGGTGCGTCACCTGGGTACTCGTCTCTTGTGTTCCCGTCCACCGACATGACGGATGCCTTCCCCCCCACTCACAGGGAATACCGTCGAGCCATGGGGGCACAACTCAGAAGGGGTAGCCCTTCTGAGCGCGCGGAGAAAGTCCTTGGGCTTTTGATCGAGTCCGGCTTCATCTACTGCCTTCTCTGGGTAAATCATCTTTTTCTCCCCCACCGTTTCGACGGTTCAGAGCGGTACAACTAAATGGCCCATTTGCTGTAGATGTTTTATTTGTTGAGTGCGTACAGCGTTCTCCCCGGCGCGGGCACGTACATCATCAACCTCGTCATGCTCTACGTTTCGGTGCGCATCACCTAGCAAGGACTTTTATTATCCAGGTTACAAATTGACCATACTGTGGTTTTTTAGAGCATGTACCCGGCGATCATCATCGTCATTGTTTGCACCCAGATCGGCCGGGAAGAGTATACCACGAGGCAAGGACCATCGAACGGGATAGACCTCACGACCATCCACTTCACGGCGGACGACAGCTTGGCTCTCAGCAGCCGGGCCACGGCGACGACGTCTTTCGCAGACAAACTGACCCCTACGTCTCCCATGTCCCCTCCGCCCCCTGAAGGGTTACATCGAGGATGAAGTGACCGATCGATTCTTGGACTCTTTCTATTTTCTCTCTCTCTCGCACACACACACCCAGACGAACTTTTTGGATGCATGCTTTTAAATACCTTATGCATCGTTCACATATTGACACGCTCTTTTTTTTCTTCATAAAGGTTAGGCAGCCCCAGGCTTTTGAGATATACCACACACACTTTCGCATTTATTCGCTGTAATACCTTTCACGGACCTAGGCCCGTTGTTGACCAGCTGGGGCCTCCCAGATTCCCCCCCTCTCCTGTATTTCGTTGCTTGGTATGGTAGACCTGGACTCCGTCGCTACCCATTGTAAGACAAATTCATAATAAAATGTTTTCGCGAGTAGAGTAGTCCATGTACACGGATGAGCCGGCGGAGAGCTCGTACCTCGCCCCTGAATATGCATACTGTATGGTTGTTTCTACGCTGCGAGGTACACGGACATATCGTATATGTGCGACATACAGTGCAGTCGAATTCCTCTTACCACATCCCCTGATAACCCATACTCTCACGAATCTCATCCATCGTGACGGAGGTGTATGGGTTGAGAGGGTGTCGACTGTGCGATACAGAAATTAGCACATTGACCAGTACAGCACTAACTAACTTGGAGGGCGATATTTGAAATGACGTTAGCCGAATTTGAGCTCCCACCCTTGGCGGCGGCGCGGATACACGGGTAACTTGTCTCCTCGTATGATATGGTGTGAGAGTTTCAAGGTGTTTCTAGAAAGGACCATACGAAGCTCTTCATTCTAGGTCTCACCAGGTACCATGGCATCGGACGTCGATTGAAACGGACGTATACAGTACGTTAGTTAGTACAGTAACTGTAGTACCAGTCCATCAAAGATCAAAATCCGACAAAAAGGAAAACCAAGTTTTTTCTCTCAAACTCGCACGCCATCATGCATCATCTTTCAAGCCCGTCACACCGGTATATACATATCGTAGTGCACACCACCAGGGTCTTTCCCGATGGCCTATGTGTCCGTGTGGTGTACCAGCCTAGTACTGTACTGTACCGTACATGTGGTGTGACAGTGTACAGCGCGCGCAATCGTCGCGCTTTTGAAATACCACGTGTGCCCTTGTGTCTATCATGGTGCAGCGGTGCGGCGTCCCCGTGTCGATCCTTTCTTTATAAGTCAGTGAGTTTGTTTTTTGGTCTTTGGGCATGGCGTGGCAGGGGTCATACCATACCATACTCCTCCGAGTCTGGGCCTTCGTGAAGCGAGATGAAAAAAGAGCGCGAGTGATCTTCGAAATTCTAAGTGCTGTAAGTTCTGACTTTTTGTGGGATGTGTGTGCCCGTGACACTGGCATGGACAAGGAGGAACGATCACGAACTGGTGTTTCTTCGGCGTCCCCACCCCCGCTCCTTTTCCTCCCTCCCAACGTTTTTGGAAATCACGATGCCAGTGGTACGTAGCACATGGGAGGGGAGATGGCAGGGCCACTGTACCACCGTGAAACATGAAGGAAAACTCGACCATACCGTATCCAGTTTATTTGCACGGGCCTTGCACGGGCAGGTAAAGGCGCGCCGCTCTCATGATCAGCAGGGGCTCTCGCTCGAAATACGAAGTTCGTATGCATCTACATCTCGCTTTCCAAATTGTATCGTGGGACGGGCCGCACTGTGGTCTTCCACTAACGGTCTTCCGCTTTAACTTGCAATATTTGGGTCGTCGAGGCGCTGAAGCTGAAGCTTCAGCACAGAATGAATCTGGATCTGGGAATATTTTGCCTCTGGCCTTGTACCAGATAAGGGGGAGACACGCGCGCCCCGCGACTTGCTTCTTGTCCCGTGGTCTGGCTCCGCTCTCGCTCTCCCCACTTTCCGACCCGAGTCGGGATTTACCGAATGGGGGTATGCTGCACGGGGTCCGTTGGGTTGGGTACGTGCACCCCGTGGGTTGTTTGGGTTTGGTACTGTACAGTATTTTTTGGAGGAATCCAACGCATACGCAGCACTACTCGGTTATGGACCGGACTGTGCAGCTGTCGTTTTTCAATTTCAGTTGCCATCATCCTGAGCTGTTGCCAACCCTCCGAGTCAGTCGAATCCGATACAAGTTTTTTTTTGCTGGTTTTTCATCGGTAGATAGCGACCTCCAAGGTGCATCCCTCTGCTTTTTTCTTATTATGGTTTTCGTAATCTCTGCTCTCCCCCTTCCGCCTTGCTCGCACTTTTTCGTCGCTTTCATAAGTTACCTCTGGCGCGCATGGGCGCTGGGCAGGCACCGAACCTCTTTGTTTGTCTTGGTCTTTTTGTTTTGCTTCGATTATCTCGGCGTTGTCGGCGTACTACTGTACGCCCATTTCTTAGATCACTCTCGTATCCTTATCTTTGCACGAATCGAGGTACATCCGATTCCATATTCAGACTCGCAACAACACAACCCACGCGCGCGCGCGGCACAAACGCACACACCCTCCTTGCCAACAAACATTTCACCGTGCGATAGGAGAGGGACTAAACCAGCTTTATCTTTTTTTTACCTGCTTGCTGATTATGGTTTGGTCCACCCAACGCCGATCACTGACTGGAAAT
>Ga0307512_10004060_pt1 | contig 16293 bp, 10 predicted proteins | sample 14_EM_MG_FD_200267 | JGI IMG/M metagenome (GOLD analysis project Ga0307512, IMG submission 200267) | Populus trichocarpa ectomycorrhiza microbial communities from riparian zone in the Pacific Northwest, United States - 14_EM | ecosystem: Host-associated > Plants > Roots > Unclassified | place...
TCTAGTCTCTAGGTTCCCTCCTTTTCTGTCTCTCTGGTTTTGTGTCCTCTTTCCCCCTCTAATTTTATAAGGCCAAACCTCGAGAGAAATTCGATCCTTATCTTCCTGGGATAGTGATCTTGTATGCTGATAATTATTGTTTTATTTTTTTTGCTCTGTGTTTGGTGGGATAAGAACACCAACAGTCCTGCCATTGTTAGACTGTTGGTGATGAGTTTCCTTAACATTAATGACGCATCGTGGGGTGAAGGAAACTGGGACAAAATGAGATTTGTGGTAGACAACCTGGTCTATAATGTAGATTGGATGTGGTTGTGTTGATGGTTCTAATAAAAGCCAACATTTTTTTTTTCTTTTTCAGGTGGGTTCTTCTGTTCCAGAGGAGGAAGAGGATGAACAGTCCTTCTTGGAACGACGCTATTTCTTCTGCTAAATTGGTTGGGGAGGGCAAAACAACATTTTAGGGACTGAAGTGTTGTTTCTTCAAAAGCCACATTAGACCCAGCCAGTGATCCAAAACAGAGGGAGAAATATTACTAGTGTTGTTTGAGGACCACTAGGTTTGAACCGGTTTGGAAGGAAAAAAACCGAACCGAACCGAACCGAAATTAATCGGTTTGAACCGGTTTTCGGTTTGGTTCGATTCAAAAAATTAAAAAAAAAATTCAGTTTGGTTATTTATTTTGGTTCAAAACCGGACTGAACTGGAAATGCTCAGCCGTCACTCATTCATCAACTCAAAGTTTAATATGGAATGGGTTATTGAAAAATCCTATTTTTTTTTTCAAATAATAGCATTTCAAGTCTTTTTAAATATTAAGTTGATCGATCCTAGTTAATTTCATTGACCTTTGTCAACTTGGTTGAACTATAGCCCAGTCTTAAACTAGGTGGACTTTGTAATTGAATCTTGTAACTATTATGCATAAAAAAAAGTTGATGTTTTCTTAAAACAAAATTCTACCAAAATAATCCCATATCTCTAAATTTTATCTTTTTTATTTGTATTTTTATTTTTTCAGGGATAATAATAAAAATCCTTTTATATTTTGGTTTGAATTTTTTTTTCTCTTTATGCTGTCATTAATTAAGCTAATGATGAGAAATGCATTTTATAAAAATACGAAGGAAAAGTGAAATTCAGACCAAACCGACAAGAGAGATTTTATAATTATCTTTTTTCCATTAAATGTCTTAATTTTTATTTTTTCTTCAAGCAATTATCTCTCTATTTTTTTCAATTGTCTCTTCTAGAACTTGTTAAACTGTTGATGACGTGTCCATTAAATAAACAAATTATCGGAATTCATTATTCATAAACAAGAAAAACAAAGAGAAAAAAACGGGAATTAAAATTTGAAAAGAAAAGAAAAGAAATATCTAACAATAAAGAAGTAAATCTTCCCATAGTAGGAAAATTCCACACCTTTCTTCTTTTCATGGGTTATTCCATAATCATAAAACACGATAAATAAATAAAAAAACAAAAGGATGAAATAAATTGATGTCATGTTTTAGGAGGAGAAGCTGGGTGAGAAATTTTCCTCCTAAAACAAGATTACATCTTTATCCCTTCTCATTTTGTTTTATTCTCAAAATTTAATTTTAATTTTTTAATTTCATAAATAGCAGGATCCATAATAAAGATAACACATATCTTCACAATAACCACATTAATAGCAATATAATGGATTCTTAAATAGAAAAATAAATACAGAGACATTTAATTAAAAAATAGAGTGTAGGCACTAAAATAGAAAAAATAAAACTATAGACACTAGGCTAGAAAAATCGTGCATATAAAAGCACCAAATTTACTTCTACAAAAGTATGAAAAAGCACAAGAAAAAAAAAAAGAAAAAAGAAAAACAAAATCTCCTTCCCCTGGCCACAAAAATTCCCACTTATTTATTTAGAGCTCTTTAAGAAGAAAGCCTTGCAGCATCCAATAGAGAAAAAAACCATGGCATCTGTAAGCTCTCCACTTCACCCTCCAGTATTTTCTCTCTCTCCTCCTCCTCATGCTGCAAAATGTAAACTTCCCAGCAAAGTTCACACTGTACAAAGAACTTCACCAAGTCCACATGAAACTCGAACAGGACGTGACAGTTCTTATACACACCATCGACAGAGAAGTGTTGTGTTGAGGTCAGCTCTTGATGAAATTTATGTTCTGGACCCACCTCCATCTTCGCCATATGAAGAGGGAAAAACTGAACCCATTGCTTCACTGAAACTCAAATTGCTGGTAATTGTAATTTACCTTTTTTTTTTTTTTTTATCTAGTTAATAACTCAATTCTGCCAACTGGGTGCTTCTTGTTTTCGTGGTTTCAATCTTATGTGATTAATAGTTAACGGCCAATCTCGATGTTAGTGATCTTGATTATGGTTCAATTACTTGCTTTTCGGTATCTATGGCTTTATACTTAATTGGGTTCTTTAATTTTTAGATTCAGATGCTCTGTACTGGTCCTGGGGTGAGTGAAAGCTTGCTGTTGATTGGTTTTGTTTTCTTGGGGAACATAAGTTAAATTCTCTCGCTTTTTTTGTTCGATCGATAATGGCTATCTTTTTAGCATCTTACGCTTTGACCGAGACTAAGTCACGCTTCAAGGACATTTTAAAAATGCACCCTTCATATTGGTCTATGTGCTGCCCTGAGACTTGAAACCAGAAAGTCAATGAAAGGAACAAACCTCCTTAAGAGCAAGGCCGATTCTTCAGTCACACTAATCAAATCATGGATGCGTGTTTAATATGGTTAGTATTGTGTTTAGTTGTATAAGTAACTGTGACGAGGGAAGTGGGGGCGATGCTTATTGATCGGTGTATAATGCGTTCTTGGTGGTTTAAATCGGTAGGATTGTGTAAAATTCTGTAGTTAGCACCACATCACAGCCAATGGTGTTTGATTAAATTGACTTCCTACCACAAGAACCAGTAACAATTACATCCACCATGTATGTGTTTTGCTACCTTTGTTCTCTCAGGAATCTAGAACATACAAGCATCACTTCACTTGTACTTTCATGGTGTAAATGAGATAGAACAGGAATTGTAATTTCTTTCTGACTGAAATGTGGGTGAACGCTTATTATGGGTTTTAGTTGTATAGATGGTTGTGTCGAGGGAAGTGGCAACAAATATGTGGATTCATGCCTGCTTCTTCTGTATATAGGATAACATAAAGTATTCTTGGCATTTATCAATCCTTCTGTTTCTGGTAGTGGAAGGTCATATTATTGTGTTGTATTTAGTAGGCAGTCACACCTCACAATCTATAGCATATGATATAATCAAACTTTCTACCTCCTGGATAACTGTTAATGCTCGCTTCCTTTCTGAATGGAAATTGCTATCGCTGTTCTCTATAAATTAAGAATACAAGTACACAAATGAGTGGCCTAGTTCTTTTCCACTGCAAAAATGAGTTAGAAAAAGAAAAGTTCTTAAACAAGTCTCTTCTGAAGTTAAAAGCATCACAAAAACTGGAAATTTCACATGTGCAGATTTGATTCTTAGAGAATGATGACAGTGCTTTCATGGAAGAGTGTGGGTTAGAAATGCTAAACAGGGAACATAGTATGAGGAATGCCTGTTTTTTTTTTTAAAAATCTAAAGTAATATTTCTAGTATAAAATGATGTCAAAAATATTTTCCTAGGAGGTGGCGTCAAGGGAAAACATGGATCAATAAATATTAATATAACTGATTAATTCTTAAAACTTCCACCTTAATTCTCACAGCTGTAAATTTAGATGCATATGTTTGTTCAGTTGCAATTTTTTTCATCACCTTTCTTTTGTATTGTTCCACTTAATTAGGTTCACTAGTTTCAATTTCGGATGCATTCCCTATGAATGTATTGTTCGTGTAGTAAAAGGTATGTTATATAGGTTTTGATTGAAAAACATTAGTGCATAACTCTCATAATGGTTAATTGAGACGTGGTTAAAGCAAAACTTGGTTATAAACTGTGTTAGGCAATTAATAAATGCTGATCTTTTGTTCAACTATGGGGTGGCTGTGTTTGGAAAAGTGGGTGTAAATATGGCTATCATTCCTTGCTTCATCTGTTGGGTACTTAATCTGTGTATTCTTGGCATAAAAATTTCATTAAATATTGTTTTTGGGAGGTGAAAATTGATGTAATTTTTATGATAGTAACAGTATCAGTAAATCGTAATAGAATGATTAACCATCAATGACATGCTTTGTTATATAATAGAGAAACCACCAGGAAAACTGGCAATGTTCATTTTTCTATATAATATAATAAAGCTTACCTCTGTTCTCTCTAGATTGAAATGTAAAGTATCTACGCTTTTGTCATTTGTGATGCAAATGCTATAGAATGGAAGTTTTAACAGTAGGTCTTCCACAAAGCATGTGCATCAGCATGTTTCTCTTGCAATTGGACGGTTCTAGGGGAAGAATGATGGTGCTTTTGACTAGATGAGTGCAGTAAGAGACACTTGACAGGGAAATGAGGCCTCTTTGTGTTCTGTTAGGAGCTTCTAAGAGAGTCTGTTATAATATTGGAGGATTTCCATAATATTTTTCTTATGGTCACGTGGAGGAATAATTGATGTGATGTTTAATTCCTAGAATCTCTTACATTAGTTTTCACTCTTTATGATTTGAATGCATTTTTTTGAATAAGTTCATGTGACATTTATTTTAATTCATGGACTCATTTCAAAACACCAGAAACATGGGCAAAATCTTGGATCCCTTTCTTTTGGTACATGAATGCCAATACAGACACACCAAGCTTATTTTCTTCCTTCTAGGGTGCATATTCAATTTTTCATGAATATTCTTACCTTGGCACTTATGTTTGATTGAATGCAGAGTGTTGTTTCTGGCCTGAACAGAGGTCTTGCTGCTAGCGAAGATGATCAACAGAAGGCAGATGCTGCCGCCAAGGATCTTGAAGCTGCAGGAGGACTAGTTGATCTCTCAAAGGATATCGATAAGCTGCAAGGGAGATGGAAGCTTATTTATAGCAGTGCATTCTCATCTCGCACCCTAGGTGGAAGTCGTCCTGGACCACCCACTGGAAGGCTGCTCCCCATAACTCTTGGTCAGGTGTGTATTTTGACCACTACCTATTGATCTGCTTTTCACCTCGGTTCGCAGGTCAATGTTTGATGTTACCATTCTGTGAAACCTAGATCAAGGTGCAGTCCTTCAAGCACCTTAACTGGAGTAGTTTGTAGATCTCTTGCCACATGACAGGCTTTCTTGCATGTTGTGAACGCCCATCAAAATGATTTTTTTTTTGTGTGAAGGCCTCGTCTACAATTGTTTGGTCTAAAGTAACAATATTGTGATACCGTGTGTCATGGGCAAGCTAGACGTGTGAAAATTATTTGGACTCGTGGTTTCTTGGATGTGCAAGCTACGCTTACAAGATATAATCTGCCCTAAATTTGTTTTGGCTTCTTAATCAGGTCTTCCAAAGAATCGATGTCCTAAGCAAAGATTTTGACAACATCGTAGAACTTGAACTAGGAGCTCCATGGCCCCTACAACCTGTTGAAGTGACTGCCACATTGGCCCACAAATTCGAACTCATAGGTTGGCCTCTCGCTCACTTCTCCCTTCTGTATTTGGTTGTTACTCGCTTTACTGCTATTATTTCGTGATATTCTTTTCCAGTGAACTAGAAAATAAGATGGATGCTTCTGCTTGTGTGGAGAACAGGATCGGCGAAGATTAAAATAACATTCGAGAAAACAACTGTTAAGACAACCGGGAATTTATCACAACTTCCACCCTTAGAAGTACCTCGAATTCCAGATGCATTACGGCCCCCATCTAATACTGGAAGTGGTGAATTTGAAGTTACCTACCTTGATGCTGACACTCGTGTCACAAGAGGAGATAGAAGCGAGCTTCGAGTTTTTGTACTATCGTGAATTCTTTCTCGTGCAGTACTCAAGGTTTTCAACATTCCATGAAATCCATTCAAGGTTTTCTGTGTATGTGAAGTGTCTTCCACATGTTACTGCTCTCTGTTATTTTGTAAATGATATCTTTTGGTGGTTACACACTCGAATCATTGTATAATTGTAAAATTTTCTCTTGTAAATTTAGAACTGTCGACAGAATGCTCTCCGTGATCACTGCATTCCAACGGGTCTAAAATTCATGCTAGATGACCGATACAGGTCTGGCGTGTGGTGTTGGTGGTGTGCTTCAACAACATTACACCAAAGCCTCGCTCGAGATTGTTACCAGTTAAAATCTTCAAATATTACTAATAATATAATTACGAGGAGATACTCTAAATATTTATTTATTTTTTATTAAAATTTTACTTGAAAAAAGCTATTACAACTATTTATATAGAAAAAATAAATCAGAAAACCATATTAATACTAAATAAAAAAGAAAAAGTATTCCCTTCAAATATGAAAACTGGAAAATCTTAATAATATTGAATAGAAAAATAAAAATCCTAAACTGAAAAATATTTATTTATTTTCCCAAAAAGCAACAACATGTTGATCAATTGGCCCCAATCAACAACAATTCCTAAATCTGAATTATAGTTTCTAATTAAAAAACTATTTTCATGTTTTTTTGAAGGATTTGTGTGGTTACTTGGGATAATCTGGTGGCTGGATTGATGGCGAGCCGATGGTGAACAATATCAATGCAAAAAGGAGGGAGTTTTTATAAAAAAATTTAATTCGATCCCTACTCAAAAAAATAAATGCAAATCAGCCATTGATTGGGGTGTCAATTGACAAACATTTAGTTTATGCTGGTGCAAATTGATCAAGTTTAAGAGATAGGGACCAATAGCCACAAACAAACACGGGAATAAAAATGTGATTTCCTATTTGTTTTTTTACATGGGCTCATCATGCCTCTCCATTGGCTTTTTTATTTATTTTTAATTTTAAAGTCCTTACTATAAATAAATAAATAAATAATACCACCAGGACCACCATCAAATCATCACAGAGAAGAGAAGAGAAGCGTCCCTCCCACCGCAGAAATAGACGTTAGAAACCATAACGGCTATATTCAATTTCAAACTTGAAAAACCCTAATTTCAATTTCCAATTTCTACTGCTATTTTCTCTCTTTCCAACTCTTCTTTAGCTCCCTTTCTCTCCCATCTCTCTATCTTCCAGATCAAAAATCAATCTTTCTCTCTCTGAAAACTGAGTTTTTTTTTTTCACAGTTGCAGTCTTGAACTCTACAAGGAAAGAAAGAAAAGACCCGTGAAAAACCATCAACAGACCTTAGATTTCTTGTCTTTCCCTTGAGAAAGTCCCTTAAATCTCGCAATAATTCAGTCATTCTTGAATTCTTTCACTAACCCCTACAAAAAACAACTCAAAAATCCATATCCTTCAAAAACAGAGTCTTGAAAATTCTGAAAGCAAACACAATGGCCCCTACACCCTCTTCTTCTTCTTCTAAATCGAATCATCCACACCTCTTAAAGACACCGCAATCAAAACATAGGTTAAATTTCTCTTCCACAAGAACCCCAAGTCTTAATCCATCTCCAAACCCTAACTCCACCGTCAAAGAAACCCCTCAAGACCACCCGATCGAAGTAATTAGCAGAATACGAGATTATCCTGACAAAAAAGAGAAACCCAATTCCATCTTGCAAATAAACCCCGACAATCAAACTCTTCGTGTCCGTGCAGACATTGGGTACCGAGACTTTAGCCTTGATGGGGTCTCTTTTTCTGAAGAAGAAGACCTCGATTCCTTTTACAAGAAGTTCGTGGAGTCGAGGATTACTGGGGTTAAATTGGGTGCAAAATGCACGATAATGATGTATGGTCCTACTGGTTCTGGGAAAAGTCATACAATGTTTGGCTGCTCGAAGCAGCCAGGCATTGTTTATCGATCTTTGAAGGATATTTTAGGAGGAGGAGAAGAGGGAAGTGAAGGGGGTGATGGGGAGGAGATACGAATTGGCACTTTTGTGCAAGTTACAGTTCTAGAGATTTATAATGAAGAAATTTATGATCTTTTGTCAACTAATAGTGGGGGTGGACTTGGAATCGGGTGGCCTAAGGGCGGCAGTGGATCCAAGGTAAACTTTTCGACAAGTTTAAAATTCGAAAAGTTTGATTAAAATTCGGTTTTGATTTGCTTATTTTTTAGTAGATATTGCTCTTTATGTTATGATTAGGGCATTATGATATCACGCTGTCTTTTTTTAGAATTTGTTCCTTGTTAACTATTGCTCTTTGTTTTTTTTATGAAAATTTTGTTCAATTTTATGATTCATTTTTTATTTATAATAAGAAATCAAGAATAACTAAATTTCTTCTTTCTGTTGTTGTACCCATACCACCTCTCTGATTGTGCCTTTCCTGAAATTGGTGTGTGAACAAAGTGAAACTCAAGCAACTTTCTTTAATGAAGAAGTGGGTTGGGAGTGCTAGAACTAGATATCTGAAATTGTTCTTTCTGTTACGGTACCAGAATAAGTCAGGAGTTGTTAGTTCTAGTAATGCATATGTACCTGTGACAGCTAAACTGTTATATAATCTTCTCTTGTGCTTGTATTTTTTGTTGTTTATGAAATTTTAATTTGAACAATTTTCTTAGCTTATCTCTCCGTTGATGATTTGCCTGGATGCATTTTTTTTATTTCCCATGAGGACATTTTATGGGTTCGCCATGCCATGTCAGTTCTCGGTGGACAAGATGTTATAGTGGATTATGAGGTTGTCATCATAATTTGCAGGTAAGACTTGAAGTAATGGGAAAGAAGGCAAAAAACGCGACTTTTATTTCTGGAAATGAAGCCGGGAAGATTTCAAAAGAGATCCAGAAAGTTGAGAAGCGAAGGATAATTAAGAGCACGCTTTGCAATGAGCGAAGTTCAAGGAGTCATTGCATGGTATGACTCATTGAGAACAGACTTAGATCAAAAAGTGAAACTACGGCAATTATTGTTGTTGACTGAGATTGATCTGCCTTTTCAATGGCTTGTTTGCACAGATAATCCTTGATGTTCCCACAGTAGGTGGCCGGCTTATGCTTGTGGATATGGCAGGGTCAGAAAATATTGACCAAGCAGGCCAAAGTGGTTTTGAAGCTAAAATGCAGGTAAAATTTTGGGATCCATTTTGCCCCCCTTTTCTGCGTGCTGACATTGAAAAGGAAAACTGATTTTGTGCTTCTGTTGAAATGACAGACAGCAAAGATCAACCAAGGGAATATAGCATTGAAGAGAGTGGTTGAATCTATTGCTAATGGAGATTCTCACGTACCTTTCAGAGATAGCAAGTTGACTATGCTGCTCCAAGTAATCTCCCTACTCATGTTGATTACAACTAGGTTAGTTTGTGTACCTTGTTTGAACTCTGCTTTATCAGGTTTTCCTGTTCCTTATTTTTCAGGATTCTTTTGAAGATGACAAGTCAAAAATTTTGATGATTCTGTGTGCAAGTCCAGACCCGAAAGAAATACACAAGACAATCTGCACGCTTGAATATGGAGCAAAAGCAAAATGTATTGTCCGTGGCCCTCATACACCGATAAAGGATAAAGTTGGTGCTGGAGATTCTTCTGCTGTCATCTTTGGATCAAGGATAGCAGCCATGGACCAGTTTATCTATAAACTACAAATGGAGAGCAAGCTTAGAGAAAAGGAGAGAAATGAAGCTCACAAACAGCTAATGAAGAAAGAAGAAGAAGTTGCTGCACTGAGAGCACTTATTGAAGAGAAGGGGTCTTCAGCAATTGAGGAGGAGATAAACATAAAAGTGAGTGAGCGTACAGAAGAACTGAAACTTCAGTTGGAAAAGAAGCTGGATGAGTGTCAAAGAATGGCTGAAGAGTTTGTTGAGTTGGAGAGGAGGAGGATGGAAGAAAAGATACTTCAACAGCAGCAGGAAGTTGAGATGCTGAGAAGGCGCTTGGAAGAAATTGAGTTTGAGCTATGTCATTCAAAGGGTGAAAACAGTGGTGTGAATGGTCCTAGGGACATTGATGGCAGTGGCTTTGCCAGAAGATTGATGGGGGTTTATGCTGATGAGGACCCTGGGATGGTGAAATCGATGGATTTAGACATGGGTGATCAAGATGTGTTTGTTCGTGATGTGAAATTGGTTGGCACATCTGCTCACCAATCTAGCAACATTGGAATCCAAAGCTTGTCTGGTTATCCTCATTTAAGTACTTTGAATCAGGTGGTTGATCATGGAGTATTTGCACCAACATATGGTGATAAAGTGTGTCTTAGCACTGTGTTTGAGGAAGAAGAGGTAGAAGAGGAGGAACACAAAGTGGAAGATGAAGAAGTGGAGAAAGAAGTAATAGAGGTGAAGAGGATTGTTGATGTGTCCAGTCCGGTGATCAATTTTGGTGCTGGCTCCTTGATGTCTTCTCCTCTGAAGTTTGAGGCACTCAATGATGGGTCAGAGGATAGGCACTCAGTTTCAGGGCCAGTAAATGAGCATGAGAATTCGAAAGATCCAGCCTCTTCGAGACTATTAAGAATCCAGAACATATTTACACTTTGTGGGAACAACAGAGAGCTTTGTCAACAATTCAGAACTCCTCCACCTGCAAAAAAGAGGGTTGCAGATACTGATTCCCAAACACCTCCAATTTTGACTGATGGCGAGGATTATGCTCTCAAGAGTTCAAACAAGGAAAACTCACCACCGCTACAGAAAAATGTGCCTGTGATGGAATGTAGGAAAAATCTTTCTGATATGATAGCTTCAAAGGAGAATTACAACCCTTTAATAGGAAGTAATGATTCACAGATTGAAGTGCATGTGAAATGGGAAGCTTCTAAAGGAAACAATGGGAAGTTCATCACTACACTTACGGTTTTGAAGGATGCGACACTTGCTGACCTGCGGAAGCTGATTGAAATCTATCTTGCTGCAGACAATCAAGCATTCACTTTTCTTGTGCTTGGGGTAAGGTTTTATCTTCCTTTAGCTAGTCCTTAAAACAAGATAGATAACCAATCTCTTTGAGTTTGCTTGCTTGCTGCTGTTTTTTTTATGGAAACGCTATAAATTTACATGTGCAGGATCCTGGTGGAGCACCAGTTCCAAGAGAGAAAGAGTCGACGGTACAGGCCATCAAACTCCCCATTTGCAACAACCAGTCCTATGGCTACTTGGCTTGCTTGCGACCAGCCAAGGGAACCCAAGGTTCGAATCATCTCCCAGCAACCCCTCTTCCATTGACGCCGGTGGAAAATAAACTACCACTGACCCCAATGCCTTGCTTGTCACAACAAGCTGTTGACTTATCTCCCAAACTAGCTGCACACCTGAACTCTACTCCCTTCATCACTCTTCGAAGGCGCTAGCTGTCATGGTGGTGTGTATCTGATGCATTGAGTATATATGCGTATGTACTCTTTCTGGATTTTAAATGTGAATTTGCTGTCGATAAATGAATTTGGCAATCTGTCTGGGTATGTTTGGTTAATCATTCCTCTTCTTTGTTTATGCTGCTTTCGTTTTTGTCTCTTCATAATATTTGTATCTTCAAATCTGATTGTTCCAACGCGGTCAAGGCACGGTTGATAATCTCTGCATAGAGAGGGTCCTCTGCTTATCCAGTTCCATTTAATCTGCAAATTTGACAATGCAGATGCACCCAAGTTCCCTGCAAATGACAAGGGAACCAACTCTTTAAAGTGGATGACGAAATTAAAATTATTGTAAAGTGAAATTTGAAGTAACAACCACCTTCTTGTATTGCTAGAACCCCATGTCCATAATTGAGTTTTGTTTCCATGTTTCAAAAGTGATTTAAAAAAAAATTAAATTTTTATTTTTTTATTTGTTTTAAATTAATATTTTTGGTGTTTTCATATCGTTTTAATGTGTTAATATAAAAAGTAATTTATTTTTTTAAAAATATTTTGATACAATTTCTAAGCGAAAAGCAACCGCTATCATACTCCCAAACACCCCGTTAAATATCCTTGCGCTTCGTATACTGTAAGTGCAAGCAATTCTCTCACAAAAATCAGTTTCTTTCTAATCTTATTTAGTAGTCATAATTTTGACATTGCCATTATTATATACAAGTGTAAGCTATACAAACAAAAGAACTGCACTGAGTCTTGTATGTATCAGTAGTAACATGATGCCATAAATCACTGAGTCTAATACTGCAAGGAAAACCCTTCCACTTTTGTAAGAAAGAAAAAAGAAAAGAAAGAGTCATGTTATTTAATTATTTGTTTGATAAATTGATGGAGCAGTCATATTTTTGAACATTTTAAAACAATGCTGGAGAAACTCCTGTTGTCAATCCGCTCTGGACTGGTCATCATATCCGCCAATAAAATATGGGGTAAAAAAGGCTACCAAAAAGCTGAAGCACAAGCTTTCGACTTTTGGCTATGCAAGATAAACATGTACGACATGAAGAGAACTAAAAAGCAAATTAAAGACAAATTGAATTATAGTTAACACTTTCATACACATTACATTAAATCTCTAACACACAAATCACTGCATTGCTTTCATCCCTCTTCTTCATAGGCTTCCAAAACAGAGCTTAGTTGGCTTGCAATGTTCTTCCTTCCATTTATAGATTCACAACCCCCAGATCCAGGATCTGAGAAAGGAACCGCTTCTTTTGAAGACTTCTTTTCTTTTGATTTTGATGACCCACTGCCTGGTGATCCTTTGGACTTTCTTCCACGAGAATGTTTTGGGATGGAGGGCTGGTCATGAGTAGGCGATTCAGCTCCAAGACTTGAGTTCTTTTGCCGTCTTGAGATTCGGTTGGTCCCTGATGATTCTCCTTTTGGAGAGTCCATTGACTTGTTCGAAGAGCGGTGACGCCTATAACTCTTCGGCGCATCAGTGCTGCGGGGGGAATTTAAAGGTGAACCCGTACCGCTAGATGCTTGGTGCCTGGAATTCCTAGATGAGTCGGTGCTCCTTCGGTCTGGGGAATTTAAAAGTGAGCTCGCACTGCCTGATGAGCGCCTTGACCTATGCCTCGGCTTTTCAGTCTGAATTGTGTCTATTAAAGCAAAGCAACATCAGCAAACTACATTTTTTCCCAACTGAATAGATGATCCGGTAAAACCCTGCACACATTTTAATCCATAAAAACACCGATCCATGATCATTAGAAAAAGGCAAACCTTCTGCGGGTGGATCTGTTGAAAGGCTCTTCTCTTCTTCTTTAGAATTTGAAGTCACACATAAAAGTTCTGGAGGAGAGTTAAACTCATTCATCTGCACACGCAAGGAATTATTTCTCATCAGAAAGTCTATTAGAGCAGTGACAAGGAACAATACCTATGTAAAATTTAAGGTTTTCATTTCTTTTTCTTTCGCATATTTTGTTCTCAAACTCACAGATGACTGGAGGAAAAGGGACATAAGCTGATAATGTTAGGCAGCGTGTAGCCAAAGGAAGCATGAAATGGGGCTGCCTATCTATAGGAGCATAAGCAACCTAAATCGTTTTCATGGATAACTACGATCTTCAGAGGCAAAGGAAAGGAAACTTTTTGGCATACCCAGCTTGGTGCGTTTGTTGCAGATGGACCATCGCATCCAATGTGAGCAACATGCTTTACATCTGTAGGAAATCCAATTTGCATTTCTTGTTCCTTTTCATCTGCAAAATTGGAGAAAAGATTGATGACGTCCACAGGCATAGTACAGTACTACTACTGCTTATATCCGCCAAGTTTATTGTTGGAATACTTGATTAGTATTAATGCAACGTTGAGCTTCAATATTTTTTGTTCTGAAATAATATATTCTTTATGAGTGAAAAAGTAGACGTACCAAATATTTGTGAAATGTATCTTAGACCTCTCAAAAGACCTTTCACTTTGGTTGTCATTTTGGCCGAACCAAGCAATTAATTTGGCCGCGCCTGCAAAGTTGATGCGTTTGTTGAATTGGTGCTTCTGCACTTGAAAAATGGAGTAAAGCAAGTGTGTGTGTGTATCAGCAAAGCTGACAGAAGAAAATTCTTAAATCTTTCCGCTTATCCTGTCACAATATCCAGTATATTCCATCAAAATGCACCAAAATTTAAGAAAAATATCCTTGCTAATCGAAAATAAATTATGTACATCTCAAAAAACTTTCTTTGAACACTGTAAAATTTGTTTCCATAATTTAATATATTCTAAAACAATTATCATCACTAATGGAAAATTCAAATCCATTAACTCACCAAGGATCACAAAACAAAGTCATGACAACTTGGAGCAATCAACGTAGTAAGAACAAACATTAAGAAAACTCCCATCGAAACAAAGGATGTGCAAATTCTATAGAGAAAACCGCACCTTGGAGAAACAAAACGAAGAAGTCAAGACAATGCCATGATCTTGCAATATCAGTGATTGCACATCAAACAATCTCTGACCAGGAACACACAGTTTGGTTCCATGAACTAGATGCCATCCCTCAACCCTAATGGATGTAAGTTCTTGGTTGTTGGCTTTGTCTCCAATCAAGAAGAGAAGAGGGATACTATGAACTGGAAAATCTCCAAATTTTGTAGTCTAACACATCATCTTTGTTTCAAGGACGCGTTTTCCTTTCCCGTCCTCTGTCAATCAAAACCAGTAGATAGCCTATTTTCCAGGCCAAATATCCAGAAAGGCAGAGCCTTCTAACTTTGGGTGTTTTTCGTTACCTGTCTTTCATAAAAGCGCGGGAAAAACGGTTAGGAAAAACGGTTCTTACTTTTGGTTTCTTCTGTTGCTCCTCTCTAATGACACATCAGCATGCAGATTTAGCAGTATCCAAAACAAACTAAGAAAAAATAAATCACGAACACCTTTTTTAGAACACTTACCAAACTAATCAGGTCAGACACGTCAGAGGCTCATCGGCTATTTATCTTTTTTACCGGGTAATAGATGACTGGGTTGGCATTCGAAGTGGAGGTCCCAATAACGGGATTACAAATCATTACACGAGGCCTGCTGCTCATGAATGATAAATTTCTTTTTCAATAGTAGGACAGGAGTGTCACTACCAAATAAATAAAAGATAATAAGATATACATACAAAGGAGGAGAGATAAAAAAAAATGGAAATTGAAGAAATAATTTTTAATTAAATGAGAGAATTGTTATCAATTTTTGATGAATCTAGATGCTATTTTAAACTATAATTAAATGTAATATTGCCATAGCAAATTCCAAAAATATAATACCACCCTAGATGGAAAATTTTAATTATATTAAAATCTAATTAAAAAAATCAACAACATTATAATAAATAAATGATCTAAATAAAATAAGAAGGATAGATAATATGAATAAAGAAGTTAATAACATAAAAAAATAAAATATCTCAAAACAAAAACAAAATTTTCCAATACAAGAAGGAATAAAAAAAAAATAAAAGAATGAAAATAACAGGATAACCAGTTTCTAGAAAACCCAAAACCGGTCTACTGATTATTCAAACAAAACCAAAAAAACCACTCATCTTACATAGCATTTTTGTGGATCCTATAAGCTCATAAACTCGGTCTGATTTTATCGATTTTACACAAATCAAGTCTGATTTTACCGGTTTTTGAGTTTTTAGTTCAATTTTGTACATTAGATACATGTTAACTCGTCAAATTAAATGATTTTATGAGTCAACTTGCGAACTTGCGATTTTAAAAACAATAAGAAGCCTTGTTTATAGAGCACCCTGCTCTAAATTTGTAACTTCAGTTGCTGTCTTCTAGGATGTTCTTGTTTTAATTTATATGCAGAAATACCCTTCTAAGGTTATTATACTGTTTATTCACAACATTATCATCTACTTTTGTAATCTTAGGAGAAGCTGCAAGAAAATATGATTTCTTAAGAGTTCCCTTGTATGCAGCTCTAGTATCTAAACAAAGAAACCGCTATCAGAATTGCTGTCGCAACCCAGGGGGTTCCAAGCGTTAAATGACATGCATTGGACTGGAGCAGAATGGCAACTTAGTTCACCTATGCTTAAGGGTGGGCAACACTGCCTTCCTCAGTGCGCAATACCTGCTCCCAAACCATACAGAACGCTAGAGAGCAAAGACTAAATCAAAAAATTGAAGTTATCATAACACATGTTGAACAGAAGAGTTGAATGGAAGAGTAAATAGCTGTATAATTTGATGTAGCTCTAACGTCTAAAGTTTTTGAAGCTAAATCAACGGGAGAAAAATTAACCAAAACCACTGCCGGTCATCAGAAGGATCTCCTCAATTATAAAGTTTTCATATCATCCAGACCAACACTAGCCTGCATCAACAAAATAGAATTGGTGAGAAAACAAGTATAAAGTGACATTA
>Ga0307512_10004061_pt1 | contig 16292 bp, 18 predicted proteins | sample 14_EM_MG_FD_200267 | JGI IMG/M metagenome (GOLD analysis project Ga0307512, IMG submission 200267) | Populus trichocarpa ectomycorrhiza microbial communities from riparian zone in the Pacific Northwest, United States - 14_EM | ecosystem: Host-associated > Plants > Roots > Unclassified | place...
TCCCGGAACGAGGTGCTGTCCCAACAGGTGAACCTTCCTGTGCACGGACCGATGCGCTGTCCCGGCCGGCAACCTTTCCAATGACCGAGGCGTTCCGGAACGAGGTGCCGTGCCAGCCGTTGAACCTTCCATGACCGAGCCGACGAACCTTCCATGATCGAGGTGTTCCGGAACGAGGTGCCGCTCCAGCCGGTGCTCGACGTGTTCCGGAGCGATGTGCCGCCGGTGATCCTTCCAAACGGCCAAGCAAGCAACCAAACCCAAGCCTTCCAGACGCCGAGACGCTCCCAATCGTCGCGCCGATCTGCCCGAATCTTCCAAGCGCTCAGGCGCTCCTGAGCGTCGCGCCGATCTGCCAGAGTCTCTCAAACGGGGAGGCGCTCCCGAGCGTCGCGCCGATCTGCCACAATCTTCCAAGCGCTTAGACCTGCGCCGTGACACTTGGGAGGGGTATGGTTCGCCCCTCGACCCGGTCCGAGTAGCTCAGCCATTCCACCCCGCGGGTGTCTGGCTCCTCCGCCGCAATCTTCGCCCACTTGTCGGCCTTTTCGTTGCCGGCGATTCTCTTGTTGGCCGGGCACCACCGGATCTCGATGGAGGAAGGTAATGAGGTGGGGACGTTTGTTCCTAGTGAGGGGCCTATGCCAGGCCCGATGAAGATAACGACAATAAAGGAAGGTGGAATCAAGAGAGAATGTGTGGGTGTTGTCGCGACCCTATGATTGGCGGATTCTGTCCAGCGAGGATGATGTACAGGATGAGGTACAGGATGAGGTACAGGATACTCAGCAAACCCCGCTCAACAACTCGCTAAGTATCCACACTAGCCATAGACGACTAAACTTAATTGGTTACCGTACTTCTGGTTCGTCTGCTCTCCCACCGCGGGACTGCAATAAAGCGACAAATTTTATAGGTGCTCGAGCCCGTTTACGAATAACATTGACAGTGCCCCTCGCCCACCACCAGAACCAAACGCACAAGGAAGTCCCAGGGAACGAGAACGCCGACGAATGGGCCAAGCTCGCGGCGGAGGAGCCAGACGCCGGTGGGGTGGAATGGCTGAGTTGAATCCCTCCTCGCCGACAGCGACACCGTCACCCTCACCATCACCGTCACGCTGCCCAGCATCGCCGAGACGAGCACTCTCCCGGCCGTAACCGAGACCACCACTCTTCCCGCCGAGACCGCCACCGACACCACCATGCTCGCAGCGGAGACGGTCACGCTCCCTGGCGAGACCACGGCTGACACGGTGGCGGCGACGATGATGGACACTACGACGATGTGAGCCCCCATTTATCCTCTTCCACCCGCAGTGCAGCTAACACACCACAGGACGGCGGCGCCTTGCGGTGCACGTCTGAGCGGTATCCAGAACGGTGGGTTCGAAACGGGGGTGGTAGGGTGGTGTTCTTTGGGGGTGGACTTCAACCTGGCACCGTCGTCGTTGGGGGCAGTGTCCATGTCTGGGCGCCAATCCGCGTTCAGGTTCGCGGGGCTGACGGCGGGGATCACGATGCATCAGGCAATGCTGCTGTGCGCTGGGTCGACGTACCAGGTGTCAGCCTCACTGCGCCGGTCTTCGAAAAACCTGTGCTGCTCTGCCACGCTCTCCGCCGGCGACATCCCCTTCTCGCAGACGCATATCGTCGGCGGCGCCTGGCTGAAACTCGAGGCCACGTACACCGCCCAGGAGGAGTCCGTCCCCCTCGCCGTCCCCATCAGCTACTACCGCTCCAGCGCCACCATCCCCATCCGCTTCATGGACGAGGTCGCCGTCACCCTCGAGCAGGATCGTCTCGGCAAGCAGCGGTAGGTCACTGGAGAGTCGGCCGTGAGGCCGGGTGGGTTTTGGTTAGGTTCGAGGCGTAATATAATGGAAGCTCGTGGTGATTCTCGCAGCTTCGCTCCCTGTGCCGTCGCGTGTTCGTGATCGTTGCGTGCGGTTGTTGGCCACACCCAGCAGAGGAAAATACGGATGGTGTAATCCGCGAGCGAGGGAGAGATCAATTAAACCGGCAGCCTATGTCGAGCGGGGCGAATAATCATGCTGAATAAGATTCCTGGCCCTGTTTGGCCGGAGTGGTGGCAACCTGCCAAGTCTGGTATGGTGCCTACGCCTACCAGGCGAGTGCGAACTCGTGACGGCCGCCACAATCGATGTCGGCTACATCCTGGCCGACCGACGCGTTCCGCCGACGTCGAAGCAGCGCTGATGTGGGTAGCAGCGTCCAGAGGGACAACTGTCAGCGCGCCGGGAATGTCACATCACCACAGCGGTGTCGAAGTCCGCTACTCCGTCGATGGATGGGTATTCGGGTAGGCTGGGAGGCGGCGCTAGGGTCGGGTAAATTTCCTTGCGAGCATCGGCAACATCCAGCGGGCAACCATTAGATAGAGACAATATATGTAGATAGGTGCAAGGCTGAAGCTTAAGCTCCGACCCTATTCAGCCGCGTCCCGCTGCAACCGGTATCCGCCTGTTCGAATACCCGTCATCGACGTAGTATGTAGCAGCGTGGGGATGTGAGCATGCCTGTTCCGGCGCGTAATGTCGGAACTTACTGGGATCGCATGTTGCGTTGCACCCCACTAACTTAATCCGGAATTCATCGTACACATATCGGGCGACAGTGAGATGACTACACTACACGTACACGGCGTGAACGACAATTTGGGCAGAGTGTGCATTCTATTCTATATAGGTATACAGTTCTATTAAAACACAATTCCCACGGCCGACCATTTTTCTTCAGAATCTGTCCAGGCAATGCATCCGCAAAGTGGTTACTACCTCCTCAACAAAATCCATCCTGTTCGCAAATACCGTTAAGCATCCCCCATCATGTGATCCTCCTTCGCCATCTCTTGAACTGCGTACAGCTGCTGTCGCAGGCGTTCCTCCCATTCGCGCAGTCGAAGAACACTACAAGTCATCATATTGACTGCAACTGGGTTCTCTTCAATGCCGACAGGGACGCGTCCCATGGTCTCGTACACCTCAAACCCACACTCATCGAAACGAGACACGTAAATCTGCCATCTCTCCGGTGTGAGAACTTTGGTAGCAAATTGAAAAATATGACGGCAGGGAAGGAGATATCGACGGGCAAATTTATTTATTGTGTAAGCTTTTGAATCTTTTCACATGATTAGGTCTCTTACTTGCAATGACAGATCAAGTCTGTATCAAACACCGGCGTACTCTTTCCTTCTGCAAGTCGGTCTGCAACGGCATCGATTTCCGGCCAAGTAGTTTTTGCACAGGGCATGGGAATAGCCCAACCTCCGGGTATTGGTGATAGACGGTTGATAGGTGGTCGACACGAAAGTCATTGTACGCCTTGCGTGCTTTCGCATCACGGTTATCTGCTTGCTGCATGAGGGGAAGAATCATGCCGTAGATTCCTATATTAAAAAACTATCAATACTAATATTAAGAAGAAAAAAAAGTGGGATCGAGTAGATTTACCGTGATTCCTTGCGTCAATGTGTCAAACTCTTCCGCCGTCATTACTACCGGCTTCTTGAGCTTACACAAAAGATTCGACCAAATTGTAGCATTCTCGGGGATAGGAATCAACGCAGTAGTCATTGTGATGGATTGGATGGTGGTGACACGAATAATACAGTATGTCGGTGGTGCGTGGTGGGCTGTGTTGTTGATAAAGGGGTAAATGGTTCTTGTCGGCGACGCGATTGTTGGTGGTGGTGCCAGGTATTGGGTACTTGACGGCAACGCGGTCAGCTGGTTACCAATAGGAAAACTACGTGCCAATATATACTCTACTCTAGTGTAAAGCACTCTGAGCGCCAAGGTAGTTTTAATTCTTCATGCCGTGGCGCAGCTATTTCCTAATTCGCCTAGTGGGGTGCAACGCAGCCTGCGATCCCAACTTACTCGCTGGCGTGCCGACGATCGAGTAAATGCGCTTCCGACGGGCGCAGTTATTCGGTCGCGCGGCCTCCTCCAGACTTTATGGGTTGCGGATTGGAGATGGAGTGAAAAAACAGGCGATCGCCTATGTAGTCTGAGATCGCTTTCGTCGGCGGGACGGGGTCTCCAGCCGCACCAGTCAACGCGACTCGATTACGTTGGTTCCACGGACTTCGCATCCACCGCTATAGATCTACTATTCCACAATGACTCGGTTCGATCCGCACAGCACGCCGCCGGAGGTGTGGGATGCTGCCGCCACAGGCCAGGCAAGGAAAGGCATGTGGATGGCTCGCCGGGCTGGCGATGTATTTACAAACTGTCAGTTTCCTGGTCGCCGTCCGCGCGCTGTCGGCTCATGGCAAGCACCCTTTGCGCTCTGCCCAGGCATGTCCCAAAAAGAAGGAGAGCGTACTGAGGAAATGAAAAAGGAGGCAACAAAGGAAACCACAAAGGAAAAACAAAGGAAAAGCCGCACCCAGACTCCCTACTGTTGAAAGAATACCGATTAGCGATGAGGATAGAAATGAACGATAGGAGTTCGATCAGTCTGAATGTATGAGATGAGGAAACATGAGGCGTATGGATTCTGGTAGTTCGAGTGGTTCACAAATTCGTTGTAGTATTCGATAGTATAGAACAAAAGAAGAAGAGAAAGAACCCGCCGAACAAAGATCCTCCGCTCACACTTCCCTGCTTGCGCCTTACGCAATCGTGTCCTCAACAAACTCTGTCCTCAACAAACTCTAAGGCACAAGCGCCAAATCTAAACGACGCGCGAGAAGCATTTCCAACACCTACTCCTCTTCCGTTGAAGCAGGAAGGAGGGCGTGGGGAGCAATGAGCGGCTCCTCCTCAGCACCCAGCTCTTCCCTTTCTGTCCGCTCCAGGAGTTCCCACTCTAATTGGTAGATTCAGCCAACTTGATAAACCCCTGTTCTTGATAACAACTTGATGGTCACCGTGGTAACTGTGACCCCAAGTCACATATTTTGTCAACAATGGGTTATCAACTTGATAAAGTTATCCGTGATAACATACTATATATGATAACAATAACGCTCGGCTCCCACGCGTACACCTCAGAACTTGTGCAGCTGTCAGAACAGGTTGGTAGAGAACTACGTACATAGCCGCCCCAAAAAAATTCTCCATCAACAGCAAAATTATCCATCACCCAAAACATGTCCTCACACTGGACAGGCGCAGTTTGTAAAGCGGGACGAAAGGTTTGCGGTACTTTCTGATAGCTGTGCTGTGCTCGGGTACGTTGCCGACGTCGGTGGCAGTGGTGGTTGCCATCGCAGTAATACCCGCTGCAATTGTAGCAACTTGCTGTGTCTTTCGCCGCGTTTCGGTGTATGGTGATATGAACCTTGTTTCTCCATCACGAGGGCTATGTAAATCTGAGGTAGTCAGCTGGCGTCTTGGCGCGTCCTATCATGAACGCTATCAAGTTGGCCGAATCTCTTTTTTGTGGTTCTGGATAACTACGTGGATAGTGCTAGCAGCGGTCTGTTATCCATATCATATCAAGTTGCTATCAAGTTGGCTGAATCTAACTATTAATGTCTCGCTCTGCGGCCGCTTCAGCCATCGACGGAGGTCGACAACGAACCGTGGCTTAAGATGCGACTTTTCCCTTTGGGACCCGAAATAGCACTTTCTAGAGCGGCAAGAAGCAGATTAGTCACGTGCACTCTCACTAGTCCGGTTGTAGCTAGCGTGGGCCTGCAGACCTGAAGATGCGCCGCGAAGGGGCAACAAATAGATCAATTATCACCGCAGAGCCCGGCTAGGTGGGTCTATCAGGGTCTCTGGTAGACTAACGGAGCTGTCATAGGGATTCACCTGATATCCACAGCGAGAAAAAGGGGCGAAAGCTTGCTTTGCTGGCGCAGTGAGTACGTGATTATATGCGCTGCCGACTTCGCTCACCTATTTGCCCCCTGCCGGCAGCCACTACCGTTCCTTGATACCCTCCACGGGTATTCAGCGTCGTCCAACATCATTGTGGCATTCTCGGTATGTATTTTCTATGTTGTCTGCTGTTGATCCTGTGCCTGCGGCTGAGAAGCAAACCAGAGGGGGGATGTTGCGCACGTCACAATGCAATTTATTTTCTTTTTATTCTACACCGAACGCTTCCTGGCTGCACCCAATCTCTTTTTTTTGTTTAACCATCATCCGCACGCGACCTAGATGGATCATGGCGAAGATATGTACAGTCCGTTTCCTGTCCGCAGTCCGCGCGCGGCGGCTCGTTGTAAGTTCCCCTTGCCCTCCGCCCAGGCCTGTCCCACGAGAGAATAAACGCGCACCAAGAAAATCACAAAAGAAAGAACAAAGGAAAAGCGAGATCCGCTTCCTACCCGTCTGCGGATGCCATGAAGGAGGGTGTAGGTAGGAACAGCGGTAGTTCCTTCCCGACACCAAGCTCCTCCTCGGCACCCAGCGCCTCCGCCTTCGCCCTCCTCTCCTCTCCCCGCTCCCTTCGCTCCCCTTCGCTCCCGTTCCGACACACGTCGCTTCCCGCGTCTTCCTCAGTCGGCACCAGCCTTCCCACATCTGTAGAAGAAAGGAAATCTAGTATCGCCTAACCACACCTCCTATCGGCAAGTATATCCCAGATCTTCCCCCGGCTCTTCCACTTCCCGCTCTCCTTCCGCACCTCTGTCCGCAGGATCTTCTGCTGGGCCTTCCATTCCGGACACGGTCTCTTGTCTGCGTCGGGCAGCGGCACCACCAGCACAGGGCGGTGGGGCGGTTCTTCGTCCAGTGTAGGTACTGTCCGATCAGGCAGTGCCCAGTTTTCAACTGGCAAAGCCTTGAGGCGAGCCTCTTGGCGCTCCCGGCAACCGTACCATCCGGCCTCTGGCTTTTCGGCATCCTGTATTTCGTCTTGGAGGTCCGGCCTCCTGCCCATTGTCTTGCCTCCGCCCACTGGTTGCATCCCATGTTGCACTTGATACCCTTCCATCCGGCGCTTTGCTAGGTGACTGCGTATATGGGAGGTGAGGAGGTCAGTCCTCCAGCCACCTCACTCCGGCTCTTGAGCCCTCTTCCTCGAACCGACCCCGGTCGGCGCGGGGGGAACCTCGCGGTCATTACTAGGGATTCGGTGCCTTCTCCTCGGAGGGCAAATCGTCGTTGACGTTTCTCGAGATGGGTCGTGCAAAGCACTTGGTGGTGAGTTTCTCTAGTGGGTGGTAGGTCGGCAAAAGCGTTAAAGCGAAGCACCCGTTGGCGCAGTTCCCCGGTAGGGTTGGGGACCATTGCTCGATGAATGGATTAATTTCGAGTCGGCTGGTTCTATTTCGAGTCGGCTGGTTCGTACACTGATGATCCGTTGGTGGGAGAGCAAACACACATATGCCAAAACCCTGAAGCCAAAGCGGGCGGGGCATTTGGTGTGTCAATTTGGTGTGTCAATGCAGTCTTGGCATATTCGGAAGGGCTGGTGTGATTTGTCCAATGTGTGTGTGCAGGCAACTGGTGGTACAACTACAGTGTCACATACTCAGCCGCCAAACCAGTGATTGGCTATTCCAGCCCCACAGGCAGCAATCTTAACCGACAGCCTGAATCCACATGCTTGGAAGTTGGCCGACCAAAGCCACTCCGCGGGCAATCACCCCCGTCCCCAAATTGACCAGTGTTCATGCCCCTTCGCAATGCTTCTTTCGCGCTCACCACCACACACGACAGCATAGCGTTAGCATTTAACTTCATTTACATAGTGGCCTTCGGCATTCTCAAGATGCCACCTTCGAGAAGACCGAGAAGAATGTACACGGAGACGAGTCGGCCATGGAATGAGCAGCTGCGCCGGCCACGGGTTGAGAAACCGATTCACTTCAGGGACCAGGCTGAGAACTTTCGTGTTAGCTCAGCAGTGACGGTCAGAATTACCTTCCTTGGTGCCATCGCTATCAGGTCGTAGCTAGTTAACAGTGATGTACAGAGCCAGCACGCGGCATCCAATCTGCCGTCTCTCTGGGTTTCTCCGGAGGCAGAAGCATCGACAGCACAGCCGACCGCTGGAAGCAGCAGCAGGAACACGATAAACGCAATCAGCAACAGTACCACGGGCTACTCTCGCATTTACTACAACTCGACGCACTACGAATTGCGCGACTCGATATTCAACGGGCCCATGGAAATTGGTTTGACAACCCGTTCTGTACTGCAACCGGGCAGGATGGAGCTAAATACGCTTTGCCCCTGTCTAGGAACCACGACAGTTAATTATACCGAACAACCTGACCCTGCGATTCGGGCGTTGGAAAAGATTGGTAGGCTAGAGGACCCTTTGATACAACCTTCCATACTGACCGCCGTCCGGAAAAGCAGGTGCCTACTGCGCCCATGGCGCCGCATTTAACTCCCGACGTTTAGACCACGAGAATTTATGTTTGAAAGACACTCGTGTTGACCTCCTCAAGATCATTATGCATTGGTCATCGGATGTGACCAGCGATAAATGCATTTTCTGGTTGAACGGCATGGCCGGTACCGGAAAGTCTACTATCGCTCGTACAGTCGCTCGCAAGTGGCACGATGAGAAACGACTTGGGGCGAGTTTCTTCTTTTCCAGAGGAAATGGAGACCTAGCTCATGCATCGAAATTCTTCCCAACTCTTGCCTACCAGCTGGCGAATGGCGTGCTGCCCAGCGTTGCTGCCAGCGTACGTAATGCGCTGTGCGACTTCCCCGATATCCACCAGCAAAGCCTACGCGACCAGTGGAAACATCTTATCTTCGAACCACTTTCTCGGCTGAACGATGGATCATCTTATCAGCTACAGTCCTTGATGCTGGTTATAGATGCGTTAGACGAGTGCGAGGGCGAGGCGGATGTCCAACTTATCCTTCAACTTCTTTCTCAGGTGAATTTCTCAGCTTCCTGGGATGCCGAGGCGGATGTTGGGCTAATCACTTAACTCTTTCCCAGGCGAAAACTCTCAGCCCGTTGCGATTGCAGGTATTCATAACCAGCAGACCAGAAACCCCGATTCGCCATGGATTCGACGATATACCAAAGGCCTATCAATATTTTATTCTTCATGAGATCCCTACTCCGATTGTTAATCTCGATATATCCGTTTTCCTCCAACATGAGTTTGAACAAATCCGGAACCATTGCCGCCACCTACCAAGTTGGTGGCCAGACTCTGAAAGCCTGGCTAGTCTCGTACGGAAGGCGGATGGGCTGTTCATCTATGCTGCAACAGTATGCCGATTCATCGGGCACAAGTATAGTTGTCCGCAAGAACGCCTCGCTTTAGTGTTGGAAGATAGCGTGGAAGACGGGATGCCGACGAAACAACTCGACTTGATGTACATGAAGCTCTTACGATACGCACTAGTTGTTGACGATGATGAGCCTCAGACAGCTAAGAAGCTATTACAACGGTTCAGGCAGATCGTCGGAGCTATAGTAACACTATTTGAATCGTTGACTCCTGGTGCTCTAGCAACACTCTTAGGCATTAAACCGTGGAAGGTGGAGCGGACATTGGAATCTCTGAGTTCTGTGTTGGGTTACTATTCCGAGAGTCAGGACCTTCGAATTCGAGTCCTGCACCCGTCTTTTCGCGACTTTCTGTTGGACAAGACGAGATGCGACGATTCCCAGTTCGGGATTGTCGGGTATAGCGCGCACAGAGATCTTGCGGCCAGCTGTTTCGACCTCATGTCAGGGTTTCTAAGGCAGGATATTTGCTCTTTGGCTCTTCCGGGCAGTCTTACGAGCGAAGTGGATCGCTGTGTAATACAGCGTTGCCTTCCGCAGGAGGTTCAGTACGCATGCCGGTATTGGGTCGACCACCTTCAGCGAAGCAACGTTATACTCCTTGATTGCGAACCACTGTACGATCGTGTTCATAATTTCCTCAGGGAACACTTGCTCCACTGGCTCGAAGCTCTCAGCCTGATGGGGAATTTGTCCGAGGGCGTCCTATTGGTTAGAGCCATGGACTCTATGCTTACGGTGAGTGATCCAACATACTTTGAGCTTTGCGTACTTGTTTTTGAAGATTTGTTGGGTGATACGGGACAGCCAGTTCCCGTCGCGTGCAACACTGCAACAATCCCTAACTTCAAAATCTGGTGGATTCAACGCAGAATGTTGCTGACGTGAAACCCAAGTCCGACACCAATCACCACTTACATGCGATGGCTCGTGATGCGATGCGATTCCTACTCAATTTCAGATCGGTCCTCGAGATTGCGCCCCTGCAAGTGTATTCCTCTGCTCTAATCTTGAGCCCAACGGGGAGCACGCTAAGAGAACAATTTTGGAACAATGTCCCAAACTGGATCAATAACTCACCGGCGGTATCCGGGGATTGGGACCCAACGTTGCAGGTTCTTGAGGGCCATGAGGGCGAGATCATGGAATTGGCATTCTCGCCTGATGGCCTTCTCCTCGCATCTGCATCGGAAGACAAAACCGTCCATCTTTGGGATCTAAGGACAGGGACTTGTCGCGTCACTCTCGAAGGTCATCGGGACTCGGTCAATGCAGTAGCGTTCTCGCCCGATGGGAAGATCCTCGTATCGGCATCGGATGACACAGCCGTTCGGATCTGGGATCCGACAATAGGAACCTGTCGACGTATTCTTGAAGGCCATTCGGGTTCGGTTACAACAGTAACATTCTCGCTTAATGGCAAGCTCCTCGCATCGGCATCGGATGACACAACCGTTCGGCTATGGGATCCGACTACGGGAACCTGTCACGGCACTCTCGAGGGCCATGCGAGTTTGGTCAGGGATGTAGCTTTCTCGCCTGATGGCCAACTCCTCGCATCCCTGGCATTAGATGACAAAATCGTCAGGCTTTGGGATCTGATGACGGGGATCTGTCGCCACACTCTCTACGGCCACTCAGGGGAGGTCAATGCTGTCGCAATCTCGCCTGATGGCAAGCTGCTCGCTTCGGCATCGGAAGACAAAACTGTCCGCCTCTGGGATCTGGCGATTGGGACCTGTAATATCACTCTCGAGGGCCATTCGGAAAGGGTTCAAGCAATAGCGTTCTCGCCTAATGGGGAGTTCCTCGCATCCGCATCTGACGACAAAACCGTCCGGCTTTGGAATCCGACGTTGGGGACCTGTCACCATACTCTCAAAAGCCATTCTGACCAGGTTTACGAAGTGGCATTCTCGCCAGATAGCAAGCTGCTCACATTCTATGGATCCTACTACAACGTCATCCGGCTCTGGGAGACAACGACGGGGACCAGTCGCCGCACTCTCGAAGGGCATTCGGGCGGGATCAACTCAGTATCATTCTCGCCAGATGGCAAGCTCCTCGCATCTGCGGGAACGGACGACAATACCATTCGGGTCTGGGATCCGACGGTGGGGATTCTCCACGGCCCTCTCCGTGGCCATTCAGGGAAGGTCACCAAATTAGCATTCTCGTCCGATGGCAAACTCCTCGCGTCCACCGCGTTCGATGACAAAACCGTCAGGCTCTGGGATCCGATGACGGCGACCTGTTGTGGGACTCTCCACGGCCATTCAGGGGAGGTCAAAGCAGTAGCATTCTCGCCCGATGACACACTCCTCGCATCGGCTTCGCGGGATAAAACCATCCGGCTCTGGGACTTAACGACAGTGACCTGCCTTGACACTCTTAAGGGCCATTTGAGTTCTATTTGGGCGGTAGCATTCTCTCCTGCCAATGGCAAACTCCTCGCGTCGGCATCGGCCGACGGAACGGTGCGGATCTGGGACCTGACGACACGGACCTGTTGTGCCACACTCGACTGCCATTGCTACTGGTTTAATACAATACAATTCTCGCCTGATGGCAAGATCCTCGCATCGCTAGCGTGGGATGACAAAACCGTCAGGCTCTGGGATCCTATGACGGGGGATTATCTCGGCACTCTCCACGGCCATTCTGAGGATGTCGTTGCAATAGCATTTTCGCCTGATAGCAGACTGGTCGCATTGGCTTCGCCGGAAAGTACTGTCCGGCTCTGGGATTTGACGACAATGGCCTGTCATGGAACACTCGAGGGTGATTGGGACCGGCGTCGCGCAGTAGCATTAGCATTCTCGCCAGATGGCAAGCTCTTGGAATCGAGATCGTGCGGGCAAACTCGGTTTTGGAGTAACACTACGGGAGGTGTGATCAGCGAAGGTATCGATGGTCAACTTCGGCCCTGCTCGCCATCTACATTGTGTGTAGATGGGGACTGGATATGCTCTGGGATGAAAAGATTATTCTTGCTTCCCCCCGACTATCGAGCCGAATGTTTTACCGTTCACAACAACATCATTGCCATCGGACTCCTCTCAGGTAGAGTTTCATTCATGGAATTTGATCTAGACCAGGTTACACTGAGTGAACCCTTCGATGATCAAATTGACGACGAGGATCTGACAGCGCTTACCGCGAGATTTCGAAGCCTAAAACTAGGGGTATGAATGGCATTGGCATTCGGGACCCGGGTGTTGTTGCTTTTGGAATGGGATGTCGTTTTGTTTGTTTCCATACTTGGTTTGGTTGAAGTTAAGCGAATGGGTCTGAGTGTCTGTGTGGGTCCGCTCGCTTGCGGTCAGAGTCCTGGGGGCAGATGTTTCCTTCGTTTGCACTTCGGGTTTGTTGGAATTGCTTCTCGTTGCTATACTGTGCACTGGGGTGTTGTTCGTCGAGAGGTTGGTGCCGGTGTTGTTGTGAATTTGGCGCCTGAGCCTTATGGTTCGCTGAGTATGATACCCGATTGCGTAAGCCGTGGCGGAGGTTCGGGGATGTAGGGGCGACTTTTACTCTGATGGCTCTTTTCGTTCTTCCTTCTTTACCAATTAATACAAACAACTAAAACAGTCATCTATTTGCTCCGTCAAAGCTGGAGAACTTCCTTTACCTTGCTGCAGTTGATCTTGTTTCGCTTAATTCGGATTCATTTCAACAGAGTTATCGAGAGACATTTGTAAGGCCATCGGTCTAGTCTATGGCACGCGCGACTTCAAACCGAGACATTGTCGAAAATGGTGGCAACGATGCTTCATTGATCGCATGCGACCCTATAGGATCAGGCGATATTAGACATTGTAGAAAATGGGCTTCATCCGCTGGAGCGCGCTCAGAGTCCGGGTGATACTTCATGATACTATCCAGTCTCCACGACAAGATGTTTACCACACTGATGACATTTTAAAGGAAAAATTCGTTCTAATACGAGTCCAACAGACCCTTCTTTCGTAGTTGTGAAGAAAACGGCAGGCCAGCCCAGACAGTCATTGAGATCCGTTGGTGCACTACCAACCAGACATCCCGGGAATGAGAAGACTGATGAGTGGGATAAGCTCGCAGCGGCGCAGTCGGACGCCCACGGGGTCGAATGGCCTCGAGTGGCCTCGCTACGCGACCAGGAAGGCAATGTGTCTACCTAGATCCCTTGTACGCCTCAAACGAGAGATCTCGAAAAAGAAACGGAAGGAAGCGAAGGAGTGGGTGGACGGGAAGATCTCCCGCAAGAAGTACCGGCACGGACAGAAGAGAGGAAGAAGCCAGATTTCATCCAAGCTATGGCGAACAAGTGACTTGCCTCCGGATTCAACATTTGAATAGTTACCAACTAAAGAGTCAGGACGGGCCACTGTCTCACCGGCTGTGAGACTGGGACGTTGGGTCAACGTCGGACTCGGGTAATATCGATTAAGCCAGTATCCCGAAAATCTAGCACTTGGGTTGTCTCGCTCCAGCCGTTGTCACGTGCACTTGATTATTTCGCAAGCTCAAAATCAGGCTTCGTTTCAACGCGGTGGAGTTGGTTTTTAGCGAGGTACGAGCGACTCACCAACGTAGCGCCACACTTGGAAGGGGCTGGAGCGAGACAAACCCGTTCCCTAGGATACAAGAAATGCGTAATTCAATATTGGCGTGTACAGAATCTCAATTAGACACACATCTATGAATCTCCACTTTAGTCCGAGACTTGCCAAGGGACCTATGGTTCATTATGACCTTCCCGAGGGCGATCTGGCTCGCCGGCGGGATGAGAGGAAGATCACGAGGCTAGCGAAGCCGTGGGGCTGAAGTGCAAGAAGAGGCGGCAGAGGCGCCTTAGGGGGTGAGAGTGGAGGTTATCATTAATACTAGCCTTTCCTTCTCTCTCTTATTGTGCCAGGCGGTCCTCAATCATACATATATCCCAAAAGTCGCTCTACGTCAACGAATCCATCAAATTCGCATGGAGTTTGGCCAGAGAAACATCCGGGTTAGCTATCCAATTAACGAACAGGGGCTCCAGGGTCCAGACGTAGGGAGGCAGAGAGCCTATAAACAGAATGTCGGTCGGAGTGCAGCAGGTTTACGAACACTAGGCCCAGGTGGAAGAAGCCAATCTGGCAGAAGGGTATCGGTTAGTACTTCGGCCGATTCGCGTTAAAGTTACCCATACAAAGCCGAACGCGTAGCACTGGTATACTCGTACAGAAATGCAAGGTATGATGGCGGAGACAATCGGCCGGGTCGCATGGGAGGGTTTGCATCGTCTGGAATCGTACGTTCTCCATGGGGCGGACACACCAGTGGTGCGGGCCTTCGTACTGGCAATGCAGTGAAGAAACTCGGATGTTTCCATCGTGCGTCGCTGGGAGCTACTTGGTGTGTCGATGCCAGGTGATACACATGGGAGCCAGTGCAGGCAAATATAAGCGTTGAGGCTCTTGACTGGCATGGGTGGACAAGTGCTAGCCCCCCTTAGAAGGTCCAGCGCTACCCCGCAAAGTAGAGTTACCCTGCCAGATTTACCCCACCAGAGTTACCCCGCCAGTGATACCCTGCGCAATGTAAACCAGCCAGAATTCGTGGATACCAACAAACCGTCGCTTCACACCTACCGACATTCTCCCCGTTCTTCACAATTAACGATACGTATGCCTTCATACCCATTACATTTTCCGGCCCACATGCACTTGTGACTCCTGTGCAAGACTGAATCTAGCATCTAGATTCAACGTTGAGGTCTGACGGTGCCGGAGTCACGACGAAAAGGCAAACCAAGGAGTTGGCCGCGGACGGACCAGATTCCCACGACGCCGAATCGCTCCACCACTGTGGCAGCACGGATGGTATCAGCTCCCTGCATTCTTTGCGTATCTGAACAGATGGAGTTTTCGGAAGAAATGACCCGAAGCCCACCAGCGGTGTACAATTCCCACCGCAAGCTGTGCAATGACCACGAGTCAGCTAATGCCGACAAGAGGACCACCCGCCAGTGCTACCAACTGAATTCCGGAAACGCCCTCGCCGGGCAATGCCATCGGTTGTGCACGAACCGACGAAGTGCGCCTGCGGCACTCGCCAACACCTGAGCGCACCTCTTCAAAGACTGTGACCGGCCGGTACCAACGCCCCACAGCTCTCCGCGAGATCTCCCCTATTTTTTTTTTTTTTTTTTTGATACAAAACTCGTGTGTATGGTCCTATTTAAGGACAAGACGAGCCAAAGTTCTTCCTTTTGAACCTCCTGTCTGCAATAGATTAAGAGAGTTTGAAGAACTCAGGATTCAATCCGAAGAGAAAACCAAAATACACCTAGAAAGTCAACAGGGCCTGGGAAGCCATAAAACTCAGCGACCAACTTATAACCAACATCTCCCGAAGTGAGATCTGGTCAAGTGGGCGAGTTACGATGAAACTTGCCATTTCCCTCAGACAGTCCCTACTAGGAAACTTTCTGGGCAAAACTCTTCAGCAGTGCAAAGGTTGCCTGCCTCTGATAGGTTTATTCAGACAAATATCAGGTCTGAGAAAAGTTTTTGCTATCTGACCAAAGATAGTTGTGGGTTTAAGGATCCACTAGTCCAGATGAAGTTTTGATGCAGATTCCTACGCATGGATTTTAATGTCTTCAATTGACCACTATTCCTCTCCAGAAGCAGACTCGCACAAAGGTTTTCTCCACTCCTCTTTAGGTAATGCGCTTTCCTAAAACATGAGTTATTCAAGCTCATGCTCAGGCCAAGAAGATCCCCGTAGTCCTCAACCGCCGCAATCTGGCACGGCAACATTTACGGGCAAAACGACGACAACATATTTTCGACACCGGGCAAGCAGAAAATGAGAGGAGCACTCGCAAGCTTGCTCTCAGCAGCGGCCAGCAGCCCACAGCGGGTGGGAGGGACGAAACCCCTGAATTCTGGCAAGAGTCCCAGGGAGGCGGGAGGGAAATTGGACGTGGGGGCGGGCGTTTGGGCGGATGAAATGGCCAATGAGGTGGAGATGGTGGGCGTGGCGGGAGATGAGAGGCCAACGACCCCGATCCCGACCCCCACCCCAGCGAGATGGGCGAGCGCAATACCGGTGCCGGTCACGCCGACTAAG
>Ga0307512_10004063_pt1 | contig 16286 bp, 11 predicted proteins | sample 14_EM_MG_FD_200267 | JGI IMG/M metagenome (GOLD analysis project Ga0307512, IMG submission 200267) | Populus trichocarpa ectomycorrhiza microbial communities from riparian zone in the Pacific Northwest, United States - 14_EM | ecosystem: Host-associated > Plants > Roots > Unclassified | place...
CTGATTCGTTGAAGTACAGACTCCTCTGCGAACTGATTCGATGCACCACACAACCTCGTCAACAAACTGATTCGTGGAAGCATAGACACGTAAGGGAACTGATTTGCAGAAGCACAGACTCGTCAGTGAACTGCTTCGCTACACAACACAACCTCGTCACAAAACTGATTCGTTGCGGTACAACCTCGTCAGAGAACTGATTCAGTGATATTCATACTCGTCAGCAAACGAATTCCCTACACCACACAACCTCGTTAGGGAACTGAGTCGCTGAAACACAGACTGGTGAGCGAACTGATTAGCTGAAACACAGACTCGTCAGGGAACTAATTCCCCAGATCTCACAACCTCATCATGAAACTGACACGCTAAAGCACAGACTCATCAGCGAACAACCTCGTCAAGGAACTGATTCGCTGAAGCACATACTTGTGAGGGAACAGATTTGCCGAAGCACAAACTCGTCAGCGAACTGATTCCCTCAAGGACAGACTCATCATCGAACTGTTTGGCTGAAGCAAAGACTCGTTAGTGAACTGATTCGCTGAAGCACAGACATGTCAGCGAACTGATTCCCTAGACCTCACAACCTCGTTAAGGAACTGACTCGCTGAAGTACAGACTCGTCAGCGAACTGATTCACTTCAGTAGAGACTCGTCAGCGACCTGCTTCGCTACACCACACAACCTCATCATCAAACTGCTTCGTTTAAGCACAAACTCGTCACCGAACTGATCTGCTGAAGCACATACTCGTCAGAGAGCTGATCGGCGAAGCACAAACTCGTCAACGAACTGATTTTGTGATGCACATACTCGTTAGCGAACTAATTCCCTACACCACACAACCTTGTTAGAGAAGTGATTCGCTGAAGCAAAGACTCGTCAGTGAACTAATACCTTAGACCACCCAACCTCGTCAGGGAACTAATGCGCTAAAGCACAGACTCGTAACGTAACTGATCGAGGAACAAGAAACCTGTCAGCGAACTGCTTCAGTGATGCACATACTCGTCAACGAACTGATTCCAGACACCATACAACCTTGTCAGAGAACTGATTTGCTGAACCACAGCTTTGTCAGCGAACTGATTCGCTCAAGCACAGACTCGTTAGGGAACTAATTCGCTGAAGCACAGACTCCTCAGGGAACTGTTTCTCTACACCACAAAACCTCATCAGGGAACTGAATCGTTAAGGCACAGACTCATCAGCGAACTGATTTGATGCACCATCCAACCTCGTCACCGAACTGATTCGCTGACGCATATACCCCTCATCGAACTGCTATGGTGAGGCACATACTCGTCAGCGAACTGATTCAGTGATGCACATACTCCTCAGCGAACTGACTCCCTACAAAGCACAGACTTGTGAGGGAACTGATTCGCTAAAGCACAGACTCGTCAGAGAACAGCTTCACTACACCACACAACCTCGTCACCGAACTGATACGCTGAAGCAGATACTCGTCAGCGAACTAATCCGCTGAAGCGCAGACTAGTCAAAGAACAAATTCGGTGATACACATACCCATCAGCGAACTAATTCTCGTCACCTCACAACATCATCAGGGAACTGATTCCCTGAACTACAAACTCCACAGTGATGTAATTCGCTGAAGCAAAGACTCCTCAGCGAACTGATTCGATGCACCACACAACATCGTCAACAAACTGATTCGTGAAAGCACTGACACGTAAGGGAATTGATTTGCAGAAGCACAGACTCGTCAGCGAACTGCTTCGCTACACAACACAACCTCGTCACAGGACTGATTCGCTGCAGCACTACCTTGTCAGCGAACTGATTCAATGATATACATACTTGTCAGCGAACGAATTCCCTACACCACACAACCTCGTCAGGGAACTGGTTCGCTGAAGCACAGACTGGTGAGCGAACTGATTCCCTACACCACACAACCTCGTCAGGGAACTGGTTCGCTGAAGCACAGATTGGTGAGCGAACTGATTCCCTACACCACACAACCTTGTTAGCGAACTGATTAGCTGAAGCACAGACTCGTCAGGGAACTGATTCCCTAGACCTCACAACCTCATCACGGAACTGACACGCTGAAGCACAGACTCGTCAGCCTGCTTCGCTACACCTCCCAACCTCGTCCCTAACTGATTCTATGAACCACAGACTCGTCAGCACACTAATCCGCGTAAGCCAAGACTCGTCATGGAATCGATTGGCAAAGCACACACTTGTCAGCGAACTGATTCAGTGATGGACATACTCGTCACCAAATTGATTCCCTACACCTAACAACCTTGTCAAAAACTGCTTCGCTGAAGCACAGACTTATGAGCGAACTCATTCGCTGAAGCACAGACTCGTCATCAAACTGTTTGGCTGAAGCAAAGACTCATCAGCGAACTGATTCAGTGATGCACATACTGGTCCCCAAACTGATTCCATACACCAAACAACATCGTCAAGGAATTGATTCGCTGAAGCACAGACTTGTGAGGGAACAAATTTGCCGAAGCACAAACTCGTCAGCAAACTGATTCCCTCAAGCACAAACTCGTCATCGAACTATTTGGCTGAAGCAAAGACTCGTTAGGGAACTGATCGGCGAAGCATAAACTCGTCAGCAAACTGATTCCGTGATGCACATACTCACCAGCGAACTAATTCTCTACTCAACACAACCTCGTCAGTGAACTGATTCGGTGATGCATGTACTCGTCATCGAACTGATTCCCTATACCGCGCAACCTTATCAGCAAACTGATTCGCTGAAGCACAGATTCATCAACGAACTGCTTTGCTCCATCACGCAACTTCGTCAGGGAGCTGATTCGCTCAAGTACAGACTCAAAATCGAACTGAAGCAGAGACTCGTCAGCGAATTGATTCGGTGCACCACGCAACCTCGTAAGCAAACTACTTCGCTCAAGCACAAACTCGTCAGCGAACTGCTTCGCTACACCACCCAACCTCAAAGGGAACTGATTTGCTCAAGCACAGACTCGTCATCGAACTGATTCGATGCACCACACAACCGCATCAATGAATTGATGCGCTGAAGCACAGACGCGTCAGCAAACTGATTCCCTACACCACACAACCCCGTCAGCGAACTGATTCGCTGCAGCACAGACTCGTCAACAAACTGATCCGTTGAAGCACAGACTCATCAGGGAACTTATCAGAGAAACACACACTCGTCAGCGAACTGATTTTGTGATGCACATACTCGTTAGCGACCTGATTTTCTACACCCCACAACCTCGCTAAAGAAATGAGTCAGTGTTGCACATACTGATTCGGTGATGCACATACTCGTCACCGAACTAATTCCCTACACCAAACAACATCATCAAGGAATAGGTTCGCTGAAGCACAGACTTCTGATTGAACATATTCACTCAAGCACTGACTCATCACCAAACTAATTCCCTAGACCTCACAACCTCATCAGCGAACTGATTCGCTGAAGGATAGACTCGTCAATGAACTGATTCGATGCACCACACAACCTCATCAGCGAACTGATTCCGTGATGCACATACTCGTCAGCGAACTGATTTTCTACACCGTACAACCTTGTTAGAGAACTGAGTCAGTGATGCACGTACTCGTCATCGAACTGATTCCCTACACCGCACAACCTCGTCAGCGAACTGATTCGCTGAAGCACAGACTCGTCAGCAACCTGCTTCGCTACATGAAACAACCTCGTTAGGGAAGTGATTCAGTGAATCACGTACTCGTTAGTGAACTGATTCCCTACACCACATAACCTCTTCAGCGAACTAATTCGCTCAAGCACAGACTCGTCATCGAACTAATTTGATGCACCACACAACCTTGTCGACAAACTGATGCGCTAAGGCATAGACTTGTCAGCAAACTAATTTCCTTCACCTCACAAGCTCGTTTGGGAACTACTTCGCTGAAGCACCGACTTATGAGCGAACTAATTCGCTAAAACACAGACTCGTCAGCGAAGTGCTTCCCTATATACCTCACAACCTCTTTAGGGAACTGATTCGCTAAAGTACAGACTCGTCATCGAATTGATTCGATGCAACACACAACCTCGTCAACGAACGGATTCGCTGAAGCACAAACTCGTCAACGAACTGATTCGCTTAAGTACAGACTCGTCAGCGACCTGTTTCGCTACACCACACAACCTCGTCAGTGAACTTATTCGCTGAAGTATAGACTCGTCAGAGAACTGATTCCGTGCACCACGCACCTCGTCAGCGAACTAGTTCGCTGAAGCACAGACTCGTCAGGGAACTGATTCACTGAAGGACAGACTTGTCAGAGAACTGATTCAATGCACCGGAAAACATCATCAGGGAACTGATTCGCTAAAGCACAGACTCGTTAGCGAACTGCTTCGCTACACAACACAACGTCGTCACCGAACTTATTTGCTTAAGCACAGACTCGTCAGCGACTTGCTTCCCTACACAGCACAACCTCATCACCGAACTGATTCCCTTAAGCACAGACTCATCACCGAACTGATCCGTTGAAGCACAGACTCATCAGAGAACTGATTGGCGAAGAACATACTCGTTAGCGAACTGATTTAGTGAGGCACATACTTATCAGTGAATTGATTCCCTACAACACACAACCTCGTGAGATAACTGATTCGCTGAAGCACAAACTTGTCAACGAACTGATTCGCTGAAGCACAGTCTATTCAGCGAATTGATTCCCTAGACCACACATCAGGGAACTGATTTGATGCCCCACACAACCTCGTCAGGGAACTGATTCGATGCACCACACAACCTCGTCTGGGAACTGATTCGCTGAAGCATAAACTCGTCAGGGTACTGTTTCGCTGAAGGACAAACTCATCAGCGAACTAATTCGATGCACCGTAAAAACCTCGTCAGCGAACTTATGCGCTGAAGCACAGACTCGTCAACGACCTGTTTCCCTGAAGCACAGATTCGTTAGGGAAGTGATTCTCTACACCTCACAACCGCGTCTGGGAACTGATTCGCTCAAGCACAGACTCATCATTGAACTGATTCGGTGAAGCACAGACTAGTCAGCGAATGGATTCCGTGCACCACGCACCCTCATCAGCGAACTGATTCGCTGAAGCACAGACTCGTCAGGGAACTGAGTCGCTGAAGGACAGACTTGTCAGCGAACTGATTCGATGCACCGCAAAACCTCGTCAGCGAACTGATTCGCTGAAGCACAGACTCGTCAGGGAACTGATTCGCTGAAGGACAGACTTGTCAGCGAACTGATTCGATGCACCGCAAAACCTCGTCAGCGAACTGATTCACTAAAGCACAGACTCGTCAGCGAACTGCTTCGCTACACAACACAACTTCGTTACAAAACTGATTCGCTTAAGCATAGACTCGTCAGCGACCTGCTTCCCTACACCGCACAACCTCATCACCGAACTGATTCCCTTAAGCATATACTCATCACCGAACTGATCAGCTGAGGCACAAACTCGTCAGAGAACTGATTGGCGAAGCACATACTCGTCAGCGAACTGATTCAGTGAGGCACATACTCGTCAGTGAATTGATTCCCTAGAACACACAACCTCGTGAGAGAACTGATTCGCTGAAGCACAAACTTGTCAGCGAACTGATTCACTGAAGCACAGTCTCTTTAGCAAACTGATTCCCTAGACCACACAACCTTGTTAGGGAACTGATTCGCTGAATCACAGACTCGTCAGGGAACTAATTCGATGCCCCACACAACCTCGTCGGGGAACTGATTTGATGCACCGTAAAACCTCGTCAGCGAACTGATTCGCTGAAGCACAGACTCGTCACCGACCTGCTTCGCTCCACCACACAACCTCGTCAGGGAACTGATTTGGTGTAGCACAGACTAGTCAATAAGCTAATTCGATGATGCACATACTCATTAGCGAACTGATTCACTGCACCACACAACCTCGTCAACGAACTGATTCCGCTAGAACGTAGAGTCATCAGCGAACAGATTCGCTGCAACGCAAACTCGAAGTGAACTGATTCGCTGAAGCAAATACTCGTGAGGGAATGGATTCGCTAAAGCACATACTCGTGAGGGAGCTGATTTGCTGAAGCAAATACTCGTCAAAAAGTGATTCGTTGCACCTCAACCTTGTCAACGATGAACTGATTCATTGCACCGCACAACCTCATCAGCGAACTGATTCCGCTGGAACGTAGAGTCATCAACGAACAGATTCGATGTAATGCAAACTCAAAGTGAACTGATTCGCTGAAGCAAATACTCGTGAGGGAATGGATTTGCTAAAGCACAGACTCGTGAGGGAGCTGATTCGCGGAAACAAATACTCGTCAGAAACTGATTCGCTGCACCTCAAACTTGTCAGCGACCGGATTTGGTGTAGCACAGACTAGTCAACGAGCTGATTCGGTGATGCACATACTCATCAGCGAACTGATTCACTGCACCACACAACCTCGTCAGTGAACTGATTCCGTTGGAACGTAGAGTCATCAGCGAACAGATTCGCTGCAACGCAAACTTGGAGTGAACTGATTCGCTGGAGCACATACTCGTGAGGGAATGGATTCGCTAAAGCACAGACTCGTGAGGGAACTGATTCTCTGAAGCAAATACTCGTCAAAAACTGATTCGTTGCACCTCAACCTTGTCAGCGATCGGATTTGGTGTAGCAAAGACTAGTCAACGAGCTGATTCGATGATGCACTTACTCGCCAGGGACCTGATTCACTGCACCACTCAACCTTGTCTGCGAACTGATTCGCTGAATCATAGACTCATTAGAGAACTAAATCGGTGAAGCGCAGACTCGTCAGCTAACGGATTCGCTGAAGCATGGACTAGTCAACGAACTGATTCGGTGATGCAGATACTCGTCAATGAACTTATTCACTCCACCACACAACCTCATAAGCGAACTGATTCCGCTGAAATGTAGAGTCATCAGCGAACTCATTTGCTACAACGCAAACTCATCAGAGAACTGATTCACTTCACCTTAACCTGGTCAGCGAACGGATTCCGCTGAAAAATAGAGTCATCAGCAAACTGATTCACTGCAACGCAAACTTGTAGTGAACTGATTCCCTGAAGCACATACTCGTGAGGGAAGGAATTCGCTGAAGCACAGACTTATGAGGGAACTGATTTGCTGAAGTAAAGACTTGTCAAGGAACTGATTCGCTGCACCCGAATCAGTTCATTGGCAAAACTGGTGACACATACTCATCAGCAAACTGATCCACTAGAATAGAGAGTCATCAACGAACTGATTCGCTGCAACGCCAACTCGTTAGCGAACGAATTTGCTGTAATGCCAACTCGTGAGCGAACGGATTCGCTGAAGCATAAACTCGTCACCGACCTGATTTACTAAACCACAGACTCGTCAAGGAACTGATTCGCGGAAGCACAGACTCGTTAGGGAACTTATTTGCTGAAGCATAGACTAGTCAGCAAACTGATTCGCTGCATAAGAAGTTCGGTGGCAAAACTGGGACACAGACTTGTCAGCGAACTGATCCGCTGGCATAGAGAGTCATCATCGAATTGATTCACTGCAACGCAAACTTGTTAGCCAATGGATTCGCTAAAGCACAGACTCGTCAAGGAACTTATTCCCTGCAACACACAACCTTGTCAGCGAACTGATTCACAGAAGCACAGACGCACAAACGCATCAGTGACCTGATTCTCAGCACCTCAACCTCGTCAGCGAACTGAATCGGTGAAGCACGGACTAGTCAGCGAACTGATTCGCTGCACCACAAGTTCGTCGGCAAAACTGGTAATAGGGACTCGTCAGTGCACTGATTCGCTGAAGCTCAGACTAGTCACAGAACGGATTCACTGAAGCAGAGAATCATTAGGGAACTGATTTGCTGAAGCATAGACTCGTCAGAGAACTGATTCGCTGAAGCACAGAATCATCAGGATCCACTTCTGTCCCTATGTCACTCACCACAAATCCCAACAACTTCCCAGATTTTACCCCGAATGAACACTTTGTAGGGTTAAGCCTCAACTTATATTTCCTTAGTCTTTCAAACAATTTCTTCAATATTTGGACATGATTCTCTCCCCCTCTAGATTTAGCAATGAGAAGCTATGTGCTACATTGTCAACTAACATATCTATGTGTGGTAGAGGAAAATTGTCTTTAGAGCTAGCCCGATTTAAGTCCACAAAGTCCATACAAACTCTAATTTTATCTTTCTTTTTTTGTGTACTACCACTATGTTGGACACCCATTGGGACTACTTCCAGCATTCCACTACTTTTCAATTTCTGTGATTAAGACATCCAGATGAAAAAAACAAATATTCAAAGTTTAAAAGAAAATGTGTTTTAGCATGGATTTCTTAAACACAAATTATTTTCGTGCATTTTGAATTTTACAACATGTTTGTAAATTCCAAAGGGTGTTGGCCAATATTCCAAAAATATAAAAATCTTATTTGTAACACCCTACCTTACATGACACATTAAGTCCATTAATCATAGTAATATGACTCCTTTAGGAAAAAAAAATTTATATAAAATAGTCACCTTAACACGTTATCATATTTGCATTTCCATGTGGAAAGAGTCTACCGAAATTTCAGTAGAGTTTCCTTTGTATTTATATCGTACCAAGTTATCGACTAATTCATAATTACCCTAACCACCATCATTACATAGTCCAACCATCCTGGACTTACTTCTATCATCATTACTCAACACATCACACAATTCATTCATCCATCATATATACCTTATGAACAAGAACAATATAAAAGTAGTACATATATCATCAATTAAAGTCTAGAAGAAAGAAAAGGGCATTACCACACAAGAATTACTAAAAGTTACAAAAGGATTATTTACAAGATAACAAAGGAATTCTAATTAATACACACCTAGGAATATACCAATATAAAAGATACCTAACATTGCTAATTATCCTAATAACCAATTAGCTCTGTCCTGCTGCATGTGATGGTCCAACACCTATATACAACAAAACAAAATAAAAATTACATGAATAAATAATTTACTATTACTAAAGGTCATCCTCGAATCATTCTGAAGAACATAAATGATTTAATAAGTACAAATAATTATCTTATCTTTCTATAAACCACTTTCTTGATAATCCATTTTCTATATTGAATTTATCAACCCACCATCTAGTTATCTCCACCTTCACAACCTTTTCCACGTCTTAATTCCTTACATACTCCTATATCCTGATATGAGTTTCCATATAATACATCATTAACTTCCATTCAATAAAGGAAGCAACATGTAGTGATTTTCATCAACCATGGAAACAACAAACATTGGCCTAAAGCAACAAAATAATGGTTTCCATTCGAAATGAAAACAAACAGTGGCTTTCATTCAATAATGAAAGAAACAAACATTGGTTTTCATCCAACGATGAAAACAACATAATCAGTGGCTCACCTCGTAATGGAAGCAACAAACCAACTTTCTTTTCCTGTCTTCACATAATCTCTCCATTATCATACCCTTCACTACTAAATCATCTTCTCATACACTCGCTCTTCAACAACATCATTTCTTTCTGAATTAACACATAGCCAAACATAATATTTCTACATATATATAATCATCATTAATTTAACCATTATCATCTCTAACTAAGCCTTTCTTGAATATAAATTCCTTACAATCACTTAATAACATTAAAACATATACATAATATTATAAGAATTTAGATACTGAATTAAAAGATTAAGGTGCAATAGCACCTACCTGAATCTCCAATTAAGTGTGCTCCTCCAGCTACCTAGGATGCTGCTCCAGAAACTCCTCCTAATCCAAGGAAAATATAACGATTAACATTTCATTCATTTCATTTCATGATATACCTAAAAAGTCTTTTAAAACTAACTTATAGTTTCAAAGTCATATTCGGTATTTTCCTTTCTTTGTTCCTGAATATATTTATATAGAAATTTCCTTCTATTCTAGTTTGTCCTTTTCATATAACTACTCAAGAATCAAATTACATACCAACTCATCACTAAAATCTTTTCCTACACCAATTCTTCATTTTCGGTCATAAAGCCTTTTTCCATTTCTTTTCTTTTCCAATTCTTTTCTTTACTTCTAGCATAGTCTAAAATCCAAATTATATTCCATATATTACATAACCAAACACACTCCTTAAGATATTTCCTCTAATCTTTCCTTTCTTCACTCACATTACTAGAATTCCAATATATTAGTTAACCTTGATATTATATATCATTCCATTCCAAACTTTACTCATTTATCATATGTTCTACACTAATGACCATATTTACTCACATATCGTTTCTTTTAGATTGACCGGCCATGCAAGGAGCTTTTCCCACTAAAGTAATTAATTTTTTTCTTTCATTCTTTCTTAACATCAATTGACATTCATAATACTTATTTTAACATTTCTATAAATCAATTGAAAAAACCCCCAAAATTCACATATAAACTCTAATGACATAATCTTAACACATTCAATCACAATTAATCAAATTCATATTAATCAATTCAATTAAGTTTAAAATATCTTATAAGTCACTCAATTTACATTCATAATACTGATTTTAACATTTCTAACAATCAATTGACAAAAACCCCAAAATTCATAAATAAACCCTAATGACATAATTCTAACAAATTCAATCACAACTCAATCAAATTCATATTAATCAACCTAATTAAGTTTAGAATATCTTTACCGATCACTAATATATCCTCCAAAAACTAGCCAAATTGAAATTGCTCCAAGCTTTCATCTTTTTCCCTCACTTTCCTTATCTTCTCTCATTAAACTCTACTTTCTCTTAATTTCCTATCTTAATCACAAGTGTATAAGTGTTTAAAATCATTAAATCTCACAAACCTCCTCACAAATCCATGATCTCCTTTATTTTTTTTTTCCTATTATCTAACTAAGAAAGATGAATAATTTTCATTCCTAAACATTTCTATAAGTTTCGGCCAACAAGCCTATTTATAGGCAATAACTTTTAAAAAATTCCCTTTATGTCCTTGCCTTGCACCTTTAATTTTTCACGGGAAATTTTTCCCGGGTCCTGACCCTGGTTTATACCAAACTTAAAACTGGTGAATTTGAATTTCATTAAATTACATGTTACTATTATTTATTTATTTTTATTTTCTTTCATATAATTTTTATTCTCATTTTTGTCTTTTTTTATTTTCTGGTATTTTTCAAGTTTCCATTTTTTAAACTCGGTACAAAAACTTTTCAGTCAAAATTTCTCAACCCAATGTCATTCCTCTAAGGTAAATATATATTTGACATGCTTAGTGTAATATTTAATTCACTATCCTTCTAGGTTTACATTTATATCATAATATTTACACTGGTGTGTACATAAAAATAATTTCCCCGAATAATATAAAAAATCCAATACCACCCCCATTAAGGTAAATATTCAATTTACTGTATCAGACAAATATTTATTTCCCATTCCGTGTAGATTTATTCGGGGGTTTCATATTATTTTTGGGGAATTCCTTTATTATTCACTGTCAATATTTGGATAAAGTGGTTAATATCCAAAATACTTTTCTAGGAATAATAAGTCATTATCCTTTAATAATATAAGGACAAAGAAACCTATGAAAGGTAAATGTCTAAAATATTGTTGAGAGTAATACAACTTGTTCATTTTTAACATAAGGGTAGATTTATGCCCAAAATGTTATTTAGAACAATTTAATTGCACATCCTTGAAAGAGCCTCAATTATAATTGCGGACATTTCAATTTTTGTTCCACGGTTTATGAGTAGTGAAAGTATGAAATACTAAGGCAAAAATGAGCTTTTAAAGCACCTTGAATTTCCTTAGATTTCTAGCTTAGTTTTTTTGTTTCTCTTCCTTGCGATTTACGAGTCGCGAACACTTGAAATACCAAGGGAAAAATGAGCTTTTAAGCACATTGAATCTCTTTATATTTCTATCTTAGGTGCCTCTTAATTCATAGGTTGTAAATTTAGTTCAAATCAAACATAAATTTCAAGAGATCTACATCGGTTCTCCTTGGGACTCTATAGACATATTGGCCAAGGGTTCTTTCTTTTAGACTTTGAACCTAAGTTTGTTCATCATAGCAAACTTATCCTAGGAAACTGATTAGAGAACACCAACACCATAGCAATTATAAGGCAAACCAAACACCAAGCAGCTTACCATAGGTAAGGAGTACTAGGAGTGCTAAAACCTTCCCTTTACGGAACAAGTCCCTTGACTTAGAATCTCTGAAGACCAGTTCGGTTTTCTAGTAACCATAATACTAGGTGGCGACTCCCTTTTACATAAAACAAAGACCCCAAAATCAATTCCCCGCTCCGGGAAGGGTCGTCGCGCTCTCATGAGGGTGCGATATCGTCAGCGAACGGATTTGCTGGAACATAAAGTCATCAGCGAACTGATTCATTGCAACGCGAACTCGTCAGCGAACGAATTCACTGAAGCACATATTCATCAGGGAACGGATTCGCTGAAGCATAGACTCGTCAGGGAACTGATTCCCTGCACCACACAACCTTGTCAGCGAACTGATTCACATACTCTTAAGCAACCTGATTCACTGCACCTCAACCTCGTCAGTGAACTAAATCGGTGAAGCACAGAATTGGCAACAAACTAATTCGCTGAAGGATAGACTAGTCACGAAACGGATTCGTTGAAGCACAAAATTGTCAGGGAACAGATTTGCTGAAGCAAAAACTCGTTAAGGAACTGATGCGCTGCACCTCAACCTCATCAGCGAACGGATTCGGTGAAGCCTAAACACATCGGTGAACTAATTCGTTGAAGTAGAGAGTTGTCAGCGAATTGATTCACTGAAGCACAGACTTGTCAATGACCAGATTCGCTAAAGCGCAGACTCGTCAGTGAAACTTGTGACATGGACTCGTCAGCGAACTGATCTGCTGGAACATAGAGTCATCAAGGAACTGATTCGCTGCAACGAACACTCGTCTGCGAACAGATTCGATGTCAGCAAACTGATTCTCTAAAGCACAGACTCGTTAGCAAACAGATTAGCTGAAGCACAGACTCATCAGTGAACTGATTCGCTGAAGTAAAGACTGCTCAGCGAACTGATTTGCTGCAACGCAAACTCGTCAGTGAACTGATTCGTTGAACCCTAGACTCATTAGTGAACTAATTTGCTGAAGCATAGACTCATCATCAGCCTGAATCGCTGGAGCACACACTCGTTAGCGAACTGATTTGTTGATGCACATACTCGTCAACGAACTCATTCGGTGATGCACCTACTCGTCAGCGAACTGAATCGCTGAAGCACAGACTCGTCAGCGAAATGATTCGCTGAAGCACAGACTCGTCATCAACCTGAATTGCTGAAGCATAGACTCGTTAACGAACTGATTAGCTGAAGCACACACTTGTCAGCGAACTGATTCGCTACACCGCAAGTTCGTCAGTGAAACTGGTGACACAGACTCATCAGCGAACTGATTTGCTGCACCGCAAACTCGTCAGCGAACGAATTCAGAGAAGCACAGACTCGTCAGTGAACTAATTCGGTGATGCACATACTCATCAGCGAACAGATTCAGTGATGCACATACTTGTCAGTGAACTAATTCGCTACACCACATAACCTCATCAGGGAACTTAATCGCTTAAGCACAGACTCGTCAGCGAACTGATTTGCTGCAACGCACACTCGTCAGCGAAATGAATCGCAATGAATCGCTGCACCTCAACCTCATCAACAAACGAATTCAGTGAATCATAGACTTGTCAGCGAACTGATTCGGTGATGCACAAACTCGTCAAGGAACTGATTCGCTGAAGCATAGACTCGTCAATGACCAGATTCGCTAAAGCACAGACTCGTCAGCGAACTACTTTGCTGCACCTCAACCTCGTCAGTAAACTGATTCGTTAAAGGACAGACTCGTCAGGGAACTCATTCGCTGAAGCACAGGCTCGTCAGCCTCCTGATCAGCTGAAGCACAGACTCGTCATCCTCCTAAATCGCTGCGAACTGATTCGCTCCAACGCAAGTTTGTCAGCGAAACTGGTAACACGATCTCGTCAGCGAAATGATCCGCTGCATCGTATACTTGTCAGTGCACTGATTCGTTGCACCGCAAACTCATTAACGAACAGATTCGGAGAAGCACAGACTCGTCAGCGAACTGATTCGGTGATGCACATACTTTTCAGCGAACTGATTCATTGCACCACACAACCTCGTCAGTGAAAAGATTTGCTGGAACACATAGTCATCAGCGAACAGATCCTTTGGAGTAAAGACTCATCCGCGAACTGATTTGCTGAAGCACATACTTGTCAGTGAACTGAATCGTTGAATAACAGACTTGTCAGCGAACTAATTCATTGAAACAAAGACTAATCAACGAACTGATTCGCTGCACCATAAACTTGTCATCGAACTGGTGACATGGAATCGTCAGCGATCTGATCCGCTAGAACATAGAATCATCAGCGAACTGATTCGGTGCGCCACACCTCATCAGCGAACTGAATCGGTGAAGCACAAACTCGTTAGCGACCTGATTCGCTGAAGCATAGATTAGTTAGCAAACTGATTCGCTGCAATGCAAGTTTGTTAGCAAAACTGGTGACACGGACTTGTCAGCAAATTGATCTGTCGGAACATCGAGTCATCAGGGAAATGATTCGCTATAATGCACACTCGTCAGCGAACGGCTTCGCTGAAGCACAGACTCGTTAGCGAACTGATTTGCTGCACCTCAACCTCGTCAACAAACGAATATGGTGAAGCACAGACTCGTCAGTGAACTAGTTCGGTGATGCATAGACTCGTCAAGAAACTGATTTGCTGAAGCACAGACTTGTCAGCGAACAGATTAGCTAAAGTAGAGACTCTTTACCGAATTGAATCGCTAAAGAACATACTTGTTAGCAAACTTATTTGCTGAGGCAAAGACTACTCAGCGAACTGATTCGCTGCAACGCAAACTCGTCAGCGAACTGATTCGCTGAGCTAGACTCGTCAGCGAACTGAGTCGCTGAAGCACAGCCTTGTCAGCCATCTGAATCGCTATAACGGACGTTTGTCAGCAAAACTGGTGACACAGACTCATCAATGAACTGCTTCGCTGCACCTCAACCTCATTAGCAAACGGATTCAGAGAAGCACAAACTCGTCAGCGAACGGATTCGCTGAAGCACAGACTCGTCAGCCAACTAATGTGCTGAAGCACAGACTTGTTAGGGAACTGATTGGCGAAGCATAGACTCGTCAGCGAACTGATTCGCTGCACCGCAAACACGTCAGTGAATGGATTCGGTGAAGCATAAACTATCAACAAACGGATTCGGTGAAGCACAGACTCATCAGCGAATTGATTCGGTGAAGCATAGACTCGTCAGTGACCGGATTTGGTGATGCACAGACTCGTCAGTGATCTGTGTCACTAAAGCATAGACTCATTAGTGATCTGACTCTCTGGACCACAGATTCATCAGCAAATCTGATGACACGCACTCGCCAGCGACCTGAGTTGCTACAACATAAACTAGTCAATGAACTGATTCGTTTAAATGCAAACTCGTCAGCAAATTGATTCGCTGGTATACAGATTCATCAGCGATCTGATTCCATAAAGCAGATACCCGTCATATAACTGATTCGCTGCACTTCAACATCATCAGCGAACTGATTCGCTGAAGCACAGACTTGTGAGCGAACTGATTCGCTGAAGCACAAACTCGTCAGTAACCTCATTCATTGCACCACACAACCTCGTCAGCTAACTAATTCGCTGATGCACAGACTCGTCAGCTAACTGATTCACTGATGCAAAGACTCGACAACGAACTGATTCCCTACACCATACAACCTCTTCAGGGAACTGATTCGCTGAAGCATATACTCGTCAGGGAACTGGTCGGGGAAGCGCAGACTCGTCAGCGAACTGATTCCCTATACCACACAACCTCGTCAGCGAACTAATTCGCTGAAGGACAGACTCGTCAGTGAATTGATTCGCTGAAGCACAGACTCGTCAGGGAACTGATTAGTGAAGCACAGACTCATTAGCGAACTGATTTGGTGATGCACATACTCGTCAGCAAACTGATTCCCTACACCACACAACCTCGTCAGGGAACTGATTCTCTGAAGCACAGACTTTTAAGCGAACTGATTCGCTGAAGCACAGACTCGTCAGCTAATTAATTCCCTAGACCACACAACCTCGTCAGGGAACTGAACTCGTTCGCGAACTGATCCGCCGACACACAGACTCCTCATCA
>Ga0307512_10004064_pt1 | contig 16285 bp, 13 predicted proteins | sample 14_EM_MG_FD_200267 | JGI IMG/M metagenome (GOLD analysis project Ga0307512, IMG submission 200267) | Populus trichocarpa ectomycorrhiza microbial communities from riparian zone in the Pacific Northwest, United States - 14_EM | ecosystem: Host-associated > Plants > Roots > Unclassified | place...
ATGGACCCGCTGGGCGACCCGCTGAAAACCCGCCCAATTCTGACGGGTTGGGAGTTTACCATGGAACCGTACCCGAGTGGGCAGTTCGGGTTTATTGACGACCCAGACCGCCAATTTGGCAACGGTTTGGTTTCGACCCGGACCCGGACCCGAAGTGACGGTCCGGATCCGTTGCTAACACTAATCCCGTACGATAAACCTTTCGAAAGGAGGAGTTATGAGAGGACGACATTACCGATGGAAAAAAGATCCCTTAAAGGGAAAGTGATAATTCAGGATGAGGAACAAGCGCTGAAAGAGGCAAAGTTAGAAAGAGAGGGACTTGTTCTTTGGACTGATGGATCGAGAAAAGAAGATGACTGGGTCGGGTGTGCAGTGGTATGGGAAGAAGATGGAACGTGGAATAAGAGGAGGATACACCTAGGCCGACAGAAGGAAGCATTTGATGCGGAAATGTATGCGATGTCAGAAACAATGAAGGTTGTGGATGAGATGGCAGAAAGAAAGGAGGTTACCAGAGTTCCAGTCTTTACGGATTCTCAGGCAACTTTAAGACCAATACAATCGGACGAGCCAGGCCCAGGACAGGTGCTAGCGTTACTAACGATGAACTGGACCGATGCATTAACCAGAAAATATATCCAGGTGGAGTACCGATGGGTACCTGCTCATAAGGGAATAAACGGCAATGAAGACGCGGATCAACAAGCAACAACGGCGGCATATAAGTATTGCAGGAGATATACTGAGACGCAAAATCCGCTACCGTTTTTAGATTATGTTTCGTTCGCTCATATTAGCTGAAGGTTAACGGAAGTAAAATGGGAAGAATGTAAAGAAGAAATTTTAAAGTTGGGGAAGAAGTCAAAGCACAGTTACCGGTATGATTTGGTAAAGAGAGGAGGTAACAGTGCAGTGATGGGAGCCAGAAAGACGATTGCGGCGAGGTTTTATCAGCTTAAGTCAGGACATGCACTGATAGCGAAATACCTATTGCGGATTGGAAAAAGAAGTGATATGAAATGTTGGTGGTGTGGGCATGAATATCAGACAAGAGACCACCTTTTTAAGTGGTGCAAAAGATGGAAATGAGAACAAAAAAGGCTTTGGGTTGATGGGCAAGAGGGGGAGGATGGGTATAAGGGCGTTGAAAAGGTTATTAAGAAGCCAAAGATTTCATTGCCAATGTCTCTCGTTTTTGCAGAAGAAAAATGTTCTCAGGCTCTGTTGGATTTTGTATCTTGTACAGATGTTGGCAGAATTAGCGGAGTGGTGGAGGAGGCGGAGAACTCAGATCACGAGGGGTCGAGTGATGGGGGGGTGTAAAAGTTGATGTTGTTTTCTGGCGGTTTTCTGTTGTTATCGGGGAAGAGGACTCGCAACATTGCTTTTGTTTCTTTATGTCACGGAAGAAGCGGGGAGGATATATGTACGGGATATGCCATGGCCGCTAGCGGCCGAATGCAATATGATTACAAACAAACAAACCAGCGGAACAGGATTAGAATCCGCAAATTGAGGACGAGCCTCCCATGTGAAAAGCATACATAGAATCCCCGAATGTCAACTTACAGCCTCCAAAAGCAGCCACCTTGCCTCGTGTGCTCAATCCAATTGACAACTTGGATGATGATCTCACACCACCTCCAGAGACACCGCCTCCATAGCGTAGGCGGAGCTGAAGTGATGCAGGCAATAGCAGAATCGCCATGATGATCCAGCACGGCCCAAAGACATACCACGCGTCAGTGAATGCAGAGGACACTGAGTAATGGAAAGAATCTATAGGCAAGGAAGTGGAATCAATGAAACGTAATGAGGATTTCAAATTTGTTGAGAAAGTCGTGGAAGGTGCTAGTATGATTGGATGCTGTTTGGGTATGGGAAGTAAGCTAATGGCCAATAGGACAATTGACAAATGGAAAGTTAGACATGTTGGCAACGGCTATCTCCAAATGCCTCGCGACTACAATGACATCACCTCTCCCGTCATTGATTCGGCTTCAATTCGGCTTGCTCTCGCCCTTGCAGCCAAGTATGACCTTTAGATTGCTTTCCTCAAATTCCCACTGCGTTCCTCGGCTGCCCGGTGCATGAGACACTGAACATTCGCCACCCTGATGGCAAATGGGCTGATCGATATGGCCAGGCCAGACCCCTTGTCAATTTGAATAAGACTTTCTATGACATCAAGGGAGCGAATCGGGACTGCTACAAAGAAATTTTTGATCTCATAGTTAACGATCTTGGTCTCCAAGCCTCAATTGCATCTCCCAGTCTCTTCTTCAGTGACAATTTTAGCCAAGAAAATGGCGTCTTAATCCCGGTCTACCTTGACGATATCAGGATCATTGGCCAATCGGGAATTGTAGCTTCCATTGCATCTTGACTGTATAATCAATTCAACACTGCTGGCCAAGTTCCTGTGTTTAACACGTTCCAATCCCTCGGCATGATGATCACTCGAAATTGCAGCAGACGATCACTTTCCATCGATCAGATTGGCTACATCAACTGAGTACTTGACTGTGTTGAGATGACGGACTCCGGGATGCGATCTACCCTGATGGAAGTCGGATCCAAGCCGCATTCCATACAGCCAGAACTTGGAGAGCAGCCTTTCGACGGTAGAATATACCAGAAGGCTATTGGTTTAATTTATTTTGGCGCTCTTGGTACTCGCCCAGATAACACCTATGCAACCTCAATCTTAGGCAGATATGCTGCCCAGCCCTGGAGTTTACTGTGGGACACCGTGAAGCACCTACTTCGATATCTCCGAGGCACTTCCAACTTCAAATTAACTATCTATAACCCAAGTGTAGGGCATGACTCGTAGTCAATCTTGGGCTACGCAGATGCAGACTTGGGGGGAGAAGCAGACACGAGCAATTCTTCCTCGGGAATCGTTGTCTCTGGCCTTGAAACCCTTGTAATTTGGTAGTCAACTTAGTGCCCACTTCCCATCGATTGTGGGCATATGTGTGCGCATTCAGTCCGGGGCTGATGGAGATGATGGTGATCGCGATGGCGATGGCGATGGCGATGGCGATGGTGATGGTGATGGGATGGAGATCATATACCAGAAGTACTTAGGCAAGTAGGTTGGCTACGTCAACGTCAGCATCAAAGCTTCCACAGACTTAGAGCCTTCTACTAGCCAAAGTTTCCACAGACCTAGAGCCTTCTACTAGCCAAAGCTTCCAAAGATCTAGAGCCTTCTATTAGCCAAAGCTTCCACAAACTCTGAGTTTTCCATCGGCCAAAAGCATCCCGTGGAAAACTCTACTGCTCCCGAATATGCTCCTGCATGCTAGATCCAGAGACTTGCTGAGTTGCAGGCGCCAGGCACTGGGAGGCGTGAGGCAGGTGGCGGGTGGCGGGTGGCGGGCTGCGTATGGTGGCCGAAATCATGACGTCGGTCGATATCATAGTCTGAACCTTATCTTTAGCGTGGCCACCGCGACGAGATCTCACGATGCCTCACGGCCATGGTGTTGACAATTGCAGCCTGAGATTCTGCAGGAATGGTAGACAATTGGATCTTGGGGAGAGCAGATCTCCGACTTAGATTTTCCAGCGGAATCTAATGCTCGCTTCCCACCGATTGTGGGCGTATGTGTGCCGCGCATTCGGGGCTGATGGTGATGGTGGCGATGGTGATGAAGGTGGTGATGATGGTGTCGGTGATGGTGATCATAGTACCAGAAGCACTTAGACAAGTAGGTTGGCTACATCAACGTTAGCATCAAAGCTTCCACACACTTAGAGCTTTCTAGTAGCCAAAGCTTCCACAGACTTAGAGCTTTCTAGTAGTCAAAGCTTCCACAGACTTAGAGCCTTCTAGTAGCCAAAGCTTCCACAAACTCAGGGTTTTCCATCGGCCGAAAGCTTCCCGTGGAAAACTCTACTCCTCCCGATGCGAGGCTCTCTCAAGAAGGCTCTCAAGCAGGCTTTCAAAGAGGCTTTCAAGCAGGCTCTCAAGCAGGCTCTCAAGCGGACTCCCAGCGATAGTGTACAGTACCGGTATTGCAGCGAAGATGGCCGGTAATGAAGACTGGAATGGGTCCATCTCCGGCCGCCAGCTGTATATAGTTCCATAGGCCCACGCGCACATCTCTATGAATCGACTATAGATGACTATAGACTGCGCGTCGCGCAGGGGTCCATGGGAAGCTTGCTATGAGCTGCGCGTAGCGCAGTCTATAGTCGATTTGCACTTTTGCCGATGAAACAATCTGAGCATACTAGCCCAAGCAACAATGCAAACTGAGATGATTGCCATAGTGTATGGCAAAGTGCAGATCGACTGGCTGCAACATCTCATCTCAGAAATAGGAATGGGCAGAGGAATCACCAGGCGTATTCCCGATGACGGCCTAAAATGCGCCACGACGCTCAAATCTGGCAACTTCCAATCTCATAGCCCGCACTTATGACTCCGGTACGACTCAATTCATGAAGCTATTGACAAATGCGAGATTGAGATCAAGCACGTGGCAGGCACGGAGATGCTGCCAAATGCTCTCACTAAGGCCCTCGGGGGAGTTAAACTCAGTGAATTTATGGAGGAGATTGGACTCGGACAGGATCACGGGCAGGACTTTAGATGTCCTTTTTCTCAGATTGTGTATTTGCATTCACACTGTGTTCTTGAGTTTTCTTTGGATTTAATGGGATTTGGAACTCGGAGGAGGATTTTAGACTTTTGTTTGTTCCTTTGGTTTTGTTTTATTTCGTCTGGAAAGCCTTGAGCCAAAGGGGGAGTGTTGACTAGGGATTTGGCCCGGTGGCTTCACTAGTGTTCGGTGCTGGCAGGCTCGGGCATGTGGCCGGTGGCTTGCGGCCGCCATTGGCCTCGCCTTCCCCCACCAGCCTCTCCTGCCCCCACCAGCCTCGCTTCCCCCCATCGGCCTCGCATGCCCCCATGGCGAGGAGGAGGGCTCGGCACTGGTACTCGGCATTGGGCTCCGGCTTTGGCAGTCGGCATTGGGTTTTCCTTCTCTCTCTTTTATATTTAAGTCCATAGTTTTCCCTTCTCTTTGGATCGACAGACAATTCATCATCTTCACTTCTTCTTCATCATCTTCTCGTGTCAACATAGTCATGGTTATCCCCCCCTTTCAAAAGTTCGTTGCTCCGCCGATGACTTAGACTCAAATTGGTTGCTGATTGCCATCGCGGCTCGGTAGACTTATGAACTTCGGTAGACTATTGATGATCTCCTGCGATACATCTGTTTGTAGAACAAAGCGTCTTTCGGCAGCCTTCGTCTCCAGACTTCGGAGGTCTTCGACCGCGCTGCTCTTTTGGCTGGTCTTGGTCCACTTCCTTCGTTTCCTTTTTCCACTTGCTTTCATCTCATTTTTGCACTTGCCTTCGTCTCATTTTTCCACTTGCTTTGTGCTTTCATTGTGACTTCACCTCGGTCGTTGACCTGCTTCGTGTTTGGACTTGCTTCGTGCATCGACTAGCTGCGTGTTTCGACTTGCTTCGCCCTGACCTTCCGACGTCTTTTCGCCGTTTTTGACTTCGCTAGGTCTCTTCTCATCGTCTCTGACTTTGGACATTCGCTGTGAAATGACTGACACATTTAGGGGTACAGCGAGAGTATAGACTTCAACAATAGGTGCTCAATGTAGCTATCAGTATTTAAACTAGTGTCAATCGACCATAGCAATTGTTCTCTAGCCTCTAGGTGGGCTTATCATCTTCTGGATGTTAGGTGCGTCTGTTGATTCTTTGCCAGGTACACTTGTCCCCGCTCTCTGGGTGTATTATCGGCGCTGGACTTCTCTGTCGTTAAGTGTACACTGGTCCTTCATTTTGGCACCTCCGGTAGGGTCATCCCTCTCTTTAAACGTCGTTGCTCTGGCGACGACTTATCTCCTCTAATTGGTATCATAGCTTGGTAGTGTGGTAGCTGGTGCGTTCGTCAACCTGAATGGCATGACTCGGTACTCGAACTGGCCGTACCGGGTGCGATACTTGGATTTGTATTTGTCGTCTTCCTTGATTCGCCTGAGGTCTTGGTCATTACTGAGATCCTGCCGAGCATCTCCGAGATCGGTGGAAGAGGATATCGGTTCTTCCCCATGGCTTTATTGAGAGCTCGGTAGTCCACACACAGCCACAGTCTGTCTTCCTTCCGCGCAATCAAAATCGGTGCTGCCGCAGGCAATGATAATTAAAACGATTGTAGATTCAGTTATATGGTAAATTGAAGCCTGGATCTTCCAAAGTGGTGACCTCCACAAAATCTTGATATTATGCTTGGATACGACTCCCATTATATGTCGTTGCCAGTTCCACGTTAACTATATCTGTTTGTATTCTCATTAGCCTTATCTGCATTGTAGCATGATTTGGCAGAGTGGAGTTGGGTTGAGGTCCCAGGATGGCTGGATCAGCCGGTTCGTCACAATAGGACCAAGCCCCATTGACCAGCTTCTGCCTCTGTGTCTCGGCGAGCCGGTAGCAGTAATTCAAGTACAGTTACTGTGTTACTCTTCTGCCATAACCACAGACCTTCCAACGGTGGAAACCAGTTGGGTTTCTGCAGGGAAACTGCACTGCACCAACTACTTAATTGTTCAAACGGCACTGCATGCTAAACCAGTGCAATGAACTGGTTGACGCCTGGGTCAACTGTATATATTGGGTTCAACTATCTTAACTGGTTCGAACCAGTGTACAGTACTGCCATGAATTTTTCTTCGCCAGCTCTAACCCTTGCCCACGCTGTTCATAGCCCATTACTTTCAAACATATCTTCCTTACTCAAGGAAAGCCATGAAAATCTTGAGATTCCACAGAGAAACCATTGTGAACATACATCACAAATCGACCAGTGGCTATGCAAGTGGCGAGTGACTAACTATACATGAATCTACATTGTGACTCAGATCATTAGCAATCTCTTCAGTCCATTCTAAGAGCTTCGCTGGTCATCTGGAAACTCGCAGACCTTTCGGCCAAAATCCTGTGTCAACAAGAAGTGGAATGGGTAATGAGTGGCAAACTAACTAACTAGCAGTGAACCAGTGGATTTTGAACTTACAAACGGCACTGCACTGCACTGTGAGCCTCCACCAACTGCACTGCACTGCCAAGAACTAACTACAAACCGCACTGGTTAACTCTTTACAAGCAGTGCACTGGTTTAGCCGTTGGGAGGTCTGATTCCTGTCCAGTCCCACCTTCTTGCTAGATGGGCCTGGTCTGGTCCAACCTCCAGACCGGAACCGTCCTTGAATGATTTAGTCTAGCTCGACCATTCTGTTAGGGTAGATTGGACTGAGCTCGATAGACTGATGTCGTCCGGACTGGTGCAAACATTTTTTCTAACAGGAGCTACGGAAGCTTCACTATTTGGGCACTTTACGTAGCCATCGTGGCTATGGAAATGAAGTATGCTCTTAACTTTGGCTTTGAAATACCTGTAGTTGATTGTATGGGGCAACTACCGGGGTGCCTGGGCAGCTTAGTGCGATTATATGCATTCAAGTCATACAAGGGTTATTGTAAATATACCCAAGAAATTTCCCACGATAGATGGATAATATAATGTTGGCACGGGATTTGACCCGATGGCTTGTGTGTCGTTCATGGGCTTACAGCCTCATCGGCTTAAGGCTGTGGGATATGGCCGGTGGCTTGCGTCCCCCATGGGCGGCTACCATCCCCCATGCCCAGGAGGAGGTCCAGCCCCGGGAGTGGTGCCCGGCATCGGTCTCCGGATGTGATACTCGGCTTCGCCGAGTATGGTCTCTGCTTTCTGATATATTTGCTTATCTGTCTCTCTCTCTTTTGCTCTTTGGACAATCACTTTTGTACAATAGTCAATTGAATATCTCTATTCGTACTCGATTGATTTCAGCATATCACATTATTCATTTTCTCCCATTCGGACAAAATCACGTCCGACCAGGCCAGTGTTTAGTGTTGACTAAGGGATTTAGCCCGCAGGCTATTGAGACTAAGGCATGCACGAGATTTAGCGGGCTTGGTACGTAGACTATTTCCCCGCTAACCTCGGGCTTGGTGCGGAGACTATTTCTCCGCCAACCTCGGGCTTGGTGCGGAGACTATTTCTCCGCCAACCTCGGGCTTGGTGCGGAGGCTATTTCTCCGCCAACCTCGGGCTTGGTGCGGAGGCTATTTCTCCGCCAACCTCGGGCTTGGTGCGGAGGCTATTTCCCCGCGAGCCTCGGGCCTGATTAGTATTTTTCTCTTAGTGCATTTGCTTAGTGCTTTCTCTTATTGATTCGCACTTAGTGATTGAGATGATTTCTTTCTTTATATATATATTTGTCTATCTTCTCTCTCTCTGTACGATAGACAGTTCAATCAATCATCATCTCTTTCACCCTCATTTGATTGCCTCATCATTTAGACTAGACTGATCCACCACCAGCTGCAGACCGGGCAGGAACCAACCCAAGCATCGACAAAAACAACTTAGCCTGGACTGGGCTCAATGACTTAAAAGATTCCACGACTTGCGCCTGTAGCGTTTCCGCTTCCTTCGATCGCCCTTGGTTCGATAATATGGATGCGAGGGTGCTCATACTGCCCAAGGTAGAGTGATGATCGTTGCCGCGTACCCTCTTATTCATTTCCATGACCTGTTTCTGCAGCTTCTCGGCCTCCTTCCATCGCCCTTGGTTCGAAAGTGTGTATACTAGGCGGCTCATACTTGCCAATGTATCGGGATGTTCTTGGCCCAGTACCCTCTTTCTTTTCTCTAGGACCTCGAGCTCCAACTCCTCCGCTACTTTCCATTGCCCTTGCTTCACTCTTATGGACGCGAGGTATGACATCCTGTTCAAGGTATAGGGATTCTCACTGCCAAGTATCCTCTTGCTGATCTCAATAACTTTCACCTCCAGCTCCTGGGCCTCATTCCATCGCCCCTGGTCTGAAAACAACTCCGATAGGCTTGCGAAACTGGCCATGGTTTCTCGATGATCTTCGCCGTGCACACTCTGGAATTTCTCCGTCACCAGCACAAACAGTTCCTCAGCCTCCTTCAGTCGCCCCAGTTTCCTATATGTCGAAGCCAGGTATGCCATGCTAGTCAATGTGGAGGGATGTTCGTGGCCGAGTACCCTCTTTCTTGTCTCCATCACGGGTTTATCTAACTCCTCAGCCTCTTTCCAGCGCTCCTGGTCCCTGTAAATTAATGCCAGATGGGCCATGCTAGTCAAGGTAGATGGATTCTCTAGACCGTGTACCTTTTGAAACGCCTCCACGACCAGCAACTGCAACCTCACCGCATCATCCCATTGCCCCAGCTTCTGGTACGTTGTTGCGAGGTTATTCATGCTTGTTATGGTATCTGGATGATCATGGCCGAGTAACCGCTTTGACATCTCGATCACTTGCACATATAGCTCCACAGCCTCCTTCAATCGTCCCTGGCCTGAGAATGTTGACGCAAGATTGGACATGCCGGTCATGGTTGAGGGGTGATCTTGACCATAAATCCTCCTGGATATCTCTATGACTTGCATTTCGAGCACCTCAGCCTCCTTCCATCGCCCTTGATTTGCAAATGTTGATGCAAGGCTAAGCATGGTGGTCAAGGTAGAGGGATGCTCTTGGCCGAGTCCGCTCCCGAAAATCTGTAAAACTTGCACTTCAAGCTCTTCGGCCTCCCGACATCGCCCCTGGTTCCGGTATGTCGATGCGAGGTTTGCCATACTCGCCATGGTATGAGGATGCCCTTTGCCGAATTTGTTCTTAAATGTTCCCATGACATGTACTAACAGCTCCACCGCCTCTTTCAATCGTCCCAGATTCATCAGTGCCGATGCGAGATTATTCATACTTGCCAGGGTATCAGGGTGCCCTTGGCCGAGTGCCCTCTTTCTACCCTCGGTGACCTGTACTAGCAGCTCCTCTGCCTCCTTCCATCGCCCTTCGTCGACGTATGTTGATGCTAGGTTTGCAATGCTAGTCATGGTATCTGGATGGTTTTCGCCGAGTACACTCTTATACATCTCCACGGCCTGCATGAACAGCTCTTCAGCCTCCTTCCATCTCCCCTGGTTCCGATATGTCGATGCGAGGTTATTCATGCTGACCAATGTTGAAGGATGCTCTAGGCCGAGTTGCATCTGTTTTGTCTGCACGGCTTGCTGCTGTATCTCCTCGGCTTCCTTCCATCGTCCCTCGTATGCGAATGTCGATGCGAGATTGCCCATGCAGGCCAAGGTAGCGGGATGCTGTTGGCCAAATACCCTTTTGGTTGTTTCCATAATCTGGGATTCTAATATCTTCGCATCATTCCATCGTCCCTGCTTAGAATATGTCATTGCGATGTTGTTCATGCTGGCGAGTGTAGAGGGATGCTCTTGGCCGAGTACACACTTTCTCGACTTCATGACCTGCAATTGCATCACTTCGGCCTCTTTCCATCGCCCCTGATCCAAATATGTCGATGCCAAATCCGCCATGCTGGACAAAGTTGAGGGATGCACTGGCCCTAGTGCACTTTTTCGTGACTCCATGACTTGAGACTCCAGCTCCTCGGCTTCCTTCCATCGCCCCTCGTTCCGGTATATAAATGCGAGGTTGTGTTTGATTGCTTCGGCCGAGTTTCCTGGAGAACATTCGCATTGCTTTAGAGCTTGTTCCTGCAGCAATTGTGCATTCAGCCAATCCCCCTGATGCATATGTGCCACTGCAACATTTAGGATTGACAGAATGTAAAATGGGTGACCAATACCGTCACCTTGTTCGATTTGCTCTCTGATCCGCGTCCACAGTGCCTTCCCTATTTCAATTTCTCCTACCTCATTCAGCAGATCTGTAAAGATACTGCATAAGGTTAATGGAATGAAGTGGAGCTCTCCAAACTGTCGCGTCATATCATTTATTTCTCTTTCATGCTCTTGCCGGGCTTCCTTCAATTTATCCAATCCCCATACCCGATATTCATGAACCAAATTTACTGAAACCAGTCCACTGAGCCTGCGCACACTGCCTGTCGAGGAATTCGGAGGCAGCACCGCTTCTTTTTCGATCCTTAAATCGTCGAGTTGTTTGTTGCTTTTTTCAAGCCATATTTGACATTTCTCGACATCTGACTTGACCCCGAATCCAATATGATAGCAAAATGCAAGTTGGAATGCAATACTAGCGGCAAATGGATGATGTTGATTTCTGAAGTACCTATTTTCAAGGCTTTCTCGAATTTGTCTCCGCACACGATAATCAGAGTTCACAAAGTTGGCAAGGTTTCCAGCAATCTTGAAGAAATAGTTGTCAGCAAACATCAACAATGAATACAATATGGATGAACCCTACCTTGAAATCTGGTTGCCCTGAATGCATTGGAAACGGTGATTGATTACCGTGTTGGGGTTCGGTCCTGAACTTGTCAGAAACGGTTGCATTTATCTTTGATGAAACTCACAATTTTTGGTCTAACAGTCCTACTAATTTACCGATATCTGAGGTCCGTTTATTGGGGTCAAGCGGAACTGTGAATCTGAAAAATTCTTTCAGAAGATTCCTATGTGCTATATTCAAGTCCGCTAGGGGCACAGTTTCCAAGAGTTGATTGGCAAATTGTTCCACTTTATCTTCATCTTTGAGCTGCTCAAGCGATGTGCGGGTCCCGGTGGTTGATTCAAATCCGTATTCCTTACTATGCTGCAGAAGACGCACATTCCCAAATAGAAACCAAAGACACAGCATTCCAAACGAGTAGACATCAGTTTGTTTAGCTTCAGTAACTGTGAACTCCCCATGATGGTGTTCAGGAGCATTCCAAGGTCTTGACTTCGGCAGAAAAACTTTCCCGTCTACACCAGCGGAAAGTGTGGAATATCCGAAGTCGGTCATCTTGATTGTAGTCTTACCACTAGGGTCCTTGAAAACTAGCACATTTTGTGGCTTAATGTCGCCATGAACCACACCTGTGTTCATATTAGCATGCTGAAGATTCATAACAACTGGAATGACCAACCACATGCATGTAAAGCCATGATGGCACTTCCAATGTTTGCACAGATTTTGAGCCGGTCATGAATCAACATATTCATGCCTTCACGCACGTTCATGAACTCCTTAAGATCCCACGCTGCTTTCTCAAAGACCAACACAGGAACGGCTTTTTCAGTTCTACGCTTAATTTCCCAACAAATACCCTCGAGGCTAACTATGTTTGGGTGACTGTGAATAGAGTGTTGACTCAAAATTAATACCTCCGACATCAACGGTAAAAAGTCCATGTCTGAATTTCCGGAGTCGTGAAATCGCTTGAATGCGAGAGGCATATCTTGGATGTATGTCGACTGGCTGATAGTTCCATTCCCACCCTGGCCGAGATTACCGAGGGCAGGCTGCCACGTGATGGGAAGGTATTCGACCTTAAATAGCTGGACAATTGAAAGAAATGCGACCAGATCGTTCTGCTCTACATCGTTTGGGCGTTTCGTTGAGGCAGAGTGGTGGGTAAACATTCCATCGGAATGAGTCACCAGTGATCCGTTGCGCGCTGAAAACATACTGTAGTGTTTGTGGCGGGGTGTGCAAAAAATATAACCGGTCCAGTGTAGAAAGATGGTGAAATGGTGAGACGCAGACCCGGTGTGCTATTTATACAGTCAGCATTTAGACTTGCACATTCCCTCGTGCCAGTGGGGGCGAAATAAAACCTGCAGAGTGCAAGCTTGCAAGTACGTGGCTAGAGGAACTGGGAACAAGAGAAACTTACACAGACCATGTGCCCTGAGGAACAGAAGTTGGACATACGTCATCATGACACTCACAATAATCCTTGCTTTCAGTCGCATTTTATCCGTTGCTTGAACGCAGCGGATGAGGCTGCGTAGTCAAAATGCATTTCCGTGCAAGCCAGTGCTCTGTGCACTTGAGCCAATCAAACTATCTGCCCCACAAAAGGGCAAACACGTGGGGGTAGGTATATGCGACATAGTTCCCTGTGTCGGGCTAAATAGCTATGTGCGCAACACGCTTGGTAACACCCTGCAAAAAGTTTGGGTGAAAACCTTGCAGGGATCGACAACAACGAAGTGGTTGCCTATGACGCTCAGACGCGTCAGCATGCTGGGAAAATACTGACCAATGAGATAGCCCAGCCGAGACACGTGGAATACGCAAAAAGCGGATAGTACAATATCCTTTTCTGCGAAACATACGGCACATAATGCAGTCACAGACAAAATGATTGCAATGGGCTATCTTCTGCCGGGGATACCTGGCTTGCAGCAGCTGGTACGTTTGAGATGAAGTTCCTTACAGTACTCTACCTATCTATCGAGGGAGTTCGGTGTACGACTATATACAGTAGTTGTGTATGGCTTGTAGGCGTGTATCTGTACCCAGCTGTTCATAGCCAGCTAACTAGATCTCAGTAGCCCAGGGAGTCCATTCATCCCACCAGCATACCATCCGCCAGTATCTCTAAGTATAACAGAGGCGGACCCAGGGACTCTGAACATATACACAATAGCAAAAGTGCCACACCACCACCACAACTGATAGCGAACAGGAAATTTAATATCATAAACTAAGCTTGCAAATACTCTTAGTTAAAATCTTCGTTTTTTCTAGCTGTTTTGGTGCCACAATGGCTGGATGAAATTTTAACACTAAGACAGCGTCATGTGGGAGTGTAGGTGCGCGGTTTTTGGCAACCTGCAGCAAACGAGTGATGACGTCTCAATAGTACCAGTAATTATTAACTTCGCCCTGTGCATAGTTCTACATCCGGCTTTTTGGCGAATCCGGCGCACTGGGAACCTCCAGCTTCATGTAACTGGAATAGCGGAGGTGTTAAAAACCCATGCTTACGTCATTTATACCGGGCTGAGATCCAAAAGGAGTAAAGGAAGTCCGAGAGAGAAGGACAGAAGCCATTCAATCGACTTCCTCCAACTCCCGAATCCCATCTTAGTTATGACCATCCACTCCCGCATTCTCCCTAGCTCGCATCTGGCGGTACCAAGCCCTATCTCGATTGAGGTCGTTGCAGTGCAGGGGTAATCGCAGTGGAATCACCGACCAACTCTTTAAGCGTTCCTGTGGTTTTCTGTTAGCTCCCAGTTCCCAACTCTGCTGCATGGATGTCGAGGATCAGCTCAACCTCTCAATTCGCTGTCATTGAATATCATCGGTCAATATGTATCATAGCTTCCCCTTGTGATTAATCGTACATGTTCGTTGTCAGCATTTCAAGCTACAGCATTGGCAAAAAAAATCGGGAAATGCACAAGATGACAAGGGGTTTGCATATCGCATTTGCATGTTCTATAATCTACACTACATGACCAAAAATACACACTTAGCATTGAAACCTTCTACCAGCCCAATAGAAAGCTAACCCACCATCATCTCACACATGCATATGCAGCACCTTCCCTCTTGTGGGCGACACTTTCCTTTGCACGGTAAAGTCGCACGAATTCCCGATTAAAGCTCCCGATGGCTGTATCTATTGACTCAGAATTTCGCCCGACAAGCCTACAAGCTTCTGGAATGGCCTGGAAAGCCATCGGTGCTACTGGAAAGAACTGAAGAGTGGTTGCTAATACCATCGAAGATACTAGCATTTACCGGAGAGTGATTTCTAATGTTCTGGCTAATCAGTATAGTCTGATTCACGAACTATCACTCTTCACCTCGTGTATATGCAGTGTTGCATGAACCTGACCAAGCTGAGCTTCAGCTGAGCTGATGTCAGGGTACACAGCCGGTAGGGCATAAGGCACCCAACTACCTTGTCTATATCTCGAGTCTTACTCCTGCTCTCCAGTCTCTATCTTAAGTCTATTCACGCGGTTATCGTCTTCCATATTTCAACAGGTTATGACCCCGGTGGTCGCCTTTCTCTCTACACAAAACTCGATTCTATTGTTACACAGATATCTCACCATATCATCAAACCCTAACCCTTCGCTCCTTCGCCGCCACCACCACCGCCACCCCAATGTCATCATCCGCTCTCCACCATCTCGTACCGAAGCTTACTGGCGCCAACAATACAACAGGGCAGCGAAGATGGAGATGGTCCTTATTCCAGATGACCTTTGGCCAATTGTTTGTGAAGAGCGACTACGACCAACAATCACCCAATCCGGAAGTGCCAGCACTGGTCGAACACGCACCAGTACCACCGGTCCAGCAAATGATACTGAAGCTGTCCCAAAGTAGGATGGCGATGCGCCCAAGGCATCCGCCAATATATTCCTTTGTTCAGACGAACGAGCAGAAACTATATTCGAAATCCAGTTGACCTCTTGAAGAAGCTGCAGCAAATCTATGAGCAAAATGGATTCTCTTCATGTTTCTATCTTCGAAGGAAGTTTTTTGCATTATGGCTGGCTGACTATTGTTGAGATCAATCGAGTACGAATAGAGATATTGAATTTACTGTCGTACAAAAGTGATCGTCTAAAGAGCACAGAGAGAGAAAGACAGGCAAATATATATGGGAAAGAAGAGGATACACTCGGCGAAGCCGAGTATCACATCCGGAGACCGATACCGAGCATCACTACCGGGGCTAGACCTACTCCTCGGCATGGGGGCTGGTGGCGGCCCATCGGGGCCGCAAGCCACCGGCCTCATGCCCGCAGCCTTAGGCCGAACGCTACACAAGTCATCGGGCCAAATCCCGTGCCAACAACTATTTGAGATCGGAATCCAATGAAGGCAATGTGATGACCCTCTACCTTGATGCTCATTGATCTCTATGCCAAACAGTTACGAAATGCTGGAGCAACAATTGATAATGAAACTAAAGCCTCAGTCTTACTTGGTGGTCTTCGAGATACATACAAAGCTTTGTGGTAGCGACTACTCAATCATTCTGCTAGCATGCCGATGATGATGAAATCGATGTGGAGCGCCTTGTCAACTAGCTCTGGAATGAAGATCGCCGCTGGAAGGGCGAAAATGACCCAATAGAATTTGGTAACTCCATTATAGGATCCGCTTTCAATTCAAACCGCAAGCGTTTATGGCCACAGTGTGGTCAACCGTCCCGTCCGTCCGACATCACCCAGGATTGGGACGGGACGGCAACTCTCCGTCCGTCACCGGGACGCTGCCAACATTTGGATCATGGACGGGGACGGACGGCAAGGACGGCCGGGGACGGATCAGTTCCGTCCCCGGCAGTCGCCGGCGGTCATCTACCGACATCCATGGACTTTGTTCAATGTACATCATAAAAATAATATAAATTTGGTATATACTTGAATGTAGGTTCATCGATGTATAGATAAATATGGCTGAGCATCGTCAGCCC
>Ga0307512_10004066_pt1 | contig 16275 bp, 12 predicted proteins | sample 14_EM_MG_FD_200267 | JGI IMG/M metagenome (GOLD analysis project Ga0307512, IMG submission 200267) | Populus trichocarpa ectomycorrhiza microbial communities from riparian zone in the Pacific Northwest, United States - 14_EM | ecosystem: Host-associated > Plants > Roots > Unclassified | place...
TTTGGGGAGATCGAGTCGCCGAGTGAGGATCGGAAACGGAGATACACAAGTGTCTCCTTTCCCATTGTGTTATTACTTGAAAGCACGCACAGAGGACATGACGTTGACAAACGGGGACGTCGCAGTGAAGAGTATCCGCAGCGTCCAGTGTCCAGGTGGTCGGATCGCGTGCTGCACTTTGGGTTGGTGCCCTCGCCACCCCTGGGGAACAGGTGGTCAACGTTCAACATTCAGCTCCCCGCATGATTCATCTAGACATCCGTGCGATCAGAACAGCCTCTCGTAATATGTGTCTATATGTATATATGAGGATGGCATAATTTGCCGGCATGGGTATAGGTACAAGTGGGGATAACAACTTGAATACATGGATACTACTCAAATCTTGAACGAGGCTGAGTGTAGGCGGTAGACAGAAAGTAGACTTATGTTGTGAGAGAGAAAGCAAAGCTTTGTCCACGGGTCATTAGTCTAACTCTAGAATGACAGGCTCTGGTAGTCCAGGATCCAACAACACAAGAAACGGTTCATCCCACATCCAATACCGCTCAAACTTCCTCCAGTGGTGAGGCAGCCATACGAGTCGTTTCTTTTTCGAGTCAAGTATCCAGTCATCCGTGACTTTGTGGCCACGAGAACATTTCCAGGGGTATCCCCCTGATGGACCCGCATTCACCGGCTCCAGCTTGATGACACCGGATTTTCCACCTTTGATGACCCTCCGCCCTTTCATGGGAAAACCCCTTTGAAACCAGACTTCGCGTCCGTCCCGAGTAAACCACGGTATGTGCCCACCCTTATTAACACCCACAAGATACTTCCCGGTGGAGATGTCGTAAAAATCCAGACCCTTGTCCGCTCCCCGCGTGATAACAATGTAGTCGAAATCCGGGGAAATCGATGCGGATTGCAACTGTGTGGGAGGCGATGTTAGATGATTGAAAACCACGGTCCGGACGCTGTCGTGAATGTTTGCCCTAGCATCAAGAGCACGGTCCTCTGTAGGCAGGTCCCAAGTGATGATCTTCCCGTCACCAACAACAATGGCGGTGTTCCCGGTCACCCCCAAACCACAAATCTTTGTACCCGTGTCAATGATCAACCGTGAGTCACCGGATTTGAGGTCAAGGATTGTGGCTATATTGTCCCCCAACCGCGCAGTAGCTACGAATGATTTATCTGGCGAAAATCCCAGAACGAAGTCGGTTCGGTTAGGAGGCCGAGTCGGAATGCTGGCGGGAGGGCCAATTGGATCTGTTGTGCGCCATAGCTGGGTTTCTGAATATTTGGTGGTGGTGATCGATTCTCCATTTGGGGAGAGAAGTGGTCTGGTATCTTCCCTCAGGGCGAACCATGATGCGTTCTCTTTATCGATGCTGGATACGAGTTTTCGATGAAGGACATAGCCAGTAGGAGACTCCTTCCAGAGATGAATGTCTTGACCGATAGTTCCACAAGCGAAGAAATGGCCATCGGAGGAAAAGGAGAGCCCCACGGGCTGATCGCTGCCCACGAAATTCAGGAGAAATTTGGAATCCCGGGCATCCCATACCAGAACTGCGTCTCGGAGGGTGAAGGCGAGCCAGAAGCGAGCGGGCAGAAACAGTGATTCTTCTGAACAAATCTCGTCTGGGGCAGGCAAAGACTCAACCTCCGCCAACGTGTGTATTGAAGTAAACCCGACTCCCCATATGGTGATGGACCCTGGCTTCACAGTAGCGAATCGGAGACATTCACCATGAGTCCAAACTGTGGTCACGATGTGTCCTTCCGAGACTCGATGGGAATATATGTGTTCTGGAGAGGAGGTTGTAGGTGGAGATGACGGTGACTGTGGGGTTATCCATATCTCTGCATGCAACCGCAATCATCTTCTCATCTACGGAATACGCGGACGAGAAGTATGGTGAGTGGGGCCTATTTAGTGTTTCGTGGATGTGGTATGGTGAAAAGTTGGCACCGATCCGACCACCTGTCTGAAGGTCCCAAGTGGTAAGTCCGTAGTCGCCGTGACTGAGATGGGTCAACGAGCGGCTGTCTGGGGAGACGCTAAGCCATAGAGTTTCCCCCGGATGCTTGAAGGAGTCAAGTCGCGCGCGGGTTACTGCATCCAGAATCTCTATCGTTTCGAACTGGGCAACGGCAATGAACCTACTGCACGGCGACCACACGGCAGCCTCGTTGGCCCAATTGCGATGACGCACGATCGTGGTAATTGATTCCCACGAGATCGGAAGCCCTCGTACAACCCTTGCCAAGGGACGGGAATACGATTGGTATAGCTTGTGTACAATCGACGTTCGAGGGGATAAGGGAAGCGCGGAGTGATAGATATGCGGAGCGGAGGTGGTGATGACCTCAAAGAATGCGATCACAAAATGAAAGTAGTCGTTGACGAGGCTGAGAGTTGGTGTTGCCTGGATTCAGTCTGAGTAAATTCTGGAAGAAGATAAAATATGGAAACTCAACGCACGTCCAGCCACCTCGCAGCTGCTTTCAATGCGTCAACCGCTTCCCTTGCTACACCGAAGACACTAAGGACCTCCAACCAGAATAAAAACTTTCCCTCTAGGAAATGGTGTAGGATGGATGTGATTTTGGCTGTGTGGGCCGGTGTCGTCTCAGTGAGGTGCTTGTGCCACGACCTGCAAGCATATTCCAAAGCTTGACCGATGTATTGGTTGGTTCTCCCCTCCAAGTCGTTGACCTCGGAGTTGATTATACCGTCCGGGAGCTTACACATATTTCGCTCCAGGCTCTGATTCATCAGCTCGAGGCAACCAACCAAAAGCTCCGCGTGTTGATCTGGAGGATAGATACGAAACCTCGAGTTGGCACACCGGGCTGGATCGACGATGAAGTCGAGAAAGAATTTGTGGAAGAGCCGAACAGGTTGATCAACATCCTCCTGGAGGATGAGGAGCGAGTGCGCCGATGACAAGAGGGGGAATACCTCCTCAACATCGAAGCCCAGGAGTGTAGCAATAGTGGATGGAGAAAGGGGATTCGCAGCCAGGATAACAGTACCGAGGACAGACCGGACCTTGGGGTCATCCTCTGGGTAGTCGTCACCGAAAGCCTCTTGAAGAATTGAGGTGTAGAGCGAATCGAGCGTCGTGTTGGTCGCAAACTTGGTCTTCCCCTCGAATGCACTGAGCTCCGGCGACTGGAGGAGGCGATCCAACTGTTTCTTGGGACTGTTGTTCCTGTGGTCGATGAACCTGACCGATGCCATCGCGTAGACAAACAGTCCTGCCGCACGCTCACAAAGTAGATCCAGTTGTTCTTCAGTTGGCCAGTCGGCCAGTCCGCGTCGACGATCAGCAAGTTCCGAGAATCTGTGTTTGAAGAATAGTCGTATGTCGCTGTTGACTCGACTCGACTCGACCTCGTGGAGGACGAACACGTCTGTAACCTGTGTCAACAGCGGAGGGCGGAACCCCTCTCGAATCCGTGGCTCCGGCCGACCAGTGACGAAGATTTTCACCGTTGGGATCCGGGATACAAATTGCCCGAGGACAGACAGGATCGCCGAAGCGGGTTCGTCGTCCTTGCACTCGTCTAAGGCGTCGATGACGATCACGGTCGAGATGGCAGATTTGACGAGTGGCTGAACAATCAACTTTTTCATCTGATTGTACAGGGACTCGTAGGCGATGTCTGGATCCGACTGGGCTAACGGGACAAAAATCGATCGAAATTCGGTGTACCTCCGTGCGAGTTGGACGGCCAGGGTGGGGAATATGAAGTGGAGGTTGCTCCGGTCCTCGAAGTCTCGGGAACAGAAGAAGGAGGCACCGAGCTGATCGTCTGCGAACAACCCCTCTGCGATCGTCTGAGCGACGGTGCTCTTTCCTGTTCCAGCCAACCCGTTGAGCCAGTAGACGGGGGGCTTGCCGAAGTCCCTTGACCAGAGCTCAATTGCTGCCAGGATAGATCTGCGGGTTCCCTTGAGGCAACCCTTACGGTTACCATGTCGGTACTCGGCCCCCTTTGCACAACGGAACTGGTTGAGCACGGCCGCTTCAGCTGTCAGAGTCTAGTGTCAGGCGTCCGTGATGGGGAACGGAAGATGTTCTGACCTGAATCCTGAAAAGAAGTTATCCCACTTGCTCAGACACAAAAAGGGAACACTCACTATTAATTTACATCTTTGCTCATAGTTCGCCATCCGTTGAACTATCTGTTGTCCCTGTCAACATTGCGAATGGTGCCAAGGTGATGATTGAACAAACCCGGTAATCGGAGATAGTCTCCTCTAGATCTTCGAGGAGCCTAAACACATCTTCATCTTGAATGTGGTCAGCGGGTCGGTGCAGCCCTGACCTCCCGTGCAACGACCGCAATTGTCCCTCGATTCCTTTGAGCTTGCTGGAAGTAACTCAATGTCGAGTCTCAAAGGGGGACAACGGGCATACCGTATCAGTTCATGTCGACGCCTCTGCTCTTCCACGTCACCTGGGAGCGTTGCCAAATCTGCCTCCAATGCAGCCACGCGTGAGAGAAGATCTTCGATTTTGTTGCTGGCGACGGCGGTTCTCTGTAGATGAGTTCGTTAAGAAGAATTTTGAGTCGGTGGTCGTGAGCGAACTTCGTAATTAGCATAAACGACGGCGATTGTCGATGTCCTCTAGTGCGGCTTGGAGAGGACCGAATCTATCTGTAGCCTCCTCTGCGACATCGACAGGAATGGGGATGGTCCCAGGTGCCGAAGGCCCGGGTGGTTTCCTGGACCTTTCGTTGTACATCTGGCTCATCTGCGTCCGGGGGGAAAGGCGCAGCCCGAGTTGGACCCACAAGCGCCAAACCTGTAGTCGTACTAGGCGACCATCAGGACAACATGGGGTCCGGTTTTACAGCTGCTTGCGTTTCGATTGCGCTTCAGTAGAACTACAGTCCGCTCCACGCGCTTCCAAGCGATTCGGAGCGATTCCACTAAGGCATCTTTTGACAAAATTGCTTCCGTTAAAATGCTCAGTCCATGGAAGCGCACCGATGTGCTCCCCTCAAGCTTTGTGTAGCGTACTATTGAATAAAGTAGTGCTTATTCCAAGCACGAGCGTCGTCCAGTACGTCCAAATCCGTTACCAGCAGAACAAGTCAGTGAGAAAAAACGTACCCGACCGTGGTTCTACGAGCATCGACGCGCTTGGAACTGACTGTCAATTACCGCCGGGAGTGCTTCAAAGCGTTTGTACAGTACTCCCATCGTTCCAAGCACTTCCAATTTCATGGAAGTTGATTCAGCATTTTCCTGATGTACTAACCCCTGCCTGCTTCAGTAGTACTGGTGCGTAACGTGGTATACCATACCCGGCCCCAGCATTCCCTCAAACACTTGCGCACGTATTCTTATGCAACTCGGATTTGGCGGCCGTCACCTCTTTGACCATACGTCCCTCCTGTAAGAACGCGTGCAGGATATATCTCACGCAGAGTGTGATGGGTTCGAAAAAAAAAAATCCCGTCCCCTCTGTACCCTTCCCTTCTAAACCGTGTCCTCCCGCCTCTGAATTCGAGGCTGGATTCCAGCATAGCCGTTACAATGTGTTATGTATTGATCATCGGAGCTCGTACTATATCGCACCGTATGAAGCTATTCACAATCGAGACTTCATGTAGAGTAGTGAGCCAACCACAGCTGCAGGCACGACTCCGGAGGCAACCTTGGACCACACTGCAGCCCATAGGTCTGCTGCAACTTTCAAACGTGAGATATTTCTGTGGCTCCGAACGAATCAGGACACGGCCTCCGCAATAGGAACGAAAACGACTTACGTCCAGTGTCGCCTGTTGCGGTCCGCGATGATATCGTACACCCCACCCCTCACAACCTCCTTCTTCAACTGCAACAGTGGACCACCGTCAGGTAGGAGCCAAGCGGCCCCGGTCGACGACATGTTACGGTCTGTAGCAGCCAAGATGATAGCTCCACCAACCCGCTCGATTGGGACAAGCGGGATACCCGCTGTTATCACCCTACTCTTAATATCCAACAGGGCGGTTTCTGTTCACCTCGGTGAGCCAATTCGGCGCACCGGAAAACATGCCGGTCACGAACCTGTGAAGAATGGGTGAATAACGGCCACTCGAATCTTCTTCTGTGCCAGTGGGTATACCAACGACCGAGCCAGAGCCAAAACCGCTGACTTTGTCGCAGAGTATATTGGACCCTGAGGTGAGGCCTGCCAAGAGGCTGTTGTTACATTAGTGTCCATGTCATGCTGGCAGAAACAACCTGGGAACCTACCCATTGAGCCGAGTAGCACTATGGACTTCAGCGTATCATCTGGCTTTCGCTCAAGTTCCAAAAAGTGGATGGCCAGGTGCGTAGCTGGAGCAGGTAAATGACACATATATAGTTGAATGGGTAATTCTTACTGTATATCAACCCCAACAAATTTATGTCGACAGTGGCCATGGTCGGTTTCTCCGGCTTTCCATTCTTGACTTTAGGTATAAAGTAGTCACCGATCTCGTTCACTCCAGCGTTCGCGACCTGTAAACAATGCATCGTTATGCGAACATCAACTATGGAACACCTCACGTACCACGACGTCCACGGAACCAAAAGTGTCAAACGCAGTCTGGAAGAGATCAACTTGGTCCTCCCACGAAGTCACATCACAACGCAACCCAATCGCCTCGCTAGCGTACCCGTTAGAACGCAAAAGCTGATCTAGTCATTATGTATATTATGGTACACTTACCCTCCAGCACCTTTGATTTCTGCGGCTACGCTTTGTACCGTGGACTTATTGATATCGCCCAGCACAAGCTTAGCCCTGTACGAGGAACGCAGATAGGAGTTTTTTTTTTTCCGGGAGAGCAGACGAGAGATGACATACTTATACTTGACACACTGGAGCGCTGTCTCCCTTCCGATACCCGCCCCACCGCCTGGGAAAAAACGGGGACGAGGTGTTAACTCCGATCGCACGTCAAGAACCGGCACTCACCAGTTATTAGCACGACTTTCCCTGCAAGTCTGTCGCTATGCAAATACAGCTGGTTGTCGAGAATGGTGGTCATGACGAAGCACAAGACGGAACATGAATCACAAGGCCCCGCGCGTAAATAGTCCCCACCCTTATCGGGGACCCAAATCACCGACGCGGTGACTCTGTCGACAATTTACAATGCCGAGCAAGGTTTTGCTTTGATTTCCGTTCTGTTCACGTCCACCCGTTTTGACCCGTCGTTGTATCGTTGAATGTCACCCAGAGAATTTTTTTTTGAGTATTTTGTAGCAAACGATCCCATCACCCAATTCGAGAACATTGTCCCGCTTTCAGTTCCGCTCCTTGTAGAAAGCGATCTACGCCTCTCGTTCGCAGGGTGTTGCGTACCTACCCACCGCAGAATAAGTAGGGGAAGAAGAAAATTATTCCCATTTGATCACAAACCCCGGGAGTCTGGGAATGAACGCGACCTGGATGCCCATTAAATGCAAAACGTCGAGTGGGATCATTGTCCGAGTTCGGGACGGCGTGTCCGCTCTCCCTTTTTTTTCTTACGAACCATTACGCGGTCGCTTAGTGCTTAGCTCCTAGTCGAGTGAAGGGCCAGCGGTCGTGTCTTCCGGCGTCCCTCGCAGGACCCCGGAAAATAAGGGAGGTGGAAATTTGTTCGGACAGAGGGAAAAAAAATCAAAATTTCCGCGTAGCCCGCTCTCTGTTCAATTTCTACGTGCGTATAGCTGTCAGCTCTATGTGAAGGCAATGCAAGGCAAGTTGAACAACTGGGAACGAGTGAACTTGAAAGATTATAACAATGAGAAAATGTGAGATTCATGCACTTCTCATGCCTTCCCTTCCCCCTTTGCAGCACCGCCTAGGTTCTTGATAGCCGACCCCAGTCACGCCTGCGAACACTTGGAGAGCTTCTGGAATGTGACCCAGTCCTTCTTGTCGAGGCGTTATTTTTTAATTATCATAATGCACGTACTACTCTGGGTTGCAGTGTGTCCGGCTAGGCTCTCGCACCCGGGATGCTTGTGGAAGTTCGGACACCTACCAGACAGACATGGGTGGACAGAAGTTTTGTTCGGACCGGTACTAACCTGTGCCGAAATTCCACGTCGAATTCGTTCGGACACGGATCGAGCCTCCTCCCTGATTTTCCGGGCTCCTTCCCTCGCGCACGTCCTCTCCACCCAAACTGTTCGCCACGGTTCATTCATCAGCAAACCCGCCTACGTAGCGCTACCCGACCGCTTAGCAAAATCCCATTCAGTTTTTGGCACTAGCGCCGGCCAGTTTTGTCAGAAAGCCTCGGCTAAGCTCGGGTAGCGCTACCCGAGGGGGCGGGTTTGCTGATGCAGGGTTTTCGCAAACCACTGTAAATCTTTGGGTCAACCCGCGCGGTGCAGGGGTGTCGCCAGAACGACCGTTTGGAGGACTCTCCACAGGCACCGACAAAGGTCTTGGCACCAGATCCCAGGCTGATAACCGATCACAAAAATTCAACCCCACTCGGCATTACCCCGCCAGTCAGACAACTATGTCCTCCCAACCGGCTTAATTCTAGACTATACCTGCATCCCCATTCCGGTGCTAAATTTTAGTCGGATGCCTCACGGCTGAAGCTCTGAAGCGCTGAATGGTCAGACGTGTGACTTTCCCGAGCCGACCGATTAGCGACGTGGTTTCGGAATCTGGTTCGATCCCCCGGGGTCACTGAGGTCCCTTGGGTCTGGTGAATGGCTTCCCACACGCTCAACTTGCGGGCATTCCGGGACACTGGTACAACGCAACCTCACAAAACCCCAACTCGCGATAAGACAGCCTAGCCATCGTTGTGTATGCTGGACCCACTCCCGGATGAAGACCGTCAGATAAAAGGTCCCACGAATCAGACGGCGGTACGTGTATCCCGGTTGTCTCGCTGATCTAATCGTCAGTTTTGTTCAGAGTCGCGTTGGGAAGCGGAGCGGGGGTAACGAGGGGTAACCCTGGGTAACCCAAACGAGACGACTGGAAGCTTGGCAGGTATTGAAACCAACCATCAGCAAATCCAGCCACGGTGTGAAGTATTCACCTCACAGGCGGCAAAACGGGAGCCGGAAGCATCAACAAAACCGCTATCCTTGGGTAGCGCTACCCGAGCTTAATCGAGGACGAAACTGGCCGGCGCTCGTTTCAAAAACTAAAAGAATTTTGCTAAGCAGTCGGGTAGCGCTACGTAGGAGGGGGGCGGTTTTGTTGATGACTCCCTACACTATAAAGGCACCCTTGGACAATGTGAGGGCTGTTCATTAACTCCCGTGATTTCTCTCTTTGTTTCTGGTTCCAGGATGGCTTTCCTTAACATCCTTCGCATCGTATTGGTCTCCACCTTGTTGTTTGCCTCCGTTAGCGGGGTTTGTCATTCCCCTAGGGTGAGAAAGGAATGGAGGAGCATTAGTTCGGATGAACGTGCTGCTTGGATCAAAGCTGTCAAGGTCATCTCTCCGTCTGCATGAGTACTATCGAGCCTCCCTGACCTCGGAAACTCTAGTGTCTCGCCGGCTTACCACACAATCCCAAGGTCGTTCCCACAGTCGATCCTGCGCTTTCGGTAATCCCACCGATGAATTCGAGCAGCTCTTACTTTGACGGTGGGCCGCTTCCCATGCGAATCATCCCTCATGCTGATCTCAATCGAACAGACTTTGTGTACGCCCACATGGACTTGAACGTATTGGTAAAGACAATTGACCCATTTCATCCCCGGCGTCCCGGATCCCTAATTTGTTACAGATCCATCAAACCGGACTTTTCCTCCCCTGGCACAGACTTTACGTCCAGACCTTTGAAGACGAATTGAGGGCGAAATGCGGTTACACCGGCGTTCAACCCTATTGGGACTGGACACAAGGTCATACCACGAACTAAGAGTATTATGATCCTAGCCCTGACACGAAAGTAGATGCCGCGGACTTTGAACACGCGACGATCTTTTCCGATCGTACCGATGAGGGTCTTGGGTCTTGGGGTGACCCAACAAACGATTTCCAGATCGCTACCGGCGGTTTCAAGGATATCACGGTCGCGTACCCCGTCCCACATCGCATCCGTCGTAGTTATACCCTTCAACCTTTCCTCATGCTGGGGAACAGCGCCACCATACCGCCCGGCGCACCGCCCGTGGACCCCCAGCTGATGCTCAACACCACCTTCACGAAAGCAAACGTGGACTTCACCACCAGCTCCTTCAAGGGGGACTATACCGGCTTCCAGGCGTATTTGGAGAACATCAATGGGTCTCATCCTGGACCACATGCTATACTCGGAGGGGATATGGTGGGATCGTGTCCGTTTGGGTTGCAGCCTCCTGCATGCACCAAGGGAGTGAAGTGGTCTCCGAATGGTAGGGGTGGTTTCGGTTTCGGTTGTGTGCATGTGCTGATCCGAAACCCGCTCCCGCCCTTCACGTAGATCCCATGTTTTTCCTTCATCACGCGGTACGGTTTCGTTAACTGTTTCATCGTGGGGACTGTGCTGACGTGCACGTTGTTCAGATGATTGATAAGATCTGGTACGAATGGCAACACCGAGATTCGAACAACAAGAACGCGTTTGCAGGGGGTTCCGTTAGTGTGCAGGTGGACCCCACTGTGCCAGTCACCGGAGCCCCGCCTTTGCTCAATGTATGTGACAACCCTTTCTATTGAACTGTTATGCACTTGTAATGACGGCACTGACGTTCAACAGTTGAATTCTGAGATTCCTGGGGATGGCTTGTGGGAGGGCGCTACAATTCGAGACGTTATGGACACGGTGAAGGGAAGACTTTGCTACATCTATGCTTGATGTATTCTCCGTCTCCACATATATATATTCGTCACAGTAGGGTTCCATTGCCCGATATTTATTCCCCATTATCCACGTAGTGTACACCGATGAAACTGAAGTACCAGGCATCGAGATGGTGCCGGCACTTGGTGGGGTCAAAGTAGACTGGATTGCAGTCATTCCCGGCTCCAGTAATTTGGGAAGTTGACTGGTTTTCGAGCGAATCAGTCGTTGTATTGCCATTCCAGGTGCGCGGTCTGGAGACGATATCCACTACCCGATGCAACGTCTGGATGCAAATATACACGGTGTAGCCTTATGAACAGTCACCCGGTCTTGGCGCTTCTGTCTCTTGGGCCCTAGACTTTGGCAGAGGCTACCTATGTTTAGATCCTTTTTATCTCGACCAAAGTACATGTACGTTACGGTGATGCATGATACTTGCATGCCTTCTCCCGTCTTCGAGACACGAGACATCAACCGAGCATTTTCCTTACCTTCCCTCCAATCACCTTTGTCAAATCAGCAAAACTGCCCCCTCGGGTAGCGCTGCTCGCTCGGCAAAATTCTATTCAGATTTTTTGTCAAAAACACCTCGGCTAATGGGCAGTAACTGGGTGATCGTCCCCAGGGCTACAGTGCTGCACAAGAGTCTAGATGAAAACCAATAGCCTTTTAAGGGGACCGTCAGGGCCCTGACCATTGTGTCGGGGTGTGGATATTGTCTCCAAACCGCGCATCCGGAGTCACGGTGCCTCGGCCGTTTCGCTCGAAACCCAGCCAACCTTCCAAACTACGGGGAGCGGGGAGACGACAGCCCCACAACCCTATACCACATGCATATGCTGGTGTCACCCCAGCACTCGATTCTCCAATTTCGTTGGTGTACACAATGTGAAATTTCTCAGATATTAAGCAGTAAACCTCGGCTAATGGCTCCCTTCTACGGCGGATATCCCTAGTCCCAGGAGCAGCCGCCCGATCTCAGGTAGCGCTACCCGAGAGGGGTGGGTTTGCCGATGTTGTCAGATGGAGAGAAGGCTCAGCTGTCACGGGCGGGGGTGCATGTCAACGCCGGAGGATACCGGTTGAACGTTAGGGATCACTGGTCACCTGCCGAATTTCAAATTTCAAAGGAAAGCCAGTTCATGCACACAGTCACAGTGCCCGCGGCCTCGAACGGATTGCCGATCACTAGGTCTCTTGCTGGGGGGTCCTGGTAAGTATGCAGAAACAAGAAGCAGCGGGTGTGACCTACGATCCGAGCTCAAAGTTCACCGGACCCTAGCCTTGTTCAGCTGATCCAGGCCTGAGGATCGTTTCAACGGAGAACTTGTGAGTGTACATGTAATAAGGCTATTGACGCCGTGATCAAGTCCCGAGGCTTGGATTACGGAGACGGGGTCGACTCCCTCTCACCCTCACACCACTATCACTGCCACCGTATGTCCCAAGTAAGTCAGCCGCCAGCGTTCCAATGATTGTTCAGCAATTTTAACATCAAGCTATAGGCCTCCATTCCTCACGGTGAAGTCGGACCTTGGTCCGTGACGGAGGTCGCCGCTCTTAGACTTCGAAACACCCAACATGCAGCGATCCTCCGAATTCCCGGTGAAATACTGGTGTCAATTCTCCGCCAAGTTATCAAGACCAGCCCTGGTTACCAGGAGGCCATGCAGCTCGTCACCTCCATCTGTTATTTCCTCCGCGTGCTTGTGTTTGGCACACCAGAACTGTGGGGGTTTGTTAATATGGGAGGGCCTCTTGGCCCCCTCTTTCTGCAATGGTGCAAGGGAAACCCCATTTCCGTCGTACCCTACTTCATGGAGGGAAGCCCCGAGGCCAACGCAAGGATATTAACCTGTCTAAACTACTGGAGAAACATACCAAATCTCCATCTCACCCGAGTGGAATTGATAGAGTTCTGCGGAACACGTGAAAACTTTGCGGCCGTTTCATGGATCTTCAATTACTACATGCCCAACTTGGAGACCTTGAAACTCGCCTCTGGGGTCTTGGTGAAGGGGATTATATTGCCTCTAGAGGAAGACACGGAGGTCTGGAACATTAATCCGAACACTCAACGCACCCTCAAAGACGTTCATCTTCAACTAATCTTTATCCCATGGGGGTCGAACATATTCTATGGCTTGTCCACGCTTCACCTAGACTACAGAGGGTTCATCCCCGGTGCCACCTCGATCCCGATGGATGCGTTCCTCGAAGTGTTGTCCCACTCCCCTCGTTTGGAGAAATGTTCCTTGTATTTTGCCATCCCCCTCTGTCACAGCAGAGAAATGCTTCGGAACATCGGAGCGATTCGCAAAGTCAATTTCCCCCTCCTCGAGGAACTCACTCTATTCGACAAGATCCTCAACCTTGCTTACCTCTTAAGGCACCTCCGCTTCCCTACCAAGACGAAGACTCTCCTCAAGGTGGAAGCCCCTCCGGACCAGCTGGACGATCTATTCTCCACATTGCTCCCACCCGGCTCACGTCCAGTTGACCGTGCAACCAGGTTAGCCCTTCGACACGATTCTGTCCACGAATATCTTGCGCTAGAGGCCGGAAAAACAACGATCCAGTATTTAAACGAATTGGATGCGCTAATCGCCGCGCCTGACAACATCATCCGCACGACCTTCACCTTTCCGTTGATGGAAGCAGCCCGTCGCGTGGGGCCCCAGATCCGGTTTTTGAAGATTCGCCTGGAGTGTGGGTTCGTGATGTGGCCAGAGGTTTGGAAGGATCTGCTGGAGCTCCTCCCCAACCTCGAGGAGCTTACCTACGTGCCGGGAGAAGACGGGGACCATCAGTGGCCAGAGTTCTGGAACCTATTATGTCAAACGAGGGAAAATGGACTCCTTTGTCGGTCTCTCCGGGCCCTACGGATCGTCAATCTGCAGGGAATCCCTTCGGATCCTGTGGGCTGCTTGGCTGTCAGGTGGAAGTTAGGGAGTCAGCTGGGCGTGTTTCAGCTTCGCGTAGGAAATTGCGAACGCTCGCTCGCCCAACAGATCCTCCTTCATCTCCACCACTTCGTCGCGGAGCCAATTGTCGAGGTCATTGAGGATAGAGGAGTCGTGAGTCCGACGGATTGACGAACAAATTGTCTCACTGATAAGGTCTACTTCATTCCCAGGTTCGTGTCATGTAGACACCCTATTCGGCGACATTTCTTGGTTCCCAATCCCCCATAAGTATATCTTTCTTGAACCACAAAGTGGAGTGTTTGAAGACATAATGGAATGTAATATTAGCTACCCAATTACAACCGGCCCGCACCACGTTACCAGGACGCCAGCTCCTTCTGAGTCAGCGGAAGGGTATCCGTATCTTCATACTCAACCTCCACTCTTGGACCGCGACGTTTCTTCACTCGTGGTTCTGGTGAACGAGACTGTGGTCTCTTTTGTCGTCGTTTTCCTCTCGATGGCCCGTCATCGTCATCGTCGTCATCATCGTCATCGCTATCACCATCCTCCTGAAGCATAGATTAACTCCGGCAGATGGATGGTTTCATGAGAACACTCACCACGTCCTCCAAATCGCTCAACCCGTCGTCGGAGTCCCCACTAATATCACTGACGAACTCCCGCTCATCCTCAAATTCGTATTCTTCTTCGTCCAAATCTTCTTCCGACTCGTCATCCACCATGTCCAGGTCAGCTTCCATATCCTTGGAACTTGAAGCCTTCTTTTCACGGTCCAGAACCGCTTGCCACACGGCTTCGTTCACGTTCAGTGGAGCATCACCGTAGGCTTTGGACATGAGTCGCTCAAGAAGCTCTTTCTCGATCGACTTTTCGATGTGCGCAGCAGACAGTGCTTTACGTTCCCGTACGGCTTCCCTTCGGTCTAGTTTCTTCTTCACACCGACAAGTTTTGGTCTGAAAGCGACGTTCAGTCATTCAGCACGGGATCGATTACATAGCACACGCACTGTTGTCGTAATTTCAGCCGCCGCATTTTAATGAGGTATTGTGTGATTTTTGTTACTCGTTGTTTGCACTTGTGGATGGTGAAGTTTGGCCAGTAAATCAACTCTTTGTCAATCTAATCGCTGGGGGTTAATGAACACATTTTGCTACCTCGGTCCGTAACGCACCTGTTCGAGGGCTTTCGTGTAGTTATTCGACAATTTGATTTTCTCCCACATGCGAGCAGGTGTATGCGCTCGTTCAATGGTTTTGACGTACAAGTACATGATGCCTACGGTGTTTTCAGTCAATGCGCCGTTAACGAAGCGAAATCGAGCGAAGAAACCTTCATGTTCGCGAACAGTGGCATATCTGGAATTCGCCAGTGGGCACGATTGACGATTGCACAAGCCTGTGACGTTATATTCGTTCCGACAAAAGTTTTGGGTGACGGTTCTAACAAGAACGCGATCGGAGCATGGAATTTCGAGGAGACAAACTTACTCACTTGACTTTGTACGAGCAAAATTGCTGGTTTATGACGGACCAGATGACATCGTCGCTCTGCATTTTCAAGCAGCAGCAAGAGGGAACGGAACGAGGAGGACGGGAGACGGAAGTCAAGAGAAAAAGCTGACGCACGTGACTAGAGATTAACCACTTTCTTCTTCTCTCCGACGTTTTACGAACACTCTACTGGACTCGAGCTCTGACCCCACATGAAGCTCTAGCACCGTTTCTGGGACACTTTAGCATCTCTACTACACATTCTTTTACGCTCGCAGCTGCCATCCCTTGCTACTGAAAGACATTCTTAACGACCAACTATGGCCGGAGCCGCGGCTCTCAAGGTTGGCGAAGGCTTTGGGACATGGCTCATACCCGTCATCATCTTCGGCGCTCTCGGTTTTGTGGCTGTTATGTCCTTGATTGTCTTGGCCTGTGTCCATTTCTGTCGGCCCCGGAGGAAGATAATAGATCAGGAACCTGAGACGACCTACGAAACTTATCGCACCCCAACGATTTCTTATAAGGACCCTTCCCTTGATAGGCCTGCCGACCCTAATATCGGTCGATTTATCACCCATTCACGCAGTTTACACGTTGTAAGTCCGTTCATACTCATACTGATTTTTAGAGTTCTGATTTTCAACAGCCACGCAACCAATTGATCAACGGACACCGTCTCCGACCCCAAGTTAGTTCTCCAGAATTACGCAATACCTCTCAACCTCCACCATACACGTATCGAGCGATGCTTTCACCCTTCCATTCCCGTACCCCACGACCATGTGGACAAGTATACTTGGATGAGATTGTTGTCCCAGGACATCAGTATCGTATCCCGCAGCAACCGCAACAAATAGCTCTATCTCCTGGGAACATACCCACACGACCAGAGGGACGTTTTTTTGTTTCTTCACCAAGTTTGTATTCGTCGACTTGTATGTCAACAGAGGAACCGGCATCTGCAGAACCGTTCTCTCCACCCTCCACACCCTCGATCTTCAGCCAGGAATCACTTGTTCCTGTGCGAACTCCAAGCTGGATTAACTTTGCTAAACCTAGGGATTCGGATT